>ENA-OYWG01000357-OYWG01000357.1-human-gut-metagenome-genome-assembly--contig:-NODE-357-length-15627-cov-6.817942_pt1 | contig 15627 bp, 10 predicted proteins | sample MGYA00244811_ERZ653398 | MGnify/ENA primary metagenome ERZ653398 (study PRJEB26926, sample SAMN06165162) | human gut metagenome | biome: ENVO:00009003; feature: ENVO:2100002; material: ENVO:00002003...
ATCTACACCCTAGAGTTCGTCGGCAGCGTCAGATGTGTATAAGAGACAGTCTGTGCTGCATTGATAAAGCCAACACCCGCCTTGTTTTCCACGGTGTAGGTCTTGCCGTTCTCCTCGATGGATACGGCATACACATTTTCATCAAGCACAAAGCCTGTCGGAGCTTTGGTTTCCTTTACCAGATATTTGCCGTAGCGGAGTTCACTCATCTGGTAAACGCCGCAGTCAAGTTCTTTCATTTCGCCAAGCAGCGTATCGTCCTTATCCAGTTTCCCATCGCCATTGGTATCGGAGTAAACCTCAAATACCGCACCAGACAGCTTGTTGTCAGGATAATCCTCATCAACCTTTGTCAAAGCGATATTGCCCTTAATGAAGTAGTTGACAAGTTCAATTTCCACAACTTCGTCCACCTTGCCGATTGTCACGGCGATTTCTTCCTCGGAGAGTACATATCCCTTCGGGCTTTCGATTTCACGGATTATCCAAGTTCCATACGGCACTTTGGCAAAAGAAAAACTACCATCATCTTTTGATGTGGTAGCTGCAATCGCATTTTCCTTTGTAAACTCGGTAGTTCCTGTCTTGAAGATACCGATAACTGCACCGCCCAGAGCCTTTCCGTCCTCATCAGATTTCTTACCGCTTACAGAGCCGTAAATAATGTCATTTGTGATAGCTTCGCCCTCGTTGGCTGTGATGTGGACGGTTATGGTGTCCTGTCCTGCGTATTCAAAAATAACAGGGTATTTTGCATCGCTGACAATATATGCGGAATTGGTCGAGATTTCCTGCACATAATAGCTGCCCATCGGCAGGTCGCTGATAGCTTTCCCGTGACCGCTTTCATCAAGGGAAATGACCTCAATCAGACCGTCCGCAGGAATGGTCTTTTCATCTGCGGCTGTGAGTTCCTCCGCCGCATACAAGCCAAAGGTCACATCAAAGATTTCTCCATTCTTGCCAATGCCGTAGGCTTCATCAATGGCAAGGCTCTTGATGAGGTCGATTTCAACACGCTGTCTTTCATTATAGAAAGAAGTAGCCGTTTCCGTTACATCAACATTCTGTCCTGCATACACAAGCTCAACAGAATGGACTTTCTCGTTCAGCACCATTCCATACGGAGCTGTGATTTCCTTAACCTCATATTTTCCGAGATACAGTTCTTTGGATTTTACTGTACCGTCTTTTCCTGTCGTAACGGTATCCACAACCTCGCCCTTGTTTGCTCTGACCGTCCCGTCCAGAGTGACAATATCCTCGGCTGCGGTAATCTCATAGACTGCACCCTCAAGACCGCTGACAGAGAAAATCGGCTGATACAATCCCTTATCGCCTGCCACGGAGCTGAATACCTCGCCAGACTTTTCTACTGTAATTGTACCTTTCTGTGCCATATTGGAGCGTACTACCTCAATAACGGTAATGCCGCTTTCTTCCTCGGAATTTTCCTGCACCACATCAAAATAAACAGGCTCGGAATTTAAGACATACCCATAGGGGGCTTGTACTTCCACAAGGGAATAGCCTTTGCCGTATTCCAATGTCTGCGGTGTGATTAGGTCGCCGTCTGCCGTAGTATAGAAGGTGTCAATGGTCGTCACTTCGGGATAAGTGAAAGTCATAGTCACAAGATTTCCATTCGGGTCGTAAATCTGGAAGCCTGCACCTGCATACGGGATTGTATTGCCTGTTTCTGCATCTTTCTTTACGATTTTGATATAGCTCTCAAAGTTAGCGTTGTTGATAAGGTAGCGGTAGGTCTGACCGTCCTTGCTGATAAACACATCAAAGTCTTTCATCAGTTCACGCCCCTCCCAACCAAAGGTCTGGCGGACGGTATAAATGCCATACGGCATATCCTTTGTCTGGGCAAAACCGTTCTCGTCACAGGTCAGCACATCACGCTCGGTTTCCTTTGCATTTTCATAGCTGCCTGCGGATTTGAGGAACACTTCAAATACCGCACCTTCTTCGGGTGTTTCAATCTGGGTTTCCCCGTTATCCGTATGCTTGATGAGTGCGATATTGCCTTTGATGACCTGTTCATTCACATCGTTTGCGGTACTGTTCAGCTCTACCGTGTATAGCTCTGGTTCTGCACCTACCTTGTGGATTGCGGTATCCAGAAGATACCCCTCGGACGGGCTGATTTCACGGACAGTCCAATCATTATCACAGATATAATACTTGGTCGTAAACTGACCGTTTTCATCAGTCGTGTAGGTGTCAATCAGTTCCTCACCTTTATAGATGCCGTAAACCGCACCTGCAAGGGAAGCGTCGCCCTGCGGAGAACCTGTTTCTGCATCGGTCTTTGTCACAGTCACTTGGAATTTCTTCAACACATTGTCGAAGCTGCGTTTTGTGACCTTGTTCCATTCAATCGGAGCTGTCTGGGAAGCAGGAACGACATAGCGGACTGCGGTATCCACTTCCTCAACCACATACGGGGTATCGCCACTGATAAGGACATTTTCAAACTTAGCCAGTCCGTTTTTATCAGTCACGGCATACTCGTCAACAGGCAAGCCGCTTAAAGATGTGCCATAAAGGTGGAATTTCATTCCCTCCACCAGATTGTCCTCGGAAGTCTTGACGATTTCCAGACTGCCACGCTTCAAAGTATTGCTGAAGGTCACAGTAGAGGTTTTTCCTCCGATAAGTGTGACGGTCTGGGTTTTCTGCGGCTCATAACGGTCAATAGACTGTTCTGTGACCGTATAAGTGCCAGGGAATAATCCCTCCACGGAGACAGAGCCGTCCTTTCCTGTCTTAACTGTTTTATTGAAGTTATCACCTTTGATTGTAAAAGAGATGCCCTCCACAACTCCGTCCTCAGAAGTCTTTTTGAGGGCAATCGTGCCTGTCGGCGTTTCGATATTGATATATGCAGACACGGTATCAGCATTCTCCACACCTGTTACCAAATCCTGCAAGTTCGGGTCGCCATAGGCAATGAGCTTTGCACTGCTGCTGACAGTCGGCACATTGTTCCTCTTTGCCGTAATGCGGACAGAACCGCTGATAGCTACGGTGGAGCTGATTGTCAGCTTATTTCCAGACTTCGATACACTCACATTGCTGTCAGAGCTTGAAAAGCTGTAATCGGAAAGGACGCCGTTGCTGTCCGTCAATGTGATGCTGTACTTTCCGTCCTTGTAGGCAAGCTCCTTTGTGATGTCATTCTTACCGCCCGACATAAAGCTCGGAATGGTGTTATGCTCACGCAGCATTGCAACAATCTGGTCATACACTGCCCTTGCTCCGCTGTTGGCATAATTTGAACCGAAGTGCAGGCTGTAAACGGTGGTGCTTGTCTGGTTATATGAGCCTGTGGCTTCACGGCAGCCTGTGACAAACTCCCATACGAGGGTCTGCGTGGCAAGCCATTTTTCATCATCACTTCCCGACAGATTATTTCGGTTGCCCTGATACCCATAGAGCAGGGCAAGCCCAACCGCCTTTTTCTGATTGGCTGAAAGGGCGTTCCAAGTATCAGAGGAAGCCTTTTTCAAGGTGTTTCCTGTTTTCAGCGGTACTCCCGGCTGAATACAAAACGCATTCTCACCGTCCACAAACATACGGTACTTATAATTTCCCGTTCCGCCTGCGGTATAGCCGCCGATATTCGCACTGGAATTGTACCTCATCGCATTGCCGTTGCTGTCATAGGTGTGGGAAAAGAAAATCGTCCCGATGTCACCCGCAGCAAACGCCGTCGCAGGCATTATGGATAATGCCGTGACCGCAGCCATTACAAAAGCCGCAGCCTTTTTGAATAATTTAGGGATTTTCATAGTTACCTCCTGTAATTTGGATTGAATATTTTGCCTTACTGACCGAAAAAAGCTGCCCGTTATGGACAGCCTAAAGTATTTCTTTTCTCGGATAGTTACTGGCAGTAGTTAGGGGGTGAGGTGTGGAGAGGGGGAAGCCGAAATAATGGCTATCCACTCAAATGGGCAGACCTCGCCCTCGATGTGTGGCTATCTCTCGTGAGCCTTGTTCCGCTGCAAGTGTCGGTTATAAAACTCTAACGCCTTGACAACAAAATCCGTTTCCTGCCCTCTGGGAACAGTCTTGGGAATGAGCTTGGTTATCCTCTCGTCACGGAAAGCAGGTTTTTCCTTCTGGTTGGGCTTTTCTTCCTCCATAATGGACTGGATAACCTCGGAAGTGAGCTTGCCGTCTTGGTTATACTTCTTCATTTTGATAGCCTGTGCCAATGACGGGGTAGCATCGTTGTACTCCATTGCTTCAAGCAGGGTGTATTGCTGTTCCTCGGTCAGATAGGAAATTTCAACCGCAGGACGAAAAGCAATCTGCCTTTCATCTACCATTTGCAGGATTTCGGGAACAAGCTCCGTTAGACGGATATAGCGGCGTATCTGGTCTTTGCTTTCTCCAACAAGTTCTCCTAATTCCTCATCAGAACGCCCTTTTGATAAATTAGTCGCCAATGGCGACGCATTTTCTTTTGGGGGTCTGCCTGCCTGTCGTTTCATAGCTTCCAACCGCATTTTATACGCAAACGCTTTCTCACTCGGCAAAATAACAGAGCGTTGGAGATTACTTTCCACCATGACAATAATGGCTTCATCACGGGTAAGCTCTTTGACCTCGCATTTCAGCGTTTCAAGTCCTGCAAGTTCACAAGCCTTTTTTCGCCTGTGACCACTGATAAGCTCATACCGTCCGTCCTCTTTTAAGCGAACTGTCGCAGGGGTCATTACACCGTTTCGCTTGATACTCTCAACAAGTTGTTCCATATCTTCGTCCATCAAAACCTTGAACGGGTGGTCTGGAAACTCGTCAATCTCCGATATGGGAATATCCCGTATCTTGCTTAGCTTTGCTTCCTCACGGCTTTCGTCCGTCTGAAAAAGGTCATCGTATGCGGTCAGCTCGATTTTGGTTTCTCTGCTTCTCGCCAATCTCTGCCACCTCCTTTCCTAACTGCTCATAGGCTGCGGCAACCTTGCCGCTTTTGTCGTAAGCAAAAATACTTTTGCCTTCTGCGGTAGCTTCCACCGCACGGATAGAATGAGGTATCTCGGTATCAAACACCTTGATTTTCTGACCGTATGCACTTTTGACCGTTGCCGTAATTTCCTTAGAAATGTTGGTACGGGGCATTACCATAGTCATTAAGATACCGTCTATCCGCAGCTTTGGGTTGATTTGCCGCTTGACCATTGATACGGAGCGAAGCAAAAGCTCCAGACCTTTAGCCGAGAGATAGTGGGGCTGTGTCGGGATAATCACGCTGTCAGCCGCCGCCAGAGCATTGATGGTTATCATGCCTAAGCTCGGCATACAATCAATAAGCACATAATCGTAATTCTTTTTAACCTCATTGACATAGGTTTTCAGCACACGCTCACGGCTCATTGCATTGATTAGCCTTACTTCAAAGCCCGACATCTCAATGTTTGACGGAAGCAGGTCGACGCCCTCGCTATGGTGGATAATACCCTGTGAAACATCAAGCGTTTTATCGTCTATGATGTTCTGCATCACAGTAGAAAGCGTTATGGGAATATCGTCTGGTCTGTTATAACCCAGAGCCATCGTGAGATTTGCCTGTGCATCGGCATCAATCAGCAGGACTTTTTTACCCTGCTGCACCAGACTTACACCCAGATTGACCGCTGTGGTTGTTTTTCCGACACCGCCTTTCTGGTTAGTCAGAGCAATCACTTTGCAATTTGACATAGATGCGTCCTCCTTTCGCATAGATTTAGCCACTTTGTCAAGGTGGCTATGTAAACAGTACCAGAGAACGCAAAAAAGCCGCCTACTCTTAAAATCAATAAGAATAAGCGGCTTTGTAATTTGCCTTAGACATATTCAATTTTCATTCTCTTGGTCGGTGCATTTATGACCTTAAAAATAAGCTCGTCAACACAATCCGTATATCTGCCTTGCTGAATGAGCTGATTTTTTAACTCTACAAGGCTATGTATCAAAAGTTTTCTTTCGTGGCTATCCAAATACAGATGATTAAATTTCTCTCTCATAAGCACACCTCCACTTCTTTAGCTTCATTATATTGGAAAGTAGGGGAAAGGACAAATCTGCAAAAAGGGACAAAAAATAAGCGTACCACTATTTCTAATGATACGCTTATCGTATTTAACTGTTAATCAAGGTCTATGAATACCCTTACAGTGGTATCTCTCCACTGATTTTTCCTTACATACTGTCCGTTAGCCTTTCGATAGGCTGCTGCCTGCTCGAAACTAAGCGGCAATTCAAAGGAAAGAGAACTCCTACCTATTTGCAATAGCAGCCTGAGCGGCAGCAAGTCTTGCGATCGGAACTCTGAACGGTGAGCATGATACATAATCAAGACCGATCTTGTGGCAGAACTCAACAGATGAAGGATCGCCGCCGTGCTCACCGCAGATACCGCAGTGGAGTGAAGGACGGGTAGCCTTACCGTTTTCAACAGCCATCTTCATAAGCTGACCAACGCCAACCTGATCAAGCTTTGCAAACGGATCGTTTTCAAAGATCTTCTTGTCATAATAAGCATCAAGGAACTTACCAGCATCGTCACGGCTGAAGCCGTAAGTCATCTGAGTAAGGTCGTTAGTACCGAAGCAGAAGAACTCAGCTTCCTTAGCGATATCGCCTGCTGTAAGAGCAGCACGAGGAATCTCGATCATAGTACCAACTTCATACTTCATATCAATGCCTGCTGCTGCGATTTCCTCATCGGCAGTTGCAACAACGATGTCCTTAACATACTTAAGCTCTTTAGTGTCGCATGAAAGCGGAATCATAATTTCAGGAGCAACTGTCCAATCAGGATGAGCCTTTTGAACATTGATTGCTGCACGAATTACGGCTCTTGTCTGCATCTTTGCAATTTCAGGATATGTTACTGCAAGACGGCAGCCACGGTGACCCATCATTGGGTTGAACTCGTGGAGTGAAGCGATGATAGCCTTGATAGTCTCAACAGGCTTGTTCTGTGCCTTAGCAAGAGCCTCAATATCAGCCTCTTCTGTTGGTACGAACTCGTGAAGTGGTGGGTCAAGGAATCTGATAGTAACAGGGTTACCCTCAAGTGCCTCATAAAGAGCCTCGAAGTCAGCCTGCTGCATTGGCTCGATCTTAGCAAGAGCAGCCTCTCTCTCTTCAACTGTGTCTGAGCAGATCATCTCTCTGAATGCAGCGATTCTCTCAGGATCAAAGAACATGTGCTCTGTACGGCAAAGACCGATACCCTCAGCACCCAGCTCTCTTGCCTTCTTAGCGTCAGCAGGAGTATCTGCGTTTGTTCTAACCTTCATTGTTCTGAACTTGTCAGCCCAGCCCATAATCCTGCCGAACTCGCCAGCGATTGTAGCGTCAACAGTTGGAATGATACCATCATAGATGTTACCTGTTGAACCGTCGATTGAAATATAGTCACCCTCGTGGAACTCCTTGCCTGCGAGTGTGAACTTCTTGTTAGCCTCGTCCATAACGATATCTGAGCAGCCAGATACGCAGCATGTACCCATACCACGAGCAACAACGGCAGCGTGTGATGTCATACCGCCTCTAACTGTAAGGATACCCTGTGAAGCCTTCATACCTGTGATGTCCTCAGGTGATGTCTCAAGTCTTACGAGAACGACCTTCTCGCCTCTCTCGTTCCAAGCCTCAGCGTCATCAGCTGTGAATACGATCTTACCACAAGCAGCTCCTGGAGAAGCGCCAAGACCCTTGCCCATAGGAGTAGCAGCCTTGAGTGCCTTTGCGTCGAACTGTGGGTGAAGAAGTGTATCGAGGTTTCTCGGGTCGATCATTGCAACAGCCTCTTCCTCAGTTCTCATGCCCTCATCAACGAGGTCACAAGCGATCTTAAGAGCAGCCTGTGCAGTTCTCTTACCATTTCTTGTCTGAAGCATATAAAGCTTACCGTGCTCAACAGTGAACTCCATATCCTGCATATCTCTGTAGTGATCTTCAAGTGTCTTACAAACCTTGTTGAACTCAGCGAATGCCTCTGGGAACTTCTGCTCCATTTCAGAGATGTGCATTGGTGTACGAACACCAGCAACAACGTCCTCGCCCTGTGCGTTTGTAAGGAACTCACCGAACAGACCCTTAGCACCTGTAGCTGGGTCTCTTGTGAATGCAACACCTGTACCGCAGTCGTCACCCATGTTACCGAATGCCATGGACTGAACGTTTACTGCTGTACCCCATGAATAAGGGATATCGTTATCTCTTCTGTATACGTTAGCTCTTGGGTTATCCCATGAACGGAATACAGCCTTGATAGCGCCCATGAGCTGCTCCTTAGGATCAGTTGGGAAGTCAGAACCGATCTTAGACTTGTACTCAGCCTTGAACTGGTTAGCCAGTTCCTTAAGATCCTCAGCGTTCAGCTCAACGTCCTGCTTAACGCCCTTCTTAGCCTTCATCTCGTCGATAAGCTCTTCAAAATACTTCTTACCAACTTCCATAACTACGTCAGAATACATCTGAATGAATCTTCTGTAGCAGTCCCAAGCCCATCTTGGGTTATTAGACTGAGCAGCGATAGTCTCAACAACTTCTTCGTTAAGACCGAGGTTAAGGATTGTATCCATCATACCAGGCATTGATGCTCTAGCACCTGAACGTACAGAAACGAGGAGTGGGTTCTCCTTGTCACCGAACTTCTTGCCTGTGATCTCTTCCATCTTTACAATGTACTCGTTGATCTCTGCCATGATCTCAGGATTGATCTCACGGTTGTCCTCATAATACTGAGTACAAGCTTCCGTTGTGATCGTAAAGCCCTGAGGAACAGGGAGACCGATATTTGTCATCTCAGCAAGGTTAGCACCCTTACCGCCGAGAAGCTCTCTCATGTTGGCATTACCCTCAGAGAAAAGATAACAATACTTCTTTGCCATTGGTTTTTTACCTCCAAAAATTTTTTGAATTCCGAAGCGTGCGGACACAATTATCCCGTCGCCCACGGTTACATATATATTATAACAGATTTAAAGCCAAATTACCATAGGTTTTTCTCACTTTTATACATAAAATCTTATACAATATTTGCTCACTTTTTATGTGCAATATGACAGTTTTTAAATATCAACACATAAAAAAGCCCTGCTGAAAAACAACAGGGCTAAAACGTCTATTTTGTCGGTGGAAGCAGCTGCCTCTGCAGAAAATACCTACTTATGTCCGATACCGCAGACAAACGGCAATTTATGATATGCCGTACATTTATAATGCGCTGAACGGGGTGCGCCACGCTTATTTCTAAGCCACCTATATCATACCATATCCGCAAGCTTTTGTCAATAGCAAAATACAAATAAAAAGCCCTGCTGAAAAACAACAGGGCTGAAACGTCTATTTCGTCGGCTGGAAGCCAAGATACCCAAGATACCTGTGACTTATGTCCGAACACAGCAGACAAACTGTGATATATGCGGTCTTTCGACACTTTTATTGTAGCACATCTGCCTGCATTTGTCAATAGCAAAATGCAAAATAAAAAGCCCTGCTGAAAAACAACAGGGCTAAAACGTCTATTCTGTCGGCTGGAAGCAGCCGCATTACTGCGGAAAAATAAGCTACTTATGTCCGAACTCAGCAGACTCGCTGAAATATATCAGGTTTATTAAGCAGCTATATTATAGCATATCCGCAAGTATTTGTCAACACCTACACCACCTGAAAAAGATAAAATTTCAGATAATCCGTTTCAGGCACATTAAGAAGTATCGGGTGGTCAGGGGCTTGCTGTCTTGCTTCAATAAGCTTGAGCTGAACGCCTGCGTCCTTTGCAGCACTCATTACCATTTTCACAAACAGCCTGTTCTCCATAAAATGCGAACATGAGCAGGTGGCAAGATATCCGCCCCTTGGCAGAAGTCTCATCGCCCTGTAGTTTATCTCCTTATATCCCCTCTCAGCGCTTCCAACTGTCTTTCTGCTCTTTGTGAAAGCAGGCGGGTCGAGGATTATCATGTCATAATCAGCCTTTTCCTCAAGAAGCTTCGGGAGCAGGTCGAAAACGTCTGCGCAAAGAAAATCCATTCTGTCCGTCAAACCGTTTCTCTCAGCATTCTCCCTGGCCGTATCAACAGCGAACTGTGAAACGTCCACCGCCGTAACGTGCCTTGCACCGCCCATTGCCGCATTGAGTGCGAACGAACCTGTGTGGGTAAAGCAGTCAAGGACCTTCTTGCCCTTTGCTATCTTCGACACCGCAAGGCGGTTATATTTCTGGTCAAGGAAAAATCCAGTTTTCTGACCGTTCTCAACATCGACCTCATAGCGTATGCCATTCTCCGTTATCTCAGTGATATTTGACGGTGGCTCAGGGAGAAATTCAGCCCTATACCAGCCTTTGTACTGCTCCAAGCCCTCCAGCTTTCTGATAGCGACATCGTTACGCTCCATTATACCCGAAACTTTAACTCCGTCCTTTTCAAGCTCTTCAACAAGAAGCCTGAATATCATATCCTTTATCATATCCATGCCGTAGGAAAGCACCTGCGAAACAAGTATATCTCCATACTTGTCGATAGTAAGCCCCGGCATGCCGTCAGCCTCACCAAAAATAAGCCTGCAAGCCGAAAAATCGTCCCCCATAACAGTTTTTCTGTAATCTATAGCATAGCGGATACGTCTGCGGAAAAAATTTTCCGAGAAATTTTCATTTGCGTTGTCCGATAAGATCCTTATCCTTATCTTGCTGTTAAGGCTGAGAAAACCCGTTCCAAGATAAGAACCTTTTTCAGAGAAAACATCGCAAAGCTCACCGTTTTTCAAGCCCTCAGGCTCGTTTCTCAGTTCGTCACAATACACCCATGGGTGACCGTTTTTCAGGGACATTTCCCCTTTTTTCGATATAGTGAATGCAGGATAGATTCTTTTGCTTTTCATTATTATACCTCACAATAATTTATACATTATCCACACAATATAAAACAGACCGTAGGGGACGACGCCCTCGGCGTCCCACCACTCTATGTTCTGTGTAAAAACATCAGCAATATTGCCTTAAAGTATAATTATAGCACAATTCTCTCTATTCTGCAATACATATGTATCGCCGCACCCGAAAATTTTCAGATGCGGCGTTATATGGGGGATTATAACATCAGCACTTTGTATTACAAAGCGCCAAAATGAAGAAAGCTTATTTGTCCGCAGGGTCAATAAACTCGATAGGGTCTATCCACTGACCGTTCTTTTTCAAGCCAAAGTGCAGATGAGAAAGCTCTGCCACTTCCGCCTGAGCAGTGTCACCCACAGCACCTATGACCTCGCCTGCATTCACCTCGTCGCCCTCCTTGACGGACATTTCCTTTGACAGATTGTAGTAATGTCCTACAATGCCGTTTCCATGGTCGATAGTCATGCAGTTGCCCCACAGAGGGTCGTCCCATATCTTTGTGACAGTACCCTTGTTCATCGCCTTGACAGGCTCGCCAAGGTCAGCTTTGATATCAACGCCGTCATGGGTTTTCCAGTAGCCGAGAGTTTCCGACTTCACAAGCTCGCCATTAGAAAACGGCTCTAATATCTCACCGTTCACAGGCATAACATTTGGCTGAGTCTGAATGTCCACATCCGGCTTGGAGCTTTCGTCCTTTTTAACGTCCGTTTTCTTGTTATCAGCCTGCTTTGGCGCAGTGCTGTCAACGCTCGAAATAGTCAGATTGTCGGTGATATCCTCCATAGCCTTGTTATATGCAGCTATACCCGCACCGCCAAGAGCCAGCAGACACGCCGCAAGTGTAATGTAAACACCCTTCGCTCCCAGAGCCTTGCCTGCGTGTGAATTTCTGATACTGAATTTTTTCATACACACAAAACCTTTCTCCGATATGATTTCCGCAGCCACTGTTGCGCCCACGGCAGTCTTATGCTATCGGCGGCATAAGTCCTCTGGCATTATTTTTGACATATACGGGTAAAATATTCACAGCAAAATAAAAATACCGCACCCAAGCTTTCACCCAAGTGCGGTATTTCCTATTTCCGATCACACTTATGTAGGGGACGGCGTCCTCGACGTCCCACAAAGTCCAAATTATCCCTATCCGTTTTGTATCTTTCTTTTGTCCTCTCAGCCTTACCTATCCTGCGGTTTTTTCCTCACAAACTTATACACAACCCCTGCAATAGCAAGCACCGCCGCAACTCCTGCCAGACAAAGGCAGACTATAACATCATAGCGGCTGTTGTCAGCACCTTTCACCGAAAATATCTCAGACAGTTTCATGCCGTTCCATGCATTGCTCAGCACAGTCATTGCTGCTACCCATACCACAGATGCCGCAAAGCAAAGTGCACACTTGAAAAAGCCGTTCGCCTTTAGATACCTTATAATAAGGAACACAGCCCACACCAATGCCACACAAGCCACCGTAGCGGCCATGCCTTCACGAAGGTCTACCACGTCACCATATTTCAGAGTACCATAAATAACGCAAGCAAAAGTCAGTACCGAATCCGCCGCCATGCACACAAGACCCTTGCTGTTTCTCACATACTTTTCAAGCTGTTCACTTCTCAGCACAAAAGGCAAAAATACGATAGCCTCCCCAAGGAGCGTTCCAAGCACCGCCATAACAAACCAATCCCCGTGAGAATAAATGCACCCTGTGGCGTAAAGAAGCATAAGCGAAACCGTCGCAGAACCTAATGTCCATAACGCCCTATTTTTCTTCACAAGCACAGGCACATTGATGAAAGAAAACGTTAGCATCAGCGACGTGATAAGCACCATGAACCAACCTATACCGTCATGAGCCACATTATAAATAAAGCTCGGTATTATCGCTGCAAGATAGCCTATCCCAGTTATGATAGTGTACCCCCGAACAAAGCTTTTATAACTTCGCGCCATAAACTCAGCCTCTCTCTGCTGATTGTCCTCGCTCGCCGTGCAAAGCTCGTGCTCAGAAATGCCCAGCACCCTGCAAAGTCCCGATATCATCGTTATATCAGGATATGATATCCCTCTCTCCCACTTGCTCACTGCCGACTCAGTAACATAAAGCTCCTTAGCAAGGTCTTTTTGAGAAAGCCCCAGTTCTTTTCTTTTTGATTGAATGAATTTTCCAAGAGTAATTTTATCTTCCATAGCATATCACCTTTCAATTTGTTCGGAGTGCACTCTCTATGGTCAACATTATAGCCCACGGCTTTGAAAAAGTCAACAAAATCGAGCTGGACTGTCAGTCAAGCCGCCTATTTACGCACTTTTTCGCATCTTTTTCATCTTATCACTGCCCTATCCACGCACACAAAACAGCATAAAAAAATCGCCCTGCTAAAAAGCAAGGCGTTGCTGGAGCGGGTCAGAGGGATCGCACCTCCATCTCCTTTCAGGAAGAAAAGTATTCTAGTAATTGAAATAAACCCGCAAAAAATATGAAGTCCTTACTCATCGTAAGGACTTTTTTGGAGCGGATTACGAGGCTCGAACTCGCTACCTCCACCTTGGCAAGGTGGCGCTCTACCAGATGAGCTACGGCCGCAGATCCATTGTGGCGTGCCGGGCGTTCCCGGCGACGTCGATTATTATACCGCAGTTTTTTGTTCTTGTCAACCATAAATTTGCATTTTTCGAAAAAAGAGCCGCTTCCGTCCCCCTGCTGCGCACAAAACTGCGCCGTCGTTCAAGTTTGTCCGGACTGACGCGAAGAAAATTTAATTGCTTTCCTATTTTAAAGCCGTTATAATTAAGGTTGTCAAATCGTTGCTGAACTTTCGCGCCTGCTGCTTCGGGCCGCACCGGGGATCAGGCGTGTTTTCATGCATGGGAATATGTCGTCAGAAAAAGGAGCAAACGCAATGTACAAGATCACGGAAAAGGTGGCGCTCAACCCCACCGTTACAAAGATGGTCATTGAAGCCCCCCTCATTGCCAAAAAGGCAAAGCCGGGCCAGTTTATCATTGTGCGCCCGCTCGAGGACAGCGAGCGCATCCCCCTCACCGTCGCAGGCTACGACCGGAAGAAGGGCACCGTGGACATCATCTTCCAGATCGTCGGTGGTACCACGATGGAGCTGAACAGCCTGCAGGTGGGCCAGAGTGTCCACGACTTTGTAGGCCCGCTGGGCCGCGCCACCGAGACCGAGGGCCTGAAGAAGGTCTGCGTCGTCGGCGGCGGCGTGGGCTGCGCCATCGCTCTGCCCATCGCCCGGGAGCTGCACGAGCAGGGCTGTGTCGTCCACAGCGTCGTGGGCTTCCGCAGCAAGGATCTGCTCATCCTCGAGGATGAGTTCAAAGCCTGCAGCGATGAGCTGCGCATCATGACCGACGACGGCAGCTACGGCACCAAGGGCGTTGTCACCGCCGCCCTCGATGAGCTGGTAGCCGCTGGCAACCAGTACGACCTCGTCATCACCATCGGCCCCCTCATCATGATGAAGTTCGTGGTCAAGACCTGCCAGAAGCATGGCCTGAAGAGCATCGTTTCCATGAACCCCATCATGATCGACGGCACCGGCATGTGCGGCGGCTGCCGCCTGACCGTGGGCGGCGAGACCAAGTTTGCCTGCGTGGACGGCCCCGACTTCGACGGCGACCTCGTGGATTTCGACGAGGCCATGGCCCGCGGCACCATGTACCGCCCCTTTGAGGCCAAGGCCCGCGAAAAGGCCTGCAACCTGTTCAAGACTCAGGAGGGAATGTAAGATGGCTTTCAATATGGACCCCAAAAAGTGCCCCATGCCCACTCAGGACCCCAACGTCCGCAACAAGAATTTTGAGGAAGTGGCTCTGGGCTACACCGCCGAAATGGCCGTGAACGAGGCCAAGCGCTGCATCCACTGCAAGAATAAGCCCTGCCAGACCGGCTGCCCCGTCGGCATCGACATCCCCGAGTTCATCGGCCATGTGGCCGAGGGCGACTTCGAGGCCGCCTATCAGGTCATCAACCGCTCCTCCTCCCTGCCCGCCGTCTGCGGCCGCGTCTGCCCGCAGGAGAGCCAGTGCGAGGGCAAATGCACCCGCGGCATCAAGAATGAGCCGGTCGGCATCGGCCGTCTGGAGCGCTTCGTGGCCGACTGGCACCGCGAGAACGTCCACACCGCTCCCATCGTGCCTGCACCCAACGGCCACAAGGTCGCCATCATCGGCGCAGGCCCTGCCGGCCTGACCGCTGCCGGTGATCTGGCCAAGCTGGGCTACAAGGTCACAGTCTACGAGGCCCTGCACGTGGCTGGCGGCGTGCTGATGTACGGCATCCCCGAGTTCCGTCTGCCCAAGGCCATCGTCCAGCAGGAGATCGACGGCCTCCGGAAGATGGGCGTCGATTTCGAGTGCAACATGGTCATCGGCAAGGTGCTGACCATCGACGAACTGATGGGCGAGTACGGCTACGAGGCCGTCTTCGTGGGTTCCGGTGCCGGTCTGCCCCGCTTCATGGGCATCCCCGGCGAGAGCCTGAAGGGCGTCTACTCTGCCAACGAGTTCCTGACCCGCTCCAACCTGATGAAGGCTTATCTGCCCACCAGCAAGACCCCCATCCGCACCGGCAAGAAGGTCGCCGTTGTGGGCGGCGGCAACGTGGCCATGGACGCTGCCCGCAGCGCCCTGCGTCTGGGTGCCGAGACCGTGTACATCGTCTACCGCCGCGGCATGGCCGAGCT
>ENA-OYWG01000360-OYWG01000360.1-human-gut-metagenome-genome-assembly--contig:-NODE-360-length-15508-cov-5.503527_pt1 | contig 15508 bp, 4 predicted proteins | sample MGYA00244811_ERZ653398 | MGnify/ENA primary metagenome ERZ653398 (study PRJEB26926, sample SAMN06165162) | human gut metagenome | biome: ENVO:00009003; feature: ENVO:2100002; material: ENVO:00002003...
CGTAGGTCAGGTAGACCGGCAGAACATGACCGTACACAGGTGGTTTGCAAACAAGTCCTGCCCCGGCAACTGGCTGTACGAGCATCACGGGCAGATCGCAAAGGAAGTAAACGAAAGACTGGAGGAAGAAAACATGGTGAGATACGAACGGCTGCGGGACATCAAGAACAAGGAGTTCCACGACATCATCGAAAAGCTGATGGACGCAAACATCCTCGGCGGCGACGGCAGCGACCCGACGGGCAACGAGGACATCATCGACCTGAGCCACGACATGGTGCGCAACCTTGTGCTGGAGTATCGCGGCGGCGCATTTGACCGCAAGCTGAAGGCCGTGGGCATGGAGCCTGCGGTGAAGGACTGAGAGACAGGCGGAGGCCGGTGCATGCCGCCGGTCTCCGCCTTCTGAGCGAAAGGAGGCACGAGGATGCCAAGTAACCTATTGACCGCAGACAGCACCTTCCCGACGCTGACAAAGGAGCAGAGCGCGGACGAGAAGTTTGAGAAGATCACAAGCTATCTCTATATGCTGCTGGAGCAGCTGCGTTACAGCATGGGAAACCTTGACAAAGAGAACTTCAACGACGCGGGGCTGGAGGAGATCGCAAACATCATCACAGAGCCGGTGTATGTGCAGCTGAAGGATGACGAGGCGAATATCGCAGCGCTGACGGTGACGGCGGCGGGATTGGGCGCGCGGCTGAACGACGCGGAGGGAAACATCACGCAGCTGACGGCTACATTCAAAAGTCTGACCAGCCGTATCAGCAGCGCAGAAGGCAGCATCTCGACACTGCAGCAGACGGCCACGAGCCTGACAAGCCGTATCTCAGATGCAGAGGGGAACATCTCTTCCCTGACGCAGACGGTGAACGGCATGACGCTGAGCGTGACCAACGGTTCGGCCAGCTCCACCATCAGGCTTTTGGCCAATGGCGTGCAGCTGAGCAGCCAGTCTATCAGCTTCTCCGGCATGGTGACATTCTCAGACCTGTCTACCAGCGGCGAGACGACCATCAACGGAGACAACATCACCACGGGCACCATTGAGGCCATTGACATCTACGGCTGCACCATCGAAGGCAGCACCTTCCAGAGCGTGCTGCAGGCAAATGGCACTGTGGGCGGCGAGATTCAGTTCTGCTACCTGAACACCAGATATGTGGCGGGCGGCATCCGGCTGGACGATCAGGGCGCGGGAACGGAATACGAGCGAGCCTACCGCATGTTCATCTACACGAACTATGTGCGGGGCGTGGGCTTTGCCATGAAGCTGCAGAGCGCCAGCGGCATCAGCGTGGAGGCGGACGAGAACGTGTTCCTGTATGCGGGGACGAGAATGACCATCAGAGGCGACAGCGGCATCTACCTGACGGGAGATGTGTATGTCAACGGGACGCTGCTTCAAGTGAGCAGCAGTTAAGGAGGGAAAGCATGTATTTGATCGAATGCGCAAACGCCTATCTGGCTGCGGTGCAGCTGGAGCAGAAGGAGATGGACTACCAGACGGCATTTGCCGTGATGATGGTGAAGAAGCAGCTGCAGAGCCATGTGGAGTTTCTGCAGAGCGAAGAAATGAAGCTGGCAGAGAAGTACGGGGAGAAGGACGAGAAGGGCAATGTCAAGTGGACGGAGCGGGGCACCTTCCCCTACCGCGACGCGGACGCGGCGGCGGGATACCAGAAGGAACGCAGGGCATTGGGCATGACACAGGTGGAGGATGACTTCACGGTGCAGCACGCGCCGGTGCCGGAGAAGATCACGCCCATGCAGCTGGAAGCGCTGGAGAAGTTTATTGTGTTCGGGGGTGAGGGCTAATGGCAATCGGACTTCCTGCCATGGCATACGGAGACGGCATCAGCAAGCGCAAGCAGGTAAAGTTCGGCGGATACAATCACACGCTTGCAGCAGAGAACGGCGAGCTGTGGGATATGGAGAACCTGACCAGTGACTTCTACCCCCTGCTCAGCCCGCGCGAGAGACGGTGGACGTGCCGAACACTGGAGAAACCGAACGGACTGTATGCCCACGACGGGCTGTACTGGGTGGACGGAACGGGCTTTTACGCAGACGGTGAGCTGAAGGGCATCGTCACGGACGGACACAAGAAGTTCGCAAGCCTCGGCGCGTACATCGTCATCCTGCCGGATAAGAAATATTACAACCGGCTGACGGGAGACTTCGGGACGCTGGAGGAAGAATGGAGCGGCAGCGCGAAGATTCAGGACGGAACCTATGCGGGAGAAAAGGCAAAGGCAAACACCATCCACGCTTCCGGCGCGGCGGCGAAGTTCCGGGAGGGTGACGCGGTGACGATCTCCGGCGCAGTGAAACATCCGGAGAACAACAAGACCGCCATCATTCGGGAGATCAGCGGGGACGACCTGCGCTTCTACGAGAACACTTTCACCATCGCGGACGGCGGAGACAGCGAAACATTGCAACTCAGCCGCACGGTTCCGGAGTTAGACTATATCTGCGAGAATGAAAACCGACTGTGGGGATGCAAGGGCGACACGATCTACGCCAGCAAGCTGGGCGACATCTTCAACTGGAATGTATTTGACGGCGTGGCCACGGACAGCTTTGCGGTGGATGTGGCAAGCACCGGAGATTTTACGGCATGCTGCAGCTACCTCGGATACCCGTGCTTCTTCAAGGAGGAACACATCTACAAGGTGTTCGGAGATAAGCCGTCCAATTTTCAGGTGATGGGCAGCGCGTCCTTGGGCGTAGAGAAAGGCAGCGACGAAAGCCTTGCCATCGCGGGTGAGACGCTGTTCTACCTGAGCAGGACGGGCATCACTGCATGGAGCGGCGGCATCCCGCAGAGCATCAGCGCGGCGTTTGGCACGCAGCGCTTCCGCAACGGTGTGGCGGGCAGCGACGGGACAAAGTATTTCGTCTCGCTGCAGGACACGACGGGGGTGTATCAGCTGTTTGCCTTCGACACCCGCACCAACCTGTGGCACCGGGAGGACAACACGCAGGCGGTAGGCTGGGGCTGGAACGAGGAGCTGTACTGCCTCGACGCGAGCGGAAAGCTATGGATGAACGGGAACGCCAGAAGCGTGCCGCAGGGGGCGACGCAGGAGGCGCTGGTGGCATGGAAGGCGGAGTGGGCGGACTTCTACGAGTACACCACCTATTCGTCCTCTTCCACGGCGACACCGGAAAAGAAGGGCATCGGGAAACTGCTGCTGCGGCTGGAGCTGGACGAGGATTCCAGCGTGCAGATCGACATGCAGTTTGACAGCGACGGCGTGTGGCGGACGGTAAAGACACTGCAGACGGAAGTGAAGCGCAGCTACTACCTCCCTATCATCCCGCGCAGGTGCGACCATTTCCGCATCCGGATGACCGGAACCGGCGGATGCAGGCTCTATTCTCTGGTACGCGAAGTTTACAACGGCAGCGAGCTGTAAGAAAGGAGACAACATGGCATCGAGATACACCTACGATGATTTTCAGAAGGCAGTACAGAGCAGCGGCCTCGGCGGGCAGTTCTCTGACGCAGACATGAAGCTGGCGCAGAAGAACCCGGACGCAGGCATGAGCATCCTGAAGTACAAACAGGACTACCACAACGCCACGACGGACGAGGCGAGAGCACTGGCCAACCTTGGCGCGGAGGGCATCCGCTCCAGCTACGGCGGGTACACCGGCGGGCAGAGAGGCGCGAACTTCTACCTTGACCCGCTTTCCCCAAAGGACTTCCAAAGCGAGAAAGCACCGACCTACCAGAACAACTACGAAGGAACCATCGGCGGCCTGCTGGACAAGCAGCTGGGGTACGGCAGCTTTTCCTACGGGGAGAAGCAGCCGGAGTACACGAACCGATACGATGACACCATTCAGGACTTGCTTGGCCAGATCGTAAACCGGAAGGACTTCAGCTATGACCCGGAGAACGACCAGCTCTACAGTCAGTACCGCAAGCAGTATGCGAGGGAAGGCCAGAGGGCTACGCAGGACGCACTGGGCGCGGCTGCTGCAGCCAGCGGCGGCATCCCTTCCAGTTATGCGGTGAGCGCAGCGTCGCAGGCGGGAGACTACTACGCCAGCCAAATGACGGACAAAATCCCGGAGCTTTACCAGCTGGCCTACAACAAGTACATGAACGACTACAACATGAAGCTCTCTGACCTCGGCGCGGTGCAGGGAGCGGAGAAGAACGACTACGACAAGTTCCTCAACGAGATGCAGCAGTACAACACCAACCGCGCCTTCGACTATCAGGCGTGGATGGATGAATACAACCGCATCAACAACGACCTGCAGACAGCCAGCAAGCTGGAGCAGCTGGACTACACCAAGTACCTGAACGATCTGAACCAGTTCAACACAGACCGCAGCTTCAACTATGGGCAGCTGCTGGACGAGGTGAACAACCAGACGGCCAGACGCAGCGAGGCCATGAACAAGGCACTGACGGCGGCGGAGCTGGGCGACAATTCGTTCCTGAACAATTTGGGCATCAACACCGACAACAACCCGACGGACTATGAGCGGCGCTACCAGCTGGCGCAGCTGGCTGCACAGTACGGCGACTACTCCGGACTGCGGGAACTGGGCATCAACCCGGATGCAGCAGCGCTGAACCGATTCAACACCACGGCGGCGGGCAAGTCCCATTCCGGAGGGAGCCGAAGCAGTGGAGGCGGCGGAAACACAACGCCGCAGGAGACCGAGACGACCGGGCTGAGCACGCAGGACATCGCAGCGCTGAAGGCGGCCTACGGAACGAACATCGACGCTGACACATGGAACGGCATCCTGCAGAGCAATCCCGGCATTACGGAGGCAATGCTGACACAGGCGGGATTCACCAAGAGCGGCGGCGATTCCGGCGGCGGGAATATCTCCGGAGTGACCGACTACGACAGCGCCATTGCCTACATGAAGGCGGCGGGTGTGGATGGCAGCGTGCGCTCTGGTCTGATGACCAAGAGCGAGTGGAGCCGCAGGAAGGCATCACTACAGCAGTACGGCACCGGAGGCACTGAGGTAAAGAACTACAACAGCTACGCGGACTATATCAAAGACTACTGCGAATACGCCGCCAGCAAGTAAGGAGGACACGGTATGGCATCCTTTCCTGAGTGGAGCAACAACAAGATAAGGCGGGCGACCGGCGCAGCGAAGACGACCGGCACGCCGCAAAAGGCGCAGACCTTTTCTGCGTGGAGCGATCGGAAGCTGGGCAAGGTAGACACGCAGAAGAATCCTGCCAGCGGCAACAAAGGCTTCGACCGGAGCGGGAAAACCAGAGACGAGTATGACAGCAGCGTGCGGCAGAACTATGCCGCACGCGCAGCTGCATCTGATAAGCTGACAGAGAGCGAGTATAACCGCTCCACTGCCATGCAGCAGAAGTACGGCAGCTATCAGAACTACCTTGTGGGCGCGACGGCGGATGGGAAATACTATTCGCAGCCGAAGCTGGGCATGGATATGGAGCGGAAATACAACACCGTGACCACCTATGAGGCGAACGCCAAAAAGAAGGCGAAGGAGCTGCAGAACGCCAATGAGACGGCGGGCAATCTCTATACGAAGCTGAACGAGCTGAGCGGAAAGCTGCCGGAGCTGCAGCAGTACGCGGGCAGCAGCGCTATTGCGTCCGGGATTGTGCAGCAGATGCAGCAGGAATATGCCAGCACGCTGAAACAGTATGAAGACGCGACAAAGGCGGTAGATGCCGCTTATGCCGCCTATGAGCCTGCGTGGAACCGGTACAAGCAGGCAGCGGAGGATTATGAAGCCTACCGCACAGAGCAGCAGAACCTGTTCGACAACTGGAAGAAGACCATCCGAACGGACGAGAACGCCATCAACGCTGACCTGACGGCGGCGCAGAGCAATGTGAAGCAACTGCAAGAGCAGCAAAAGACGCTGCAGAAGCAGGCACAGCAGCTGATGAACAAGGTATCTTCCCGGCGCGGCGGAACAAATGAATTGATGCAGTGGAGCCAGCAGGCACAGGCGCTGCAGGCGCAGGCCAAGGCCATGGACGGCAAGATCGCGGAGGCACAGGGCGCGGCGGATTTGCTGCAGGAGGAGCTGGACTGGAAGAAATATTACCAGTATGCCGACCTGACCAGCGCGGAAGACTTTGGAGAAAAGAGCCAATACAAGAGCACGGCCAACGGAAAGAAGCGCTCCAACATCGACGTTCTGTTTGATAACTACAGTGACGATGCCAGCGGCTGGGATGACCCGCTGTATGAGTACATCAACGGCAACAGCGAGGCGGGCGCGTACATCACAAATCAAGCCGGGGCGAACTATGGCGGGGACAGCAACCCGCTGGGCGCTCTGTTCGGCATGGCGACGGAAAACAGATCGGAATCGCAGCAGATGACCGACGAAGAAGTGGCCATCTTCAACTATCTGTACGCCTCGCAGGGCAAGGACGCGGCACACGCCTACTATGACTACCTGACGGGCGATCTGAACTATCGCCAGCGGCAGGAAGAAGAGGCGTACTGGAGAGACTATGCCAAGGAATCACCTGTGGGCAGCAGCGTGTTCAGCGTGCTGACTTCCCCGATGAAGGGACTGAGTTATCTTGCACAGGCGGCGGACTATCTCGGCACCGGAAGCATCGACCAGAATGCGGCGTACAACCGCTTTTCCTACGCCAACAATGCCATTCGCAATCAGGTGGCGGAGACCATTGAACAGAGCGGGAACTGGGGACAGGCGGGCAGCTTCCTGTACCAGACCGGCATGAGTATGGGCGACTTCCTGCTGAATACTGCGATCACGGGCGGATTCGGCGGAGGCGGCGCACTGAGCGAGGGAATGTCTCTTGCCATTATGGGCACCGGCGCGGCGGCGGATGCCACCGTTGCCGCAAAGGATAGAGGACTGACAGATACACAGGCGTTCACGCTGGGAACCATCGCGGGTGCGGCGGAAGTGTTTACAGAGAAGTTCAGCATCGAGGCGCTGCTGAAAGGCAAGTGGGAAGACGGAGCCATCAAATATATCCTGAAGAATGCGTTCACGGAAGGCGCGGAGGAAGTGGGCAGCGACTTCATCAACCTGTTTGCCGACATCCTCATCGCCAAGGACAAGAGCGAGTGGCAGCAGACCATAGACGCATATATGGCGGAGGGCAAGACGGAGGGCGAAGCCTTCGGCCTTGCAGTGGCGCAGCAGGCGGCGGAGATGGGGCTGGACTTCCTCGGCGGCGCACTATCCGGCGGCACCATGGCCACGGCGGGTGTGGGCATCGGAACGGTGCAGCGAAACGCCGGATACCAGCAGACCGGCAGCACGCTGCGCAAGATGGGCGACGAGATGGTGAACAGCATCATCGAGACGGCGGAGACCCTTGATGAAAACAGCGAGGCATACAAGCTGGGACAAGAGCTGAAGAACAAGCTGAACAAGGGCAAGAAGCTGACGGATACGGAGATCGGCAGACTGTTTGCGGAGACCACCAGAATGCTGGAAGGGACGGAACCGACTGCAGGACAAACCGGAACCGCTCAGGAACAGACGAAAGGCGTGGTGCTGCCGATGGCGGAAGAGACCGGCGGAACGGTACTGCCGACAGCTGAGCAGGCGGAAACGCAGACGCAGCAGCGTGCAACGGAGCAGGAACGCCAAACTGCGCCGCTGAGAGAGACCATGGAGGCGGAGCAGCCGGGTGTTTTGCCGACGGTGGAACAGGCGGAAACGCGGCAGAGAGCTGCGAGAGCCGAGACGGAAACGGAACGCACGGGCATTCTTGCAGGCGTGGACGAGGACACCATCGCCAAGGTACAGCGCATCGCCAACATCGTGGGGCGCGAGGTGGTGTTCTTCGACGAAGGCGCGGATAGCGCTGGAGGAATGCACAACGGCTACTACAACCCAGCGGACGGGAAAATCTATGTCAACGCACGTAGCCAGAACCCGGTGGCGCAGATCATCAGCCACGAACTGACGCACAGCATCGAGGCAAGCGGAAGCTACAGCGATTTGCAGAAGCTGGTATTGAACCGCATCCGGCAGACCGGCGTAGACCTGCAGGCCATGCGGCAGCAGAAGGCGGAACTGTATGCACGCCATGGCGAGAACCTGACGGACAATGCGGCCATTGATTCGGAGATCGTGGCGGAGTATGTGGAAAAGTATCTGCTGACCGACGAGCAGAGTATCCGCGCCATGGTGCAACAGAACCGGACGCTGGGACGGCGCATCCTGCAGTTTATCAACGAGCTGCTGGCAAAGCTGGGCAACAGCGACGCGCAGGAGCGGGCGTTCCTGACGAAGGCAAAGAATTATTACCAGAGCGCCCTGCAGGAGACGCAGAGCAGCTTCACCGCAGACATGCAGCAGCGAGCCGCTGCGCAGGCGCAGAACATGGACACGCTGCAGCGGCAGATGGCAAATGGGGAAATCTCTGAAGAGGATGCAGAAGCGGCGTTCAACGACATGTATGACCCGGAGATCGACATGCAGCAGGGGCTGGGCGGATTGCAGCACAGCTATGCCGGGGCGAACGCCAACGGCGCGAACCTTGAAAGCCTGCGGGAAGCGCAGGAGATGCAGCAGGCCGGAGCCGACATGGAGAGCATCCGCAAGGCGACGGGCTGGCACGAAGGCATGGACGGCAAGTGGCGCTTCGAGATCAACGACAGCAGGATGCAGCTGCGCGCCGACGCGGCGGATATTCCCAACTACACCACGCTGGGAGAGCTGGTGGATGCGCCGGAGCTGTTTGAAGCCTATCCGGATATGGCGGATTTGAGCGTGACATTCCACACGCTGGAGGACGGACAGAACGGCGGATACAGCCGGAAGTTTGACAGCATCGAGCTGAGCCGCGACCTGAAGAACAGACCGGAGGCGCTGCTGAACTCCCTCATCCATGAGGCGCAGCACGCCATCCAGAACCGGGAAGGATTTGCCAGCGGGGCAAACCCCGCCTACTGGAACCGGAGAATGGAAAACGGATTTGACAGTAGGACGGCGGAGGAACGGCGCGAGGGCGCACGACTGCAGGAACAGTATGAGCAGATGCGGGAGAGCGACCCGCAGTTCGTTGCGGCTATGGAAGAGCTGAATGCCATGGCACCGAAGGTGCCGCGCGGGAAGGTTGACCTGAACACATGGGAGCAGATCGAGCCAGACCCGCCGGAGTGGGTGCGCTACGACGAGCGCAGAGACCAGCTGGAGGAACAGTACGGCGACCGCGTGTGGGACTGGTACAGCCTGCGGGACAGCATCGACCGCAACGCGAGGAACGGAGGCCGGATGCCGACCGACCTGTACCGCGACACGGCGGGAGAGATCGAGGCGCGGGACACTGCGAAGCGACGGGAGCTGACGGCGCAGGAGCGCCGGGAGACATCGCCTGACTATGGCAGCGAGGACACGGTATTTGCTGACAGTGGGGATGGCTACGCCATCGGAAAGACCACGGACAACAAGCCGTTTGTGGAGGTGGAACAGGACATCCTTGCGGGCGTGCCGGAGGCAGACTGGGTGAAGACCGTCAAGGAGAACCTGAAGAAAAAGTTCCCCAACGGCATCACCGTGGGGAACAACGAAATTCAGATTGACGGCAGAAGCAGACAGGAGATGACTTTCTCCCGGTACATGCAGTGGCTCTATAACAACGACCCGCAGCTGCACGCGGACAAGCTACGCGCCACGGACAATGCCGACGAAATTCTGCGCGCAACGACGGACTGGGTGAACGAAGGGCTAAACCATCCGCGCAAGGACAGAATCACGGACTTCGCCAGAGGTAATGTGTTGCTGCGAGTGGGCGGAAACGACTACACGGCGGACGTGGTGGTAGGCACGAAGAAAAATGGAAGCATGGCACTGTACGATGTGCTAAACCTGCAGCCGACCTCTTTTACAGAAAAAGAGGCGGATGCAGCAATAAGCACGAACCCGTCACCGGGAGCTGCCAGAAGCACTGCATCCGTCTCTGACGATAGTGTAGCAGAGAAGCTGCCGCCTGTCAAGAAGCGCTTCTCCATCGACGAGCCGGTGGAGCGGACGAAAGACCTGATTGCCGTACACAACAAGGACTGGTCTGTTATTCGTGACGCGGCCTTGAACTGGGGCGGCATCCCATCCCCTTCCGTGGCCATCGTGGACGCGGCGGAGGGGCACACGAAGTACGGAGATACCAGCGTAGTGTTCCCACGTGCCACCATAGACCCGGAGGCAGACCCGCGTAACAAGGTGTACGGCGGCGACGCATGGACACCGACAAAGGACAATGCGCTGGTGGAGCGCGAGGTGAACTACGAGGCGCGGCGGGCGTTCGATGAGAACATCAAGAACCTGTCCAGCCAGTTTGCGGGCGGCGTTTTCCAAGGCAGCGGCACGCTGGGCAAGATCGGATTGGAGAATGAGACCAGATGGGAGCCGGAAGAGATCGCCGACAAGCTGGCGAACCATCCGGAGGTGCAGGCGGCATTCCTTCAGAGCGAGGGCAAGAGCCTTGAACCGGTGTACCGTGACAAGCAGTTCGACCGTTTCTTCAGCAACGCAACCATTCAGCGGTACCTCGACGCGGTGGGCGAACAGGAAGTGGCGCGGCTGGCGGTGAAGCTGATGACCGGCGAGCGCCTGACGGCGGAAGAGATGAAACCGGCGGAACAGGCCATCCGGGAGGTCTATGCAGAGGAACACGCCAACTTCCTGAACCGCAGACCGGAATCCAAGGAGAAGCGCATCGACTACTACATGAAGAACAATGTGTTCCCTAACCGGGTGGAGGACTTCATCCGGAGCACGCAGGAGTTCTATGAGAGCGGCGGAAGCGCGGGCGAGATCGACAAGGAAGCCACGGCGGCCAAGATGATGGAGATGATCGCACCGGGCGGAAGCTGGAACGATGCGCTGCGGACGGTGAAAGACTGGGTGCAGCCACAGCTGGAGGGGCTGCTGGGCGAGCGGGGCATCTACAACGGCGAGGATGCAGTGACCGACAGCGGCAGACGCAGCTTTGCACAGACACACTGGGACTACACGGCGGAGAACATCGTGAAGGCCATGAACATGGCGGCAGCCAAGGGCGCGAACATGTACGGCGTGACACCGGAGACACTGGCGGCAACGGCCACGCGGGAATATCGGAACGTGGACGAGATGCACGCGGACGAGGCGAGACTGCGCACGGTGAGCGAAGAGGAACACGAGAAGGCGCTGCGAGACCTCGGCATCTATCTTGACCGTGTGGTGAACGATCTGATGCTCACCACGATGCACAAGTACGACAACAGCTTCGAGGAGGAGCAAAACCTGAGCAGCATCATCGCAGAAGCGGCCAAGGGGAAGAAAACCGTGGCGGCGGTGAAGGCGGCGTTCCGCAAGGAAGGTTATGCCATATCCGACGGACACGCCAAGAGCATCCTTGCGCTCATTGACCGCGCAGCCAACATCCCTACGGGATACTACGAGGCGAAGGCGCAGAGAGTAGTCCCCTTCAGCGAGGCGGCGGCCATCATCGCGCCAACCAGCGCACCGGCGGAAGAGATCGCAGCGGTGAAGGCGGCCACGGGCGTGAACATCATACAGTACGAGACCGGCAACGACGAACAGCGGAAGGCGCTGGTGAACGGGCTGGAGGGGGTGAAGTTCTCCATCAGCGAGGACAGTAACGGCAGGCAGCTGACGGAAGCACAGCAAGAGTTCTTCAAGGACAGCAAAGCGGTGGATGGCGAGGGACGGCTGCTGACGCTCTACCATGGAACCGGAACAAAGTTTACGGTCTTCGATAAGGCACACATCGGGGAAAACTTTGCAGACAGAGGCAGTGATCTCGGATTTTACTTTAGCCCATACGTTGAGGATGCAACCGGGTATGCACGAGAGGCGACCGGCTACAAGGGCAAGGGGGAAATCATGCAGGTTTATTTGAACCTGAAAAACCCGCTTGTCATTGAGGACGAAGGCTGGGGCAGTGCAATCGGACAGGCAGACATCCGGCACGGAGACCTGAAGCGCTGGGCGCAGGAAGGCGGGCATGACGGTATCATCGTAAAGTCCACTGACATCGAGATGGACGACAACGGAACGCCGGACGCGGTATACATCGCCTTCTCCCCGGAACAGATCAAGAGCGTCACCAACGAAAACCCGACAGACAATCCGGACATCCGGTTCTCTATCAGCGAAGGCGGAGAGTATGACGGAGCGGTCAAACTGAAGGAAAGCACCATTGACACCTACCTGAGAGACTATGCAGCAAAGAGCAGCCCGAAGTATGCGAAGGCGTACATTGCCTACATGACACCGGATGACTTCCTGAACCTGACCACCAGCGAGGGCGGACGGCAGATCGTGGAGCAGCACAGCAAGGAACTGGACGCGGAGAAACTGGGCGAAGCCACAAGGTGGCAGCCTATCCAGCTGAACATCGACCACGAAACAGGAGAGGTACAGGGACATGAGGGGCGGCACCGCGCGGTGGCCATGCGGAATGCAGGCGTGGAACAAATCCCGGTGCTGCTGTTCGATTCCTCCAACAAGTATTCCAAGAGCGAGATCGGAGAGCTGACGCTGACCGGGCAGGACTTCGGTGGCACATGGTCTGACGCGGAGGTGCGGGTGCATAACCTGCTGCCGCTGAGCTATGAAAACCGCGATGCGGTGGTGGAGCGTTTCACTATGCCAACTGATGAACGGACGCTGCAATATTCCGTCACAGAGGAGGAAACGGCGGAGGCGACGCTGCCGACGGCGGAGGACGAAGAGAAGAAGAACAGCATCCGTACATCGCTGCCGAAGAAGGCACAGGACTACCTGAAGCGGGCTGAAAACGCCCTTGTTGGGCGCGTAAGCCGCGCGCTGAGCGTGCCGCGCTTTGCACAGAGGGAATACCTGCAGAAGATCGTGCAGCAGATCAGCGAGGAGTACCTGACCACCGGGCGCGTTTCGGAAGAGACGGCGGCGGAGCTGTTTGAGCAGGCATACAGCGAGGGCATTGTGGTGGATGAGGAGTTCTACCAGCAGTATAAGGACATCAAAGATCACCTTCGCACGCAGGCTGTGACCATATCGGAGGAAGACAAGCACGACATTGCGGACTTCAATGACTTCAGAAAGAGCGCCTTCGGGCGGCTGCGCATCGTCAACGAGGGCGGGCTGCCGGTGGATGTGGCGTATCAGGAGCTGCAGGACATGGCACCGGAGCTGTTCCCGGATGATCTGACGCATCCGGCTGACCAGCTGGTGCGCATGTTTGAAGTGGCGCAGAGCATCGAAAAAACGGAGAAATCCCTGAGCGAATACTATGGACGGGATGCGGAGGAGTTCAAGCGCTGGGCGAAGAATGACTTTGATGCTGCCATCGGAGACACCATTGGAGACCTGCGCACTGTGAAACGCTATGCTGACGAGCGTGCGGCAAAGGCAAACGCGGCGGCGGAGACACCGATGACGACGGAACAGGTCACAGAAGCCTACAAGCAGCTGAAGAAGGCGCGGTGGGAATCGGAGAAAGCGAAAGCGAAGAACCTGCTGACCGACCACGACAATGTGCAGCTGGGACGGCTGCTGAAGGGCGAGATCGAGCTGGAGCACCTTGACCCGAAGACGGACAATGTGAAGGGCATCACCGCTGTATACGAGGCTACGACGGAGTATGAACGGCTGGTGAAGCTGCTGACGGAGTATAAGAAGAGCCAGCGGGCGAAGCTGCGGGAAGAGGCGGACAAGTTCTTAGAGACGGCAAACGACTGGAAGGACAAGAAAGCTGGTATTCTCTATTCCCGCGAAACGATGGAGCGCAATATCCTTGACATCGTGAAGGACAAGAAGCTGGCGCAGGAGATCATTGCAGAGTATTTCACACCGGTGCACGAGGCGCAGGCAAAGTCCACGCGACTGAAGAACAAAATGCGCGAGCGGGTACAGGCGCTGAACCTGAGCACCAAAGAAACGAAGGCCATGCAGAAGGTGGGGAAAATCTCTGAAGCGCACGCCGTGCAGCTGCTGGGCGAAGCGATGGACAACATCCGGATGCTGGAGAACAGCAGAGGGCGCATGGCGGAGCGGGACGGCAAGACGCTGAGCGACTGGCGCGGTATTGTGCAGGAGATGTGGAAGCAGAACCCGCAGCTGGACAAGGCAAAGATCGAGCACGCGGTGGAGGAGTTCCGAAGCATCTACGACGAGCTGTTCCAGCAGATGAACGAGGCCAGAGTACGCAACGGGTACGAGCCAGTGAACTACCGCAGCGGCTACTTCCCACATTTCCAGCCGGGTGACGGCGACGGCATCATGGGACTGTTCGGCAGGGCATTGGGCATTGACACACAGGTGACGGCACTGCCCACCACCATCAACGGACTGACGCACGCCTTCCGACCGGGCATCCAGTGGTTCGGCAATGCACAGCAGCGCCTCGGCTTCGACACGGCCTATGACGCGGTGGAGGGCTTCGACCGATACATCGAGGGCGTGGCGGACGTTATCTATCAGACCGACAACATCCAGAAGCTGCGGGCACTGGCGACGCAGGCGCGCTACCGCACCGGCGACGAGGGCATCCGCAAGCAGGTGGACACGGTGTACGCCGACACGCGGCTGACAGAGGAAGAGAAACGCAGCAAGATCGACAGCATCTACGAAGACGGGCGGTTTGCGCTGTCGAACTTCGTGGTGGAGCTGGAGGAGTACACCAACCTGCTGGCCAACAAGAAGAGCCGCGCAGACCGCAACATGGAGCAGGCACTGGGCAGAAACATGTACAACCTTGTGAAGGGACTGGAGAGCCGCGTGGCTGCCAACATGGTGGCCATTAACCCGGCATCGTGGCTGACAAACTTCATCCCGCTGACGCAGGGAGGCGCGATGCTTGACCGCGGGGAACTGCTGCGCGGCATGTGGCAGACGCTGCAGAGCTTCAAAGAAAACGACGGCATTGTGGATGCGTCTGCCTTCCTGACCAACCGTAAGGGCAGCGACCCGCTGGTGCGGACATGGGCACAGAAAGCATCGGCCACCATGTCTTCGCCGATGGAGTATATCGACCAGTTTACCGCCGGAAGTCTGGTGCGTGCGCGATACAACCAGAACCTGAAGCGCGGGATGAGCGAGACTGCCGCCATGACGGAGGCGGACAACTGGACGGCGGGCGTGATGGCTGACCGCAGCAAAGGCTCCACGCCGACACTGTTCAATCGGAGCAATCCGATGACGAAGGTCTTCACGCAGTTCCAGCTGGAGGTCAACAACCAGCTGAGCTATCTCTTCAAGGATATGCCGCGCGCATACAAGGAGAAGGGGCTGGCGGCGCTGGCAATGGCGCTGTTCAAGTTCTTCCTCGGCGCATGGCTGTACGATGAAGTCTACGAATATTTCATCGGACGCAGACCGGCGCTTGACCCGCTGGGCATCCTGAACGACACCGTGGGCGACATCACCGGATATGAGCTGCCGAACCTTGTGGAGCTGGGCGTAGGTGCTGTGACAGGCGATATGCCGTCTTTTGAGACGGAGAAGAAAAACGCCTACGACACCGTGACCGAAACGCTGGGCGATG
>ENA-OYWG01000400-OYWG01000400.1-human-gut-metagenome-genome-assembly--contig:-NODE-400-length-14377-cov-6.115696_pt1 | contig 14377 bp, 7 predicted proteins | sample MGYA00244811_ERZ653398 | MGnify/ENA primary metagenome ERZ653398 (study PRJEB26926, sample SAMN06165162) | human gut metagenome | biome: ENVO:00009003; feature: ENVO:2100002; material: ENVO:00002003...
TCGTCGGCAGCGTCAGATGTGTATAAGAGACAGTCTCCTGATAGGGGAAAATCCATTTGTTCTCGCCCGCACGGACACTGGGCCAGCGATGGATCGTTTCCTGGGCATTCACCCCGCGGTACTTGTAGTCGCGGATGATGCGGCGCAGAAGGCGGTTGTCCGTAGTGCGGATGTAGTTGTGGTCGTCGAGCAGGATGGTGGTCAGCGCAGAAATATAAATGTGGAATTTCTGTTCCTGCGGAATCTGTGCCGTCAACTCTGGATTGAGGGCATGGATGCCTTCGAGCACCAGTACCTGATTGTCGCCCAACTGTAGTCTCTTGCCACTCTTCTCGCTCTTGCCCGTCTGGAAGTTGTACTTCGGCAGCTCGATGTTTTTCCCCTCGAAAAGCTGCTGTAGCTGCTCGTTCAGCAGGGGGATGTTGAGGGCATGGACGCTCTCGTAGTCATATTCTCCGTTCTCGTCCTTTGGGGTGAGATGGCGATCCACGAAGTAGTCGTCGAGTGAGATCTGTATGGGTTTGATGCCGCAGGTGACCAACTGGATGGATAACCGCTTGCAGAACGTGGTCTTACCCGATGAGGACGGACCCGCTATCAGTACTACGCGCGTGCCTTGGCGATGGGCTATCTGTTCGGCGATGGAGGCAATCTTCTTTTCCTGCAGGGCTTCGCTGACGTTGATGAGGCCTGTGGTTTGTCCTAATCGGACGGCTTCGTTGAAGTCGCCGACAGTACTCACGCCGAGGATGCGATTCCACCTGTGTTGCTCCTTGAAGATGTCGAACATTTTGTCCTGGCGTATCAGTGCCCCCAGTTCGGCTGGATTCTGGCGTGAGGGCAGGCGCAGCAACGCCCCGTCGAAGTATTTCTCCAGTCCGAAGAGGGTCAGCTGCGAGGTGTTGATGAGTAACGATCCATAGAAATTGTCCACATAGTCGTCTATCTCGTAGTAGGTCGTATAGAGTTTGCCCGTGCTGCGAAGCAGTTTTGCCTTGGCCTTGTCGCCACGCGAACTGAATATCCTGACGGCTTCTTCCGTTGGAACCTCGTAGCGACGGATGGGTAACTTTGCATCGATGAGTTGTCGCATTCGCTCGCGGATGCGTGTCACATCAGTCTCCGTCACGTCGTGGCCGAGCATCAGGTTGCAGTAGTAGCCGTTGCTCACGGGGATGTCTATCACTACCTTGCTATCGGGATAGAGGTCATGGACCGATTTGCAGAGCACGAAGAAGAGCGTGCGCATATAGCAACGCTCGCCTGTGGCAGAATGGAGGTCGAAATATTCCACGTCTTTGTTGTGATAAAGACGGTAGTTGAGGCCCTCCGTGCGGTTGTTTACCGTGGCATTGATGGGGCCGAACTCCATACTCAGGCCAAAAGCCTCGTAAGCCTCCTTGAGTGTGCTTCCGATGGCTATCTCTTTGGTCTCTCCGTTGTTCTTGCAGCGTATTTTTACCGTTTGTTTCATCATGTGCATTCGTTTTTAGCTGTTTCAGATGTAGAGCAAAAGCGTGAGATGAGGTGGATGGACCTTCGTCTTCGGCATGTGCTCCCTGCCACAAAGTTACGCAATCCCTGTGAATCGGCCAAGGGAGCACAAGCGAAAACCAACTATTTTAACGGTTTTGTCATATTGTTCCGATGCTATGACCTCACGACGGGCTGGATGGAGAAGCCGAAGTGGTAGGCGCGGTCGGCCGGAAGCTGATGCTGTGGAGCCGGTCTTGACCCCCAACTGTCGTAGCCTCCCACGCCCTGCATGAACCCGTCGAGACACACCTCGACGAAGTGGCGCGGGTGTATCTCGTCAGCATGGTGGTTGGTGGCTTTTCCTTGATCGAAGTCCTCGATGCTGTTGCGTAGTGCATTAAACTCCATCACGCTGTCAGCCTTGACGAGGAGTCCGTTGCCGAGGTGGTCCTCCAGTCGGAGCCAGCGCACATCGGTGTGATGACCGTTCTCCTGGGGGCGGACGTAGGGATAGTAGAGGTCGTTGGCCTTGGCCTGGTAGCGCCCGATGGGGGTGCCGTGGTTGCGGTCTATGTAGTTCTCCTCAGGGCCTCGACCGAAGTATGTCACGCCGTCCATGGCTGCAGGGAGGCGGAAGCGGAGTCCCACGCGCGGTAGCTCTGGGGTGTCGGCCTTGCTGGCTGGGGCGTAGTCGGCCGCAACGTGCAGGCGTCCATCGTCCGATAGCGTGTAGGTAAGCGTGTAGTGGTTGCCCGTAGGAAGTGTGTAGTTGATGACTACCACCGTTTGTGTGCCTTGCAGGCTTACGCGCACGGTGGGGTGAAACTCCTGGCTTGCCGTTTTCCATATCCCTAGTCGCTCTACCGTGTTGTTACCATTGTCGTTGTCGGTCGGCGCACGCCAGAAGTTGGGTTGGAAACCAAAGCCCTCGTGGATGTACTCACGTCCATCCACGCGATAGGAGGTGACTACGCCTTTGGCATCCAGCGCAAAGTGAAGTCGCTGGCCCGTCACTACCGTACTGTCTTGGCTCGATCGCCAGGTCATCTTTCCTGTGGCCTCAGCCTCTGCTTTCAGTGTGTAGGGCTGGGGAATGCGGAATTGCTCCATCGCCATCTGCTCGCCTTTGGCGACAGCAGGCCGCTGCTCGTCTGGTTTTCCGTAGAGAACTACCGGCTCCCCTTGGCGGGTCGTGGCGTAGAGGTTGATGAAATACTCCATCTCGGGCCGTTGCTCCAAATGGGGGAGGGGCACCGCCACGTCAGCATATTCCTGTGGCGGCGTGTCGAGGTGCCATGTGCCCTCGGCTATCAATTCGCTATTGCGTCGCACCTCGTAGTGGAAGTCATAGGCATCGAGGCTGGTGAAGTAGTGGCGATTGAAGATCCGGAAGGTGCCTTTGCTGAGGTCCACTGGCAGGAACGCCACATTCTGGTACACATATTTCACCTCGGCCATGGCAGGGTGGGGTGTGCGGTCGGGGGCAATGATGCCATTGCAGCAGAAGTTGTGGTCTGAGGGCATGCCAACGCCGAAGTCGCCGCCATAGGCATAAAACTTCTCACTATTCGGACGGGCTATTTGGCCTCGCTTTTGGTCCATCAGCGGGATGGCGTTGCCCCATCGTGTGCTATCTTTGGGGTGGAGGGCCAGGATTCCTTGGTCAACCCAGTCCCAGATGAATCCGCCCTGCAGGTGGTCGTATTCGTAGATAGGTTGCCATTGTCCCCACAGGTCTCCCGTGCTGTTGCCCATCGCATGGGCGTATTCAGAGGGGATGACGGGACGGTCCAGCCCACTTTTCCCCACTTTGGCGAACCATTCCGCCGACGGATATTGTGGGACAAACAGGTCCGTGTTCCATTCCAAAAGCGCGCGCTCATAGCTGACGGGGCGCGACATCCAAGGGGCGTCTGCAGCTTTCAGCCATTGGTAGGTCTCGTAGAAGTTGACTCCGTTGCCCGCCTCGTTGCCCAGCGACCAGAAGCAGACGCAGGGGTAGTTTTTGTCGTGTTCATACAGGTTGCGGGTGCGGTACAGATGAGCGTCGAGCCAGTCGGGGTTGTTGCCCAGCGTGCCACCCTTGCGCAGGTCGTAGCCCATACCGTGGCTCTCGATGTTGGCCTCGTCATAGACATAGAGACCGTATTCAGAGGCCAGCTCATAGAAGCGGTGGCCCTGTGGGTAGTGGCTGAGGCGTACGGCGTTGATGTTGTTGCGCCGCATCAGTTCGAAGTCGCGTCGCATCACCTCCTCCGTCACATAGTGGCCCGTATAGGGATTGTGCTCATGGATGTTCACGCCCTTGAGTTTGATGGGTTGCCCATTGACCAGCAGGCAGGGAAGCGTGCGCCCGTCGCTACATGTGCGCTCCTTGATCTCGACACGTCGGAAGCCCACGCGGTAGGGGATCACCTCCTGCTCCTTCCCGTTTTGCACCTTCACATACAGAGTGTAGAGTTGGGGCTGCTCCGAGCTCCATGGGCGAACGTCTGGTATCGTGGCCGAGAAGTCGGCGAAGGCTGCTGTGTCCTTGATGTCGATAGACTGTGAGGCCGAGGCGACAAGCGTGCTCCCCTCGTCGCTCCGCAGTTCGTAGGAGACCGTTGCCCGCTGTCGTTTGCCCGTGGTGTTGCGCAATTCGGTCTGCAAGCGGAAGATGCCGTCGTGGTAGCTATCGTCGAGGGTGGAGGTGATATGGAAGTCGCGTACAGAGACCTGTGGTTCTGCCGATAGCCATACGTCGCGCTCGATGCCGCTGATGCGCCAGAAGTCTTGACATTCGAGATACGATCCCGTACTCCAGCGGTAGATCTTGAGCGTCAGGTGGTTCTCTCCCTTGCGTAGATGCGGATTCAGAAGATATTCCACCGTCGATTTGGAGTCCTCGCTATATCCGATGTGTTGTCCGTTGAGATAGACATAGACTCCCGACTTGGCACCATCGATGTGTAGAAACACATTCTTTCCGTCCCACGACTCGGGTATGGTGAAGGTGCGCTGATAGACGCCTACGGGTATCTCGTCGGGGAGGACAGGCGGTTGGGGACGTCCTTGGACAAACTCGTATGGTTGGTTGACGTAGATAGCCGTTCCGAAACCTTGCATCTCCCAGTTGCCTGGCACGCTGATTGTACTCCACCCCTGTGTGTCGGGCTGGTCGGCTGTGGCATCATGGGGTAGCAGGTGGTCGTCGTCGGCATAGAAAAAATGCCATTTCCCATTGAGCGACTGGTGCCACGGACTGTCCTCGTACCGCAGCGATTGTCCCGCAGAGCAGTCTGGCCATGCCATGAACATCGTCCTTGGCCGCTCTGTGCCGATGGAAAGCGTGCGCAGGTCGCGATGGTGTGGGAGAGGGAGAAGCGTGGCGGTAGCCAGCAGGGAGGTGAGAAGCGTATTCATTATATATATAAGGTATAGGAGTAGGTGCAAATGGATTATTGGATGGCTATTTTCTCATACTTCAACGCCTCGCCCGGACGCACCATGCGGGTGGCGCGCAACTGGATGTAGCGAGCTGATACAGGCGTGAAATAGACCTCTTGCAGGACAGGGTGGTTGCGGATGTTGGAAAATTCTCCCTCCGCTACCTTCTGCATAGCCTCCGGTGTCTCGCCAGCCCACAACTCATAGTTGGCCGCCGTCCCCTCGTTCCCCACCGATTGTGTGGGAAGGTAGAAGAAGGCACGGATCGTCTTCGACTCGCCGAGGTCGAAAGTGATGGCCTTCGGTGTGGTGTCGGCCACTGAGAAAGGCAGCGTTGCCACCTCTTCCACCCGTTCGGTATAGCGTTCTCTGGCGTTGGGGGCGTAGTAGGCTCCCATCTCATTGATGCAGAGCGGTCCGCGTGACTGGAGGAAGCGTATGCGCAGTTGGCGGGTGGTGATGGTCTTGAAGCGCAGCAGTCGCTGGTAGCCGATGGTGGTAGTCTCCTCGCCCGCGTTGATGGGTGTCCAAACACCATGGTCGAGATATTCCACCACGAAACGTTCGACTCGCTGTCCAAGCGGAATATACTCCTGCAGTTTGAGGCGGTTCACCTGCGTCGGTTTGCGGAATGTGAAGGAGAGCGTGGCCGTCGTCACGCCATCGGGCGTAGCCCAATAAGTGTGGAAGTCGCCATCTGTCAGCGTCCGTGTAGAGAAAGCATCTCCTCGTGTGGCCGTCGCCTTCACCTTCGCCCCCTTGAGGAGGTTGGTGGCCAGTTCCTTGCTAATCATCTGGTATGCCTCCACGGCCCTTGCGGAGTCTGTGGGGTGTATCAGTCCCTCCGGGGTGACGGGGAAGTTGATGAGCTGGGATCCGTTATGGCCCACGCTGTGGTAGTAGAGATCGACCAGTTGGTCCACCGTCTTCACCTTTTCGTCCTCCTTTTCGTGGTAGAACCATCCTGGACGGATACTGACGTCGCATTCCGCAGGCACCCAGGCGTCGCCGTCGGCATGGCCTTGCTGCAGTTCCCAGTAGCGCTCGTAGCCAGGATGCACATCCTTACTGCGCAGGAAAGCCCAGTTGGTGGCAAACGCGAATCCCTTCTCGTTGCCGACCCATCGGCATCCCGGTCCCTCGTCGGAGAAGATGACTGCCTTCGGTTGGAGTTCGGCCACCATCTTCCATGCCCTTGGAAAATTGTAGTAGGTCTTGCGGTCGATAGTGCGCTCCTCTTTCGTGCCACCATACCAGCCGTCGCCGCCATTGGCGCCGTCGAACCACACTTCGAACAGTTCGCCATATTGCGTCAGCAGTTCCTGGAGTTGCGCATAGAAGTATTCCACGTAGAGGGGAGTGCCGTAGAAAGCCTGGTGGCGATCCCACGGCGAAAGGTATAGTCCCAGGTGGAGTCCGTACTTTCGGCATGCGGCAGCCAACTCTCCAACAACATCGCCCTTCCCGCCCTTGTAGGGCGTGTTGCGGACGCAATAGTCAGTCTGCTTCGTCGGCCATAGGCAGAAACCGTCATGATGCTTGGCAGTGAGGATGATACCCTTCATTCCCGCCGCCTTTACCGTCCGTGCCCATTGCTCACAGTCGAGGCGGGTGGGATTGAAGCTCTCCAATGGAGCGTCGCCATAGCCCCATTCGCGGTCTCCGAAGGTGTTCGGACCGAAGTGGATGAAGGCGTAGGTCTCCAATTGGTGCCATGCCACCTGTGCCTCTGAGGGCAGCGGTGGGATGGGTGCAGGGGCGTCGGTCTGTGCCTGAAGAGGTTGAAGACCGCAGAGGGCGGTCGTTAGTGCAAGGATAAGGTGCTTCATTTTTGTTTGTTGTTGATGGGTGAGAGTGAATGGCGAATGCCTTTGGAATGTTTCGGGATGCCTTCGGGACGCGTTCGGGATGTGGTCAGCGTCGCTCCTTCAGTTCGTCGCTAAAGGAATAGGGTGCATCCTCAGGCCTCGTGCCACGCGAGAGGTTGGGTTGTCCCGACATCTTGAAGTCGAGACTCAGTCCTTGGAGGAGATCCTCGTGGTCGAGGTAGTTGCGGTCGTAGGCCACCCCGTCGCGCAGAAGCTGGTCCACATAGGGGCCGCTGTTGCCGTCTCGACGGATCAGGAGGCTATTGCCATTCTCCAGGTGCACCTTGACTTGGTCGAAATAGGGTGCGCCCAGGACATACTGGTTGCTTCCTGGACAGACGGGGTAGAAGCCGAGGGCGGAGAAGACGTACCAGGCCGAGGTCTGTCCGTTGTCCTCGTCTCCGCAATAGCCGTCGGGGAGGGCAGAGTAGAGACGGTCCATCACCTGTCGGACCCGATACTGCGTCTTCCAGGGCTGACCGCTATAAGCGTAGAGATAGACCATGTGCTGGATCGGTTGGTTGCCATGGGCGTAGTTGCCCATGTCCATCACCTGCATCTCGCGTATCTCGTGGATCACCTGTCCGTAGTAACTGTCGTCGAAGATGGGCGGCACGACGAAGACGCTGTCCATCATCTGGTTGAAGCCGTCGCGGCCTCCCATGAGTTGTATCAGTCCTTCGGGGTCGTGGAATACGCACCACGTCCAGTGCCAGCTATTGCCTTCGGTGAAGGCATCCCCCCACTTGAAGGGGTTGAAGGGCGACTGAAATTTCCCATCCTTCAGTCGTCCGCGCATCAGGCGGGTCTCTGGGTCGAAGACGTTGCGGTAGTTCATCGCCCGTTCCCGGTAGGGTCGCAATTCGCGAAGACTTTTGCCCAGCGCTTTGCCAAACTGATAGATGCACCAGTCGTTGTAGGCGTACTCCAGGGTGCGTGCCACGCTCTCGTTGATCTTCACGTCGTAGGGCACGTAGCCGAGACGGTTGTAGTATTCGAAACCCATTCGTCCCGTGCTGCCGATAGAGGGATGGTGGGCGTTGGCGCCATGGACGACAGCCTGCCAAAGCGTCTCGGCATCGTAGCCCCGCAGTCCTTTGAGGTAGGCGTCGGCTACAACAGAAGCAGAGTTGTTGCCGACCATACAGTCGCGGTGGCCTGGACTGGCCCATTCGGGCAGGAATCCACTTTCCTTGTAGGCGTTGACAAGCCCCTCTTGCATCAGTCTGCCCATCGAGGGATAGACCAAATCGACAAGTGGCATCAGCGCACGGAACGTGTCCCAGTAGCCTGTGTCTGTGAACATGGCCCCGGGGAGCACCTTGCCATTGTATGGACTATAGTGGATGGTGTCGCCTTGGGCGTTGACTTCGAAGAACATACGGGGGAAGAGCACGCATCTGTAGAGGTTGCTATATAGGGTTCGCAGGTGGTCGGTATTGGCATCGCTGACCTCGATACGGCCAAGCACGTCGTTCCAGCGATCTCGTCCCTGCTGGCGGAGTCGGTCGAAGTCGGCGTCGCCCAGTTCCTTGAGGTTCTCCAAGGCTTGGTCTGCCGAAACAAACGACGAGGCGACGCGCACGCCCACTTGCTCGCCCCGCTTTGTGGCGAAACTGACGGCTGCCACGGCATGGTCGGCGGTGGCACAATCATCGTCCGAGGCCACGAAATGGTAGTCGGCATCAACGCTTCCTACGTGGGAAACGGTGAAAGGACGGTCAAACTCCAGGACGAAGTAGTTTTTGAATTGGTCGGGTACACCGCCGCTATTGCGTGTCGTGTAGCCCACGATCCTGCGCTTCTCGGGCTGGATGGTGATGGAGGATCCGTGGTCGAAGGCGTCGATCAGAATGTTGGCGGAGTCTGTCGCGGGGAAGGTGAGGCGGAAAAGGGCCGCCCGCTCCATCGGCGTTATCTCTGTCGTCACGTCGTAGTCGGCCAGATATACCTTATAATAATAGGGCGAGGCCGTTTCTGCCTTGTGGGAGAACCAGCTGGCACGGCGGTTTTCGTCGAAATCTACCTTGCCAACAGTCGGCATGATGGCAAACTGGCCGTAATCGTTGATCCACGGGCTGGGCTGGTGGGTCTGTTTGAAACCCCTGATTTGGTTGGCATCGTAGGTGTATTGCCAGCCATCGCCCATCTTGCCCGTCTGCGGCACCCAGAAGTTCATGCCCCAGGGCAGGGCGATGGCGGGATAGGTGTTGCCTGTGGAAAGGCTAAATTTCGAAGCGCTTCCCACTAATGTCGATACATGATCGACAGGCGTGACGGACTGCTGGGCCGATAGGCTCGCACTTCCCGCCAGCAAAAGAAGGGCAAGTGCGGATAATTGATGAAACCGTTTCATTTCTTCGAGCGTTATAAGGTTATGTGGCAACTATGCTGCAAAAGTACGAAAAAAAACTGGTTCGTCCAAATGTTTGACACGATAAGGTTGTCGCCATTGCCAAAACTTGCTGCTGGATCGCAGGAATGGTCTGCCTAATAGCGAGTGAGATGCCTGCCGAACAGTTTCCCTGGGTGACTTGGCTGCGAAGGTCCCGTTTCGGGAGACCATCCTCCGACCTCGTCGTCATCCTCCTGCAAACAGTTCGCGGAGCACGGGAAGGGATCGGAGGTCGGGCATGTTGGGTACGTGGAGGCGGTAGTAGGCCAGCATGATCCCTGCGATGCGGTTGCGCTCCTCGCGTGTCGGAAGAAAAACGTGCATAGTGGGATAGCTGATGCGCATCAACAACCCGACATGGGCAGCGTCTTCGGGTGGCAGAAAGTCGGGATGGAGCGGACGCAGGGGTGTGAACGTTGCACCACGGAGGTCGAAGTAGCATCCCTCGTGGTAGTCTTCGAGGTTGGGCCAGAATCCTAAGAAGCGGCTCATGCGCGCCATGAAGACAAGGTGGAAATTGGCAAAACGCGCTTCGGTCTCATCGAGCCATAGCAGGCTGGAACGGATGAAGAGAAAAAGGGGGACGTTCTGCTGTTCGTCGCGTGTGGCGTAGGTGAGAAACTCTGCGAGAAAGAGCAGGATGGCCTGTTTCGACGGATTGGTCGGGATGTGAAGGTAGGGCTGGTCTATGCGCACCTCGCGCAAGCGCTGCAAAGAGCTGCGCAGGCGAAAGTCGTAGTCGATGCTCAAAAGAGTCAGGGGCAGGAAGTGCTGGCGTCGTACTCGCCCCCTTGCCGTCTTGGGGATGCGTACGAGAAACGACACGCGTCCTTGTGCCTCGGTGAGTAAGTCGGCGATGATGGCGTTGTCGCCATACTTCACGGTACGGAGCACAATGGCCCGCGTCTTCACTTCTTCCATGTGTGCAAAGGTATGAAAAAAGGCAGACAAACCACCAAGTATTGCAGCTAAGGCACAAAAATATAGCCATTTAGATAATTTTTACTTGGCAATATTTGGCTGAAATGAAAAAAAGCAGTAACTTTGCACCCGCAAAAATTTAGCAGGGGTCCCTTCGTCTATCGGTTAGGACGAGAGATTTTCATTCTCTAAAGAGCAGTTCGACTCTGCTAGGGACTGCAAGAAAATAAAAAAAAGAAGAAAACAAGTAAAGATGGCAAATCACAAATCATCGTTGAAGAGAATCCGTCAGGAGAAGGTTCGCACGCTTCATAATAAGTATTATGCTAAGACGATGCGCAATGCCGTTCGCAAACTGCGTGCCACGACGGACAAGGAGGCAGCTCTGAAGCTGTATCCGACTGTGCAGAAGATGCTGGACAAGCTGGCTAAGACCAACATTATTCACAAGAATAAGGCGGCCAACCTCAAGTCAAGCCTCACGAAGCACATCGTTGCTCTCGGATAAATAAGAACTTTTCAAAGGGTTCTATAAGTCTATAGCACCAACGAAGGCATCCATTGCATATCTATATGATGTGCGATGGATGCCCTTTTGCGTTTCAATGGTTCGTGTCTTGGTGTGTGTGAAAAGCGACAAAGTCGGAAAAAGCTTGGCTCCTAACTGCCTAGGTGGGCGAAAGCGTGGGATTTGACGATTAAAAATTTCCGTATTCGCATGTTTTTTCGTACCTTTGCGGTCTATAAAAGAAAATGAAGCAACATGGAAGATATTCAGGCTGCCGAACAAAATTATTCGGCCAGTAACATACAAGTCCTTGAAGGTTTGGAAGCTGTGCGCAAGCGTCCAGCCATGTATATCGGCGACATCAGCGAGAAGGGTCTCCATCATCTCATCAACGAGACGGTGGACAACTCCATCGACGAGGCCATGGCGGGCTATTGCAGCCACATCGAGGTGACGATCTGTGCGGATGGATCGATTGTCGTGGAGGATGACGGTCGTGGAATCCCTGTCGATGAACACAAGAAGCTCCACAAAAGCGCGCTGGAGGTGGTTATGACTGTCCTCCATGCGGGCGGTAAGTTCGACAAGGGCTCGTACAAGGTGTCTGGCGGTCTGCATGGTGTGGGTGTGAGTTGTGTGAATGCGCTCTCCACGCACATGATGTCGCAGGTCTTTCGCGACGGCAATATCTACCAGCAGGAATATGAGCAGGGCAAGCCTTTGTATCCCGTGAAGATCGTTGGAAAGACGGACAAGCATGGTACGAGACAGCAGTTTTGGCCCGACGGCACAATCTTCACCACAACGACTTTCAAGTGGGAAATCATCGCACGTCGTATGCGGGAGCTGGCCTACCTCAACGCCGGCGTGAAGATCACCCTGACGGATGAGCATCCTGATCCCGAGACGGGCAAGACGCGTCAGGAGGTGTTCCATGCCAAGGAGGGCCTCAAGGAGTTTGTCCGCTACATCGACCGCCATCGCACCCACCTCTTCGATGATGTCATCTACCTGAAGACCGAGAAGCAGGGTGTGCCCATCGAGGTGGCTATCATGTACAACACGGACTACAATGAGAATCTTCATTCATACGTCAACAATATCAACACCATCGAGGGTGGTACCCACGTCACGGGATTCCGTACCGCGCTGACCAGGACGCTGAAGGCTTATGCCGACAACGACGCCCAGATCTCAAAGCAGATTGAGAAGGCGAAGATCGACATTGTGGGCGACGACTTCCGTGAGGGCTTGACGGCTGTCATCTCCATCAAGGTGGCTGAGCCCCAGTTTGAGGGTCAGACCAAGACGAAGCTCGGTAATAGCGAGGTCTCGGGTGCGGTGCAGCAGGCTGTCGGCGAAGCTTTGGCCGACTATCTGGAGGAGCATCCCGACGAGGCGAAGCTTATTTGCAACAAGGTGGTGCTGGCAGCCACGGCACGTATTGCCGCACGCAAGGCTCGCGAGAGTGTGCAGCGCAAGAACGTGATGAGTGGTGGTGGCCTTCCTGGCAAACTTGCCGACTGCTCCATACGTGATCCGAAGCGCGCTGAGATATTCCTGGTCGAGGGCGACTCGGCAGGAGGATCAGCCAAGCAGGGCCGCGACCGATACACCCAGGCTATTTTGCCGCTTCGTGGTAAGATCCTGAATGTGGAGAAGGTGCAGCGCCATCGTGTGTTCGAGGCAGAGTCGGTGATGAATATCATCCAGTCCATCGGTGTCCGCTTTGGTGTGGATGACGGCCAGGATGACTTTGAGGCCAATACTGACAAGCTCCGCTACGACAAGATAATCATCATGACCGATGCCGATGTCGATGGCTCGCACATCGACACGCTCATTATGACGCTTTTCTATCGCTATATGCCGCGCGTCATTGAGGAGGGACACCTCTATATCGCTACGCCGCCGCTCTATAAGTGTACTTACAAGAAGATTTCGGAGTATTGCTACACCGAGCAGCAGCGCCAGATCTTCCTCGACAAATACGCCAATGGCGTGGAGGACGGCAAGGGTGTCCATACACAGCGCTACAAAGGTTTGGGAGAGATGAATCCCGAGCAGCTGTGGGAGACTACCATGGATCCGAAGACGCGTCTGCTCAAACAGGTGACGATTGAGAATGCTGCTGAGGCCGACGAGATCTTCTCGATGCTCATGGGCGACGACGTGGAGCCGCGTCGCGAGTTTATAGAGGCCAATGCCACCTACGCCAATATCGACGCATAAGCGACTTGTGGATGGGTAGCCCGTGTGTGACGAGATCACGATGAGGCTACGCAGGGTGGTCGGAGTATGACTTAAACAGAATAAAACCGAATCCCCCACCTCCTCCTTTGTGAGAGGTGGGGAATATATATAATGGACGAGAGCAGTTTTATAGAGGTAAGTGTCGCTCAGGCGAGAGATTTCTATCCTAAGGGACATTTCATAGGCGAGGATTTTCTTGTCTATGAGCATTTTAGTGAGGTGCCTCTGCCGTGGAAGTCGTGCCGGATGCAATGTCTTTTCTTTGCTCTCTGCACCCAGGGAGAGGCCAGCTATACGGTCGATGCCAAGGCGTCACGTATCAAGCAGGGCGATGTCATCATCGTTGGGGAAGGCCAGCTGATAGAAAACTTCCTTGCCTCGGATGATTGTGACGGCATAGCGATTATGATCTCGTATGATTTCTTCAACGATATCGTCGCTGGCATCCGCGACCTCAATACGCTTTTCCTCTTTTCCCGGCTCCATCCTGTCTTTTCGTTGACGGAAAGAGAGGTGAATGTGTTGTCCAGTTATATCGACACCATCATAGCAAAGATCCTGGAGCCTGAGCACCACTTCCGTCGGGAACTCGTCAGTACCCTGATGAGGGCACTCATCTACGACATGAGTAACGTCATCTACCGCTACCAAATGGGGGAAAAAAAGCGGTTCTCGCGCGGTGAGGTAGTGTTCTTCAACTATATCCGTCTGGTCCGCGACCATTTCAAGCAAGAGCGGCGCGTCAGTTGGTATGCCCATCAGCTTTGTATCACCCCAAAATATCTATCCGAAACCATCAAGACCATCAGCAAGCGAACGCCCAACGAATGGATAGACTACTATGTCGTGTTGGAACTGCGTCTGTTGCTGAAAAATTCAGATAAGAGCATCAAGGAGATTGCGGAGTATTTGAACTTCCCCAACCAGAGTTTCCTTGGAAAATTCTTCAAGGATCATGTCGGAGTCAGTCCGTCCACATTCCGTAAAAGTTGATGTTTTATCTCGTTTCCGAATGACGCTGATATCGTGAATGACTTTCGTTTCTCTTGCGTAAGCAAGCAAAAAGATACCCGAAATAGCTGTTTTGGAATGTTTTTCATTTAAATAAAGTTAATCAACGAAACGGAGGTGGAATGGTTAAAGGAAAATGCTTACTTTTGTATAAACCAATGTAAATTATGACAAAAGAAGAAAGAAAGTCCGCCATCCTCGACCAGCTGCTCAAGCAAGGGTCAGTGTTGGTGTCGGCTTTGAGCGACAACCTGCAGGTTTCGGCGGTTACGATACGCAAAGACCTTACCGACTTGGAACGCCAGGGACGCTTATACCGTAGTCATGGCAAGGCCATTCTGATCAATCCGTTCACGGCCAACCGTTCCGTGAACGAGAAGGAAAAGCTCTTTCCAGAGGAGAAATATAATATAGGCACAGCAGCTGCCCAGCTTGTCATGCCCAACGACTCCATTGTCATCGCGTCTGGCACGACAGTTACCGCCTTTGCACAATGCCTTCAGCACAGTCCCAGGT
>ENA-OYWG01000406-OYWG01000406.1-human-gut-metagenome-genome-assembly--contig:-NODE-406-length-14276-cov-11.973420_pt1 | contig 14276 bp, 17 predicted proteins | sample MGYA00244811_ERZ653398 | MGnify/ENA primary metagenome ERZ653398 (study PRJEB26926, sample SAMN06165162) | human gut metagenome | biome: ENVO:00009003; feature: ENVO:2100002; material: ENVO:00002003...
CTAGAGTTCGTCGGCAGCGTCAGATGTGTATAAGAGACAGCCCGCACACCTTGCTAATTACATCAATTACATCGGCACCCGTGAGGGCGTGGAGAAGGTAGGCAGCACGACATCTTCACTGCCAGCCACCGACCGGCAGAAAAGTCTGATTGAAGATATTCTGGCAAAGATTCCCGATGCGAACCGGATGCATGAGTATCACGATTATATCCAAAGACCAACCAGAGAAAATGCATCGGAGTTTATTACGCAGGCGTTGGAAAATAACCTTGACATCATAGCGAAAAAGAAAAATTATATGGATTATCTGGCAAACAGACCGGGAGTAGAAATCATAGGTACTCACGGTCTGTTTTCAAATGAGGGAGAACCAGTGGTGCTGTCCCGTGTGGCAGAAGAGGTGGCAAATCATCCCGGTGTGATCTGGACGAATGTCATCAGCCTGCGGAGGGAGGATGCCGAGCGGTTAGGCTATGACAGTGCCGCACAGTGGCAGGCATTACTAAGGAGCAGGGTGCAGTTGCTGTGTGAGAATTGTAAGATAGACAGCCGGAACCTGAAATGGTATGCGGCATTCCACAATGAATCCCATCATCCCCATGTGCATCTGGTGGTCTATTCTTCTGATCCGTCCGAGGGATACTTGACGGCAAAGGGAATTGATGCCATGCGTTCTGCATACGCACATGATATTTTCCGGCAGGAGTTTCTAAGCATCTATGAGAAGGCAACCGAACAGAGAAACCAGTTAAAAGAGCAGGCAGAAAAAAGTCTGCTTTTTTTGTTGCAGCAAATGCAGGAGGGAGTCTGTCATAATCTCAAGATTGCAGAGCAGATGCAGCTTTTATCCAGACGGTTAAAAAATACCGGAGGGAAAAAGGTATATGGATACTTGAAAGCAGATGTGAAAGCCATCGTAAATGACATTGTAGATGAACTGGAAAAGGAAGAGCGTGTGGCAGAATGCTATCAGGCATGGCAAAAAAGCAGGGAGGAGATACAGCATTACTATAAAGATTCGGAAATAGAGATGATACCGCTGTCACAGCAGAAGGAGCTAAAGAGCGTTAAAAACATGGTCATCCGTGAGGCAGTCCGTTTTGGAGAAGGGTATCTGTATCTGGAAGAAGCGGAAACGGGAATGGAACGGCTGGAAGAAGTATCCGAACAGCAGACAGAAAGCCTTGCCGCATTGCAGGGAGAGGACATGCCGGATATCCTGCCTGGACAGACGGAGATGGAGGAGCAGGAACCAGACAGGCAGGAAGAAGAGCATGGGGAATTCGTTTCTTATTTTGTCAGATGGACGGACCGGTATAAAGAAGCGAGGGAATATCTCTATGGCACGATGGAGGCAGAACCGGATGAGGAGGCAGCCCATGAGATCATGCTGGAAGAGGCAGAGCAGGGAAATGCGTATGCCATGCACGACATGGGAAAGATTTATGCACAGGGCATTGGATGTGAGGCAGACAAAGAAAAGGCAGATGTGTGGTACAAAAAAGCATTGGCGGCAATGCATTATGTAGAGCAGAAGAAAAGTAACACCTATCTGGAATACCGCATTGGAAAAATGTATCAGTACGGACTTGGTACAGACGAGAAACTGGAACAGGCAGGGGAGTGGTTTTCCAAGGCGGCAGCAAAGGAACATAAGTATGCGCTCTATTCCCTTGGCATGCTCTATCTGCAGGGGAAAGGAGTGGAGCAGGATGAGGAAACCGCATATAGTCTGCTGTTCCGTTCTTACAGCAAGGGAAATCCCTATGCGGCGTATGAACTTGGAAAACTGTATGAGACAGGATGCGGAACAGAGAAAAATCAGGAAAAGTCGGAAAATTGTTATCGTGTAGCCTTTCTAGGTTTTCTGAATCTTGAGAAAAGATCAAAGGATGATACGCTCTGGTATCGTATCGGCTGCATGTATCTGCATGGGATCGGGACAGAGGCAGACGAAACGAAAGCGGAACATTATCTGACAAAGGCATCTGATTATGGCAACACCCATGCCTCCTATCAGCTTGCCAGACTCTATATCAGACAGGAGAGCCAAAAGTTAAGCGGGGAGTCTGGGACAGCACCGGATTACGCAAAGATTGCAAAAGCGGTAAAGTGGCTGGAAGAATCAGCCGCACAGGAAAATCCGTTTGCGGATTATGCAATCGGACGGTTGTACAGGGAAGGCACACTGGTAGCAGAGGACATGGAAAAAGCAGTGTTCCACCTGAAACGTGCCGCAGATGCCAGAAACAGCTATGCACAGTATGAGCTTGGGAAAATATATCTGGAAGAGGACACTAAAAACATTCCGGCAGCCATACAGTATCTGACACTGGCTGCGAAACAGAAAAATCAATTTGCAGCATACAGGTTAGGGAAACTTTATCTTGCCGGAGAAGAACTGCCAAAGAACACGGAACTGGCACTGCATTATCTGAAGATGGCGGCAGACACCGGAAACCAGTATGCACAATATGCCCTTGGGAAAGTGTATCTGATCGGAAAGGATGTCCAGCAGGACAAGGAACTGGCATACGATTATTTTTTAAAATCCGCAGAGCAGGGAAATATTTATGCAGCGTATTTTTTAGAACACTGGAATGATATGCCACACCCCGATCTGTTCTTAATGGCAACAAGGCTCATGCGGCATCTGGAACATATCATCGAAGAGAATGTGGCTGGAAGAAAGAGTGGAGGACGCAGGCAGGGGATTGACAGAAAACTCGCACGAAAAATCCGTCAGAAGAAGATTGCACAGGGACATGCCGTGGATGACCATGAGAACATGGTACAGACACAGTGATCACAGGAGGAGTGGTAGAAATGATGAGAGGAGGTACGATTGGGAGATTTTATTTATTTTACAGAGGAACAGAAGGAGCGAGCCAATGCGGTACATATTGCGGACATCCTTCGCCGGGAGCATGAGGAAGTGGAGCGTTCCGGAAATGAATGGCGTTGGAAACGGCACAGGAGTGTGACTTTCCGGGGGAGCAGTTGGTACCGCCACAGCAGACAGGTCGGAAGTCATGCCATTGATTTTATGCAGGAGTTCTTCGGGATGTCCTACCCGGAGGCGGTGAGCTATCTGCTGGACGGAGAACAGGGACAGATTATTGAACGGGGAAAAAGGCAGGAGACAAAAAGAAAACCGGCAAGAGCCGGGAAGGGACGGCAGGCTGTAGACAAAGAACAGACAGAGGAAAGAAAAGAACCAAAAGAGCCAAAGGAACTGAAACCGCCGGAGAAAAATCCGACCATGAAGAGAGTCTATGCATATCTTCTGCAGAAACGTCATATTGACAGGGAAATCCTCTCGTACTTTGCAAAGGAAGGAACCATATATGAATCTGCGGAGCATCACAACATTGTGTTTGCCGGACTGGACAGCGAGGGGAAAATCCGGCATATCCATGTGAAGGGGAGCTATTCTGACGGCAGGAGCTTCCGGCTGAATCAGGAAGGCTCGGAAGCTGCCTACGGATTTGGATACAGGGGAAACGGGAACAGACTGTATGTGTTTGAGGCACCCATTGACCTGTTATCATTTCTGTCCCTGTATCCAGAGAACTGGCAGGGGAACAGTTATATCACCTTAAACGGTGTGGCAGAGCATGCCATGCTGCAGGCATTGAAAGACAATCCCAGACTGGATACGGTTGTGCTGTGCCTTGACCATGATCCGGCAGGCATAGAGGCGTGCGGCAGACTGGCAGAGATTCTGGTACGCAATGGATATGGTGCGGTAAAGAGGTTACAGTCAGCCTGCAAAGACTGGAATGAGGATTTAAAAGGCAGATATGGTGAGGAAACAATTCCGGCACAGGAGCATCCGAGAGTCATGGAATGCAGGGCATGGACAGAGGTGCTGAAAGAAGTGACGGAATCCATCAACATCAAGTATGCCAACAGAAGTTATATCTGCCGTTATTATCAGGATATTTATAATGAACTGAAAAAGGGCAGGGGCAGGGAACAGCTTATGGATGCCTTTGACGGACCGGGGATGCTTTTGACCGGAGTGCTTGTGCGGTGCATGGAAAAAGAGGGAATCGCACTTGGCAGGGAAACTAGTGCAGACCAGATACTGGAAAATCTGTCAAAGCGTTATCAGCCGCATAAAGACAAGGGAAACTTCAACACCCGCATCCGGCAGATGCAGGCAGCCTTTGAAGAAACACTGGAGGTGTTCGATACAAAAGACTTAGAACAAAAAGAAGATCAGGAACTGCTTGCCAGAAAATGTATGAGCCTTGCGATGGAATGCATCCGGGCTCATATTTTTGTTGCCATCGACTGCGGGGAAGAGCAGATGAAGCCGGCAAAACAGACTGTGAAGGAACAGAAAATGGAACATCAGGAGGGAGGAATGATGCTATGCAGCCAGTCGTGATGCTGGTGATCGCAGGGGTGGCAATGTTTTCCGTGATTGGAGGCGTGTCACTTCTGTCACACTATTATACATTAAACGGAATCAAGAGCAGGACTGTCGGGGACGGTCAGCATGGAACGGCGAGATTTGCCACGAAAAAGGAAATCGCAGAAACCTATGTGCAGGTGCCCTATGAACCGGAGCTGTGGCGCAGGGGTGAGAACCTGCCGGCTGCACAGGGACTGGTACTCGGCAGCATGGAGCGGGCAGGAAAACTATACGCACTGGTGGATACCGGGGATGTGCATTGCCTGATGATCGGTGCGGCAGGAGTCGGAAAGACCGCACATTTTCTGTATCCCAACATTGAATATGCCTGTGCCTGTGGAATGAGTTTCCTGACCACGGACACAAAGGGAGATTTATACCGCAACTATGCAGGCATTGCAAAAAAATACTATGGCTACCATACGGCAGTCATCGATCTCCGTAATCCGACCAGAAGCGATGGTGACAATATGCTCCATCTGGTCAACAAATACATGGATGAGTATCTTGCAGACCATACGAACCTGAGTGCCAAGGCAAAAGCGGAAAAATATGCGAAGATTACGGCAAAGACCATTATCTCCTCCGGTGGTACGGACAGTTCCAGCTATGGACAGAATGCATTTTTCTATGATGCGGCAGAAGGCGTGCTGACGGCTGCCATCCTGCTCATTGCGGAATTCTGCCCGGATGGAAAGAGGCATATCATCAGCGTGTTCAAACTGATACAGGATTTACTTGCACCATCTAAAGTGAAAGGGAAAAACCAGTTCCAGCTACTTCTGGCAAAACTCCCGGATACCCACAAGGCGAAATGGTTTGCAGGGGCAGCCTTAAATACGGCAGAGCAGTCCATGCAGTCGGTTCTCTCCACGGCATTATCCAGACTGAATGCTTTTCTGGATTCCGAGCTGGAGCAGATACTCTGTTTTGATACCGCCATCGATGCAGAGCTTTTCTGCAAACAAAAGACGGCGGTGTTTCTGGTCATGCCGGAGGAGGACAATACCAAGTATTTTATTATTTCTCTGATCTTACAGCAGCTCTACCGGGAAATCCTCGTGGTGGCAGACGAGAACGGAGGAAAGCTGGACAACCGTGTAGTTTTCTATTGGGATGAGGTCGGAACGATTCCGAAGATTGAAAGTGCAGAGATGATGTTCTCAGCGTCCCGATCCAGAAGGGTGAGTATCGTACCCATGATTCAGTCCTTTGCCCAGCTTAATAAGAATTATGGGAAAGAGGGTGCAGAAATCATTATCGATAACTGTCAGGATACCATCTTCGGAGGGTTCGCTCCGAACTCGGAGTCAGCGGAAGTGCTGTCAAAGAGCCTGGGCAACAAAACCGTCATGTCCGGTTCCATCAGCCGGGGAAAGAATGATCCGAGCCAGTCCCTCCAGATGATCCAAAGATCGCTCATGACAGCGGATGAATTAAAGTCACTGCCAAAAGGAAACTTTATTGTATCAAAGACCGGGACTCACCCTATGCGGACAAAACTGAAACTGTTCTTAAAATGGGGCATCACATTTGAAGAACCCTATGAGATTGAAGAAAAATCTGCAAGAAAGGTAGCATACGCAGACAAGCAGGAAATTGAAGAGGAGATCATACGGAGATATATGTGCTGTATGGAAGAACCGGAGGATACACCTGTGGAAATGGCAAGGACAGGAGGCATGCAGCAGACACCGCTGACGGACACCATGAAAAAGATGCGGCAGACCTTACGGACGGAAGATTAGGAGGCAGGGTGACTAGGAAAGAAATCTATGAAACAGAGCTGCCACACAGGGCTGTGGCGGTCTATCTGTATCTGGAGACTCGTGCGGACAGGGAGAGGACATGCTATCCGGCAATCGGTACCATTGCCAGAGAGCTGCACCTGTCTGTAAGTACGGTCAAGCGTGCAATCCATGATTTGGAGTGTGCAGGATTTATACAAAAAAAGCAGAGATGGCGTGAGAACGGAGGAAAGAGCAGCCTGCTCTATGAAATCATAAAATAGGCACAAAGGGATTACTGCGCCGGTCAGGTGGACTATGGTATGGTTCACCGTGGCCTGTGCAGGGAACTTTTCACTTTAAGGGAAAGGACAGAGAAAAGAAAATACAGTTGGCGATATGAAACATCAATATTTTTTTGGAAAAAACTAAGAATTGAAGTATTATCAGATGGATCATGTGGGGGATTCATAAAGTAGTGGTATCAACATGACGATATAGAAAATGCAGGGAAGCATTGTATTTCAAAGAGTTTGAGATACAGTGCTTCTGCGTTTCTATAGGAGATAGTCGTTCTATGCGAAAAATAGTCATTTGATGCGGAGAATGATCGAGCGGAAGATTTGTTTGATATAATAAAGAGTGCTAGGTGAGACTTGTATGGTTTACAGGTATGAGAGCAATCAAAGACAGGAATGAAAAATATGAACATTATTATTTGTGATGACAGGATAGATGACAGAAAAAATCTGTCAGATTTGCTGTCAGACTATGGTGAAAAAAAGAATTATGAGTTTGCTATTACAGAATATGATTCTGGAGAACAGTTATGCGAAGAACAATCGGCTTTGGAAGCGTGTCAGCTATTATTTCTGGATATCAATATGCAGGGGATGGATGGGCTGAAAACAGCTATGAGGATCAAAGAAAAATACCCAAAACTTCCGGTTGTACTTGTGACGGCATACATGAATTACGCACTGGATGGATATAAGGTGAAAGCAAGCCGTTTTCTGCTGAAAGATAACCTTGCAGATACCATAGAAGAATGTATGGATGATTTGATAGCAGAAATTAATAAAAACCGTAGGATTCTCGAATTTCGTTTTGTGGAAGGAACGATAAAACTTTATGCAGATGACATCATTTATATAGAAACAGAGCTTCACAAAAATGTATTTTATACAGAAAAAGGGACATTTCAGATTTATAAAAAACTGGATGAACTGGAAAACGAATTAAAGGATATGGGATTTGTGCGGGCGCATTTAAGTTTTCTTGTAAATATGAAATACATTACCAAAATCAGCAGTTATGTGATGACACTTACGACAGGAAAAAAGATTCCGGTTCCCAAGGCACGATATGCACAGGTAAAGAGGGAATATATGCTGTATAAGGGAGAAGAATAACATGACATTCTGGGTATTGACATTTATTGCGGAAATGCTGGAAGTAAAAGGAACGCTATACTTTTTTGATACTTTTATGGAAAAAAGAGATGGTGGGTATAGGAACAGATATAGATTTTTTGTTTATTGCGGAGTGCTTTATCTGGTAGCAGTCACAGGGGCATGGATCGGAATGTTAAAATGTATCCCGATTATACTGGTTATGTCTTTCCTAAATCTGGCTTATTATGAGGTCTCCTTCCGGCAGAGTTTTTTATTTTCAATCATCAACTATACAATGCTTGTATTGATTGATTATGTGACTGTTTTGCTGGGAAGAGGAGGTTCAATCCAAGAAAAATGGTTTTTACAGGCACTGATATCAAAGACGGCTTTTATCATTCTGATGTTGTTTATCAGAAGATTTAGCAGGACAAGAAAAAGCTGCGGTCTGATTACAGGAAAAGAATGGTTACAGTTTTTCTGTGTTCCTGTATTTACGGTGGTCGGTTTCATTCTTATGTTTTATTCAGAAAACGATGATATGCAGAATGTATTTTTATTTCTTTCGGTGGGACTGGTTGCGATTAACCTTATCCTTATGGAGTTCATGCAGAATACCATTGAAAAAGAAGAGAGAATAAAAATTGCGGTACTTACGGAACAAAATCAGAAAAATCGTATTGCAGATTATCAGGACCGGGAAGAAATCTATGAGCGTCAGCGAAGAAAAATGCACGATTATAAAAATCAGCTTTCCACGATCCAGACATTGATAAAGAATGGACACACAGATGAGGCACTTTCATTTACGCAGAAGCTGACAGAGAGCATAGCTGTCGAGATGTCGGCAATCAACACGAACCATCCGGTGGTCAATGCTGTTTTAAACCAGAAGTACCGCAGCATGCAGGAGAAACACATAGCAGTGATCCTAAAAGTAGGGGATCTGCAGGAGATCTGTCTGGAGGAGGAAGAGATCGTGATCCTGCTCTCCAATTTACTGGATAATGCAATCCGGGAGAGTGAAAAGGTACTGAAAAATACCGGAAAAGCGGTCATTCATCTGAAATTAGAGTGCGAAGATCATAAACTGATATTTGCGGTGAGAAATCCGGTGACAGAAAAGGTGGAAATTGAAAATGACACGATAAAGAGCAAAAGAGGGGATCATCACGGCATTGGGCTGTTAAATGTAAAAGCAGTTGTGGATAAATATGGCGGTGATATGGTGCTTTCCTGCGATGAAAATGAATTTAAGGCAGTGGTCATCTTGTAAAGAGATGGTCTTTGTGTGCGTAATATGGTCGTTTGATGATATGGGACTAGGAGAACAGGTTATTTTATCCGATAAAGAAAGCAAAGGAGGTTACTATGAGTAATACAATTAATGTGAACTATATGACACGGGCTTACAATCAGTACCAACAGAAAAATGCGGCTAAAGATCAGGAGAAGGAAGATACAAGGTTTGCGGATAGTGTAAGAGAAAAGAGCGAAGCTAGTGGAAGTATAGTGGGCAATTCAAAAATAGGTTCTGTGTCTGCTAAAGATATGACGATGGTGGAATACAAGCAGTACATTTACAATAAAATATCTCAAATTCCAATGCACCCCACAAGAGCAGGCGAGTCAATATCTGTTACAATTTCAGAGGCGGGTTTTGAAGCAATGAAGAATGATCCAGAGTATGAAGCATGGGTATTAAATGATTTGCAAGTGGGTTGGTCACAACCAGATAAATGGTCCGGTATATGCGGAGGAGCGTTTTCTACAATATATTATGGAGCATCAAAAGAAGAATGTCATGCTGAGATGTGGAGTGCTGGTTATAACAATGGGAATGGTGGGAAGATTTTTAATGATAAGTCAAAAAATAGTTTTTGGGAGCGCAGAATAGAAAATAAAAAGAGAATAGAAAATCAGGTAAAGAAACAACAGGAAAAAAAGCGGATTCAGAAAAAACAAGCGGAAAGAACAGCTTATGAAGAATATGCGCAAAATAAAAGGTTATCCGCTCAGGATGCCAGAACTCGATTGGTGGCTGAGAGTAGTTCGTCTGCTAAGACTGTCACAATAAGTCAGGCAGTAGCTTCTTATGAGGCAAATTTTACAATGGCAGTAAGCGTATCGAACAAAACCCAATAGCCTGCAAATAAAAAATCAAGGCTAAATAGAAAGGAGAGATGCAGTATGGGAATTAATGGAGTATCATCGTATGCCAATACATACACATACGGAAATGTAAAAAATGAAAATGTAAAGCCATCAAAGAATAGTGAAAAGAATTATTATGCAGGATACACTATGAATTCAGCCAATAAGTTTAAAAATGTATCAGACTATTCAAAGTATTTGACTAACAAGTATAAATGTTTGACTCCATGCAAAAATGCTTCTGTATTGATTGACAGAAGTGTAATGCAAAAGGCATGTGGAGATGAAAAAACTGCGAAATGGCTTGAGGAAAATTTAGCAATTATGCCAGATGTTATACGAAATGCACAGAAGGCGGCAATAAGTCATGGTAGTAAACTGATATCAGTGGAGTTTAAGTTTACGAATAATGGAACCGAAATGACAACCTGTGGCATTTTTGGAGAGACTGGTACGGATTCAGAAATTGACAAATGGCTGGAGAGAATGAAAGAGGATAAAGAAAAAGAAGATAAAAAAACAGAAAATATGATTGCTATAGAAGCGACAACTAAAAATAAGGTAGGTTTTGATACATATGCATAGTATCAATTTCTATAATTTTGAAGAAAGAAAAGATTACAAACAAGGTATTGAAGGTAGTGGAGAGAATTGCCCGGAATGAAGTGGAAAAAACAGTTCTTGGCAGGACGGCAGAGTGTTCAGCGATTTATCACCAGCCGAAAAGACCGAAGAAAAGGGAAAACTAGGTCAGAATAATGAAATATTTTGTGGAGTGTTGCGGTTGTGATTATCGTAATGGCAAAACAAAAGGAGTTAATATGGGATTAGGCGTTGAAAATTCAGTTAAATCCGGGCGGGAATCTGACCTATCAGTATTACGCAAGTGATATCCGGGAAATTTTAGCATATAACCGGACACAGCACAAAGATATTATGTCTGAGTTAAACGTACAGTTTGTGATAGTAGACGGTACAATTCAGATAAACTGATTGGAGGAATAGAAGTATGCACATCGGTTTTGGTCAGAATACCGTATCTTCATTGTACGGTCATCAAAAAGGCGATCATATGAAAACTATAGGTTTTCTCATAAAAAGCATAAGGCAAATGAATCGCAAGAAAAAATGACCGTAACATCCGGCAAGGACGTATGCCGGAAGATAGGACATTCAGATGAAGTCGATGGGGAAAATCAGGAAAACACATATATACATGATAGTTTTGCCTTAGACGCTGGTTACGCAAATTATATCAGAGAAACGGTGCCTAAAACTGTTTGGTCAAATGATTATCTTCGAGAATTATGGGATGAAAATGCTAAATATTTAAAAAGTATCCGTGAAAGTAAAAATGGGTATGGTTTCGATGATATTGGAATGGGAGCTGCATATACCTATTCTACTATGTATCAAAAAATTGTAGAAGGATATAGGAATGGAACAAGAGAAGTGTATGTATGCGATGATTCAGAGAGTGGAAAAAGACGTTTGCTGTTAATGGATGAAGAATTGGAAAAGCTAAATAAAGGTTTTGATGAACTGATAAAATGGGATAAAATGGTTGCCAAAAGTCAAAAGCAAAATGCAGAAAAAGGACAGATTGGCTGCCGGGTACACCCTTGAAAAATATGAGAGAATTTACAGACAGGCATTTTATGATGCCGCAAAAAAGGCTGATCCTAACTGGGAAATTGGTAAGCCAATTAAAGATGGTGCATTAGATATTGTTACAAGAGAATTGGCAGAGTCGGGGAAATCTCCTGCACAGGCAACGCTTGATACTAAAATTTAACATATCAGGTATATTTGAATAATTAAAAAGAGAAAATTTTGAGCTGATTGGAGGAACAAAAATATGAACATTAGTTCTGGTCTGAATACCGTATCTTCATTGTACGGTCAACAAAAAGGTAATCAAATGAAAACTCCTGCATCTGGGGAAAAGACATTTTATACGGCAGAAACACCGAAGGTATATCAGATATTTACAACAGATAATATGTTGTGGACAGGAGGTAATGGTACAGGTCTTTCTTATTGTCTTAAATATGCGGATGATTCGACGGATGAAAATCCTGTGGTGTTAGCGAAAGGTGTGGATGAAAACGGGAAAGAGTTTGAGCAAAGAATTTATATCAATGATGTTAATCCATCAAATGCTACAGTAGTCGAAATGCGTGCATTGGAGGCACATTACAAAGTGGAAAAGCAGGGAGGTTTCACGTCTCTGCCGCTTGAAGCTGGTAATATGGGGCTTAATGACAGAAGAGATTTTATTTCAATGTTTAAAGAATGCATAGAAGATTTAAACAAATTAGGAAGGTTTGATTTATCGTTGCTTTGGACGAAAAGTATGGATGCTTATCTTGATTTGACAAGTGCAAATAGTAAGTACAAATAAGGCTTAGCTATTTGGACATAGAAGGAGAGAATTTAGAAAAAACGAAGGAGATTGAGACAATGCAGTCAATATCAAGTTATATTAATCCTAATACAAGAGGACTTACATCTAATTACAAAAATACAGCTATTAAAGATAAGGAAACCTATAATGAGGCGATGTCGCAGCACTTACTAAATCCGGTAGAAGATTTGGTTCAAGTGTTAAAAACACCTATAAAATTGGCGAAGAGTTCGTCACTTAGCAGGCAGAATAATTCTGTTAATATTGCGGAAGGGCAAAGAATCCGTGTTAATGGAGGTCATGTGCTTACGATTACGGCGCATGGAGTAGAGGTTTCTGGTGGAGATAATCCGTATGATACACAATCATATGTAAAAGCACAGAGAATGGCAGATGCATTGGCATCCATGCTGCGAAATGCAGGTGGGACAATGACTACTGTAGCACATTCAAAGGAGGAATATGCCCGGTATACAGAGGGAATTACGGATGTTATGTCTTATCTGGGTATAGACACTTCCAAAGATTTTACGGTCAATGGTATGAAATATAGCAAAAATAAAGATGGTTGGTATGAGTCAGAAGCGAACAGTGATGCGCAGGCGGCATATGAACAGTTAAAAGCGAATAACAGAACCTACCAGTTTGCAGATGAAAAGACCAAAAAGCAGATTGCATATATTAGTGATTATTACCTTCAGACAGTGCCGGAGAGTGTAAAGGCGGCGTGGCAGGAAACATTGGAAGAAACTGGTTTTAATCCATTTCAGACGGATGTAACCAGTACATTAACGCAGTTATCTGTAGAGCAGGATTTTCTGACAGGTGGTGATGACAATATTTTTGGTGAAACGAAAGAAAGTTGTTTAGCAGCTATCGACAAAGTATTGGAGAGAATAGAAAATCCGTTGGCAGCAGTTACAGAGGAAAGGGCAGCATATCTGCAGCAGGAAAAAGAATTTTATACCGTACTGGCATCTAAAATAAGAGAATAAAATGCCGGGAGGAATTTAAAGATACAGATTATAAGACTTATATAAGGCAGGGGGATAATATGGTTACTGTAAATAATTCTGACTATTATAATAACATTCCAGCTGGCAGGGATTTAAACAACCTGCCCAATAATTCCAACACTGGTACAACTGTAGGTTATCAATATGATGGACTTACCGAGGAAGATCGTTTCGTACAAAAAGTTTTGCAGGAGCATTATGATAAAGTGTACAAAGAAAATTTGTCTCATTCTGATCCAATGGCATATATCGAATCAAAATATTGTGATGTGACCTCACCTAATTTTTGCTCATATATGACAGAAGATCAGCGTTCCATAGCTTACCGCAATGAGAAAAGAATGTTACAAACAGGAGGAAAATATTCGGCTGGATTTGCCCGGTATGATTATGCATTAAGAAATTACAAGGATGTATATACAGGAGGTTCAAGAAGTATAGGTTATATACGCAATACTGACAAGGAAAAGCAATATGCAAGAAGTGTTGTCAATCAGCAAATTTCAAATCTGTTTTCAAAAAATGGAATATCATTATCAAAACAAGCAGATTTGACATTTTCTATTGATCCATATACATATCAATTAACTGTGTCAGGAAATGCAGATAGAGACACATTATCGCAGATAGAAAAATTGCTGAATGAAGGAGATAATGCAAAAAATATTTGGACGCATGCGTGGATTTGTATGCATGATTCAGACAATGAAATTGTTAATTCGCAAGCAAATAGGACAAAGGCGAACCAATATTCTTTATGGCATGAAGTGTATGAGACAACAGGGTATGATGCACGCAATGCGACATATAGAAATGGTACCTTTATTGCAGAGGATGGCACAGATTTACTTGCCTTGTTTAAGGAAAAGGCTAAAAATGGCGCAGGGTATGAACTTTATTCTAATAGATGGTTGGAATATGCTAAGAATGGCTGGAAAAAAGAAAATGATTTAGTATTGAAAATAGGATTTGACAGCAGTGGATTGTATGATATAGGGCAGGAAAGAGGATATGGAGCAACGCAGAATATGTGGATGAAAGGTATTAGTCAAAGTATATTTGAAGCTAGCGTGTGATCAATATTATATTGATTCTGAGAGAAATCCAACAGGTGGCATAGTTGGAAGGACTCCGAATAATGAAAGGAGATATGTT
>ENA-OYWG01000411-OYWG01000411.1-human-gut-metagenome-genome-assembly--contig:-NODE-411-length-14204-cov-6.265107_pt1 | contig 14204 bp, 11 predicted proteins | sample MGYA00244811_ERZ653398 | MGnify/ENA primary metagenome ERZ653398 (study PRJEB26926, sample SAMN06165162) | human gut metagenome | biome: ENVO:00009003; feature: ENVO:2100002; material: ENVO:00002003...
ATCTACACCCTAGAGTTCGTCGGCAGCGTCAGATGTGTATAAGAGACAGCGCAAGCAGTCTTTCTTGTCACAATATTCCTTTTGAAGTTGAAGCAGAGCCTGCGAATCGGCAGCGGTAGATACCGGCAAACCGGCACCATCCCAAAGTCGGGTTACGTGATTGTTTTCGGCCTTCAAGGATTCAAGGAAACGGGTGGCACGGTCACACAAAACGTCATCGGCCTTGTGCAGGCCATAAGCATAAAGAAACGGGATGACCGTATTGATGGCAATCAGATTCAAGGCACCGTCCCCTACCCGCTTTTCCCTCCGGGGTGAAACCTTTCTGAAATTGAAGTGCTCCTCCCAATACGCGGAAGTCTTGGCAGCCAGTATCTTCTTCACCGCCTCCAGCGTTTCAGCCTCCATAACACGCGAGAAGAGCGACTGCTCCTTGTGATACAGACAGGCAAGCTGGGCGAGGCGTACATGTGGAAAGTTATCGGGACGAAGACGCAGAAACCGCCACTGCTCAACAGACATGGGAGCTGGCAGCTCGAACTTGTGTTGCAGGTAGCGGAACTCTTTCTGAAGTATCAAATAATAATCATCTGCCTCTGCCAAGACCTCCTCCAGCAGGCCTGCCTGCCCCAGGAAGAAAGCCTCCACTTGAAACAGACTGTCCCGATGCTTGTCTACGGCGCGGAATGGAAGGCGGTTTGCCCATGCCTCGAAAGCATCCCCATTCAGCCCGAAGCCGAAGTTACGAGCAAGAGTAATGAAGAAAACATCTTCCCAATGATGATTGCAGCGTTCGAGCCGCTGGGATATGACGCATGCTTTCTGCTCAAAACGCTCTACCTGCAAAGCGGACAGCCAGGAATGGACGGTCAGCTTTGGGAGGGAGGCAAGGATGGAATAGCAGGGAGGATAAATCTCTGTCTGCCGAAGCTCTTCATAGCGCAAGCGGACAGTGTCGGGGCAAGTGAGCACCATCTGGGGAACCAGCTCACCGTTCGTGCGGTACACATCACAATTCGATTCGCCCACCACGTGCAGGATGACGGTATCATACGCCTTGTCACGGTCGTGCCTATGGAGCAGCCAGTCTGATGCCTGCGTATGCACTTCGACGTTGCCCACCCAGAGCGTACCGTCTATTTTCAGTTTGGCATTAAAAAAATCGGGGCCTGCATTCATGTTCGGCAAACCGGGATCTATCACTTCTACCGGCCGGCCGGAGGTTGTCTGGAGCAATGACAAAGGAAATATTTTGTGCTTCCAAACATAATGCAGTAGTTGTTCCATGTTAACAAGACGTTAAAATAAGCCCATTTTTATTTATTTTCCACCATTTTACCTACATACGCAAATCACTGTATTATAGCGTATTTTAGCAAATTTTCTCTCCAAATAATTTGCATCGTTTTCCGATAATCTCTATTTTTGTATGCAAATCGTATGCACATATATTTGCATACAGACCAAGTAAAGAACCATCAAAAACGGCAGATTATGTACAAGTATTCAAAGGACGGAATTTCGGTGCTGTCGGTACTGGACGCACGCAGGGCGAAGAAAAGCGGCTTGTTCCCCGTGAAGATACAAGTCATACACAACCGCAGGCAGAAATACTATTCCACGGGGCAGGAGCTGTCAAAGGAGGATTGGGCGAACCTTGCGGAAAGCAAGAGCCGCAGGCTCACGGAGGCACGCTCGAACATAGAGAACAGCTTCTCAATCATCAAGGGGCAGGTGGAGGCACTCGCCGAACGTGGAGATTTCGCGTTTGACCTTTTGAGTGTCCGGCTGGGCAGATGCTCCACCGCGACAGTGAACGCCGCGATAAAGGCGAAGACGGAAGAGTTGAAACATAACGGGCAGGCGGGTACGTACCGCAGCTATCATGCACTGCTGACGGCGGTGGAGGAGTTTGCAGGGAAAGACATTCCGTTTTCTGCCGTCACGGTGGACTGGCTGAACCGCTGCGGAAGATTCTGGACGGGCCAAAAGAAAAGCAAGTCCACGCTCAGCGTCTATTTCAAGATGCTCAAGGCGATAATGAACCGGGCAAAGGCGGACGGCATAATAAAGGAGGCGCACTTCCCGTTCGGCAGGAACAGGTTCGAGATACCCTCAGCCGAGGGCAGGAAGCTGGCACTCACGCTGGAACAGATAAAGAGGCTCGTCACCTATACCGACGGGAGGGAGGAAACCGAGCTTTACCGGGACATGTGGTTCTTCTCCTACCTCTGCAACGGCATCAACTTCCGGGACATGCTCTATCTTACTTACGGGAACATCGTGGGCGGTGAAATCTGTTTTGTCAGGGCAAAGACGATGAACACTTCCAAGCAAGTGCGTACCATACGTGCGGTGCTCACTCCCGAGATGCGGAAAATCATGGACCGCTGGGGCAACCCCGATGACGGAAACCCCGGCACGCTCATCTTCAAGTTCGCCACGGGGAAGGAAGACGGCTTCGCCACCAAGCACCTTGTCGATACGGTCATACAGAAATGCAACAAGGTATTGGGCAGGATAGCCGAGGCGGTGGGGCTGCCCCCCGTGACCACGTATTCGGCCCGGCACTCGTTCGCCACCGTGCTCAAGCGCAGCGGGACGAACATCTCCTACATATCCGAAAGTCTGGGGCACTCCAACCTTGCCATAACGGAGAACTACCTTGCCAGTTTCGAGCGGGACGAACGGATGAAGAACGCGCAGTTACTTACCAAATTCGACTGACCATGCCAAGAAAGAAGACCAGAGAGATAAAGATACGGCACCTCAAATGTTTCGGTGCCATATGGGAGGAGCTTTCCGGACATCCCGGGCTTGCCGGATATGAGATAACGGAGGCCGTGATACGCGTGCAGGAGCGGGTACGGCCCACCATAAACAATGTGGAGGCGGTCATCGAACGCATAAGGTTCAGCCACGCCACCCGCAAGTACAGGTATCCCGCCATCCTCGGCAGGGAGATGATAGGCCAGAGCGTACTGGCAAAAATGGCGGGCGTGAGCCGCCAGACCATAGCCCGGTGGGAGGAGCTGGGCTTCATATCGCGCTCCGACATCGGGATACCGGGAGAGAAATATTTCGTAATAGAAGAAGTCATTTCCCAACTCGGAAAGTTAAAGGGTGTGAAATAATAGTACATTCCGAATCACTTGACATATGTGTGCAAAACGGTGCCATTGGAGGATTATGTCCGCCTATTGCACCGTTTCTCTTTTTACCCGCCCCACGCAGTGTCACCCAAAGTCATGAAACGTCCATAAAAGTCATATCCGTGTTAAGTTATTTGCGGTTTGATATTCGCTTTCCTTTATTCTTCCTTTGCGCCACAACCGGTTGGAACGGCTGTGACGACAGCCATAGTAAAACACCCAAAAAGAAAGGAAGGACATGAACCAGATTATTCTTACCACGCCCGAGGAACTCCGGGCAATCGTGAGCGAGAGCGTCTCGCAGACACTGGCGGGGCTGACCCTGCCGAAAAACGAACCCGACAACCTCACGCCGGATGCGGCTGTGGGGGTGCTCGAACAGCACGGGTTCCTGATTTCAAAGGCCCGCCTCTACAAGCTGACCGCCAAGGGGGATGTGCCGTTCCGCAAGTACGGGAACAAGCTGCTGTTCTCCCGCAGGGAGCTGCTGTCATGGGCTGAAAGCCTCGCAAGACGTGTGAACGACAAGGGCGAAGCGGCACTCGCCATCGCCAGAAGCGCAAATCGAAAACTCCGCAGCCATGGAAAGTAACGAGCGTATAGAAGAAGTGACCCGTGAGAACGCCATCATCATCTGGCAGGCCTCACGGCTGAGCATCGGCATGAAATGTGAGAAGGCCCCCGAGATACTGAAGGCGAACGGCACTGTCGTCGGCACACTGGGCAATTTCAGCGCGTCCATCGGCAAGGCGAAAAGCAAGAAGACGTTCAACGTCTCCGCCATCGTCGCGGCGGCGTTGAAGAACGGCACGGTACTGCTGTACTCGGCGGAACTGCCCAAGGACAAGCGGAAAATCCTCTATGTCGATACCGAACAAAGCCCCTATCATTGTCTCAAGGTGATGGAACGCATCCTGCGCATGGCGGGACTGCCGACCGACCGGGACAGCGAGCACCTCGAATTTCTCGCCCTTCGCAAGTACACCCCGAAAGAACGCATCGCAGCTGTGGAGCAGGCCATCTACAACACCCCGGAACTGGGGCTTGTCGTGATAGACGGCATCCGCGACATGGTGTACGACATCAACAGCCCCGGCGAATCCACACGCATCATCTCCAAGCTGATGCAGTGGACGGACGACCGCCAGATACACATCCACACGATACTGCACCAGAACAAGGGCGACGAGAACGCAAGAGGGCATATCGGCACGGAGCTGAACAACAAGGCCGAGACGGTGCTGCTGGTGGAGAAGGACAAGAACAACAGCGACATCAGCCGGGTGTCGGCCATGCACATCCGGGCGATGGACTTCGAGCCGTTCGCCTTCCGCATCAATGACAGGGCACTTCCCGAACTGGTGGAGAACTATGCCCCGCAGGAGAGGAAGGCCGGAAGACCGCAGCAGGAGCCGTTTGACGCGTACAGGCACATCACGGAGCAACAGCACCGCATCGCTCTGGAGGCGGCATTCGCACTGAAAAGCGAATACGGCTACAAGGAACTGGAGGACGCGCTGATAAATGCCTATGCCGCCGTCGGCGTGAAGCTGAACCACCACAAGGCGGTATCACTCATCACCACGCTACGGAGCAAGCGGATGATAGTGCAGGAGAACGGCAGGAAATACACCTTCATGCCCGATTTCCATTATTAACCCGGCTGCGGAAAAACGCTTCACTTTATTCACGGTGCCTATATATAAGGGAAAAGCGAAGCGGTACGCGGACATCACGCAACCGCTTCACTTAATACCCGTATCCTATATATACGAGCATTTAAGTGAAGCCATGTATATGCCGTACCTTATATAAGAAGGTGCGGGCGAAAAAACAAAAACAGTCATTCATTCAAACACTTACACGTATGGACATTCAGACAGCGAAACAAATCAGCATAGCCGAATACCTGCACAGTCTGGGGTACTCACCCGTAAGACGGCAGGGCGACAACCTATGGTACAAGTCACCGCTGAGGGAGGAAACCGAGGCCTCGTTCAAGGTGAACACCGAACGTAATCTCTGGTACGACTTTGCCACCGGGAAAGGCGGCAACATCATCGCACTGGCGGCGGAACTCTACGCATCCGACCATGTGCCCTACCTTCTGGAAATGATAGCAAGGCAGGCACCGCACGTGCGCCCCGTCTCCTTCTCTTTTGGCGGGCAGACATTATCACAACCAAGCTTCCGGCAGTTGGAAGTAATGCCGCTTTCTTCCCCCGCCTTATTCTCCTATCTGCGGGAAAGGGGGATAAATACGGAACTGGCAAAAAGAGAATGCAGGGAGGTGCACTATCTGACCGACGGCAAACCCTACTTTGCCGTCGGTTTTCCCAACCGTTCGGGAGGCTACGAGATACGCAACAAGTTCTTCAAGGGATGCATAGCCCCGAAAGACATCACCCACATACGGCAAACGGAACCGGGGGAAACCTGCTGCCTCTTCGAAGGTTTCATGGACTACCTCTCCTTCCTCACGCTGCGGCAGGAGAGGCATCCCGACCGCCCCGCCCTTAACGGACAGGACTATATCGTGCTGAACTCGGTTTCCAACCTTTCCAAAGCCCTGCGGCCGCTGGGGGATTATGAGCGGATACACTGCTTCCTTGACAACGACCGCGCCGGGTTGGAAGCCCTGCGCGAAATCCAAAGAGAGTACGGTTCGCGTGTCCGCGACGCATCACCTGTGTACAGCGGGTACAAGGACCTGAACGACTACCTGAACGGAAAAAAGTTGTCACAGCAGGTGAACCCGGTACAGCAGGCAAAGCAAGTACAGTGGGTGCAGCAGCCGGGCAAGAAAAAGGGGAAGGGCATCGGAATGTAACCCACGCATCCCGCAGGCTTTTTGCACAGTGAAAAGCCATAGCTCAATAGGGCGTTTTCTTCACGCAGCGCAAGCGCAGCTAAAAACGCCCTATTGAGGCGAGGGGCCGGCCCCTCTGCACACCCCGTTCGCCGTGAGGCATATCCGCACGGCAGGCGGAATTGTCAAACCTAAAAAGACTTTACAATGGGATATTTCTCACTCGATTTCAGAAAAGCGAAGGGGGCATCCGACAGCCGGATGTCCGACCATATCGAGCGCAGGGTGATAGCGCCGAACGTCGACCCCATGCGCACGCACCTGAACCGCGAGCTCGTCCGGATGCCCGAAGGCATCAGGGAGCGTGACGATGCGATTGCCGCCCGCATCAGCAGTGCGGGCATCAGGAGGAAAATCACCCACGACCAGGTACGCGCCATCCGTGTCATGCTCTCAGGAACACATGAGGACATGATGGAAATAGAGAAAGCCGGAAAACTGGACGACTGGTGCCGGGACAGCATGGACTGGCTGTACAGGACCTTCGGGCGGGAGAACGTGGTCTCGGCGGTGCTGCACATGGACGAGCACACGCCGCACATACACGCCACACTTGTACCGATAGTGACGGGAGAGCGCAGGAAGGCGGGACAGAAGAAACCGAAGGAGGGAGGACGAACCTACCGCAAGAAGGCGAATACCGCCAGATTGTGTGCCGACGACGTGCTGAACCGCACCAGACTGCTTGCCTACCACGACGACTATGCCAAGGTCATGGTGAAATACGACCTGCAACGCGGGGTAAGAGGTTCGGAAGCCCGGCATGTCTCCACCGCCCAGTATTACCGCGATTTGAGGCGGCAGACGGGTGAACTGGAAGCGAACGTGCGACAACTCCAAGCCGAGCAGGAAGAGGCGGAAAAACGGCTGGAAACGGCCAGAAAGGAAATCAACACGCAAAAGCTGGAGGCGGTCAAGGTGGAGGCAAAGACCGCCATCATAGCAAAGGTGGGTTCTCTTTTGGGCAGTGGAAAAATCAAGGAGCTGGAGGCGGACAACCGCAGCCTTCAGAACGAGATAGCCGCCCGCGAGGAGAGCATAGAGGACTTGCAGGCCAGTCTGCAACGGCAGCGGGCACAGTACGGCAGGGAACTTGCCACGGTGCAGACCGACTACATCCAAAAACTGGAAAGGGAAAGGGAGCGGACGGCATATCTGCAAAAATGGACGGATCGTGCGTGCGGATGGTTCCCGCTTTTCGCCGACGCGATGCGCATGGAGGGGTACTGCCGTTCGGCAGGCTTCACGCCCGAGCAGACGGACCGGCTTTTCACCTTCCAGCCGTTGGAATACAGCGGAAACCTCTACTCCGAAGAGCACAAGAAAAGCCTCTCCGTGACGGACGTCACCGCACAGATGGGGATAGAGCAGGGAGAGAAAGGGAAACGCTTTGTCCTGCGCATCAACGGAAAGAACATCCTCGACTGGTTCAGGGAGCAGTTCGAGAGGCTGCTCCGACGGATACGGCCAACGATACAGCAACCGCAACGGAAAAACAAGGGATTCAAACTGTAATGACTATAAATACTTATGTGCCAACATAAAAAATGCAGGAAATATTATTGCGCTTCCTACATTTTTCATATTTTTGCATTTGAAGAGAGGAAACTCCCTTCAAGACATTTTAGAATTTGAAGAAGCGTTATGCTGAACTCTTGCGAGTGAAAACCTGAGAAATTTTCAAAGATGACAAGAACGGCATAGTGGTTCTCACGCATATAGCGTGGGCTGCTATAACCATATCTGTCATCAAAGGTTTTCTCAGGACCTTCACTCAAAGACGTGGCATGCAGTTCCACGCTTCGTGTTTAATAGAAAACCTTGAGGAGCTGAAAGGTGTACTTAAAAATTAGTTGTATTATGAAAAAAACTTATTTTTTATTTTTGTTGGGATTAATGTCTATTATGACTTTCGGTTTTAGTGCATGTTCCGATGATGACGAAAAAGCCCCCGAATCTTCATCCGCCTTAATAGGTACTTGGGAAAGAATATCTTGCACTTATCAGTATAAGGAAAACGGAGAGATCGTAGATGAAGGCAAAGATGAAGGTAATGATTTGGTTGGTTTTAAATTGGTTTTCAAAGAAGATGGGACATGTAAGAGTGCTGAATACCATACAGACAAATGGGATTGGTTCGATGAAGGTAAATGGAGTTATAGTAATGGAATAATTACAATAACCGACAATAACGAATCAGAATTGATAAAAGTAAAAACATTAACAGACTCTCAATTAATAATCGAAACAACAGATAAATACACAGAAGACGGAATCTTTTATGAAGATTATGAACTCACAGAGTATCGCAAAATCTAATAGGGATTCATCTATATTCACATCGAGCGATAAGTTTCGTAATTTAACAAATAAAACTCTTCAGGAACCTGAAAGTTATTGGAATATCACAATGAAATATTAAATTCAAAAAGTATGAAACTGAAAAAAATATCTATTTTATTCATACTGTTGCCGTTATGCATATTCTTTACAGCTTGCAGCAAAGAGAATGACAACGCCCCGAAACAATCTGAGAACATTATCGATTTTGAGCAGGGAAATATGAATTTTACAGAAGGAGCAGGCGAACAGACATTCTCCTTTACGACAAACACTGCATGGGTAGTAAGCGTAGCTTCCACACGGAACAGGGGAGTCCCTTGGTGCACCGTTGCCCCTACAAGTGGGAATGCAGGTAGCCACACTATAAAGGTCACCACAACCCCAAACGAAACCTATGACGACCGCAGTGTGACAGTCACTTTAAAGGCGGGTGCGGAAGTCAAAAGCTTTGTGGTTTCCCAAAAACAGAAGGATGCCCTCCTGCTTACCAATGACAAGTTTGAGGTGGACCAAGCGGGAGGAACTGTCACAGTAGAAGTGAAATCCAATGTCAGCTATACCGCAACTATCGGTGAGGAATGCAAAGACTGGATAAAAGAGAGCAACAGTACCCGGGCATTGTCCACCACGACAAAAAGTTACACTGTTGCCATGAACGAAGACGGTAAAAAACGTGAGGGAAGCATAATCTTTTCAGACGGTTCCTTAACGGAAACGGTACATATCTACCAAGCTGGTGGTTCCATAATTCTTTTGAGCCAGAACGACTGTCATGTAAGCGCTTCAGGGGAAGAGATTACGGTGGAACTGAGAAGCAATTGTGATTATGAGGTCGTCATGCCTTCTGTAGATTGGATAAAGGAGACCATGACACGCGGCATGTCCAGCCACACACTGCATTATACTGTTGCACCCAATGATTCTTATGACGGCAGGAAAACTGAAATCATATACCGTGACAAGTCGGATAGCAGCATAGCTGACACACTGACCATCCTGCAAGCGCAGAAAGATGCCATCATCATTTCAGAGAAAGAGGTGAAGGTCGGCAGTGAAGGCGGTACGGTTGAAGTGAAAATTGACGCAAACGTGGACTTTGAGATGCAGCTTCCGGATGTAGAGTGGATAAGCGAGACTTCCACCCGTGGATTGTCAACGCATAAAAAGTATTTGAAGATAGCTGAGAATACGGGTGAAACTTCGCGAACAGCAGAAGTTGTTTTCAAGAATACCACCAGCGGGATTGAAGAGACTTTGACCGTCAGCCAGTCCGCCAAAGGAAAGAGGGTGAAGGTTCATGTAGAAAAGGCCGGCACATTGTCTGACTATATTGCAGAATCAGAAAAACTGAATGTTGAGGAACTGGAAGTTTCCGGAAACTTAGGAGGAAAGGACATTGCATTTATCCGTGAAATGGCGGGAACATATAATCACGCCAACACGGAAGGGAAATTGGTTTATTTGGATATGACCGAGGCGAATATCGTAGCGGATGGAGAATATTATCTCCCCAACTCATCAGGAAAGGAGTATTTGCCAACGGAGAACACCATTGGCGAACGTATGTTTACCAGCCGCGGTTTACAGACGATATTACTGCCTAAAAGTGTCACATCAATAGATGACCGTGCTTTTTCCTCGTGCCACTCTCTTAACAAAGTGGTTATCTACGAGAATAGTGTCAAAACGATAGGAATGGCGGCTTTCGAGTATTGCTCCAGTCTTGCTGATATTGTCCTACCAGAAGGTGTGACAACAATAGCGCGCAGTGCTTTTTGGGGTTGTTCCAGTCTTTCCCGTATTGATTTGCCGGAAGGTGTAACAACAATAGGACACAGTGCCTTTTATGGCTGTGAGAAATTGTCAAGTGTCAAGTTGCCCAATAGCCTGACCACCATTGAGGGATTCGCTTTCAGTGGCTGCAATGGACTCACCATTACTATTCCGGACAATGTGGAATCAATGAGTATGCTGACTTTTTCCGACTGTACTGGACTTGATATAACCATACCGGGGCGTTTTTTGACTAAAATAGAAAATCCGATAGGTTCTAACTGCAAAGATGTTCGCGTGACCATCGCAGAAGGAACTACGGTTATTGAAGAATATGCATTTCAGAAACGCCCGGGTATTGTCAGCGTCACGATTCCTGAAAGTGTGACATCGATAGGACATGCGGCTTTTTGGCAGTGCTCGGGACTGACCGATATCATCATTCCCAGCAGTGTAACTGAAATAGGCGATGACGCTTTTAGCAAGTGTACAAATCTTACCAATGTCACACTGCCTGATGGTCTAACTTTCATAGGGGAAGGTGTATTCAATGGTTGTACCAAGCTCTCGGAAATAAATATACCGAAAAAAATCACAGCAATAAACAATGCTACATTTAGTGGTTGTGTTTCATTGCGTAACATGATTATTCCCGACAATATCCAGTCAATAGGGGGTCGTGCATTCGAGTATTGTTCCCATCTTACAATGACAATACCCGAAACCGTCACTTCAATAGGCAGCCAGGCTTTCAGGAACAATGCAGACCTTTCCATCGCCATGTCCGGAAATCTTTTGGATAATGCTCTTTTCTCTGATTGTGAAAATCTAAGAATAACGTTGTCTAACGGGTCAACGTTTATCAAAGAAAGTGCATTAATAAACTGTAGCGGACTAATAGAGATCCATATTCCCAATAGCGTCTCTTCAATAGGAGCCCATGCATTCTACGGTTGTACCAATCTGAAAAATATCATTATTCCTAATAAGGTGACTTCTATCGAGGAAAGAACGTTTTATTTTTGCAAGGGACTTGTCAGTGTTGTTATTCCCAATAGTGTGAAATCAATCGAGTATGAGGCTTTTAATGGATGTTCAGCTTTGAAAAGCATTGTTCTTCCCGAAGGAATGACATTGATTAAGAAATGGACTTTTGCCGACTGTAGCTCCCTTGTGGATGTTACTTTGCCGAGCACAATGACCACACTGGAGTACGGTGCTTTTGAGAATTGCACCTCCCTTCGCAGTGTGACCATTCCTAATAGTGTAAATACAGTCGACGCTCCATTTTACGGTTGTTCCAGCCTTTCCGACATCAAAGTACCTGACTATCTGTATGAAACCTCCATTTTTAGTGGAACCGGTATTACCGATATCACTGTTCCGGAAGGCACAACGGTAGTCGGCAGTTTTGCAGACTGCACCAAGCTTGCTAGTATTACATTCCCGGAAGGAATCAAGGCACTTACCGACTTTTCCGGTTGCAGTAGCCTTAGAGCCATAGATATTCCGGACGGAGTGTCGGTCATTGGTTCAGCATTGTTCAGAGGATGTGTCAATCTAACCAAAGTCACCATTCCCAATAGTGTTGTTTCATTGGAATGGTTTGCTTTTAGCGATTGCAGTTCTTTAACCCGCATTACCATTCCCAATCATATTGCAACAATAAGCTCAGGTGCATTTTCCGGCTGCTCTCTTCTCACCAATGTCACATTAGGCAGTGGGGTGGCTTCTATAGAAGATATAGCATTCCATAATGCACCGATAAGACAATTGCGATGCTACGCCGTTGTCCCTCCTAAACTGCATGGGGTGGTTGATGGTTCTTTCAGCGCAGATTTGGTTAAAGGGGCTACGCTGTATGTTCCTGCCGGAACTGGTATGGCTTATTCAGAATCAGACTGGAAGATATATTTTGAAAATATTGTTGAGATGGAAGAGTAAGCGAGCACATGAAAGGAGGTGTGTCGTAATGCGCGATGCACCTTCTTTGTGCGTAAAAAAAGAGGTGGGCAATTTTGACACACCCCCTTTGAATTTCTATATCTAAAAGCAAAAAACCAATATCGGGATGACACACTCTAAAAACAGCCCGCTAATTATTACAAAATGATATTACGTACCCGACTGGTCGGTGCGGTTCTTCCATTATGCGAACAAATTCCGGTAACAAAATGACAAAACGGACACCCCACCGAAAAACAACATTTTTTTCTTTTTTCCTAAACACCTGTCAGTAAAGAACAGAGTATTTGTCAAGGGCGAAGGGTAAAATACCGTACGAACGAAACGAACACAGGAGATTTTTTACCCGGAGAGTGAAACGTTCCCTTACAAATATTTGTTTCTATTTTCTTCTAAATACACTATGTGTATGCAAATTGTATGTCGCATTAATTGTGTTTCATGTTTGTAAAATCATTAAATCTTTGAAAATAAAACAGTTATAAATATAGATATAAATTTAATATATTAACTGTATGATAAGGGTTAGCTATAAGGAAAAACGACCTTAATCGTCGGAGTAATAGGGCTTGGTACAAGCTTCTTTCCCGGGGGACAAATCTTCTACTTTCGGGATCCTCAAATCAGTTCATAACTGCTGATCTGGATTGGCATATCCAGATTGTGCAATACCTTCTCTAGCAGAATTCCTTCTCGGTTATCATATTCATATCCGAAAGTGGCGCGGATGCCTTGCAGGATGAACTGTGTGGCGCGGTCCAAGGCGATAGGCAGGCTGTCTCCCTGCATCAGTGAGCCGGTTATCACACTGGTAAATGTATCACCTGTGCCGGGGTAATGAGCAGGCAGGTAGGGGCAAGTAACTTTCCAATAACGGTCTCCTTGCCTGTCGTATGCATATACGGAAGTCTTGTGCGAGTCATCTTGTACGGGTACGCTGGTGATAATGACGATACCGGGACCGTGTTCTGATATTTCGTGCAGATAGTTTTTCAGTTCCGCGTCCGTATTCTCTGCTTTATAAGGTTTGTCAAGCAGATAAAAGAGTTCGGTCATATTAGGTGTGATAACATCGGCTTTCCGGATGAGATGGCGCATCTCCATAATCATTTGTTCATCGAAGTTGGTATATAATTTCCCGTTATCTCCCAAAACAGGATCTATCATAACCAGACTGTCAGGTTGTCGGAAATCATCAATAAACCGGGATACGATTTGTATTTGCTGGGGAGAGCCCAGATAGCCTGTATAGATAGCGTCAAACTGTATCTTCAGTTGCTTCCATTCGTTGATAATCTTGGGCATCTCGTCCGTGAGGTCCAAGAAGGAGAAGTGCGGGTATTGGGTGTGGCTGGATAATACGGCTGTGGGCAGAGGGCAGACTTGAAAGCCCATGGATGAGAGGATAGGGATAACGACGGTGAGAGATACTCGTCCTGCACCGGATAAATCGTGTACCGCAGCTATCTTCTTTACTTTATTTGTATACATATCTTCATGAATTAAGCGTTATGGATGGTATATATAACAGGTAAACCGGAAGAAAGTTATTCCAATGCTATGCTTTCTACTTTTATGTCCTGCCGACCTAAGAAGATGGAAGCGGATTCCTCGAACTTGTTTTCACTTTCGGTGGTAAGGAAGCGGCATTTTCCTCCTTTTTCGCAACGTGCGTCCATTTCAGGATGGCGGTTCAAATAGTCCTGCAGACTTCGGGCTACATATTCTCCTTGTGCGATGATGCGGATATGTCCGGGAGTAAACTGTCTTATTTTATCAAGCAGTAACGGATAATGGGTACATCCCAGTATGATGGTGTCAATCATCGGGTCTTTATCCAGCAGCCGGTTGATATGTTGTTTGACGAAATAGTCGGCTCCTTCCGATTGATATTCATTATTCTCTACTAAGGAAACCCACATGGGACAGGCTTCTCCTGTTACCACAATGTCGGGAGATAATTTATGTATTTCCAAAAGATAGGATTCGGATTTGATGGTACCGGCTGTGGCCAGTATGCCTACGTGCCGGCTTCGGGTGATTTCTCCTATACCTGTCTCTTATACACATCTGACGCTGCCGACGAACTCTAGGGTGTAGAT
>ENA-OYWG01000437-OYWG01000437.1-human-gut-metagenome-genome-assembly--contig:-NODE-437-length-13531-cov-5.385574_pt1 | contig 13531 bp, 9 predicted proteins | sample MGYA00244811_ERZ653398 | MGnify/ENA primary metagenome ERZ653398 (study PRJEB26926, sample SAMN06165162) | human gut metagenome | biome: ENVO:00009003; feature: ENVO:2100002; material: ENVO:00002003...
AGAGCATCTGCCTTACAAGCAGAGGGTCGGCGGTTCGAATCCGTCAACGCCCACAGGGGTGGTTCCCGTGGCTTCATTCGTGGGGCTGCGGGAATTTTCTGTTTTCCCCCTGACAGTTTCCCTCAAAAGGCCTCTCTGCAGACGATCTTTTAGGATAACATAGACTGCACAAGCACAAATGAAGAAAGGACTATTTGCCCTTGCCCTGGGCACGTTCACCCTGGGCATCGCCGAATTTATCATCGAGGGCATCATTACCGACATTGCCCACAACATGCATGTTTCCATCCCAGAAGCAGGCCACCTCATCTCAGTCTATGCGCTCGGCGTTTGTGCCGGAGCCTTCTCGCTGATCCTCATGCACAAGTATCGGCCCAAGCATATACTGATGTTCCTGGCCTCGCTCATCACCTTCGGCGCCATGGCTGCCTCTGTGGCGCCCACCTACTGGATCCTGCTCTGCGCCCGGTTTGTCGCGGGACTGCCCCATGGCGCCTACTTCGGCACGGCCACTATCGTAGCGGTGAAGATAGCACGGGAGGGCAAGGGGACCAATGCCGTGGCGATGATGTGCGCAGGCATGCCGGTAGCCAATTTGCTGGGCGTTCCCCTTGGTACGTTTCTCAGCCATACATTCAGTTGGCGCGTGCCTTTCGCCAGCTGCATCGTCCTCGGACTCCTCACCCTGTATATGATCCACCGATGGGTGCCCGACGTTGAGGCTTTACCCAACCATGGCATGAAGGCGCAGTTTCGCTTTCTGCGCAACCTGGCGCCCTGGCTCATCATTGCGGCCACCTTCCTGGGCAATGGCGGCATCCTCTGCTGGTTCAGCTACATCTCGCCGCTGCTGCAGACGGAGGGCGGATTCAGCCCTGCCAGCATCTCGCTCCTGATGATTCTTGCTGGTGGCGGTATGGTCGTGGGCAATCAGGTGAGCGCCCTGCTTGCCGACCGCCTCATGCCGGGCCGTTTCACCTGCTACCTCCAGTTCTTGGCGGCGGCAGCCCTCCTGCTCACCTTCTTCCTCGCCCCCATTGGTTGGGTCTCGGTGGGGCTGATGTTCGTTTGCTGCGTCTGTCTTTTCGGCATCGGGTCGCCTGAGCAGTTTCTGATCGTGAAGCATGCCGAGGGTGGCGAAATGCTGGGTGGCTGCTGCATCCAGGCCGCCTTCAACCTGGGCAATGCCGTAGGCGCTTTTTTGGGCGGAATCCCCGTGGCGATGGGGTTGGGATACAACTTTCCTGCCCTTATTGGCGTGCCGATGGCGTTGGCTGGCGCCCTCTGTCTGCTGGTCTTCCATCGGAAGTATGAGCAGCGGTAGAGGCTAAGGCGAGACGATCTGCGCCTCCTTGCAGGCAGTCGCCGTGCCAAGGCTTGCCCTGATGCTGCGTCGGAAGGTCTGGCAGAGGTCATGGCTTTCTCCACCACGCTTCCTCCAAGTCTCCACCACGCTTCCTCCAAGTCTCCGCCACGCTTCCTCCATCTACCCACCACGTATCGTCCTCCCTTCCAGCATATATCGACCTCATATTGTTTCCGTATTGTTTCCGTATTGTTTCCGCTTCCGGAAGCGAGAACGATAGGAGAACGATAGGAGAACGATACGGGATCGATACGGGATCGATACGGGATCAATACGTGATCAATACGTGATTGATACGAGACCGATACGAGAACGGTCTTTTCCGACTCCCGACCGAAGATGTTGATAAGAAATTTAACTTTTTCGTCATCGTTTCTTTTGATTATATTTTACATTTTAACCACTCGACGCGTCCTGCAATTCATGTGATTGATGGCTGGCTTGCAAATTGCCATGGCGCAGCCACTATACAAAAATAGCCTTCCGTCCAGCCAAGTGCAAGCCGATTAGCATGAATTAACGCCCCATTAACTATTTCTCCGTATCCATTTAACAAAGTCAGAATCAGGGGGAAAAGCCCTTGCTGCACCCATCTTCTTCGCCCTTTCCCGCATTTCTGTCAATGAGAAGGCCGCTTCGTCCGTCTTCTGCGTGTTGTCATAATACGTGGCTTTAGATGGGTCTTTGTGGTAAACAAAGCCAACAAAGTGTTTTTTATGATATCATGCAATTGAGGTCGTGATGGTTCTCCAAGCCTCATTTTCATAACGAGCTATATAGCCGTTGTTTATCCTGTATTATTAAAATGGCATTTTATATTTTGCCACAAAAGTTTAAAATGCCATTTTAATAAGCGAGTAGTTTTCTTCATCTTGCTTTGTTGTTTTGTCGTCTGTGTTGGGCTCGTGGTGAAGCTTGGTACAGATGCTTGCAAAATTCAATATTTTTTTGGGGAGAAAGGAGGCGTTGACGAAAAGAGGCGAGATTTTAAGGACTTTTAGCCACCCGTTTGGCAGCGGAACGGAATTAATTTCGTAATTTTGCAGCGTTTAATATATATAATGATGAAGCTGGATACATTGACCGCCATTTCTCCTATTGACGGACGCTACAGAGGCAAGACCGAGCCCCTGGCCGACTATTACTCAGAGTTTGCGCTGATACGTTATCGCGTCCGCGTGGAAATCGAATACTTTATCACGCTCGTGGAGCTCCCCCTGCCGCAGCTCAAGGGCTTCGACACGGCCCTCTTCGACCGTCTTCGCAGCATCTACCGCGACTTCACGGAGGAGGATGCCGCCCGCGTGAAGGACATCGAGAAGGTGACCAACCATGACGTCAAGGCCGTGGAGTATTTCATCAAGGAGCAGTTTGACGCCATCGGCGGACTGGATGCCTACAAGGAGTTTATCCATTTCGGACTCACCTCGCAGGACATCAACAACACGAGCGTGCCCCTGTCCATCAAGGAGTCGCTCCTGGAGGTCTATTATCCCCAGGTCGAGGAGCTCATCGACCAGCTCCAGGCTTATGCCGAGGAGTGGAAGGACGTGCCGATGCTCGCCAAGACCCATGGCCAGCCCGCCTCGCCGACGCGCCTGGGCAAGGAGATCGAGGTCTATGTCTATCGCCTGCGCGAGCAGCTCGACGCCCTCAAGGCCTGCAAGTTCACGGCAAAGTTTGGTGGCGCCACGGGCAATTTCAACGCCCACCACGTCGCCTACCCCGAGTACGACTGGCGCGCCTTCGCCAACCGCTTCGTCTCCGAGAAACTCGGACTGGAGCGCGAGCAATGGACTACGCAGATCAGCAACTACGACCACCTGGGCAGCATCTTCGATGCCATCCGCCGCATCAACACCATCATGATTGACCTCGATCGCGACGTCTGGATGTATATCTCGATGGAGTATTTCCACCAGAAGATCAAGAAGGGTGAGGTCGGCTCGAGCGCCATGCCCCACAAGGTCAACCCCATCGATTTCGAGAACAGCGAGGGCAACCTCGGCGTGGCCAACGCCGTGCTGCAGTTTCTCGCCGCCAAGCTGCCCGTGAGCCGTCTGCAGCGCGACCTGACCGACAGTACCGTGCTGCGCAACGTAGGCGTGCCCGTGGCCCACAGCATCATCGCCATCCAGAGCACCCTCAAGGGACTTCGCAAACTTATATTAAATAAGGAGAAAATCGCACAGGACCTCGACAATATGTGGCCCGTCGTGGCTGAGGCCATCCAGACCATCTTGCGCCGCGAGGCTTACCCGCATCCCTACGAGGCCCTGAAGCAGCTTACCCGCGGCAATGAGAAGGTGACGGAGCAGACCATCCACGACTTCATCGCCACGCTCAACGTCAGCGACGAGGTGCGCAAGGAGCTGCTCGCCATCACGCCGCACAACTACACAGGTATCTAATCAAGACAATTTTATATATTACTTGGCCGTGAGGCCATATCTATCATTCAAAACAATACTGTTATGGCAGAAGAATTAGAGAACAAGCAGGAACCCGTTTACGGACAGGATGAGCGTGGCCGCGAGGCCAACTCTTCTGAGAGTCAGGGTAATAGTGAGCAGAAGGATTATCGCTCATCGCGGCCTCAGCGTCCGCGCATCCACTCGCAGCGCGCTTACAGCAGCGACCGCAGCAACCAAGGTGGCGAGGGCGGTTTCCGTCCAGAAGGCTTCGGAGCAGGACTCCAGGGCGCGCAGGGCGGACAGTATCAGGGCGGCTATCGCCCGAGAAACAATTATCAGGGTGGCTACCAGCAGCGTCAGCAGGGTGGCTATCAGCCCCGTCAGCGTCAGCAGGGCGGCTATCAGCAGCGCCAGCAGGGTGGCTATCAGCAGCGCGGATATCAGCAGCGCGGATATCAGCAGCGGGGCTACCAGCAGGGCGGCTATCAGCAGGAGGGCTTCCAGCAGGGCGGCTACCAGCAGCGTGGCGGCTACGGACAGCCCCGCAGGCAGCATACGCCGGGCTACAATCCCAACGCGAAGTATTCGCTCAAGAAGCGTATCGAATATAAGGAGGAGAACATCGATCCCAACGAGCCGATTCGCCTGAACAAGTATCTGGCCAACGCCGGAGTTTGCTCTCGCCGTGAGGCCGACGAATATATCCAGGCTGGTGCCGTTCTGGTCAATGGCACGGTAGTCACAGAGCTTGGCACGAAGGTCTTGCGCTCCGACGAGGTGAAGTTCCGCGACCAGCCCGTCACGATGGAGAAGAAGGTCTATGTGCTGCTCAACAAGCCGAAGGACTATGTCACCACGAGCGACGATCCGCAGCAGCGCAAGACCGTCATGGACCTCGTGAAGAACGCTTGCGAGGAGCGTATCTACCCCGTAGGACGCCTCGACCGCAACACCACGGGTGTGCTGCTTCTGACCAACGATGGCGACTTGGCCAGCAAGCTGACCCATCCGAAGTTCCTCAAGAAGAAGGTCTATCACGTCTATCTCGACAAGCCTGTCACGGCCACGGACCTGCAGAAGATCGCCGAGGGCATCGAGCTGGAGGACGGCGAGGTGCATGCTGACGCCATCGAGTATGCCAGCCCGACGGACGAGAAGCAGGTCGGCATCGAGATCCACAGCGGCAAGAACCGCATCGTGCGCCGCATCTTCGAGAGCCTTGGCTATCGTGTGGTGAAGCTCGACCGCGTGCAGTTTGCCGGTTTGACGAAGAAGAATCTGCGCCGCGGCGACTGGCGTTTCCTCACCCAGAAGGAGGTGGAGATGCTGCGTATGGGCGCATTCGAATAAGTACTCATCTCACAACACCCTCATCCCGTCTTCTCCTTAAATATATATAGGGCCTCGGGGAGCCGTGCGGATTGTAGTTCCGCATGAACACTACCAGCGCTCTGTGGAGAATTGGGGGATGGGGATGCTTGTAGAGAGCAACAATCTTCAAACAACACAAGAGATGAAAAGAACAAAAGTGGTCGATGCACTCAAGTGTACCGACTTCGGAAAAGACATAAATGTGAAGGGCTGGGTGCGCTCGCATCGCAGCAGCAAGGCCGTAGATTTCATTGCCCTCAACGATGGCTCGACGATCAACAACATCCAGGTGGTGGTAGATCCGGCCACGGTGGATGCCGAGACGCTCAAGAGCATCACCACGGGAGCCTGCCTCAGCGTGGTCGGCACGCTCGTGGAGAGTCAGGGCAAGGGGCAAACCAGCGAGATCCAATGTAAGGAGATCGAGGTCTATGGTCTCTGCCCGGCCGACTACCCCATGCAGAAGAAGGGTCAGAGCTTCGAGTACATGCGCAAGTATGCCCATCTGCGCCTGCGCACCAACACCTTTGGCGCCGTCTTCCGCATCCGCCACAACATGGCCATTGCCATCCATAAGTACTTCCACGATCATGGATTCTACTATTTCCACACGCCGATCGTGACGGCCAGCGACTGCGAGGGCGCGGGCAACATGTTCCAGGTGACGACGCTCGACCTCGACCGTGTCGCCAAGGCGGGAGAGGTGGACTACTCCAAGGACTTCTTTGGAACGAAGACCAGTCTCACCGTGAGCGGCCAGCTCGAGGGTGAGCTTGGAGCCACGGCCCTCGGCGCTATCTATACTTTCGGACCGACCTTCCGTGCCGAGAACAGTAACACGCCGCGCCACCTGGCCGAGTTCTGGATGGTGGAGCCCGAGGTGGCCTTCCTCGACCAGGAGGGACTGATGGACCTCGAGGAGGACTTCATCAAGTATTGCGTCAACTGGGCCCTGGACAACTGCCGCGACGACCTGGAGTTCCTCAACAAGATGATCGACAAGCAGCTTATCGCCACGCTCGAGTCGGTAGTCAAGGAGGACTTCGTCCGACTGACCTACACCGAGGGTATCAACATCCTGGAGGAGGCGGTCAAGAACGGTCGCAAGTTTGAGTTCCCCATCACGGGTTGGGGTATGGACCTGTCGAGCGAGCACGAGCGCTACCTCGTGGAGGAGCACTTCAAGCGCCCCGTCATCATGACTGACTATCCGAAGGAGATTAAGGCCTTCTATATGAAGAAGAATGCCGACGACAAGACCATGCAGGGCACGGACGTCCTCTTCCCGCGCATCGGCGAGATCATCGGTGGATCCGTGCGTGAGGAGAACTACGACAAGCTCGTGGCCGAGATTGAGGCCCGCGGCATGAAGGCCAGCTCCTACGACTGGTATCTCGACACGCGTCGCTATGGCTCCTGCCCCCACGGCGGTTTCGGGCTGGGCTTCGAGCGCCTTATCCTCTTCGTCACGGGTATGCAGAACATCCGCGACGTCATACCCTTCGCACGCACTCCGAAGAACGCCGAGTTCTAACTATTGAGTAAAAGGGTATGTGCGCCCGCTTAAATCGCAGCCTGTCTGGGGCTGACGAGGGTGCGCAGCAATATAGGAAAAGGCCAAGGCCGACGGACTTCCTTGAGGGAGCCACGTCGGCCTTGGTTTCTTTCGGGTGGCCCTGGAGCAGGGGGTAAGCTGGCCCAGCATAAATTTTTGTGGGCTTTTTCTGCCTTTTTGTTTGGCACTCCCCATTTTTTTTCTTAACTTTGCATACCAGAACATATCAATACTAACGAAAAAATAACAAGACAATGGACAACAACCAGAAGCCGCAGCAGCAAGGCTTGCAGATCGACCTCAGCCCCGAGGTATCTAAGGGCATATATTCTAACTTCGCCATTATCTCTCACTCGAAGAACGAGTTTGTAGCTGATTTCGCCATGTTGCTTCCCGGCATGCCGAAGGCACAGGTGGGTTCGCGCGTGATCCTCGCTCCGGAGCACGCCAAGCGTCTGCTCGCAGCCCTCAACGACAACATCACTCGCTACGAGAAGGAGTTTGGCAAAATTGAATTGCCGCAGCAGGGTGGTGCTCGCACCGTCGCCCCGTTCGGTACGCCGAAGGGCGAGGCTTAAGCCAGGCTAAGTGTTTTAAATTTTCATAATGTGAAGTTTTTGGCATCCGGTCCTCTTCATCGAGGGCAGGGTGCCTTTTTTGTGATAGTATTTCCAATCCTTGCGGGGCGGATATACTGTACTTGTTGTTTGCTTCATAAGTAGGCTGTATTGAAAGAACGCTAACCACCCCAGCCGGATGAGCACAAAAAAGCGCACCCATCGGAATGTCGTGCCATAGTTTGACCATTCCAATGCGTGCGCGGTCGTTTGGGTAATCGACTAAACTATTGCTTGTTGCCGCCTCCTGTCGAGATGCCGCCCACTATATCGTCGTTCTCGATGGTGCGGTCCACGGACTTCACACCTCCGCGGAGCGAACCAAAGCGCCACGAGATGCTGATGCCCACATGTCGTTGTGAGCCCAGCCATGTCTGGGTGCCACGGAAGTCGCCCTGGACGGTGTGGGAGGGATAGGAGCGCAGGTCTGGGCCAAAGAGGTTGCCTGCCGACAGGCGTACCGACAGACGGTCTTCCTTGAGGAAGGAACGGCTGAGCGAGGCGCTCCAGTAGTACGAAGGTTCGGAGTAGGAATAGACGCTCTCCACCTCGTTGCCGATATTGAAACCTCCGTTGAGGCCGAAGGTGAGTTTCCAGGGCAGCTTCTGGGTGAAGTTGATGGTGTTCCAGCTGCTCCATCTGCTATGCTCAAGCCCCGTCTGGCTGTCCTTCTTGGTGAGATAGAAAATGTTGGGACCTCCACCCAGGTTGGCGCCTCGCCAAAGGGCGGTCTGCACGTAGGCCCAGAGCATCCAGCTACGGCTGTGGAGAAGGTCGCCATAGGTCGTGACGGAGAGGCCGTTTTGGTCAAACCACAACTGTCCGATCTGGTTGTTGCAGAACGTATGGCTGACGCCACCCATCCAGGTAGCCTTGGTCGTGATGTAGTTGTACTCCAGTTGCAGGTTGTAGTTGCGCGAGCTGTTCAGCCCCGGGTTGCCATAGCTCAGGGAGTTGGGGCTCCTTTCTTCGGCGGGGTTGAGATAGTCGATGCCGGGGCGGTTGATGTTGGATGAGAACGAGAGCTTCAGCGACTGTGCGTCCGTCAGGGCGTAGCGCACGGAGGCTGAGGGGACCCAGTCGTTGAGCCGCTTGTGGAAGTCAGACTGCGATCCGTCGGGGTATTCTGCCTTCAAGAAACTATATTCATAGCGCAAGCCTACTCGTGCCTGGATCTTGCTGCCCGAGTAGAGCCACTCCGTGTAGGCTGCTGCTATCTGGGTGTTGTGCTGGAAGAGGGAGTGCTGGTTCATCTCCTCCGCCCCCGTATAGGTCAGCCATACGTCCGACTCACTCGTGCGGAAGATGTATTTCGCACCCGCATTCCATTTGAACCACTTCCCCAGCGGGCGTACGTAGTCGAGCTGGAAGGTATGCTCGTCAAACTGCGTGCGGCTGTTGTTTTCGTAGCCTGTGTAGCTGACGGGCAGGTTGAAGATGTTCAGGTATTGCTCGGTCTTGTCCTGGTGGGAGCGGGTGGTCTGCAACTGATAGGATGCGGTGAACACCTCTCCCTCCTTGCGGGTCTTGTGCTGGTAGTCCAGTCGTCCTCCGAAGTTGTAGGCGTAGTAGGTCGGGAGCTGGGCGTTGACATTGTAGAAGTAGGCCAACTGTCCGTTGCCATTGGTCATACGCTCGTATCCGTTCACGCTTCCGATGCCTGCATTGTAGTAGTAGCCACCAAAGTTGAGAGTCAGAAGGTTGAGCGAATCGACCTCGTAGCTTGCGCTGATGTTGCCGTAATGGACGTTTGTCATCACGGTATTGCGTGAGCGCGACTCCATCGTCTGGTCCGTTTTCAGGTACTGGCGGGTCGCGTCGTTGCCTTGGTCTTTCTTGTCGTGCTGGTATCCATAGTTGATGGACGTGGCCAACTTGCCTTTCTGTATCGTCAGCATAGTACCCATGCCCGGCCCTTGGCGCAAGGGGTTGTAGTTGGCCGACACCGTGCCCGTCACGCCTGCCAGGTGGGAGTTGTTCTGCATGACGAGGTTGAGGATATATTGTGTGCCCTCGGCATCTTCTTTGGCGCCTGGGTCGGTGATGACCTCCACCTTCTTGATCTGTGAGGCAGGGATCGACTTGAGCACGTCCTTGAGGTTTTGTGAGGAGAGGGTGGGGTCGGGGTGACCGTTGCGATAGACCTTGAACGAGGGCGATCCCTTGATGCTGATGTTTTCTTGACCGTCTATGGTCACGAGGGGCACGGAACGGAGCATGTCGAGGGTGTTCTTGGTGCGTGCCGTCTCGTCGTTGGCCACGTCGTAGGTCAGCTTGTCGATGTCGTTCTTGACGAGTTTGCGCTGGGCCGTCACCGTGACGTCTCCCAGGTCGTAGGACATCGTGTCGATGGCCAGCGAGTCGGGTTCAGCTGCTGCGGCTGGAAGGGCGGCCATGGCGAGGCTGGCGGCCATCCCTCTCCATGACAAATGGTAGAGGATTGTCCTCTGTATTTTGCCTTTGGTGTTGTCTCTTCCCATGATGAATCGTTGTTTGTTGTCTTTAATATCTCTTGTTGCGTCTCCTCCCCTCCCGATCGGAGAGGGGAGGAGGCGGGTATTATTCCCTTTTGCTTTCTTCCCACTTTTGGGCTACTTCATCGATACTGATGTTGAGCAGCCGCATCTGGCGGAATAGTTCGGGCAGGGTGGTCTCCATAAACTCCTCCTGCCGTCTTTGGGCGATGTGGTGGCGTGCATCCTCGGCGACAAAATAGCCCATGCCGCGCTTGTTGAAGATGATTCCCTCGCGGGCGAGCAGTTCGTAGCCTTTGATGGCGGTATTGGTATTGACCTGTAGCAGAGCCGCATACTCTCGGACGCTGGGTATCCGTCCGCCAGGCGGATAGTTCTCCGCCATGATCTCGTCGGCCAGACGGTCGGCTATTTGCTCGAAAATGGCCTTGTTATTCGTGAAACTCATAACTGTAGTCCTTTCCTTGCTTGAGATTAGCGACCAATGGTCAGTTTTTCTTCCTTGACATTGCTGCCCGTGCCGACGTTCTTCGTCAGCGAGCGGATCGTGCCTGAGAGGTCCACGTTGCTCGCCCCGCTGGCCGAGAGGAGGACTGTGCCGCAGTTGTTGAACTTCAAGTCGGCCTCGCTTGCGCCGCTAAGGTCTGCCTTGATGGTCTCCACGCCCGTGAGGGAAGCCTCCAGTTCGCTCGCTCCGCTCAGCCTTGCGTTGAGCTCGCGACTTTCTACGTTCTTCAGCTGAATGTCGCTGGCGCCTGATGATTGCAAATTGACTTCGCTGCACGCGATGTGGTCAATATCGATATCGGATGCGCCATCAGCCTCTATATGGGCTTTAGCGCATTGGAGTGTGCCCAATTCCAGGTCGCTTGCCCCACTGGCCTTGAGCTTGAAGTCGTCGGCTGTCTGGATGTGCTTGGCCTTCAGGTCGCAGGCGCCGCTCACCTCTACGCGTCGAAGCGACTTCGACTGGATGGTGATCGTGATCAGGTCGATCGGGTTCTTGCCAATCCTCGGACCCTTGTTGGGCAAAGGCTTGCAACTGAAGTAGAGTCGCTTGCCCTTTTGTACTACCTTTACGTAGCCGATCAGTTTTTCCGGGCCTTCTACCGTCACCTTGGGGGTAGTGCCTTCGGCATAGACGACCTGGAGGCCGCCTGAGAGGTCTATTTCGTCGAAGTCGGCTACGGCGACGTTCTGCTTGCGGCTGGGGCCAAACTCCTCTTGGGTGGAGTGGACCCTACAACTACTGGTCACCAGGATGGTGACAAGGGCGATGAGTTTGATGCAAATGGTTTTCATATTCTTGTCCCTTTCTTTTATGGGGGATAGCATGTTTTGCACCTGCCGCTCTTTCCTATATACGCAGCAAAATGCAGTTTTGTGACATCAACCCCCTAGTCTTTAATGTTATTTACCAATTGAAGAAGCGATTGTTAATGACCTGCAAGCGCTTGAAGATGCGAAATGACAACCAGTAGTTGAGCACGGTCAGCAGCAGGAAGAGGATGGACGTGCCGTGCATGAGGGCGTCTCCAGCCCACGGCACGAACTCGATACTGTAATCGCTGTCCTTCAGCGTGTCGAGGAATAGGAAGCCACCGATGGCGATAGATAACGTCGTCAAGGTGGCAAGCGCGCCCAGGGTGATGGTGGCCGATAGCCAGCGCAGCTTTTTGAAGAATAGGCCGCTTAGAAGATAGAACGAGTGGAGCCAGAGGATGTTCGGAAGTCCTGCCCATGCTATCTGTGCGTTCTCGCCAAAAAACTTGCTTAGCAGGTCGAGGGCGTCGGAGAAGGCGAGCGGGGTGAGCAGCAATGCTTGCTTGTGGTCGGTCAAGAGCGAGATGAGCCATTGCACCACGTCGGCCACAAAGAAGGAGACGAGGGGAACGACAAAGGCTGTGAGCAAAACGCCGATATAGCTGGTGAGGAATTTCTCGGCATTGGAGGCCGGCAGCATGAGGAGCGACGTGCGCTCTTGCTTGCTTAGCAGGTTGGGGAACACTTGGACGCCGCAGAAGGCGAAGCAGCCTATCCACAACAGGGTGAGGTCGTCGCTCTGCGTCTGGAGGTCTCTATGGGAGACATACTTGACGAAGAGGAACATGAGGATGAATGCGGATGTGGCTACGCCCGTAATCTTTAGCAGGGTGGCACGGTGAGTGGCAAGCTGCCATTGGGCGTATTGCTTCATGCGCTGTATATTGAACTGGGTCATACTGTTTCTTTTGTTGGGTTCTACAATTTACATTTGAATCTTGCCTAAGGTGACGGCCGAGAAGAACATCTCCAAGTTGAGTTGTGTCTCCGGCTCGTTGGCTGCATGGGGGACGATCACGTTGTTGCCTTGGAGAGATGGTTCGGCATAGAGCACGTCGTTGCTCATCTCGTTGGCCTGTCTGGTCTCAAAGCTGTAGCGCTGCGTGATCTCGCCCACGCTTGCGTCGCAAAGCAGTCGCGACTGGTCGAGGATGACGACGTGGTCTATCAGCTGCTCTACGTCGTGGACCTGGTGGGTGGAGATGATGAGTGTCGTGTCGTCCGACAAGTTCTTTGCCACTACTTGACGAAACGTGGCTTTCGAGGGAATGTCCAGGCCGTTGGTAGGCTCGTCCATCAACAGCCATTCTGTGCCTGCGGCAAGGGCGACGCTCATAAACACTTTCTTCTTCTGACCCATCGAGAGCTGGCGCAGGTCGCGGACGTCGGGCAGTTCGAAGGCCGAGAGGCAGTCGTTGAGCACCTGCTCGTTGAAGCGAGGATAGAAGGGGCGGATAAGCGAGACGTATTTCTGAAGCGACATCTCGGGCAGCGAAAACTCTTCCGGTACGAGGAAGATGCGGCTGAGCATCAACGGATCGCGCTGGGCCGATTCCATGCCGTCGATATAAAGATGGCCCTTCTTCGGGCGGAGTAGTCCCGAGGCGAGGTAGAGTAGGGTACTCTTGCCCGTTCCGTTGCGCCCCAAGAGGCCATAGGTATGGCCCGATTCGAGCTTAAGCTGGAATCCGTCGAACACCTTGCTTGAGGCGCCCGGGTAGGAAAAGCTGAGGTTCTGTACTTCAATCATATCCTTGTCTGTTTTTGGTTTTAATTCGTTATTGTTCTCTTGTTATAGTGTACTACTTAAATAGTATACTGCAAAAGTATGTGTTTTCTCTTTCCGGTGCAAGTTTTGGCATAAAAAAATGCGCGTAAACACCAAATTAGTAAGAAAAGTTGTCAAATATACCGTTAGCTGGCCTTGTCCTTGCTCTTTATCCATGCTTTTTTCTCGGTTTCAGTTTGCTATCCTTCTTCTATTCTTCTGCCATGTGCTTATAGATAGGCGATTTGCTTGCGCGCGTACATTATATAGTATATAAAGTGACGGAACCTCGAAGGTGATCCTTCATCATGCTAATAATCCCTTTTGTTATTATGGTTTTGTGAGACGCCGTCATCGTCTTGTTCGTTGAAATTTGCAGCATTTTCACTCCTGCAACAGAGGATTGCTCAAAGTTTGTGCTGGTTAAAAAATACAAATGGATATTATTTGTTGCTAATATTTTCCGGTCCTCAAAATTTTCCCCTCTATATAGTTAGGTCATTTCGGGAAATCTTCGTACCTTTGCACCTCGAAATTGCATAGTAGTAAAATGTCCTTTTGGGACGATGCGCTGCGATTCGCAAAACGTTGATAATAAACAAAATAAATATAAATAAAAAAGTAAAACAATGCCTACTATCTG
>ENA-OYWG01000456-OYWG01000456.1-human-gut-metagenome-genome-assembly--contig:-NODE-456-length-13108-cov-5.831227_pt1 | contig 13108 bp, 10 predicted proteins | sample MGYA00244811_ERZ653398 | MGnify/ENA primary metagenome ERZ653398 (study PRJEB26926, sample SAMN06165162) | human gut metagenome | biome: ENVO:00009003; feature: ENVO:2100002; material: ENVO:00002003...
ACACCCTAGAGTTCGTCGGCAGCGTCAGATGTGTATAAGAGACAGATCCTGCAGGTCAACCCCAGCGGACAAGGTCCTGTTGTAGCCTATGCCAACTACAAGGATACAGCTGAAATCAACAGATACCTTTCCATGCCGGAAGTTCAGGCCGAAATGCCGAAAGACTTGCGTCTGAAGTGGGGTGTATCTCCATACGAGTATGACCCGAAAGCCCAGACTTTCGAGCTCTATGCTATCCGTTCTACAGAACGTAACGGTAAAGCGCCTTTGGAAGGTGATGTAGTAGTTAGCGCCAAGGACGAATACGACCATTATGGCAAGCCCGCTGTAAGCATGTCCATGAATACCGACGGTGCACGCCGTTGGGCTCAGCTCACCAAGCAGAACATCGGTAAGAGCATCGCTATCGTGCTGGACGGCTATGTTTACTCCGCACCAAATGTAAACAATGAAATCACCGGTGGTAACTCACAGATTACCGGCCACTTCACTCCCGAACAGGCAAAAGACTTGGCAAACGTATTGCGTTCAGGTAAGATGCCGGCTCCCGCACACATTGTGCAAGAAGACATCGTAGGTCCTTCACTGGGACAAGCTTCTATCAACGCCGGTATCATGTCATTCATCGTTGCATTGATTCTGCTGATGATTTACATGTGCTCCATGTACGGATTCATTCCGGGTATGGTGGCCAACGGTGCTCTGGTGCTGAACTTGTTCTTCACGCTGGGTATCCTCTCTTCTTTCCAGGCTGCACTGACCATGTCCGGTATTGCCGGTATGGTATTGGCACTGGGTATGGCCGTGGATGCCAACGTATTGATTTACGAACGTACCAAAGAAGAGCTGCGTGCAGGCAAGGGTGTGAAGAAGGCATTGGCTGACGGTTATGCCAACGCATTCTCCGCTATCTTCGACTCCAACTTGACATCTATCATCACCGGTATTATCCTGTTCAACTTCGGTACAGGTCCTATCCGTGGTTTTGCCACTACATTGATTATCGGTATCTTGATTTCATTCTTTACTGCCGTATTCATGACACGTCTGTTCTATGATTATTTCATGAGCAAAGACAAATTGCTGAACTTGACATTCTCTTCCAAGATTTCAAAGAACCTGATGGCGAATGTACATTTCGACTTCATGGGCAGAAACAAGCTGTGGTTGACCATCACCGGAGCCGCTGTAATTGTATGTATCGCTTTCCTCGCTACCCGCGGATTGAGCCAGAGCATCGACTTCACCGGTGGACGTAACTTCAAGGTACAGTTCGAGAATCCGGTAGAACCCGAACAGATTCGTGAATTGATCTCCAGCAAGTTCGGTGATGCTAACGTTAGTGTTATCGCTATCGGTACAGATAAGAAAACTGTACGTATCAGCACCAACTACCGTATTGAAGATGCAGGAAACGATGTTGACTCTCAAATCGAAGCATATTTATATGAGACTTTGAAACCTGTGCTGACTCAAAACATCACTCTAGCTACCTTTATCGACCGTGACAATCACACTGGTGGTAGTATTGTAAGTTCTCAAAAAGTGGGTCCGAGTATCGCAGACGATATCAAAACAGGTGCCATCTATTCCGTAGTACTGGCTTTGATCGCTATCGGTCTGTATATCTTAATCCGTTTCCGTAACATCGCATATAGTATTGGCTCTATCGTAGCTCTATCATGCGATACCATCATGATTATCGGTGCTTACTCACTGTTCTGGGGCATCCTGCCGTTCTCTCTGGAAATTGACCAGACATTTATCGGTGCTATCCTGACGGCTATCGGTTACTCTATTAATGATAAAGTGGTAATCTTCGACCGTGTGCGTGAGTTCTTCGGCCTGTACCCGAAACGTGACAAACGTCAGTTGTTCAACGACTCTTTGAACACTACACTTGCACGTACTATCAATACATCATTGAGTACATTGATCGTGTTACTGTGTATCTTCATCCTCGGTGGTGATTCAATCCGCAGCTTCGCATTCGCAATGATTCTCGGTGTTGTTATCGGTACATTGTCTTCACTGTTCATTGCATCTCCGATTGCATACAACATGATGAAGAACAAAAAAGTCGTACCAGTAACTACGGAAGAATAATAAATTCCAGAAATAGAAAAAGCCTCTTCCGAACATTCGGTAGAGGCTTTTTCTATTGATTATTAAAACAAATAGAAGCTATAAGACGTTCATCTTAAAAGAAGCCATTGTTAAACTTAAAACCAGATACGATATGAAAGCAAAACAAAACAACTTCTCACAGATTCTTCGTAGTAGCCTCGAGGGGAATCGAACCCCTATCTAAAGTTTAGGAAACTTCTAACCTAACTTTGAGTATCAGTCACTTGCGAGACTATTTCAATTTTTCGTAGAACTATAGTAGAACTTTTGCATTTTTGTTGAATACCCCTGCCTCTCCAAAAGAAGAATACAGGGGTACAATGCAACACCGATTTTCAGAATCGGTACTGCAAAGATATGACTTTTATTTCAAAGGACAAAGAAAAACCGGGCGCACTTCACAGCGAACCCGGCTCAGAACAAAAGTTCTACTCTATTACTAACACCTAATCATTTCTTTTTCCGTTTCTTCAATTCTATATATTCCGAATACACTATTTTGGTATGGGGATTGCTACTTACAACTTCTTGCCTAATAGCCTTTGTTCCCCATCGGAAAAACAACCATTGCTTAGGCACTCTATGCACTACTTGAAATAGGGTATCTACAGATTGTATGCGTAAATCCAGTTTCTTATCGGGCATGATTAAGCCATCAACATTTATCCACGGGTCTTTCCATCGTATCGCTTGGACTTTAAGATAGGATGTATCACGGTATATAATGCTATCCTTAACTATGGTTTGTACCTCCACCTCCGTTTTTGTTGCATTCGTGGAAGCCGCTTGTAACCTCTTTACTTTCAAGTCAAGTTCCTTAACGGTATTCGTCAAGTCGGCACAATGCTTTTCCACCTCAGACTTGGATAAAGTCAATGCCTGTACAGAAGCAGCGGATTTTCCGGATTCTGTTTGGTAAAATTCAATTTTCTCCAACAAGGCGGTTTGGTTGCCATCCAATCTTTCCTTTTCTGATTTCAACTTGGAACAATAAGCCCATAGCCCAAAGGTAGCCGCCATCAAAAGCCCACAGAGGGCGATTAATATCAAAAACGCTTTATTTCTCATATTCCTTGATGTATTGGATTATACCCTCTACGTGGGTGTTCACAATGTTTTGTTTCCCCTCCATAGATGTAAGGTAAGCAATATCTTCCTTGTTATCCATGAAGAAATTTTCCGTCAATACAGCCGGGCATTTCGTCTTGGAAAGGATGTAAAAATTTTCCTCCCAATCCGGGTCGCCATCCGAATAGTCACGCCTAATCTTTTGCCCGGTAATAAAGCAAGCGGCAGCATCATACATTCGGTTTGCCAATTCGTCAGCTTTCGTTTTGCCCTTAGTGGTATAGGCAGACCATCCACGGGCATTCATCCATTCGCCATTCCCGGCAGCATTGCAGTGGATGGAAACAAGCAACACGTTATTAGCTCCATATCGGGCGCAAATCTCGTTCACACGCCTTGCACGTTCAGCCAAAGGCACGTCCAAGTTCTCCTTAACAATGCGTTCCGCTACATAGCCACGTTTAGCCAGTTCACGCACGACTTCATCCGCAATTTCTCTTGTATAGGCATACTCCCTGAAAGTTCCATCCGGGCTGCGTTTACCTGGTGTATTTTCTCCATGCCCATTGTCTATAAGTATCTTCATTCTTGATTCAATTTATGGTAAAAATCTATTTTAATTCTGTCATATACCATTTGTACATTGGTATAAGCTCTGCCATTGTTCACCGTTTCCGCATAAACCTCTGACAACACACATTGCTCTACCCATTCAATCCATTCGGGCGAAGTGTAGCTTGACAATCGTTTCCCTCGATACGAATGTGCATCAAATCGGCTGTTTCTGTCCTCGTGCATATTCATAATCAAGGTGTGTACTTTCGCTTTCGTGGCTTCACGGTCTGCGATGTGGTTTTCTTCACGCACTTTCTTTATTATACGGCAAACCCTCTCAACGGCAAGGTCAAAGTAAATGCTTGATATGTTTTTTATCCGCAACTGCGTTTCGGGTCTTAACCCCTCTGCAATGTCAGTGAGCATATCATTTTGGGTTTTGGTTTCCGTCAGAAGTTCGGCTACCATAGACTGATTGCTTTTAATCATGTCGTTAATGATAGACTTGAACCACTTGAAACAAGCTACCATAAGTGCAGCCGCCAAACAGAGAAACACAGCGCACACTATCACCATAAAGCCAAAATCGCTTATGCCTTGTGCTACTTTCAAACTTTCTTCCATCATCGGTTTTTCTTATACTTGTTTCGCTTGTAATACTCAAAGTTATCCCTATCCTCCTGCGTGATTGGAGTATTCGGTGGAAAGAACTTAAACCCGTACATCGTTCCATAGCGTACCACTTTGATTACGGCACGAAATGGATATTTGCGCTTCGGGTCTAAAACAACATCTTTCAACTTCTTACTATCAGTATAGAAAGCGGATGCACCGATACCCTCGCCATAGGCGATTAGTGTTCTCGTTCCGTTCTCTGTCTGTCTTTCCTTACATCCCGTAAACACCGTGACCTCATTAATCACGGCATCTACTGAGGTGTATTCACAATCGAAAATATCTTCATTCAAGGATTCGGTTTCCTCAAAGTCCATTACCTCGTTCATAAGTCCATCGGTATATTATAGGTTTCACAATCGGCATCCACCATTTCACGGATAGCCAAACGGTCTTTCAAAAAGTTCTCATAGGGGGATTTCGCACTTTCGGCAAGCAATCCCAGCATGGCAGACTGATATTCGTTTACCAGCTTACTTTCTGTCTTAGCCGGGTATCTTGCAGTAAGCAACGTGCTGAAAATATTATCAGCCGTTTTTGGATATTCCACCCTCACGCTGTCATATTGGAACATCGTGCCTGTGGCACGTTCCGCATCAGTCGTAATCTCAATGCCACCCTCTTTGTCTGCAATAACCTTAACCTCTTTGATGTTATGGTTATAAAGGAACGTTCCCTGCCCGTTATTAAGAGAATCTATCACCTCCGGCTTAGTCTTAGCCAGCAGCCCTGTAGTCAAAACATTTGCTTCCATCGTTCAAACAATTATTAAAAATGAATTTACTGTGTTCCTCCGAGCATCTGATTATCCAGCCATATTCAGATGGGAAGAAGTGTTTAATATCCGTTTCATCTTTGATTTCGTATTTATTGATGGTGCGGTGGAATTTCTTATAAAACCTTTTCAGAATACCGCTTCTTAGCAATATGCCGTAATGGTTTTGTTTGAATCCCACATAATCAATGCTACGAGCATCAACCGGGAATATCTGCCAGTTGCTTTTAATCTCTACTTTCAATTCGCCACCCAAGTAAAGCCCCATCATGTCGAGTACGAAATGCAGTGCCTCTTTGTCAGCGCATAGTATCACCATATCATCCATATAGCGATAGTAGTAGATTTTCACCCCAAAACGCTTCATCACTATCTTAGCCAGTTCTTCTTTAACCCAATGGTCGAAATATGCTAAATAGAGATTAGCCAAATATTGACTTGTGAAATTGCCTATTGGCAGCCCCTTGTCTTTACCGTTACTATCTATTATCTTATCCAACAGCCTTAACAGTTGTTCATCCGCTATAGTGTAGCGGATTATCCTTTTCAATGCTGCGTGGTCTATGTTATCATAGAACTTCTTGATGTCAATCTTCAAACAGAACCTTGTACCTTTTCTGTCTATGATTAAAGCCGTATGCACATCCTCCATACATTTATGAATACCACGCCCTTTGATACAAGCGTATGTATTCGCAATGAAGAAGTTAGTCCAGTAACGCCCCAACACATTGATAATGCAATGGTGTACTATCCTGTCCGGGAAGAACGGGGCAATCATAATCACCCTTTCTTTCGGCTCATATATAACCTTAATCCGATATTCACCGGGGGTATAAGTTTCATTGCGCAAGTCCCAGTACAAGCTATCCAAATTCTCCAAAATGTTCTCATTGAACTTGGATATTTCGGTACGCTCTCCTTTGCCTTGCTGTGCCTTATATTGCGCCCGTATGAGGTTGGAGCATTCATATATCAGGTGATAAACATTCTTAATTTTCTTAGCTTGGGAAATGAATATCTTTCCTGTATCACCGACATATAAACCGCAATCCTCAAAATCCGAGTATTGATTAAAGCAGGTATCAGCCGTATAACATAACCCGTATTCAGTCTTTACTACACCCATTTGTGCCGTTGTTCTAAAACAGAGCTTTCAATTACTTACTTGCACCGTCCTAATCCATATTATTTTACCAACTATCAGACGTGCCGATAGTCCCTGTGAGGTAAGGGCGTGGCAGCAACAGTTATAAGTTGAAACCACGGTAAAAGCGGAACCCAATGTTCGCATTCGCATTCGAGGAACGATTATTCGCATTCAGATAACCGAAACCCGCATTCGCACCATTATTCGCATTAGCAGACAAAAGGGCACCAGCCGCCACAACCCTGTTATGTTTTTATTTTTTTCAATCCAACGCCATTTTCGTTGCTCCGTTCACCGAGTTTTGCAGTCCGTCAAAAACGGCACAAGCGGAACCCAATGTACGCAGCCGCAAGCGAGGAACGAGAATTCGCAGACAGACAACCGAAACCCGCACCCGCACCATAATTCGCAAGAGCAGACAAAAGGGCACCATACCAGCCTACAGCAGACCACGTACTACCACCTGTGGGAGTCCAATAGTAATCGCAATACCCTTTATTACTTGAACCTCCTACTTTTTCGGCAAAGGAATAACCTTTAGTGGAATGAGCCATAGAAAGCACATAGCCCTCAGTTCGTGGAAGCTCCGTAATGGCTTCATATCCGATAGGTACGGTAGTAGCACTATCTGAATGAGAGGTGAATTTTGTCGGGTCTTCGCATACATAGGCAATAGATACATCCGCTTTATGCCAAATTAGTACATCATCAGCAAGCATCCACAAGTATTCATAAGGAGTTTCCAAGCCACGGTAAGAGGTTATTTGTACCACCTTATCGCCACCAGTCCATCCCTTGATGGTGTAGGACACCTTACCCGTGTTGTTCCCCAGCGTTGCAGTAACACCGCAAGGCACAAAGGGTCTGTAACCTCCCCATGTATTCCACTCCGTACCATTAACAACCGGACCACTCCCTAAGCCTCCTTGATGGAATCCGTCAGCAGTCAGCGTTTCGGTGTAAGCATCTTGGCAGTGCAATGAGGCATATTCCACACGTTGCAACCAAGCAATTTCATTGTACACCCTGTACGCCCCGTGGTGTGTTCCGTTCTTGCAAAGAGGACGAACACCAGCCTTTGAAATGGAAGTACGAGGCATACCCAACATGGAGTTGTAAGTACCATCCTTAGCGGCATCACCAGCACCCGAACCACCTCTGAATTGTGCGGCATTCGCTTTGAGTATAACAAATCCGTCTGAATCCCTTGCAATTTCATCGCCATTCCAAGTGAGCCAACATCCCGAAACGGCTACAGAGTTGGTAATATCCACCGTTGCATACCACGGGCTTACCGTCTTTCGTTCCATCTTGATAAAGCCGGGCAACGGATATTCGGAATAGGCACGAATCCATTTCGTTCCCTCTATTTCCAACTTGAAGTAATATTCCGGCTTTTCAAGCATTACATTACCGTCCGTGCTGTCAATCAAAGCCGTTGCACCCGAATCCTTTTTACGGCTGTCATTTTGGTTAAGGTAATACTTAACCGAGCCGTCAGGGTTTTCCACAAAGCGTTTCAGCTTCGCTTGAATGGGTAATGTACGGTGCAAATCCAAATTACCCACACGCTTTAGTTTGTAGTCCTGTGAGTTGAAATCACCTTGCACCCCATACCATTGGTCGTAAGGATATTGCGGTTTCGTGTTTCCGCTTCCCAATAATAATCCCATAGCTATAAGTTATTTAATAGTTTCACCAGCACCCCAATACACATCATATACCGAAAGGTCGATACCGTTTGGGGATATTACGGCTATCGCTCCGGGCGTCCAATCCCCGATAGGTACGGGGAACATACTAAATTCCTTATCACAAATGAGCTTGCATTTAAGCAGCGTACTTGTTTCCATCGTAACCTCTTTAGGTCGTACAAAGACGGTAAACGGAACACCACCCAAAGCAAAACCATTGGAAAGGTCTGTAACCTTACCTTTGGAAAGAATCCGTAGGCTGTACATCGTTGTTTCCATAATTCACTGAGTAAATCAAGTTTATTTAACTGCAAATATAATCATAAATGTGTTTATTGAACACATTTATGATTATAATTAAAGTATATCATCAGATAATGAGGTATAACGTGCTTCAAGTTCATTGATTTTATCTCTTAGCAACTGCCTTTCATTATGCAATGCCTTTATCTCATACGGCATTGCATACCCCATTAGGGCGGCTTCGTAGCATTTGATTATCTTATAATCGCTACTTGCCAACACCTCCTTTGAGCGTTCAATCTCATGTGCCACCTTTTGAAAGTCGGGGACTTCTATGTATCTGAATGAAATCCTGTCCCCGGCATCGTATGGCACAATGCGCACAACATAGCCCTCCTTATCTGTGTTTTGTTTACTTTCATCTATTGCATCCACTGGCTTATATATGGTTGGCAGTTCAGCCACCTGTTCAATAACCGATACCATGCGTGTTGTTATTTCCCCCGTTTTCTCATTTCTGATTTTTTGAGGAATAGGGGCTATTTCTATACATTGTAGATAGTCGCCATCCATATATCCGTATAATACTCTTTCTTCCATATTTTTAGTATTTCCATCTACTTACTAACCATGCTTGTTTTTTAACTCCATCTACATATCCTACGGTATATACAAACATACCACCTTGACCCTCTCCAAAATCGTAGTAGTCATTTACCGAAGTATCATCATAGATTAGGTAGCCGCTTCTTGGTCTGAATCTCATATAGCCTCTCCACCACTGCTTTACAAATATAACCTGTCCTTCTTTAGGAGAAGCCGGAAGATACACTACTGATGCGGCAGACGTGTACCCTATTACCACGGTATCTTCTCTATTCAAATACCATGTGTTATTCGACGTTCCTGTAATACACTTTCGACCAAAAATCAAGCCTCCGGCAAATAAATCATAGAAGAAACCGCCAAAGGCTGGTGCAGTCCCCGAATTAGAAGCCCGACCATAAACACCTGCCACGATTGTATCTACCGCATTTATAGCCCATGTTCTTGCCGGAACATTTGCAAAACCAAGCCCAACAATAGCCCCACGGTGCGTATATCCGCTACTTGCTGGCATACCGTCCGTACCTGCCATATTTGAGAATATTCCCGTTGGTGACATATAGGAAACCGCATTAGAATAGTTAGGAGCATTTTTAGCCCTTGTTTCAAAAATTCCACGGTTGGCATCTATTGTCATTTTTGCGCCAAAATCAACGAGCGCATAATCACCACCACCACTTGAAGATTCAATATAAATACGAGCCATTGAAGCATCCAGCTCTACCCTGTTACCATTACCCATAGTGGAAACAATCTTACCGCCCTTAATAAACCAATCTCCAATGTTTGCCCCCTCAGCCAATAACAAGTTTGTGGCAATAGTTTCAAATTGCGCTCCAAACGTATTCCATTTGCTTGTTGTCGTGGGAGTGACATTTGAGAATGTTCCTGCATCAATACGGACTATATAGTATTGATTGTTGTATTTTACAGCATCCAACCGTTTGCTATTTCCGTAATAAGTCTTGGATGAATCATAAATACCCCTATAAACAAGTACGGGGCTATCGCCTTTCTCCCCCTTATCACCCGGCTTTCCATCTTCACCTTTATCACCTTTCGACCCCGTTACACATATTGCAGCCGTAGTGTCGCTCGTTCCATTCGTATAAGTGATAACCGAGCGTGTCCATATATACCATTTGTCTTTCCAAGTTGGGCGTGTTGTACTCCATGAGCCATTAAGTAATGAGGTTGCCGAACTGGATAGGTAGTATTGTTCAATAATAGAACTTACGCCAACACCGCTATCACCCGTAGAGCCTTTGCCGCCTGTAATACAAACCGCCTTAGTGTAGGTAGTCGTGTTGTCTGAATAAGATACTTTCGTTCTACTCCATATATACCTCCCATTTATCCATGTCGGGGCGGTTGTCTGCCACCCCGTAGTAGGCGCAACTGAATTTGACGTGCTTTGTGCATATTCCACATCTGCCAATGTCACACTAACACCAGGCTTTCCATCTTCACCATCATAAGGATTTACACGAATAGGGGTACTCCATTTCTGTATCATCAGGTCTGCTTTGCCATTCATTACGGAAGCAATGTCATTCACAGGTAAAGCCCCCATCAACAAACGTATATCATCGAAATACACGGCAGAACCGAATACATCATCATCGTAAATAGCAAAGCCTACAGCCATGATATTAACGCTACCACTATGTAATTGCTCTCCGTTTTTGAATACCGTAACGGTACGGTCATTAAAACGGAATGCAAGGTGAAACCACGTATTAGGCGTGATTGCAATACTCTTTTCCACATAGTGCCTACCGTTATATCCGTTCAACATCCACTTGACTTGATTTTGGTCTGACTTCATCCAAAAACAGAGTGTAAAACTTTCCCCAAAGGGTAAATCATAAGGAATACGGCTCTCCATTCCACCACTCAGATTGAGGGCATATCTCGTTCCGTCTTTTACTACCGTCCCACCGCCCAGCACACCATTATAACCGTTACCCGAAATATCGGCAATGCTTGAAGTGTCGTTAGCTTCAATGGGCAAATGAAATTTGGTACGGTCTGCAAGCCCGGACTTCTTAGCCATTGTACACCAAATATATTCCAACGCTCCTACTTTCGGCATTTCCGTACTCCACCCGGTAGGGTTGGAAGAATTAACATCCAAATCGGGCGGTACTAAAGTCGAGCCATTTTTAGCGTAACGATACTCGTAATATTCACCAGCTCCGGCATCCGTTCCACCTGTACCCGATTCGCCTTTAATCAAAGCCCAAGTGTAATCCATCGGATTATCACTGTCTTTCTGCACGTAGTCGGTGTATTGCCCTATGTAGTCGCCCGGCTCTTCACCATTGTTTGCAGTGAACGACATTCCCCCGTTGTCCGAATACTTGATATGGAAGTATGGAGTACGCCCATCTTCACCGGGTAAACCGGGCGTTCCGTCTTGTCCTTTCGTGTCGCTCCACTTGTAGGCACTTGGTTTGTCGCTATCGGTGGGTATCATATCCACATACAAACCCAACCATCTTCCGGGTGTTTCACCGTTTCCGGCTGTGAACGTTTTGCCGCCATCATCGGAATACTTCTTATGAAGATAGCTACTCTTTCCATCTTCCCCCTTAATAGCTCCAACATCTTTCCAGTTCGTGCCATCCCAAATATAGAGGTTGCCCCCGATTAGATAAGCATCGCCCTCTGAATTTCCAACGGTAGGCAGTTGTGAAACATTGTCCTTAGAACCTTTGATATTGATTGAAGTACCATCAGCACCACGCACACGAAAAGGAATACCCCACGCACCCTCCGTATCAGTCTTGGCGTTCTTTATACTCATCCAAACCACGTTTTCGGACGAAGTTCTGTGCCAACCTCCCGTAGAGCCATCCCCCGTAGGGGTGGCAGGCTTGGTTTCACTGTCATTATAGGTATAGAATACGGATAAACCGCTTTCTCCCTTATCCCCGGTAGAACCTTTCGCCACAACCGACCAATATACGGAATTGGTAGGCAGGTTGCCCATGCTTGGTGTGGGGTTAGTGTATCGGTAGGTACACGTTTCACCATTCACCGTGTAAGCCACCTCATCCCCGGCATAGTACACGTACTTCGGGTTATATGTGCCACGGAACACCCCGATATGTGAGGTGTCCCCACTATCAGAAAGCAAACGGACGTTGTGCAACGTTAATTGGCGTTTTGCCGTTACGTTCCAATCAATAGAACTTGAAGAATCACCGATACGGAACTTGTTGCCGTCCAAATCCAAATAGCACTCCTTATCGCTTGTTATAATCTTACCCGTAGTGATAGTGTTCCCATTAATACGGGTAAATCCGTAGGTGGTGGTAAAGTCCCTGAAATCATCATCCGAATGCACTGACCCCAATATACCCACTTGGAAATAATAGTTATTCGGGTCTTCGGTTGGTTCAACCTTTAGTTGTTCCTGTGTCACATACCAAATGCCATCCGTGCTTTTCTTGGAACACTTGGCAAACACATAGTACCCCTTTGGGCTTGATAGAGTGAATGAGCCAGCCGCCATGTTCCAATGCTTGATTATCTCATCATCAATAGTCAAGTGAGCCAATACCCCGGCAGAAGCATCAAAACGATTGGATATTCCGTTTACGTTGGCTTGCAGTATCACATCTATCAAAACAAATTGTTGGCTCTTAGACCCCACCGTAAGCATATTGGTGTCAATGGAATTGGGCTTGATGTTTTCGGGGTCAAAATAACCGTCCGTATCATACACCATTGTACGCAGTTCCTCTGTTGTACGCCATCCCCTCCGTGCCTTAGTCAAGTCCCGAAGCCGATTGTTTTCTATGATTGTTTCGTGCCGTCCAACATCCACAACCGTTTGAGTGATTGGGGAAATGGCTGTAATGTCCGAAAGGGTCAGTGTATAGTCATGCTCCACAAGCAGGTTCTTTGTCACCTTTTGGATGCGGATATTCTTTTCAATACCGAAACGCTCATCTTTCACGGGTACATAGTTACCCACATGAAAGACGGTTGTTTCGCTATCGCTTGGCAAAGCGTTCAAAAAATAGGAACGTTCAAAGGTAAGCTGATATTGCGCCCGTGCCTGTGTGCGTGGCTTGAACTCGTTATATCCGGCATACCATAAATCTTCCTCTGCATCATCTTCATAAGATTTAGGCAGGTGAATATCCGTAATCTTATACCTGTCTCTTATACACATCTGACGCTGCCGACGAACTCTAGGGTGTA
>ENA-OYWG01000468-OYWG01000468.1-human-gut-metagenome-genome-assembly--contig:-NODE-468-length-12724-cov-7.491199_pt1 | contig 12724 bp, 17 predicted proteins | sample MGYA00244811_ERZ653398 | MGnify/ENA primary metagenome ERZ653398 (study PRJEB26926, sample SAMN06165162) | human gut metagenome | biome: ENVO:00009003; feature: ENVO:2100002; material: ENVO:00002003...
AGGCGCAGGCAGCGAAGCGTCCCTGCCAGTAACTTTGCGCGTCCGCAGACGCGCCCACAAGCTGCTCTTCCTCCAAGATTCCGTGAAGAACCGAGAAATGCCCGGCTGGCGTGGGCGCAGTCGGGCGAAGGGTTGGCTTTATGAACTTGCTGGTTGTAACCGCAGATTTAATGGGCTTTCCGGCGCACGCTCAAGCCTTTCGGGTCTGCACCTCTTCAATCATCTCCAGCACGCGCTTTGTGCCATCGGCGGGAGGGGCGTTTTTGACGGCGGCGGTCAATTTGTCGCGCTCCGCCCACGTCTGCATCAGCGCGTCGGTCAGGGTCTGCGGGGTCATGTTTTCCTGCAGAAGAACGTGGCAGAGTCCGCGTTTTTCAAGGCTTTGGGCGTTGAGAATCTGGTCGCCGCGGCTGGCGCCCTTGGGGTACGGGACAAGCAGCAGCGGACGGGCAAGCGCTTGGAACTCCATCAGGGCGTTGCTGCCCGCGCGGGAGAGCACAAGGTCGGCGGCAGCGAGCACATCCGGCAGATCCTTATCGAGGAACTCCACTTGCGTGTAACCGGGGGTTTTATCAAGCGTCGGGTCAAGGTTGCCCTTGCCGCAGATATGGGCGACATCGAACGTGCCGGTGAGCATCGGCAGGGCGTCCCGCAGCGCCTTATTGACCGCCTGCGCGCCGAGCGAGCCGCCCATCATCAGCAGAACGGGCTTCGTGCCGTCGAAGTGCAGGAAGGACAAGCCCTTGGCGCGGCTGCCGCGGAAAAGCTCCGGGCGCAGGGGCGTGCCGACCATCTCCGCCTTTGCGCCGAGCATCTGTGCGCATTCGGGGAAGGTGGTGGCGATGCGCTTGACGAACGGGCGGCTGAGTTTATTCGCCAAACCGGGGGTTAAATCGCTTTCGTGGCAGACGACGGGAACGCGATGCAGCCACGCGCCGAACACGACCGGCACGGCGACGAATCCGCCCTTGCTGAAGCAAACATCCGGTTTAATTTTGCCCATGAGGTGCGCGGACTGGAACGCCCCCGCGGCGACGCGGAAAGGGTCAGTGAAATTCTTCCAGTCGAAGTAGCGGCGGAGCTTGCCGGTCTTCACCCCGTGGTAGATGACGCCGGGGACATTGCGGAGTTTCTCGGCTTCCATGCCGTTTTCCGTGCCGATGTAGTGGACTTCGTAGCCGGCAGCGAGGAGGTGCGGCAGGAGGGCGAGGTTGGGGGTCACATGACCCATCGTGCCCCCGCCGGTAAGGACGATTTTTCTCTTCATGGATGAAGCCTTCTTTCTGGCTGATAACTGCAAGTTACACAGGCATGATTCCCCTGCAATGGTATGCGCATTGCGAATTGAAAAATTCTATGCTATACTAATCAAGAAAAATGCAACTTCCACGAGGAGGAAAAATCCGCATGAAAATTGTCATTCTTGATGCGCAGGGCGGCGGCATGGGGCGGCAGCTGGTCGAGGGGCTGAAGAAAGCGCTGCCGAATCAGCCGCTGATTGCGGTGGGGACGAACGCGCTGGCGACGGCGGCGATGCTCCGCGCGGGGGCAGACCAAGTGGCGACGGGCGAAAACGCCGTCGTGGTATGCGCCGGGATGGCGGATTTGATTCTTTGCCCGATTGGCATGGTGCTGTGCGACGCGATGCTGGGCGAAGTGACCGCGAACATGGCGCTGGCGGTCGGGCGCAGCAAGGCGCACAAGATTCTGCTGCCGGTGAGCCGGTGTCAGGCAAGTGTTGCTGGCGCTCCGAAAATGTCGATGGCAGAGGTTGTCGCCAAGGCGGTGGAAGAAACGGTAGCGCGGGTTTCGGCGGCTTCCGTGTGAAGCGAATTGACCTTTTTGTTACGCAGGGATTTCGCCTCTGCGGGAGCGACGAGGGGGCAATGAAAACAGACGAATGTCTGCGGTCGCCCCCTCGACCCCTTCGCAGCGCACACCTCCATACTTGGCTGTTATCGTTAGTTATGATTTTGTGGGCTGATTGCTTCTGAAAACATCACATATCCTTGATGCAGTCCTTGTTGCGGACGAAGTAGTCGATGCCGCTCCAGAGGGTGATGGCGGCAACCCACAGCGTCAGCGCGGTGCTGATCCACCGCATCCACGGCGCGCCGAGGACAGTCGCGTTGACCACGTCCCACGCGGGGGCGGTCAGGGCGGGCTGGTGCGTAATCAGCACGAAGAGGAGCATCACCATCTGGCTGGCGGTCTTGATTTTGCCGAGCTTGCCCGCGGCAATCACGCGCCCCTGCCCCACGGCGACCATGCGCAGGCCGTCAACGGCGAGTTCGCGCGCCAAAATCAGCACGACGACCCAGCCCGGCAGCGTCCCGCGCTGAACGAGCATCATCATGGCGGAGAGGTTGAGCAGCTTGTCCGCGACGGGGTCGATGAACTTGCCGAAATCGGTAATCAGGTGGCGGGAGCGGGCGATATGGCCGTCAAAATAATCCGTCAGGGCAGCGACGGCGAACACGGCGGCGGCGAGCAGATCGCAAACGAGGGTCTGCGGGAGCATCAGCGCCACCATCACCGGAATCAGCGCGACGCGCAGGAGCGACAATTTGTTGGGCAGGTTCATGCAATCACCCCTGTCAGGTCGTAGGTGCTGGCTTTTTCAATGCGGACGTCCACGAAATCGCCGACGCCGGGCATTTTGCTTTCGCCCGCGGTGAAGATGATTTCGCCGTCGGTTTCGGGGGCTTCGCGCTGGCTTCTGCCAAGGATTTCGCCGTGCGCGTTGCGGTCGGTCACAAGGACTTTCTCCACCGTGCCCACGCGCGCCTGATTCTTCTTTCGCGCGATGGCGGCCTGCCGCTTCATCAGCCGGTCGAGCCGCTCCGCCTTGACCTCCTCCGGAATTTGGTCGGGCATTTTCGCGGCGGGCGTGCCCTCTTCGGGGGAGTAGGTGAACGCGCCGAGGCGGTCGAATTCGGCTTCGGGCAGGAAATCAAGCAATTCTTGGAACTGCTCTTCCGTCTCGCCGGGGAAGCCGACGATAATCGACGTGCGCAGGGTGATGCCGCGCTCGTGCGCACCCTTGACGGCGCGGCGAATATCGGCGCTTGTGCCGCGGCGGTGCATCCTTTTCAGCACCGCGTCGTTGACGTGCTGAATCGGCAAATCAACATAGCTGCAAATATTGGGCGTGTTTGCGATGATGTCCAGCAGCTGCTCGCTGGTTTCCTCCGGATAGCAGTAGAGGACGCGCAGCCAGTCCACGCCGTCGATTTTCGCCGCCTTCTGCATCAGCTCCGCCAGCTTCGATCCGCCGCCGAAGTCCATGCCGTAGCGCGACGTGTCCTGCGCAACGAGGATGTGCTCCTTCACGCCCTGCTTGGCCAAACTTTCGATTTCGCGGAGGATGTCAGCTTCGGGGCGGGAGCGGTACGGGCCGCGGATTTTCGGAATCGCGCAGAACGTGCAGCAGTTCGAGCAGCCCTCGCCGATGCGGGTGTACGCGGTGTAGGACGGGGTAGTCAGCACGCGGTCGTGGGCATAGTAGGTGTGGTCGTCCATGCAGTAGGACTTGCGAACGCCGCCAAGCGCCTTTTCCAGCGCGTCGGGCAGCTGCTGATACTGGTTGACGCCCATCAGCAGGTCGATTTCAGGAATCTCCTGCATCAAATCCTTCTCGTAGCGCTGGGCAAGGCAGCCCGTGACCACCAGCGCACGGCACTTGCCGATTTGCTTGTACCGCGCCATGTCGAGAATCGCGTCGATGGACTCCTCCTTCGCCGACGCGATGAACCCGCAGGTGTTCACCATCAGCACATCCGCCTGCGCGGGGTCGTTCGTCAGCTCATACCCGTGCTCCCGCAGCAGCCCCAGCGCGGTCTCGCTATCCACGCGGTTCTTATTACATCCCAGCGAAATCATTCCAACCTTGAGTTTCGTCATTGCTTTCTCCTTCAATTTATGGGGGAGACCCAAGGGGCTTTGCCCCTTGACCCCAGCAGGGCTCTGCCCTGCACCCGCGAAGGGTCTTCGACCCTCTCGACACCCATCTCGCGATTGAGTTGGTGACACTCTCATACAGTCCCCGCGTGTTTATCCGGCGAACCTACGGTTCGGATTAGATGCTCTGTGCAAACTTACGGCATAAACCAAGAGACATGAAACTCTAAGAGTGACGGCGCCGAAGGTTTCCAAAGGGCGATCGCAGACTTCGTCTGTTTTTACTGCCCTTTGGTCGCCTCCGCAGAGGCGAAATTCCCTGCGAATCATTCAACCATCAAGGAGAACCAAATCCCCCATGAAACCAATAATTTTCTTCGATTGGGACGGAACACTCGCCGACAGCATGAACCTCTGCGTCGCCGAAATCCGCCAAGCCCTCATCACCATGCGCCTCCCCGACCTCCCTGACGACGTCCTCCGCCAGTGCAACGGTCCGACGTTCGAGCAGTCCCTGGACATTCTGCACATCCCCCATGACCGCGCGCAGGAGTACATGACCACGCGCCTGACCGCCGAATTAGCCCTCGTGCCGACGTTCAACCGCCTCTTCCCCGGCGTGCGCGAGATGCTCCAAATCCTCCGGGAATACGCGGATTTATGCATCGTCAGCAACGGCGAGCATGACTATATCGCGCTGTGCCTGCAAGTGTTCGAGCTGACGGGCGTGTTTGTCCGCACGGCGACATCCGTGCCGGGGCGCACGAAGGGCGAAAATCTCCGCGCGCTGCTGGACGACCTGCGCCCGAAACGCGCCGTGATGGTAGGCGACCGGCTGGGCGACATCCGCGCGGGTCAGGAGAACGGTCTGCCGACGATTGCGGCGTGCTACGGATACGGGAACGACGCGGAGTACAATCAGGCGTCCCTCCGCGCCGAAAGCGTGGCGGACTTGACCCGGCAGCTGACGAATTTCTGCCGGACGGGGCACTGATAACAATTCGGAATGCGGAATAAGTGCTTTCCATCGAGTCTTTTATCACAAAAATCCCGCCCCCTCGTTTGCAGGGAGCGGGTTTTGCTATTCAGGCTGATACGGGTTGAAATCCGCCGGATCAACGTTTGTGCACACTTCAATTGTCTCGCCGTCAGTCAGCAGGACGATGTTGCCGAAGCGGTTGTTGTACACATGGTCGCGGGTCAGATTCTGTTCCGCGCTGTACGCCGCAATAAAGTTCCATATTTCCCATACCGACGCTGCGCCGGGAATCAGCACATAAGTCGGCGAAAGCACCCGCATCAGCACCACGCCGATCTCATAGGTGTTTGTTTTATCATCCAGAATCCCATGATGGGGAAATTTCAGCACATCTATGTTGCGAACGAGGTCTTGGTACTTGCGGTTGATGTTGCCGCTGGCGGCGTAATCGCCGGTAAACAGCATCCGCTTCTGCCCATAAATCAGCACAAAATTCAGCGAATCCATGTTCTGATTGCCGCTGTTCTTCACCGTTTCCGGCCCGACGCAGTTCACCGTCAGCCATCCGCCAATGGTCAGCTCATCGCCGTCCTTCATCTGCTGGTAGATTGCGCCGTTCGCCAAGGGCGCGTAGTCCGGATTCACCTCCGCTGACGCGCCGTATACTACGGTCGATCCACCCCCCCCAGCGTTCCAAAATATAGTTGACGTTCATGCAGTGGTCAAGATGCCAGTGCGTGACGATGTACGCATCCACATGCGTCACGCCCACCGCTTCCAGATACTGCGGGAACAGGCGCTCCGGCTTGTTCGGCCACGCCTCGCCGCCGTCAATCAGCACGGTTGTGTTTCCGAAGCGAATCAAATAGCCGTCGGCGCAGCCAAGATTGACCTGATGCAGCTCCAGCATGGGCAATGTCTGCTCCGCTTCCGTCTTTTCCTCCGCCGAGGCAAAGGGCAGCAGCAATGTCAGCAGCAAAAGTGCCGCCAGCAGTTGTTTCTTCATCGCCGCGATCTTTATGCCAGCGGGCGGATGAGGATGAGGGGGGTCAGTTCGCCGCCCTGCCCGGAGGGGTTATCCTTCATCGCGTCCTGAATCTGGTCGTCCGTCAGCGGGAAATCATCGCACTTGCCCAGCTGATTCTGGTCAATATCATTCGCGTCCATGATGACAATCGGGATGCCGCATTCCTTCTCGATTTCGTTGGACAGCTCGACGGGGTGTTCGGGGTTAATCAGCGCGAGGGTCTTGTAGCGGTCGAAGCTGGAGCGGAAGTAGAAGCCGTCGATACCCGCGACGCCATGACCGCAGATTTTATAGAACAAGCCCTTGACCCCGAACGGGCGCGTAACGGCGCTGACGAAGCCCGCCAGCAGCACGCGCGGCAGACCCACCATGTCGATGACGAGTTGCAGCTTGTACGGCTCGTGCATCCCCACGCCGGTGGAGTTAATGCCCGCGAATTTCGCCATATGCTTAGCAAAGAAGCCGAGCTTCATGTCCTCCATGCGGCGGACATTGCCGGTGCACATCGCCATCACCTTCGCAGTGATGGAAAGCACGTCGCCCGGCTGTGCCAGCGGCAGCACATACTTCTTCACCAGCTCCGCTGCGCTTTCCCCCACCTCGACGAAGTGCGTCTGGATGGCATAGCGCTGGTAACGGCGGCCGTCCCTGCCCGTCAGGATGCCGCGCTCAAAATATACGATACCGTCTTTTTCCCGGCGCTGCTGCGCCAGATTACGGGATTCCGATGCCATGTTGTTTTCCTCCTCGCTCTCCGACGCAAATGCCGTCGGTGTTGCGGTAATTTCGGTTCACGCGTCTATTTTACAACGCTTTCCCAGTTCTGTCAAATTTCCAGCGGGGGATTTTGCCGATTTCGGGCAGAAAATGCAAGGAAAATACCCGCCTTGTCAAATTCCATTGAATGTGCTATGATACACGATGGCTTGGAGCTTCCTCGCCATACAGATAAAAGGATGCGATTTTATGGCAAAAGCCATCAAAACAAACGTGCTGCGTCACCTGGACGCGCTGAAAATCCCCTACGAAACCCGCGAGTATACCGTCGATGACGACAATTTCGACGGCAAGCTCGTCGCCGAGAAGATCGATTTGCCCGCAGAGATGATTTACAAGACGCTCGTGCTTGTCGGCGACACCTTGCCGCACCTCGTCTGCGTCATCCCCGTGGAACTGGAACTCGACCTGAAGGCCGTCGCACGCGCCGCCGGGTGCAAGAGCGTCCACATGCTGCCGCAGAAGGATTTGCTGCCGCTGACCGGCTACCTGCGCGGCGGATGCAGCCCCATCGGCATGAAGAAAGCGTTCCCCACCTTCGTGGACAGCGCGGCGCAGCATTTGGAGCGTGTCAGCGTCAGCGCGGGCGTGCGCGGGTGTCAGGTGATTCTGGCGGTGGATGCGCTCGTCGCCTGCACGAAAGCGAAGTTCGCCGACCTGTGCCGGGGCTAAAGTGACGTTCAGCTGACAAGATGATGAATTTTACAACTTCCGCGCCCGGAAATCATTGTTTCTTGACGGGAAATGGTGTATAATAAGGAAGTTGATTTTCTTGCGCAAGGGGTATTCTGCCCCATCACGCGCATTTATACTCCGAAAGGATGTTGATTTTTTCCATGGCACAGCCGCCTTTGCGTCCCCAAGACGCTGTGATGCTTATTCCTTCTCTTGAGCCGGATGACCGCCTGCCCGCATACGTCCGCCGCCTGCTGGACAAGGGTTTCCAGCATGTTGTGATTGTCGATGACGGCAGCAGCGCTGCCTATCAGCCGATTTTTGCCGAACTGGACGCGATGGACGGCGTGTCCGTCACGCACCACGAGTTAAACCGCGGCAAGGGCTGCGCGCTCAAGACCGGCTATGCGTACATTCAGGCGCATTTCCCGGCGGCGAGCGGCGTCATCACCGCCGATGCGGACGGTCAGCACACAGTCGAAGACTGCTGGCATCTGGCAGAGGTGCTGACGGAGGGCAAGCGCGCCCTGTACCTGGGCAGCCGCAACTTCAACCTCGACCACGTTCCGCCAAAATCGCGCCACGGCAACAAAATCACGAGCGCGGTTTTCCGCCTGCTCTACGGCGTGTATCTGCCGGACACGCAGACAGGCTTGCGCGCCTTCCGCATGGCGGATTTGCCGTTCATGCAGGACGTGCCGGGCGAACGCTTTGAGTACGAGATGCAGGTGCTGATTGCCTGCGCGCGCGCGAAGCTGCCGATGATTCCGATTGAAATCGAAACGGTATACGAAAACGAGAACGCCGGAACGCATTTTCACCCGATTCGCGACAGCTACCGCATCTACAAGGTGATTCTCGGAAACTTCCTGCTCTATGCCAGCTCGTCGGTGATCTGCTTTTTGGTGGACAACGGCGTGGCGAACCTGCTGCGATTCGCGCTGCTGCCCCTGCTGGGGCTGAGGGGCGACACGGCGATTCAGGTGTCGGGGTATCTGGCGCGGCTGGTGTCTTCGCCGCTGAATTTCGTCCTGAACCGCAATTTCGTCTTCAAGTTCAAGCAGGACACGGGCAAAACGGCGCTCAAATACGCCCTGCTGTGCATCGTCACCATTACGCTGTCCAACCTTGGCGTGTCGCTGCTGGATCACCTGCATATCTTCATCGGCGGTTTCGCGTTCATCCCGAAAATTTTGATGGACACGCTGCTGTATCTGGTGAACTACCGTATCCAGAACAAGTGGATTTTCGCCAAATCCGCCGAAAATCAGGAGGGCTGACATGCGCAAGCACTTATCCGAAATTCTGCTGACGCTCTTGACTGTCGCGCTGCTTGTCGGCTTTGCCTTCGCCGTTCCGCATCCCGCGATTACGGACGATGCGCTCGAAGCCTACATGAACGACGGCGCGGCTGCAGACGACGACTACGACTTCCTATTTGAGTGACACAAGGGGCGCTGCCCCTTGACCCTGCAAGGGGAAGAAAAAGGGACGAAGTCCCCCCCACTTGACCCCTTCGCGCGATTGAGTTGGCTTCTCCTCCATGCTTTGCCCGCGTGTTTATCCTTTTGGTGCTGCGACTTAGTCCTTTTCTCCTTCCCCTTTAATCCCCATGAATCGTTAAGCAGCCCGCAGGCACAAAGCCCCGTGTCGTCTGTCCATCCACCGTCGTCTCAATATAATCCCACGCAGATTTATTGAAAAAGCTCGTCAAATATGTCACCTGTGTCCCCGCGCGCAGCTGTGCAATCGTCGTTTTCCGCATTGCCGGGTCATCCGTCAGCGCAGTGCCCGCATTCAGCGTAGCGGCGGCATACGAGAACGTCAGCGACGTATCCATCGGCACGCCGCCGCGGATATCGTCCCCGCTGACGTAGCCGACACGCACCGAGCCGCTGTTTGTTTCGTACATCACCAGCAGCCAGCCGTTTTCCCATCCAGCGCTGTAAATTGCGCCATTTGTGCCGACGGAAGCCTTGCCGTTCGCGCCACGCCATGAATTGCGGCTGGGCGCGGAATACACCGGGAGGTTCTGCCCCGTGCGCAGCTGCACATAGTCAAATCCGCCGAGGGTATCGAATCCGCCGGAGAAATACGTCCACATGGATTCGCCGCTGTCACCGTTTTCAGCCTTGTAGTCGCGCACTTCCTTTATCAGCTCGTAGTTTGCCCATTCTGTCGCGTTGAGGTAGGGATAAACGGCGCGCTGATTGTTGGTATCACGGTTGGGCGTATACCATGGCTGACAGGAGAAGTAATTGTCGTACTTTTCGCCGGGATGAAAGACGTAGCCATGGCGGGCGAAAATCTCGTTGAACGCGTAGCCCAGCGTTTCGTAATCCCAGCGGGCGACCTCATCCCATGTCAATTCGCGCGAATTGCTGTCCGGCAGAATGTAGTTCAACTCCGCCGAAGCAATGCCGATGCTCAGCAGCAGCGCCGCCAGCACCATCAGCATCCACCGTGCCTGTTTCAAGTTTCCCACTCCTTCCAATTTCTATCATATAGTATAATATTCGACCCGGCAATTGTCAAGCAGAATCCACCTCTTGCGAAAAGTTCGCGCAAATGGTACAATAGAAGCGAATCCACAGGAGGCGATTGACCGATGATGAACATCGTGCTGTTCAACCCGGAAATCCCGCAGAACACGGGCAATATCGCGCGTACCTGCGCCGCGACAGGCGCAACGCTGCATTTGATTGAGCCGCTGGGCTTTTCGCTGAGCGACAAATACCTGAAGCGCGCCGGGCTGGACTATTGGAATCTGATGACCTACCACACCTACCCGGACTTCGGCGAATTTCTCCGCCAGCATCCGGATGCAAGGATGCACTTTGCGAGCACAAAGGCGCCGCGCGGCTATCATGAGGCGACGTATCAAGATGGTGATTTTCTCATCTTTGGCTGCGAGACGCGCGGCCTGCCGGAAAACCTGCTGGAGCAGGTCTACGACCGCTGCATCCGCATCCCGATGCGCCCGGAAGCGCGAAGCCTGAATCTGTCAAACTCCGTCGCTATCGTTCTCTACGAAGCGCTGCGGCAGACGGATTTTCCCGGTCTGAGCAGTCAGGGCCACCTGACCGGGCGCGACGAAGAACCCGCGCCATGGCTGGATTACGTTTGATGATACGATTTTCGGATTTACCTGTGCCGTGAATTTTCATCAGGAAATCGCAACCCATCCAATCATAGAACGCGGCATATGGATGTTTTTATCCCGCTGAATCGTTCTATGGTCGAAATTCTTCTCAACAGGAGGCCATCATGCCTGAACTCAAACGCCGTCGCCGCGCCGCGTCCGAGCCGGACGCTGATTCCGCGGATGCCACGCAGGAATATTCGCCCTATGTCCCGACATTCCAGTCCGCGCGTCCCGAAGACCCGAATGCTCAGCCGACTTTCACTAACGAAAGCACATGGCAGCCGGACTACGCGGATGATGATGCGGATATTCCCGCCCCGACTGCCGAAGAGGTTTTCGCGGACGAAGCCCTCGAAGATCCGGATTTATACCTGACTGAAGAGGAACAGGCGGAACTGCGGCAGAATCACTGGCGCTTGTTATCCGGCTTCGGCGATTTCATCAGCATTATCGCAGGCTGCGCGGTGATTCTGGTGCTGATTACGATGCTGGTCAGCCTGCTGAATTGGCTTCATTCCGACATTCTGCAATCCATTTCGCTCTTCCAGACGATGATTTAAGAAGGTGAACACGCCATGCCCGACCTCTCTTGGGAACTCTTCGAGCGTCAAGTCTCGCAGTGCCAAATGTGCGGCCTGTGCCAGAACATCCACCACAAAGTCCCCGGACAGGGCGACCGCCACAGTCCGCTTATGCTCATCGGTGAAGGGCCGGGACAGGTCGAGGATGAGGAAGGGCTTGCGTTTGTCGGCCCAGCGGGGCAGCTGTTAACCAAAATGCTCGCTGCTATTTCGCTCCCGCGCGACCGCGTTTATATCTGCAACGTCGTCAAGTGCCGTCCGCCGCAGAACCGCGTCCCCACGGATGAGGAAGCCGCCGCCTGCAAGCTCCACCTTCGCATCCAAACCGCCCTCATCCGCCCGAAAGTCATCGTCCTGCTCGGCTCAACCGCCGCGAAAAACATCATTGGGGCAGACATCCGCATCACTCGCGACCGCGGCAAGTGGTTCGAGCGCAAAGGCATCTGGATGATGGCGACGTATCACCCGTCGGCGCTCCTGCGCGACCCGTCGAAGAAGCGCGACGCATGGGAGGACATGCAGTCCCTGCGTGATCGGCTGATGGATTTGGGACTGTACAACGACATTTATCAGGAGCAAACACCATGAGCGAAACCATCAAACCCGGACGCTACCGTCACTTCAAGGGCAAAGAGTATGAAGTCCTCTATATCGCCACGCACAGCGAGACGCGCGAGGAAATGGTGGTCTACCGCGCGCTGTATGGTGAACGCGGCGTGTGGGTGCGCCCTGCAAGCATGTGGAATGAGGTCATCGAGCGCGACGGAAAGACGTATCGACGCTTCACCTACATCGGCGAGGGCGACGCGTGACGCTTGACAAGCGCATCGAAATATGCTATGCTGTTTTTGTTTCCATGAAGGAAGCCATCGGACGAGAATGCCCGGCTTTCTTCATGGTATTTTTCTTTTGGGAGGTTTTTTCTCATGGCAATGAACCGAAAGAGCGGTTTGTACTCCCTGCTGGTAACAGCGATTCTGCTGGCTGTTGGCATTGTATTGCCCTTCTTGACGGGCAATGTGCAGGTGCTGGGGCAGGCCATCAGTCCGCTGCATATTCCGGTGCTGATTTGCGGCCTGACGTGCGGCTGGTGCTGGGGCATGGGGCTTGGCATTGTGCTGCCGCTGCTGCGGAGCGTGCTGTTCGGTATGCCGCCGCTGGTGCCAGTCGCAATTCCGATGGCATTCGAAATGGCAGCGTATGGCGCGCTGTGCGGGCTGCTCTATCCGATGCTGAGCAAGAAGATGAGCAAGACCTGCTGGGCCATGCTGATTGCCATGGTGATTGCCATGCTTGCGGGTCGGCTTGTCGGCGGCGCGGCAAAGGCGGTCGTGATGGGCATTCAGGGGAATACGTACACATTCCCAGCGTTCGTGACGGCGTATTTCGTGAATACGGCAGTCGGCGCGGTGATTCACCTGATTGTTGTGCCGCTGGTGGTAACGGCGCTGGAAAAAGCGCGGCTATCGCCGTTGGGCTTGAAGGCAAAAACGGCTGTGTGAGCCAAAAAGGAACGGGTCAAGGGGCATCAAAAAAACGCCCCTTGACCCGTTTTTGCGTAACTGCTGTGTGCAGATTATCTGCGTCATACTATTTCCAAATGAGAATGCGCCAAGATGCGAAGCGAATTTTTCGCGCTG
>ENA-OYWG01000471-OYWG01000471.1-human-gut-metagenome-genome-assembly--contig:-NODE-471-length-12686-cov-7.690840_pt1 | contig 12686 bp, 8 predicted proteins | sample MGYA00244811_ERZ653398 | MGnify/ENA primary metagenome ERZ653398 (study PRJEB26926, sample SAMN06165162) | human gut metagenome | biome: ENVO:00009003; feature: ENVO:2100002; material: ENVO:00002003...
CTACACCCTAGAGTTCGTCGGCAGCGTCAGATGTGTATAAGAGACAGCTTCATCAGAGAAGATACCTGAAATCAGTTCGTCAAAAGCTGAAACAGACAGCATATCTGAGCCGTCAAGCGAGCCTGAAAAGGTAACAGACACCGCCGTGACAACTGCACCTGCACCTGTGCAAACCGATACTCCTGTTACAGATACGCAAGGCGAAAATACAAGCGCTGTCCTCCCAAGTGCAGACAACCCAGGCGAGGCGCTGTTTTCAAATACAGTGGGGTATATGCTCAAAATGGCAGACAACAACTATGAGTTTGTTTATCCAACATTCGTTCAAAACGGCTATGATTCTATGTATCAGTGCTCGGCTTTTCCGCAGTATCACTTCGGCAGGGCGGCTTTGAATACCGAAACAGGCAAGGGCTATGTTGACGAAAGCCTGCCTGTCACAAGGGTGGAGCTTTACAATGGTGCATACATCACAAAGAATATCTATGTGGGCATGACATACAACGAGCTTTGCAACGCTCTGGGTGAAAAGCCACTTATGTATCTTTCAAATACAGACAGAAACCGAATCGTATCAGCGACAATAAACGGCAGAACATGGTGGTTCGGCTTTGACCTCACTGACGAACAGCTTGATGAAACATATAAAAGAATGCAGGCTCAGACGGACAGCGAGACTTTTGAACTCAACCCATATCAATACGGCGTTGACATCTCTGACATTGACCCTGTTACAAGCGTGGCAGTGTGTGATATAAGCGACAATTAAGAACAGCAAAACGGATATACTATATATAACAGAAAAAGCGGAGGCTCTTTGCGAGCTTTCCGCCTTTTTCATATGTTCAGCATTACGGAAGCGTAAAACATTCCGTCACCGTATTCAAATTTAGCTACGCCATTGTATTTGGCAGCAATGTTCTTGACAGACTCTGTGCCGATCCCTTTGCCTTTGCGTTTTGAGGAAAGGAAACCGCCTTCTGGGTCGGTGAGGATAGTTCCGGTGAAGGTGTTGTCCACCGCCAGGCAGAGGGAATAGCTGTCAGCCTTTGCTCTTATTATTATTTTTTTATTCTTTGCACTGTCAGACACGCAGCCGTGAATGGCGTTTTCGATAAGATTTCCGAAAAGCACAGAGAGGTCGGTTATGTCTATTTTTATATTATCTGGGATGTCAGCGCTCACCTTGTATTCAATGCCGCTGCTTTCCGCTATTTGAGCAAAATATGCAAGAAGTGCGCTTACAGATGTGTTTTTGCAGTAAATTCGTTCGGATATATCGGGCATAGAATCCCTGAAAGAATTGAGATATTCCGAAAGCTTATCGTATTCGCCCTTTTTCAGAAGCTCCTGCATAAGAGCGATATGATGTCTGACATCATGCTTATAGCGTCTTGTTTCTTTTATCTTATCCTGCAAATAGTCATATTGCAGGTTCTGCATTTCGAGCAGGTGGTTATTTTCCTGAAGCCGCAGATTTTTCTGCTGTTCGATGACCAGCCGTGCTACGATGTAATACACCAGAAACGCCCCTGCGTTTATAAAGAACAGAGCTATGGTGTTCTTTGGCTCCAGAGCAAGCTCTAAGCTGCTTTTCGTAGAGTTGCCGTAGAGCGTATAGTACCATATTATATAGAACGTAAATGGGATAAGCCAAAGATAGCGCCACTCCAGACCTGACGGCTCTCTTTCCACCGCAGGTGTGTAGACCTTTTTCATGTAGATAAAAAGCGGCCCCCATACCACGGCTTCTGTCATAAGCATACAAAGGGAAAACGACCAGCGGTATGATTCATAGGCAAGTGACGGGAACAGAATGCCCTCCAGACACTTTGAGGTAATGACGATAAAGCTTGCGTTATTTGAAAGCAAAAGCAGTGTGAAGCCTGTTTTGCCGACCTTGACCTTCACAGCGAAAAAGTAAAAAGCCGCATAGAGCAGGGTGCTGACTGCACTTAGCAGACCTGCATTTGTGCTGAAAAATGCCGCCTGCCAGCCTAAGAAGATCTGCACCAGTGAAAGAGCCACAACAAGTCCCACAGTAGCTGTTTTGGAAAAGCGAAGCCTATGCCGGAAGGGATAAAGGGCAAGCACCATAAGTGGCAGAAAATTCAGAAGGGAATATATGCCCACTTCCACAAGGCGGTATAAAGGAGGCATTACTGCTCACCGCCTTTTCGCAGATCACTGAAACGAAACTGAGCGAAGGCGTCTAATGTTTCTCTGGATTTTCGGCGGCTTATGGGGATATGTGTGCCGTCGCTCATTATGAAAAGGTCGCTTTTTTGCTGGGCTATCTCATAGAAATTCACGATGACGCCTTTGGTGGAGGTGTAAAAGTATGAATGACTGCAAAAAATGCTCTCGATCTCAGCGAAAGAATTTCTTGAAACTATGCTTTCGCCGTCTGTGCAATGGATTGTCACGATATGTGACGCACAGTCTATGTAGATAACATTTCTGAGTATCACGTTCTGACCGTCGGGAAGCTTAACGGAACGCATACGATCAATTTCATCAGAACCGATCCTGTCAAGCATGGCTTTTATTTTGTCAGCCTGAAAGGGCTTGCAAAGATAGTAGCAGGCGTTGAGGTCGTAGCTTTCGCTTGCAAACTCGTTGCTTGAAGTGCCGAATGCGATATGCACGTTTTTGTCTGTTTCACGAAGCTTTTCTGCCACCTCTATCCCTGTCATTTCCCCCATGAATATATCAAGCACCACCAGATCATAAGCTCCCATCTGCCAACATGACAAAAAGCTTTCTCCGCTTGAAAACGTATCTATCTGACAGCTGTGAGCGGTTTGTTCGGAAATATATTCATGAAGATGTGCAAGGTCGTTTTTATTATCGTCTACCAATGCCACTCTCATACAGTAAAAATCCTTTCTTATACATGATTTCTTAATATATAATAACACACATCAAAGCAAAATTCAAGCATTATTCATTTATTTTGTTACCACTTGTGCAGATTTTTGACCGTTTGTGCTAATTTTATTGACAAAGTGTGTAGTCTGTGTTAAAATAATCGTGTAAAGTTATGTTCTTAGTAAAAAAGAAATATCAACAACGAAAAATATTATGGAGGAATTAGAATGAAAAAGAAAATTTTAAGTCTTTTGGTGACGGGCTGTCTTTTGTTTGTGCCGACAACGGCATTTGCAGACGATAATAAGACGGTGATAAAAACTGTTGACGACCTGTTGGCGTTTTCAAAAGCGGTAAACAACGGAGATTATGACAAGAATAAGGACGCAGTTGTTGTTCTTGAAAATGACCTTGACTTGACAGGTGTTGTATGGACGCCTATCGGAAACGTTTTCGATGAAAACGGCTATATTGAACATTGTTTCAGCGGCAAATTCTACGGAAACGGTCATACTATTTCAAACATTGATTTTACGTCTATTTATGGTAAAGATTTGTTGGTCGGTTTCTTTGGCGATATCGAGGAAGCAGAGGTATCAGGTCTGACTATAGAGGGAAATCTGGATGTGACAAATACTGATAACGAATATACTGTTTATGGCACTATTGCAGGATTTGCAGGTGATTGTACTATTTCTGATTGTGTGTCAAACGTATCGTTCAACAATAACGGCAAATATGTTTATGGCTTCATAGGCATGGTAGGTCAGGCATACGGCACAACTTTTGAATATTGTGAGAACACAGCAGACATAACTATCTCAGGCGACAACGGAAGTGTTTATGTGGGCGGTATAGTTGGATATGCGCAGATTGGAACGGAAGTCCGCTATTGTTCAAGCACAGGCGATATGGTATATGCTGCACCAAACGCCGGCGGTATCGTAGGACGTTTGTATGGCGATTCCAAGGTTATAAACAGCTATGTTACAGGAAAACTCACGCCGGTTGGCAACGGAACCACAGATGTAGGCGGTATCGTTGGTTCAGTAGCCGGCGGTTCTGTAAGTGATTGCTATTTTGCAGGAGAAATTGACCTTTCACAGTACTCAGCCAAAAAGCCATATACACGTTTCGGCGGAATAGTGGGGAAGGATTCCTCGTCTACAACTGACTTTAAAAACAACTATTTCACAGAAACAGAAAATGTTGAAGCTTGCGGTTCAAATAAAGAAGCAGGCAAGGCTAAAGCATATGACTATATGACAACAAAAGAATTTTATGACGAGTTGACAGCTGGCGGTGCAAAGTATCAGTATGTTGAGGGAAAAACACCTGTCCTGCCAACTAAGGAATATGCAGTTGATTTTGAAGTAACACCTGCTGACCTGAAAAATGTTGTAATAAAGGTAGACGGAAAAGAGATAACAAACAATACTGCAATGCTTACAGCAGGCACTTACACAGTAGAGGTAACTGCTGACGATTGCGAGCCTCTCAGCAAGGAAATAACTATTTCAGCAGATATCGCAACACATACACAGGCTTTTGAGCTTGCATACAAGTCAGCAGACTATACAGAGCTTGACAAGGCAGAGAAAGCCGCAAAGGCTCTCAACAAAGACGATTATGAGGACTTCTCAGAAGTCGAAAAGGCTCTTGCCGCTATCGACAGAACAAAGAACATCACAGAGCAGGCTGACGTGGACGCTATGGTAAAGGCTATAAACGACGCTGTGGCAAACCTTGTAAAGAAAGCTCCTGCTTCTTCACAGCCTGACAGCGTAAGCAGTTCTGATGCTTCGTCAGATACGAGCAGTTCCGCTTCCGACAGCTCATCTTCTGACAGCAAGTCAGACAGCAGCTCAAAGGCAGCTTCAAACGCTTCAAACACAAACCCATCGACCGGCGTTGCAGGCGGAGCATTCGCTCTTGCACTTCTGAGCGGTGCGGCTGTGGTCATGGCTAAGAAGAAAAAGTAATATATCCATTAAATGGATATATAAAGCAATTAAGTGGGACTTTCATACATTATTTGTTTAAACGAATACCGCTTGTGCTGATTTTTGACCGTTTGTGTCAAAACAGTTGAAAAATTATTACCGCTCTGCTATCATAATTATAAGCAGGGCGGTTTTATATCGCAATGCAAATATGATATGAAGTCTTATATTTCGGGAGGATAAAATATGAAAAAGACAAGAATTTTTAGCACAATGCTCGCAACGGTCATATGTATGGCATCTTTGCCTGCAATAAATGCTTTTGCGGCAAATCAGCAGAGAACTACAACTCTTGACCTTACAACGTCAGAATTTCAGAACGATCAGAAAAATGAAGACGAGGGCTGGAACTGGGACGCTGATACTCTGACGCTTACTCTTGACAATGTAGATTTTTCGACGGCGAAAAAGTCTTGTGTCATTGTTGACGGAGAAAAAGTTACTAATATAGTTTTCTCAGGAGATAACAAGATGACCTCAGGCACTACAGTTATTTCGAGAAAAGGAAGCGCAAAAGATACCGGTGTAGTACTAAGTGGAAAGACTAAGGACAGTGTGCTTAATCTTGAAGAAACAGGCAACCTTCCAGTAATGGATCAGCCTAATATTACCTTTGAGTCAGGTACAGTTGATATTCAGGGCGGTGCAGCCATTACTTTGTATACCATAAAAGTAATGGAAGCGGCTGTGAATATTGATACAACTATGGCAGACCCTGAAGATGGTTGGAACGATGGTCTGTATGCTAACGGTTCTATTGAGATATACGGCGGAGAGGTCAATGTTAAGGCCGGAAGAATAGGTCTGTTTGTTGTTGGCATAGGCGCTCCTGAGCCTAAGACAGGCTTGATCATAGAGGACGGAAAGTTAGATATCAATGGTAAACTTGCAGATATCTATGTTGGTTCAGGCAATACTAAGAATGCGGTAATTTCCGGCGGAGATATCACACTCGGTGGTGACATAGGAATTTTCCTTAACGATTGCGAAAAGTGCGAGATAAAGGGCGGTACATTCCATACTGATGAATGTGAAAAACCATTCGCAGTTCATAGAGACAGTTCGGCTGTATTTGAGTATGCAAAGGCAGATTATACAGAGCTTGACAAGGCAGAAGAAACTGCAAAGGCTCTTAATAAGGACAACTATGTGGACTTTACAGCCGTAGAAAAGGCACTTGAAGCTATCGACAGAACTAAAAACCTTACACAGCAGTCAGATGTTGACAAAATGACGAAAGACATAAACGATGCCGTTGCAGCACTTGTTTACAAGTCAGCAGACTATACAGAGCTTGACAAGGCAGAAAAAGCTGCAAAGGCTCTCAACAAGGACGATTATGAGGACTTCTCAGCAGTCGAAAAGGCTCTTGCCGCTATCGACAGAACAAAGAACATCACAGAGCAGGCTGACGTGGACGCTATGGCAAAGGCTATAAATGACGCTGTGGCAAACCTTGTAAAGAAAACATCTGCTTCTTCACAGCCTGACAGCGTAAGCAGTCCTGATGCTTCGTCAGATACGAGCAGTTCTGCTTCCGACAGCTCATCTTCTGACAACAAGGCAACTGACAGCAAGTCAGACAGCAGCTCAAAGGCGGCTTCAAACGCTTCAAACACAAACCCATCAACCGGTGTTGCAGGCGGAGCATTCGCTCTTGCACTTCTGAGCGGTGCGGCTGTGGTAATGGCTAAGAAGAAAAAGTAAATAAGATCTCCCCTATTGTTGATATTTCGGAGAAGGGCAGTTCCTTGTGGACTGCCTTTTTTCTGTTTGCAGGAAGGCGGAATTTGCCTGCATAATTTGGTATGTTTTTTTTGCAAAGAAGCATAAAAATGCAATTATTTTATATTGATACTGCAAAATCGTCCGCACAAGCTTAGACTAACTGTTGATAATAGTCAATATCTTTTATTATCTATTTTATACCATGAAATTACATTTATTCATAGAAAATCATTATAGATTTAAACGAAATGTAAAAAATCAGCTCATAAAATCTGCGTTTACCCTTGCAATTCAGAAAAATATGTGGTATAATTATATTGCTGTAATAGGAGCACAGCATGAAATGCTGGCAGTGTGTTTTCAATTGTCAGATGAATTTCTGTATAGCTTATGCTTAATAATAAGGAAAGAAAATGAATGCGTCAGCGTCTGCTGTTTCATTATGGCGCCTATTAACGATATTTTTTTGAAAAGGAGTTATTGCAACATGTCAAAGATCGATTTGAGCAAGTACGGTATCACCGGAACTACAGAAGTTGTTTACAACCCTTCTTACGAGCAGCTGTTCGAGGAAGAAACAAAGCCAACACTCGAAGGCTATGAAAAGGGTCAGGAAAGTGAGCTTGGCGCAGTAAACGTTATGACAGGCGTTTATACAGGCCGTTCACCTAAAGATAAGTTCATCGTTATGGACGAAAATTCTAAGGACACTGTTTGGTGGACTTCTGACGAGTACAAGAACGACAACCACCCAGCTTCACAGGAGGCTTGGAAGTCTGTTAAGGAACTCGCTATCAAGGAACTTTCAAATAAGAGACTTTTCGTAGTTGACGCATTCTGCGGCGCTAACAAGGATACAAGAATGGCTATCCGTTTCATCGTTGAGGTTGCTTGGCAGGCTCACTTTGTAACAAATATGTTCATCAAGCCAACTGCTGAGGAGCTTGAGAACTTTGAGCCTGACTTCGTTGTATACAACGCTTCAAAGGCTAAGGTAGAGAACTATAAGGAGCTTGGTCTTAACTCCGAGACAGCAGTTATGTTCAACATCACAAGCCGTGAGCAGGTCATCATCAACACTTGGTACGGCGGAGAGATGAAGAAGGGTATGTTCTCAATGATGAACTACTTCCTTCCACTCAAGGGCATGGCTTCAATGCACTGCTCAGCTAACACAGACAAGAATGGTGAGAACACAGCTATCTTCTTTGGTCTGTCCGGTACAGGTAAGACAACACTTTCTACAGACCCTAAGAGACTTCTTATCGGTGACGACGAGCACGGCTGGGACGACAACGGAGTATTCAACTTCGAGGGCGGCTGCTATGCTAAGGTCATCAACCTTGATAAGGATTCTGAGCCTGATATCTACAACGCTATCAGAAGAGATGCTCTTCTTGAGAACGTAACTCTTGACGAGAACGGCAAGATCGACTTTGCTGATAAGAGCGTTACAGAGAACACTCGTGTATCTTATCCTATCGACCATATCCAGAACATTGTAAGACCTATTTCTTCTGCACCTGCTGCAAAGAACGTTATCTTCCTTTCAGCTGACGCATTTGGCGTACTGCCTCCAGTATCTATCCTCACACCAGAGCAGACACAGTATTACTTCCTCTCTGGCTTTACTGCAAAGCTTGCAGGTACAGAGCGTGGAATCACTGAGCCTACACCAACATTCTCAGCTTGCTTCGGTCAGGCTTTCCTTGAGCTTCACCCAACAAAGTATGCTGAAGAGCTTGTTAAGAAGATGCAGAAGAGCGGTGCTAAGGCATACCTGGTAAACACAGGTTGGAACGGCACAGGCAAGAGAATCTCTATCAAGGATACTCGTGGAATCATCGACGCTATTCTTAACGGCGACATTCTCAACGCACCTACAAAGAAGATACCACACTTTGACTTTGAAGTTCCAACAGAGCTTCCGGGCGTTGATCCTGCAATTCTCGATCCTCGTGACACATATGCTGACGCTTCCGAGTGGGAGACAAAGGCTAAGGATCTTGCAAGCAGATTTGTTAAGAACTTTGCTAAGTATGAGGGCAACCCAGCAGGTAAGGCTCTTGTATCAGCAGGTCCAAAGGAATAATCAATAACTCTGATACTATTATATAGTATAAAAGCTGCTGTGCCTTTCGGCACGGCAGCTTTTTTGTGCTATTGAAAAAGTGCAGGAAAAGTGGTATAATTGGTGTGGAGGCGAATTTAGTTTGGAAAAGAAGAATTATGCCGCAAGGGCGGCTATATATGCCATGGGACTTGTGATACTTGCCGCAGGGATAACGATGAACATCAAAACAGGGCTAGGTGTATCCACTATTATATCAGTGCCATTTGCCATATCGAGTATATGGGACGTGAATTTTTCTCTTGTGACTTTTGCTACATATGCACTGTTCGTTGTGATAGAAATGATAATAAAAGGCAGCGACAGAACTGTTATAGACTGGCTGCAAATACCATTCAGTATTGTGTTCAGCCTGCTGCTGGATATGTTTTCAAAGCTGCTTAATTTCAATTTCGGGCATTTGTGGGAAAACACGCTGTATCTGGCAGCAGCGATAATCTGCACGGGTGCGGGAATGTCAATGATGATAGCCATGAAGTTCGTGCCGAACCCAGCCGACGGTCTTGCTCAGGCTATAGGAAAAGCCTTTGGAAAGAACATGGGCTTTGGCAAGAATATACTTGACGCATCGTGTGTTGCCATTGCCTGCGTGATAGGTCTGCTGTTTGACAAGCGGATAATAGGTATCGGTATCGGAACGGTGGCGGCTATGCTCCTTGTGGGAAGGTGCGTGGCAGTATTCGACCATTTCTTCAAAGACAGAATGAAAAGTGCCGCAGGGCTTGCAGAATAAAAAAACGCCGCAGAGGACAGATATCTCTGCGGCATTTGTGTATTTATATAATAAAAAAATCCGCTCTACATAACGTAAAGCGGATACAAGCAAAAGCTTAAACTTTTGCTGGCGCGGATTGAGAGATTTGAACTCTCGCGCCCGTTTCCAGACCTACTCCCTTAGCAGGGGAGCCCCTTCACCACTTGGGTAAATCCGCAAACCTGTATATATAAAAAATGTGGCGGACAGGGTGGGATTCGAACCCACGGTACGTTGCCGTATCACTGGTTTTCAAGACCAGCTCCTTAAACCACTCGGACACCTGTCCACATTAATTATTTGTTTTTGTGTCGTTCTCTCTCAGCGACTTAATTATTATAGCACAGTTCATCTGTCTTGTCAACCCCTTTTTTCAAATTTTTTTTGAGAATTTTTTTAAAGCATAAATATTCCTTCGTATGCTAACGATACTTGACGAAATCTTATAAATATGGTATAATAAATCACAGCTTTGTATGTTTTATCACTTTATATGATAATTTATACAGAAAATTTTTTATGGAGGCGACTTTATTATGAAGATGACTGTAAGTCAGGCTATGGTTGAATGTTTGAAAGCTGAGAACGTAAAAGTCGTCTTTGGCTATCCCGGAGCTGCTATCTGTCCTTTCTATGACGCTTTGCTGGATGCTGAGAACGACATCAGGCAGGTGCTCGTGAGACAGGAGGCTAACGGTGGTCATGCGGCTAACGGCTATGCACGAATTTCAGGTAAGCCTGCGGTCTGTATCGCTACATCAGGTCCGGGTGCAACTAATCTTATTACTGCTATTGCTACCGCTTATGCGGATTCTATACCTATCGTGTGCATAACAGGTCAGGTGAATACCGACCAGATAGGCTCTGACGTTTTTCAGGAGGCTGACATTACAGGCTCGGCTGAGCCGTTCGTTAAGCACAGCTATCTTCTCAAAGACCCTGAGGACACTGCGAGAGTTTTCAAGGAAGCTTTCTATATCGCAGGCACTGGCAGACCGGGTCCTGTGCTTATAGATATCCCTATGGACGTTCAGAAGTCTGTTATCGACTTTGAGTACCCTGAAAAGTGCGAGATAAGAAGCTATAAGCCTACCACAAAGGGCAACTACGTTCAGGTAAGGCGTGTAATGGCGGCGTTGGAAGAGGCTGAGAAGCCGCTTATCTGTATTGGCGGAGGTGTTTTTGCCGCACACGCTGAGAACGAGATAAGAGAGCTTGCCGACCTTATGCAGATACCTGTTATCACAACTATGATGGGCATTTCTGTTTTCCCTGATGACGATCAGCTTTTCTGCGGCATGATAGGAACTCACGGTGTTAAAATGGCAAACGCCGCTGTGAACGAGTGCGACGTGCTGTTCCTTGTGGGCGCAAGAGTTGGCGACAGAGCCGTTAAAACACCTTTGGCTCTGGAGAAAACTACTAAGATAATACATATAGATATCGACCCTGCGGAGATAGGCAAGAATATCGGTGCTGACCTGCCTCTCGTTGGCGACGCAAAGCTTGTTTTACAGCAAATGACGGAGCTTGCAAAGCCTATGAAGCACGATGAGTGGATAGCTCACATCAAGACCCTTGGGGACGAGAGAAAGTATGTTGAGCCTGCAAAGGGTACTGTTAATCCGAGGGTGTTTATCGACAGGCTTGCAAAGAAAATGCCTGCCAATGTTACTGTTGTGGCAGACGTTGGACAAAATCAGATATGGACCTGCACTGAATATAAGTTCCGCGAAGAGGGCAGACTTCTTACCTCAGGCGGCATGGGTACGATGGGTTATTCTGTGCCTGCGGCAATAGGTGCAAAAATGGCAGACGACAGCAGAGCAACAGTTGCTATATGCGGTGACGGAGCTTTTCAGATGTCGTTCATGGAGCTTGCAACAGCCGTTCAGTTCGGCGTTGATATAAAGGTGGTAGTAATGACAAACAACCGCCTTGGCATGGTAAGAGAGCTTCAGACAAACGGCTATCATGACAGACAGACAGCAGTTTTTCTTGACGGCTCTCCTGACTTTATCAAGCTTGCAGAAGCTTATGGCATTCCTGCAATGAGAGTTTATGACGATGATACTATGGATAAGGGCGTTGAAATGCTTGCTGAACATAAAGGCATTTGCCTTGTTGAAGTCGTTGTGGATAAGGATATGCCAACATTATAAGGCCAATATTTTAACTATCTGTAGCGTTTACAGTATATAGCGTTTGCGTTCAAAAAATCTTAATAATAAGCTGATATAATAAATAAACAAGGAAAGGTTTCCTTATGGAGGTTGATTTATGAAACATACGATCTCAGTTCTTGTAGAAAACCACAGCGGTGTTCTATCAAGAATTTCCGGACTGTTTTCAAGACGTGGGTTCAATATCGAGAGCCTTGCAGTAGGTCCGACTCATGACCCTGACGTTTCAAGAATAACGATAGTTGCTGACGGTGACGAGCATACAGTTGAGCAGATCGAGAAACAGCTCAATAAGCTTATAGAGGTCATCAAGGTAAAGACATTTGAGGCTAATGAGTATCTCGCAAGAGAGCTTATGATAGTCAAGGTGTCTGCGGTCGCAAACAGACGCAGTGAGATAATGACTATTGCGGATATCACAGGGGCTAAGGTCATGGATATAACGCTTACGACAATGACATTGGAGCTTTGCGACACTTACGCTCACCTTTGCAGATTTGAGGAGGTCATAGCACCTTACGGAATAATCGAAATGGTAAGAACAGGCACTATCGCAATAGAGAAAGGCTCTGACACATTCAATGCAGGCAAATAAACTTTGATTATATAGCCGAAAGGCTACATAAAATAAATCTTAAATTTCTGAATTTGGAGGAATTAACAATGGCACAGGCAAGAATATTCTATCAGCAGGATTGCGACATTAACGTACTCAAGGGTAAGAGAGTTGCCATTATCGGTTACGGTTCACAGGGTCACGCTCATGCACTCAACCTTAAGGAGAGCGGTGTTGACGTAGTAGTAGGTCTTTACGAAGGTTCTAAGAGCTGGGCAAAGGCTGAGCAGCAGGGTCTTACAGTTATGACAACTGAGGAAGCTGCAAAGACATCTGACATCATCATGATCCTTATTCCTGATGAGAAGCAGGCTGCACTTTATAAGAAATCTATCGAGCCATACCTCACAGCTGTCTCTTATACACATCTCCGAGCCCACGAGACCCTAAGACATCTCGT
>ENA-OYWG01000475-OYWG01000475.1-human-gut-metagenome-genome-assembly--contig:-NODE-475-length-12621-cov-5.382938_pt1 | contig 12621 bp, 17 predicted proteins | sample MGYA00244811_ERZ653398 | MGnify/ENA primary metagenome ERZ653398 (study PRJEB26926, sample SAMN06165162) | human gut metagenome | biome: ENVO:00009003; feature: ENVO:2100002; material: ENVO:00002003...
ATCGGACAGTCCCGGATACATACTCTGGAAAAATTCCGCTCTCGTTGACATAGCGGCACCTCAGTCGATGCAGATGCAGGGCAGCTTCTGTTCGTCTGCCATCAGGGTGATGCTGTGGCTTGCCAGATACTTCTGGAACAGGTAGACCTCATCGATGGTCAGCGAGATGACCTCGCCGTCCATGTTGGTGCGGACCAGAATCACCGGGCCGGTCAGGTAGTGCTTGCCGCCCATCTTCAGCACCTGCGCCGGGTTATAGCAGAGCAGCAGCGAGGTGTTGGGAAGGTTCAAGCAGGCATCGTCCTCGTCAAAGCAGGGCAGGATGCCGGGAGCCTCATCCAGCGTGATGACGGTCAGCTCCATATCCGGGGCAATGGCTGCGAGGTAGACCTCGCCGCCCCGGTTTGCCGCCAGTGCAGCGCAGATACGCATGTCAATGGTGATTTTCTCGGAGCGGATGGTACAGGTAGCGTTGTTTTTCATAGGCGTTTCTCCTTTTGTTTGCAAAAGAAAAAGACCCCATCGGGTCTTTCGTTACGGTATAAGTCAGCGTTCATTCTGCCGCTGCTGTTTACGTTGCCACTGATCCAGCAGCTTGATGATGGTGTCCTCCATCTGTTTTGGGGTATAGCTGCGAGGGAAATATTTCCGCAGGGTGTCGTTTTTGATAACCACCTTGTCCAGCTCGCCCTTTTTCTCTTCTCCCATGACCGCAAAGGCAACGTCATACGAGAAGTGCCCTTCCTGCGCCAGCTTTTTAAGCCGCTGCGCTTGGGAAAGGGACGGCGCATTCTGGGTGTCGTTCATAGCTTCTAAAAAATCCCGCTGTTGGTTCGTGTCGAGATACGACAATTCCACAGCAGGATTGAAGGAAATCTTCTTTTCGTCCACCATGTCCAGAAGTTCGGGAACAAGGTTGGTCAGGCGGATAAAACGCTGGACTTGCTTATAACTTTCACCTGTTCCTTCAGCAACAACCTCTGTACTGCGTTTCCCGAAATAATCTGGGACAACTTGTCCCACATTTTTGGGTCGTCCAGCAGTTCGTTCGATTGCCTCCAGCTTCATTTTGTAGGCGAAAGCCCTTTCACTGGGCAGAATGTTCTCACGTTGGAGATTGCTGTCCACCATGAGCAAAACAGCGGCATCATCATCCATCTGACGGACGATAACGGGCAGAGCATCCAGCCCGGCAAGCTGTGCAGCGTGCTGACGGCGGTGCCCGGAGATGATCTCATAGCCACCTTCCGCGCGAGGACGGGCAATCAGCGGAGAAAGCACACCGTATTGTTCCACACTTTCCACCGTGCGCTGCATGGATTCATCGTCCAAGACCTTAAAGGGGTGATTCTTGAAAGGGAACAGCTCTCCAATGGGAATCTGCTGCACCTGTTCACGCTGCTGTTCCTGTCGGGATTCCTCGGTGGAGAAAATGTCATCTGCCCCTTTCAGCGACACGTTTAAGCTGTTTTTCGGCATTCGCCATCACCTCCTTCGTCAGAGAGCGGTAGGCTTCGGCCACCTTGCCTTTGGGATCGTGCTGGAAAATGCTCTTACCCACGGCACTGATCTCCGCAGCACGGACAGACCGGGGAATGGTCTGGTCGAACACCTTGATTTTACTACCGTATGCCTGACGAATCAAAGTGTCGATCTGCTTTCCATAGTTGGTGCGGCTGTCCGTCATGGTGAGCAGGATGCCCTCGATTTTCAGCTTCGGATTGATTTTCTGCCGGTGTACCTTACAGATTGTCTGCAAAAGCTGCTCCAGACCTTTGGCAGAAAGATATTGAGCCTGTACGGGTATCAAAGCAGTGTCTGCCGCTGCCAGTGCATTGATGGTGAGCATACCAAGGGAGGGAGTACAGTCCAGCAGGATATAATCGTACTCCCGTTTTGCTCCGTCCAACACCTGTTTGAGCATCTTTTCCCGGTTCATGCTGTTTACCAGAGCCACCTCCAATCCTGCCAATTCGATGTTGGCAGGGATGAGGTCTACGCCCTCTGCATGGTGCAGGATGCCCTCACCGGGTTGGATAGGCTGGTCGTTCATGGCTTTCTGCATCAGAGTAGACAATGTGGCAGGCAGCTCGTCCGGCTGCTGCCAGCCCATGCTGATGGTAAGACTGCCCTGCGGGTCAGTGTCCACCAGCAGAACTTTTTTGCCCTCCATCGCCAGCCCGATGCCCAGATTTTCACAGGTGGTGGTCTTGCCGGTGCCGCCTTTCTGGTTGACGATGGCTATTGTGGTTGCTTTCTTTGAAATTTTTATCACCCCCGCATCGCTAGGTCGTGGTTGGTTTGGTTCTGGTAGGAAAGCTGCATCGTGGTGGGTGCGTTGTACAGAGAAGCGAGCAGGTATTGTTTCATGTTACGAATCGGGCTGCTGTTCTCTGCAAGGCACTTCAGCACAAAGCAGATATGGTCGGCGTTCAGCTTCATAAACCGGCTGCGTACCACCTCGGCGGGCTTATCGTCCCCAGCAATGCGCAGCGTCTTGCGGTTGGTGGCACAGGTGTCCACCAGCAAATCTACGATCTGATAGATGGTATCCTCGTCGTCCGGGCAGAGCCGGAGCAGAAGGTCTATCTCCAAAGACTGAGAAAAATATTCTTCCAGTTGGGTGCGTTTGCTCATCCCATCCGCTTCTTCAGAATAGAATGGATCAGTCTCACTCATTTCAGTATCATTCTCTTTAGTCTTATTACATCGTGATTTTGAAGGGTCTTGACTTGCGTTTTTGAAGCCTCCAGAATCGTGAAAATCACGATTCTGGAATATTGATTTTGACGATTCTGCCGAAAAGTTCTTCACATACACCAAACTTGGCTTTCCCAGACCTCTGCGTTTTCGTTCAATCAGACCAAACTTTTCGAGTTCCCGGAGCAGCTTGGTCGCTTTGTTGTCTGCGCAACACAACGCCCTCTTGACATCCTCTATCGTGAAGATAATGAACACCCGGTTCTGCTCGTCCAGCCAGCCGTTTTTCACGGACAGGCTCATGCGGTCCAGCAGGATACCGTACAGGGTCTTGGCATCGGTTGACAGACTCTGGAACCGTGGCTCCTGAAAAAGAGCCTTGGGAATGCGGTAGAACGAAAACAGTTCTCCGGCTTGTCCGTAAAAGTAGTCAAGGGTCATGTGGCTTTTTCAACATTTTGCTCCAGCTTGTGTTCAAAAAATCGACCGCCTTTCGTTTGAAAATAAAAAGCGCACTCTTTTCTTATTGAAAAGTAGTGCGCTATGTAATATAATGGCTGTATAATTTAGCTATCCAAAAGATAGTCGATGAGATATTCTTTCGGAATCATGAAAGATCGTCCGACTTTCAGGCAGCGAATTCTATGTTGATGGATTCTTCTGATGATGGCAGTCTGGCTTTTGAAACCGAGTAAAGTTGTTGCTTCTTCGACAGACAGCACATCAGGATAGTTCACAAATAATTTTTTATAATACTCTTTTGCTTGATTTTGATTCATTATCCTTGACTTTCCTTTCGTTTTGTGCCTAAGCAGAGGAGCGTTTTGCCCTGCATCCCTCCTGAACATCCCTCCAATTTCCATTTGGGCGGTCCAAACCGAAAAAACAGAGTAGAGGAAAAACGCATCGAAAAATCGTGGATATTTCAAATTATTGTTCGTTGAGGCGTGAATTTTGCCTTTGCACAGTGGGAACCAGATATCACTAGATATCACTGGATGACACCAGATGGAAGATGAGGACAAAAACTCAAAATCGTTCGGGAAACCATGTGGGTTCGAGTCCCACCATCGGCACTTCATCATAAAACAGCTTAGGATCGAAAGATTTTAGGCTGTTTTTCTTTTTTGCCCATTTTTTATACTTTGGCGTTTTCTGGGAAGATATTGACGATTGCATTCGCCGAAGATACCTTACTGGAGAAATCCAGATGTGTATAAATGTTGCTTGTCGTGCTGATGTCGCTGTGCCCCAGCCACTCCTGAATCTCCTTCAGGCTCACGCCATTGGCATAGAGCAGACTGGCGCAGCTATGGCGCAGATCGTGAAAGCGGATACGCTTCATCTGGTGTGCGACCAGAAAATCCGGGAAATGTTGGCTCAGGAAATCGGGCCGAATCCGTTTTCCCATCGGGTCTACATAGATATAGTCAAGATAATCGGTGCAATAGCTTTTGCCGCAGACCTTCCGATTCTGCTCCTGCTCCTTTTTCATTTTATTGAGCATCTGCTCACAGGCAGGGATTAGGGGAAGTGTCCGGCAGCTCGACTTTGTTTTTGTCTTATCTCGTGCGATTTCTGTTAGCGTTCCGTTGACCTTTGCGGTCACAACCGTATGCTGAATGCTGATTTTCTTGTTTTCAAAGTCAATGGCATCCCATTTCAAGCCAACAACTTCACTGCGCCGCAGGCCGTAGAATGCAGCCATGATGACGCCAAACTCCGAAGGATCACCTTGAATCACTTTGAATAGCTGCTCCAGTTCTTCACCGCTGTAAATCTCCGACTTGAACTTTTCCTTACGAGGACGTTCAACGCGATCTGCCGGGTTGGAACGGATCATGCCGATTTGAAAAGCGTACTGCAAGCATTTGCGGATGTTGGCGTGATAGTGAATGACGGTGTTTGCCGTAAGGCCACGATCCAACTCATGCTGGTAGAAGTCTTGGATGTATTTGGGATGCTGTTCCATATCCTGCAATGTATAGTGGAGCGGTTCAAAATATGGGACGATCTTGTGAACGATTGCTCTTTCATAGCTGGTATAGGTTGTGATTTCCACTCGTGACTTCATCATTTTCAACCAGTCCGTGATGAAGTCGGTGAAAAGTACCGGGGAGTTATCAAGGCAGGGGTCAACTTCTTTGATGGGGCTGACCTTCAGCCAATTATTGTCAACGGCATATTGTAGGGCATCGGTCAACTCCTTGTGCCAATCCAGAAGCTGCTGTACACTGGCCTCCTCCTGCTGACGCTCATAGCGGAAGAACGTTTCCAGATCGCGCGGAGAGAGTGCTTTCAAAGACAGCCGCTTCTTTTCAAAGTATGGGACAACTACTCTTCCCAGATCATAAGCATATCTGCCATAGGTTTCGGGCGGAAGGTTCATCACGCTTTCCCGAAGCCAGCGGTTCAGATATTCCGATACCGGCAGGTCGGAAACCTGCTGCATCGTTTCAGGGTTAAACTCTTTTTGTGTTTTACGCAACAGAGATTCAGCTCTTTTTTTGTTTCCTTTAACAGGAAGTCCTGTGCTGATGGATTTGGTTCTGCGCTTTCCATCTGTGTCTTTCCAGCTCAGAATCATCTGATACATACCGTTTTGTTCTCTTAAATGTCCGGCCACATTTGTCATAGTTATGCTCCTTTCTGTTCGCAGCCAAACGTCCTTTGCTTAGGCATCATAAGTTTAGAAGATTCTGGAGTGTTTTGCAAGGATGGCACAAGGGAGTTTGAAAGGTGCATCCCTCCAAGTTGCCGATCCTGATCGAGCAGGTACTCTACCACGCAGAGTTTTGGTATCTTATAGCTGCGTCCTACACGCGCCGAGTGGATCTTATTCTGCTTGACCAACAGATACGCATTCTTCCGGCAGATGCCAAGCATTTCCTGAAGATGCTCCACCGTCACCACATCCGGGTAGTCCTTGAACATCGTCAGATACCTCTCCGTCTTTCGGTCAGGCTCTTCCTGAATCAAAGTGCAGGCTGCGATCTCGCTCATTCCTGTCCTCTCTTTCTAGTTCAATATGTCGATTATTCAGCAAAAAATACTATATGTAAAGTGTGATGGTCTTTTTCGGGGACCATCTCACTTGCCAAAGGAGATATTTGAGCTTAGAACTTCATCGGCAGTGCGTCTTTCCTGCACTTGCCGTTGTAGGTGGTGTAGATGGGGTAAACGTACCGCCGCCAGCCCGGAAGCTTGGCGGGGTTATCCCGGCTGATACGGTAGAGCTCCATGGGATGGACTCCGCTCAGCGCACGGACAAGCCGCTCCTCGCTGTACTGCCCACGGTACAGCTGCACAAAGTACATCACGCCCCGCAGGACAGCCGCCCGGAAGGAATCCGGTTTGCCCTCCCACGCTTCCACGATGTGCCGCAGAGCTTCGCAGTAGATCTCTTCGCCCAGCTGGTCGTACAGCTTCAGCGCCGTGCCCACGCAGCTGATGCGGTAGTCGCTCAGCTGCATACTGTCGTAGTTGAGGGACAGCCCCACCCGGTTGGTGGCTGCGACAAACGCCTTGGAAGGCGCATCGCCGCCCACTACCTTGGCGCGCAGCTTGATGCCCGCCGACAGGGGGGCGGCGTGACCGTTCTGCTCCGCAAAGAGCAGGGCTTCCTGCTCCATCGTCAGGCCGGTGTAGACCTTGCAGAGGATCGGGCGGTCCGCGCCACCGTTGAGGAGGATGCAGCCCTCGATGGTGTGCTGCCCATCCATTACATAGTACCTGCCGTTGCGGAAGCTGACCTTCGGCTCGTTAACGATGTACTCGTTGAAGTCCCTTGCAATCAGCTCCACCCTCTTGCGCTCTACGCCCCGCTGGTAGATCTCGCGGGGATAGATCAGCTTGCTGCTGTGGATGACCGAAAGCTGGTACGGCGGGTTGATACCAATGAAAGTATTGTTGTCGTTCAGGCGCATCGCATTTCCTCCTTAATTCTCCAAATGTACTTCTCGGCTTCCTCTAAGATCTCAGCCACCTGCTGCTTACGCTTCGGGCTGGTGAGCAGGCTGGGATTAAAGGTGAAGCTGTATTCCAACCGCTGGATCATGGCATGAACCGCGGATTGCAACTCGGTGTACAGCATCATTTCTTCGATGCTTCCGGCGTTCTCAAAAGACGATTTGATGGGCGTATAGGGGTAGACAGGTGGTTTGCCATCCACCACCTCAGGCGGCGCGTAAAGCGCCGTAGAGCGCCGGATAGGCTCCATCTGCTGGATGCTGCCCATGGGGTTCAGCGCAAGGCTGATACGCACTGCATCATCCACCCTGCGCATCTCCTCCGGGGTCAGATGCCCCAGATACTTCAGCGCCCGGCTCTTGTCGATGGTGAAGATCTGCTCTGCCTGCACAACGGACGGCATATTCAACCCTGCGTTTTCCAACAGGCAGTGGGTCGGCTGGTTTACTTTCTTTTCCGCCTTGCTTGTCATGGTCGCAACGATCAGGGTCGGAGAGTGATAATTGCCCACGTCATTCTGAAGAATGACCGCCGGGCGGTCACCGTGCTGTTCCGAGCCGGTGCTCGCCCCGAAATGGGTGAAGAAGATGTCTCCGCGTTGGAATTTCCAGTTTTGCTGCAAAATTGTACCTCCATGTTGTTATGTGCAAAGCCCGCTGCCGGATGTTCCGCAACGAGCTTCGTTCAAGGTATGGTGGTATGGTTGGGTCAGCGGTGCATGACCACATAATCATAGCCGCGCCGCATCTGGCAGACGGTGCATGTGTCCATGCTCCGGTCTGGGCTGGGTACAAGCGCGATTTTGAAAGCCTTTGCATCCACAAAGTGCCGCAGACAGGTACCGCAGAGAGTTCGGATGGACTTGACCATCTCAGGGGTCAGCTCCATCTCCTCGTAGATCTCCTGCTCGCGCACCGTGGGGTTCAACTCATCCATAAAATTGTCCTCCTATGTATCAAAAGTGAATATTCGGGTAAAGAATAAATTGGGATACGTAAAAAACAGGAACTGCCGGATGCGCGGAACGTACCCGGCAGTTCCCGGATCAATATGATTAAAGGTCTCGCATATTCGCCCTCGGCTCCCTGCGAGTGGGGCATAAACATCTGGCAGCGGACTTGTACCGCTTCATTGGCATTTCAGCCACCCCGTCTGCTTTGTGACCGGGCCGCGAATTACGGAAGTATCATTATCGGAGTACCAGATGACGGATCTATTCAGTTTTCAAGGTTCATGAGGTTGGACGTTTTTCCCTGCGGCGAGTGCCGCTTGGAAAATTGTCCCTTCACTTGGTAGGCATCGAGAAGGGTCAATTCGTAGCATTAAAATTGAAGTTTTTCAAAAATTTAGTAATTCTCTTGATTTTGATACTAATAGTGGGCCGAGATACGCCGTAGACTTTAGAAATTTCAGTGATGTCGTATCCCTCGTAAGCGTACATGGTGATGATTTCCAAATCTTCGGTTTTCAAAGTTTCGAGTGCAGTAAGCAACTGCTCGTTCTCAATCTCACCAATCCATGCAAAACGGCTTTTAGTTTCGTGGTAAGTATCCGTAACGGAAACGGCTTCCTGATACTTGTTCATCAAGGGCGAGTAGGATTCTTCGCTCTGCTCAAAGGACGGCGCAACCATTTCCTGCGTATGGTTCTGGTAAGAGCGATTAGCGTTAAAAACAGACCAGTCGTAATCGTACATTGCCTGAATCGCTTCGCTGCTCATACCGGCATCTTCATACTGCTTGCGGGTCATAGCCCACTGACTATCAAAATTCTTCTTTTCCAAACCATAGTTGAAGCCCATGTTAAACCTCCAAATTTTCGATAAAGCGTAAAAAGTCGAAAATTTGGAAGGCTACGGATATTTCGCCGCTTGGGGCATCCACGAAAAACGGACAAACATAAAGCCTGCTCCTTTTTACGGGAGCAGGCTACCTGAAGGCTAAAAAAATAGCCGGACAACCAACTAACAGAGCGGTTCTAAAGCAGAATCACTCTATCAGCTGTTGCCCGGCTATTTGGTGCGCGTTTCATACATTGCCTTGCGGCAATGGCCCGTTGCTCGGTGACGAACAGTCCATATTCAGGGTGCAATGCACCCGATTTTTGAAATTGTGTTTTGCCTATAAAGCAATCAACGCCTGCGATAGGCTAAATCAACCGTTGCTACGTTGCCGCACTTGAGGCACTTTATGCTGATAGAGCCTGAACAGCTCTCATCTTTTTGGTAGAGCTTGTGTCCGCAAACGGGGCAAAACCTCCAGCCGATGCTGAATTGTGCCTGCTGTATATTGCTCAGCGGTTTATTTTTAAAAGGACGATTATTTGACTGAATCATGTTTATTCTCCAAATCGGATGATGTCCAATGGATGGCAGTGGATGGGTTTGCCTTTTATGACCTGCATCTGCTGTAGTCTGATCCTGATAGCAGACCACGATACTCCCATCCGCACAGCCATCTCCAGAATTTTTTCATAGTTCGGGTCAGATGCGGATTTGTATAGGATTCCATTCGGCAGGCACAGCGCTGCCCGTTCTATTTCGGCGTTGACCAGAAATGTCGGCATCAGCAGCTCTGCTGCAAGGGTGTTTGCCTGCCATTCTTCCCATGAGGGTTGTCCGTTTCGTTCCCGATAGGCAATGTGCCCACGGCACTTGACTGCTTTTCCATAGTCGTTCGGGAACAGATCAGCTAAAATCTGGTGTGCCGCCTCATGCGCTATCGTGAAATTCCGGCATCCGGTGCAGCCGTCTGCCGCAAGGGCAGAATCGATTACGACGTCCTTCGGCATGAACACCTCTACAAGCTTTGTTCCGTCCCCCAAGGTTACGGTAAAACCGCATTTCTGGAAAACAGTCAGTCCTAGGACACTGCCATCGCTGCATAACGGCAGCATTTTCACATTCAGCCCAAGAACAGCGCTTGCAAGCCGTTCAGGGTCAATGGGTTCCGGGGCATCTTTGCTGATCCCGAAGCGGGTATAGTACTGGTCGATATACTTGCCCGCTATGCGCGAAAGGTCTGCGCGGGATAAGTACCTTGCCATTACGAAGCACGGCTTTCCGGCACGGAGCAGTAGGCTTCCACGAACCACTTGCCCTGCTCAAGCCAAAGATTCCGCTTCTGCCCGCAAATCAGGCAGGTGAAGCAATGCCCTTTCACGCCAAAACGTGATGTACCGTGCTTGACTGCCAAGACACGATCAATGCCATAAGTGTGAGCCTTGTCATAGTTTATGGCAAGAGGGCGGATCTTGCCATCAGGAGTAAAACGAACGTCCACTTCGACGTATCTTTTCTCACGGCGAAGGTTGTAATCACCACACATCAGAAATCCTCCTTTTTTGCAGATTTATCAGAACGCAGCGTGTATTACTTGCGAACCATGCTGCGTGCCACGAGCTGCTTTTCGTTCAACAGCGGAACGGACACTGTATGTTTTTTCCACTCATCCATAGAACAGGTTACCGCTTTGCACAGACGGCATTTTGTCCAGCCATCGGTTGCATCAAGATCTACATCATAGTTCATGGTTCCGCACATCGGGCATCTTACGTTTTCTTTTCTCATAATATCACCTCTTAAAAACACCGAACAAATACGATTTCGGTCCAGAATCAACACCAAAAAGCTGTTATTCGTTGATTTGATTCGATTATATACCTACTTTATGGAGATGTCAATTACGCATTTGTCGCTATTCTGGAGATTTCTTATTGATTTCCTGTATTTTCTATACTATAATAGAGCTACCGGATCACAAAGGAGTGTTCTTGTTATGAAAAAGAAAACCACGCTCACCAAAATGCACATAGCCCCATCCACAGTGCGCTATGATGCAGTCGCTGCGAGGGATAGCAATGAGGTTGGTCAGATTCTCGCAGGCACACGAAAAAGGAATGGCTATTCACTTGTAACTTTCTCTGAACTTCTCCGTCACTATGGCGTCGATGTCAGTGATAAAGGAATCAGCAAATGGGAAAAAGGCTATACCACTCCTAGCATCTACCAACTAGTTGCAATCTGCTACGCATTGAACATCAAGGAGGGTCCTTCCTACTTTACAAAGAACTTCCAGAAACCCGCCCTTCTAAATGACATCGGGCAAAAAAAAGTCGCTGAGTACGAAATGGACTTGATTGCATCCCGGCGCTACCAGCCAGACGCAGAAGAGCCCGCGGAAATCGACTACATAATGATGCCTGTATCAGAGTTGCCAGTATCGGCAGGTCTAGGAGCTTTTCTTGAGGGTGAAATGTTCCAGCAGATACAAGTGCCTGCCAGTAGCGTTCCGGCTGGTGCCGAGTTCGGGATATACGTTAGCGGTGATAGTATGGAGCCACGTTATCATAACGGACAGATTGTATGGGTGAAGCGCTGCGAAGAACTTGAATGCGGGGATATCGGGATATTCGTATATGATGACTGTGGATATCTGAAAAAATACGATGAACATACCCCAGACAAATCCCAAGCAGAGTTCCTTACCGACAGCTATGGCGTGGTGCATAACCAACCGGTTTTGGTTTCTCTTAACACCAAATATTCGCCGATCCTTATATCTCCAGAGCAAAGATTCGAGGTTGTTGGAAAAGTTTTGAACTAAAAAGATGGGAGGAGTTTTTGTGGATACGATCAAGCGTGTTCAGGATTTGATGCAAGTGCGTGATATGAATCTATGTGTATTGGCAAAGAAATGCGGAATATCGTACTCCACGATTCAAACCACCGCCCGTCGGGGAGGGCAGTTAAGCGTAGAGACGATTGAAAGAATTTGTCAGGGTTTAGGAATTACATTAAAAGACTTCTTCGATTCCTCCTACCTGTAAATATAGGGGCAGCAAAAAAGCCGTTCGCCACGCTGGAAAATCTGCGTGGTGAACGGCTTTAATACTGCTTCTATTTATCCTTTGGTAATCTCCAGATAAACACTAATCTCCATGATTGTTACCATTGAAGGAATACATTTGCGACGATCTTCGGGCATACCGAATAAGATTTGCATTGGCAGTTGAAGACGGCTCATGTTACCTATTGCAATTCTGACTATTTGGAAATATACTTGTAAGTATCAAATTATTTCACTTTATGGGAGGAAATTATTATGGCAAGACCCAAGGGAAGCAAGAATAAGGCTCGTACTGTAAAGGCCAGCGTTGATTATGTAGCAGTCATTGCAGAAAAGGCCGCAAAAAAAGAGAAAATCGAATCTGAGGTTGCTACGTTGACTGCAAATCTCGATGATCTGAAGACGCAGCTGAAAGCCAAGAAAGCAGAATTGAAAGCCGCCACCAAGGAACTTGCCAAAGCCGAAAACAAAAAAGCTGCCGCCGAAGCAAAGGCAATGGAAGAAGCAAAGAAAGGCGAAGCAGAAGATGTGCTGAAGAAGCTGCTGGCCAGCGGTATGACGGCTGAGGAAATCCTTGCAAAACTCCAGTAATGCAATATGGGGGGCAAGTAAACATGTCTGCCCGAACTGCGGGCGCAAGATGAAACAGCAGTTCACAGGGCTGTTCCATTGCAAGTGTGGGACAAGCTGGAAACGTGACATAGGATTTTTTGAGCGTACTCCAGATATGGTGTTTTCACTGGAACGCAAAAAAGTCGGAAACAAAGTCAAGCAGCTGCCGACGATACATCATAAGTAAGCAAGACCACCAGCCGTTTTTTCGACTGGTGGCCTTTTTTGTGCTTAATCCTCTGTAATGCCGAGATATTGGTCAATCTCCATGATGCTTTCCCCACTGATCTCAACCAGATCTTCAAAGGGCACTACGGTTTCGCCCACCTGCAAGGTGCGGAACACCGGGTCGATGCGGTCCGCTTTTCCGGTCAGCGTGATGTAGTTGCCCACTGCGGGAATCTCCGGGTGGGCGGTATCCTCTTTGAAATACCGCACTGTGATGGTCCTGTCTCTTATACACATCTCCGAGCCCACGAGACCCTAAGACATC
>ENA-OYWG01000484-OYWG01000484.1-human-gut-metagenome-genome-assembly--contig:-NODE-484-length-12329-cov-6.988920_pt1 | contig 12329 bp, 9 predicted proteins | sample MGYA00244811_ERZ653398 | MGnify/ENA primary metagenome ERZ653398 (study PRJEB26926, sample SAMN06165162) | human gut metagenome | biome: ENVO:00009003; feature: ENVO:2100002; material: ENVO:00002003...
TGTCGAGAGGGTCGAAGACCCTTCGCGGAGTCCAGAGGCAGAGCCTCTGGTGGGGGCAAGGGGCAACGCCCCTCGGTTTCCCCTCAACTGCACAAAAAAGCATCCCCCGACAGGCGCAAATCCTGCCGGGGGATGTTCGCATATTCCCTTACTTGCTCGAAAGCGTGTCCAGCTTCACCCAGCCGCGGCGGGTGACATCCTTCGCATAGGAGTAGTACTCCACCTGCGCCCAGCTGCCCTCAATCTGGCAGATAATCGCGGTGTCGCCCTCGTAAATCCACGACCAGCCGTACTTGCGGTATGTCGTCGACGGCCCGAAGTAGACTGCGCCGGAGGTAATCACCGTCCGCGTGTCGTTCAAATTCGTTTCCGTCGGGATGCTGTCGCTGCTCACATCCACGCGATTGGCGGGCGTGTAGGCGCGCATCCAGCCATCCGACGTGTTGAACTCAATCTGATACCACCAAATGTCGTTCTCGCTGTCCCATGCCTTGCTGATGACGTTGACGATATCGCCCGCGTTGTAGAACGAGCCGGGCTCGTCGAAGCGGTTGCTGGGGCCGGAGCGGGTCGCCGCCCGCTTCGTCAGCGCCGCCGCAACGCCCTTGGACGGGAATACAGGCTCTGCCGTGGGAGTCGGGGTTGGGTCAACGTCCTTCGTGACCGTCGGGGCTGCCGTCGTGCCAGTCGGCACGGGGGTAATCCACTCTACCGTCGAGGTCGGCGTGGAGGACGGGCGCGGGGTCACATAGGCGATGTAGGGCTTCGGGGTCGCAGTGGTGTAAGCGCGCGGAGTCGCCGTGGCGTGCACATCCGCCGCAAGGACAATGTCCGAAATCGCCGCGCCCGCGTTCCCTCTGCCCGCGTAAACCGTCTCGATGGTCAGGTCAATCTGCGTCACGCCGGTGTATTCCTCCGGCAGCAGCAGGCGCTGGTAGCCGTTTGACCAGTCGGCGCTGCTTGTCGTGGGCAGGAAAGCATCCGACAATGTGTAGCGGTAGGTCACGCTCTGCTGCCCGTAGGCATACCAGATTGTCACGGCGACGGTCGCGGGTCGGTCATAACTGTTGTAGTAGTTCTGGTTGTAGCAGTAGCCGCTGCGAATCCAGATTTCGCCGACGCTGGCGCCGCTGAGCGCGAGGGACAAGTCCGGCGCGGCGGCGCTGGTGCGAACCCACGCGGTGGCAGTATTGCCGTCGAGCAGATCAGCGGTCACATCGGTTTCGCCGCTGTGCTCGGTGGCGGAGAGAATCGCGCTGGTCGCGCCGCGCCCGCTGCTCGTCGCGGGAACGTCCGCCAGCACGGGAATGCAGATCGCTGCCGTCAGCGCGGCACAGAGCAGAATCTTCAAGGTGCGCTTCATGTTCATCATCCTTTCCGGATAGGGGGCATTATCCTCCTGTCACTCATATAACGAACGACAGTAGGTAATTCTTCATCTGTTGCAAAATTTCCTCCAATTTTTTTGCTTTTCATGAAAAAAAGCATCAAAATCATCCATGCCCCCCTTTTCAAAAAGCAAAAAACGTTGTACAATATGGAATGAAAGGTACTGCGTTCAGACAGTGCGTTTCTTTATCCTGATTTGTAAGCACTTACACAACGAAGGAGGACTTCTTCATGGAACTTCGGACGGCATCCTCTCCGCGCGACGTAAAGACGTACGACACGCAGCGGCTCCGCGAGGAATTTCTGATTGACGACCTGTTCCGCGCGGATGATATCAAGCTGGTGTACAGCCACATCGACCGCATCATCACGGGCAGTGCCGTGCCGGTGAAGGGTACGCTGGCGCTGACGGCGGGCGAGGAGCTGCGCGCGCAGTATTTTCTGGAGCGGCGCGAGCTGGGCGTCATCAACATCGGCGGCGAAGGCACGGTGACGGTGGATGGCACGGTGTACACGCTGCGCCACCGCGACGGGCTGTACGTCGGGCGCGGCAGCAAGGACATTGTGTTTGCATCCAAGGATGCGGCGAATCCGGCGAAGTTCTACCTCAATTCCTGCCCGGCGCACACGGCATACCCGACGGTGTACATCCGCCCGGAGGACTGCGTGCGACAGGAACTGGGCAGCCTGGAAACGGCGAATCACCGCACGATTTGCAAGTACATTCTGCCGGGGCAGGTGCAGTCCTGCCAGCTGGTGATGGGCATGACGAAGCTGGAACCCGGCTCTGTGTGGAACACGATGCCCTGCCATACCCACGACCGCCGCATGGAGGTCTACCTCTATTTCGACATGCCGGAGGACGCGTTCGTGATGCACTTCATGGGTGAAGGGCAGGAGACGCGCCACATCATCATGCGCAACGAACAGGCGGTCATCAGCCCGTCGTGGAGCATCCACAGCGGCTGCGGCACGCAGGCATACACCTTCATCTGGGGCATGTGCGGCGAAAACCAGGACTTCGACGACATGGACGGCATCGCCATGAAGGACTTGAAGTGAGGGAGACCCAAGGGGCTTTGCCCCTTGACCCCAGCAGGGCGCTGCCCTGCACCTGCCAAAGGGTCTTCGACCCTCTGGACTCTCTTTTCGCGATTGAGTTGAGCGCACTTTCAGGCAGTTTCCGCGTGTTTATCCGCGATAAGTGAAAGGAGATTTCCCATGAGCAATATGTTCTCTCTGGAGGGCAAAATCGCCCTCGTCACCGGTGCATCCTACGGTATCGGCTTCGCCATCGCCTGCGCCATGAGCGATGCCGGCGCGACCATCGTCTTCAACGACATTAAGCAGGAATTGGTGGATAAGGGCATTGCTGCCTATGCCGAAAAGGGCATCAAGGCGCACGGCTATGTCTGCGACGTGACCGACGAAGCCGCCGTCAACGCGCTCGTCGCCAAGATTGAGGAAGAAGTCGGCGTGATTGACATCCTTGTCAACAACGCGGGCATCATCAAGCGCATCCCGATGTGCGAAATGACCGCCGAACAGTTCCGTCAGGTGATTGATGTTGACCTGAACGCGCCGTTCATCGTCTCCAAGGCGGTCATTCCGTCGATGATTAAGAAGGGTCACGGCAAGATTATCAACATCTGCTCCATGATGAGCGAGCTTGGCCGCGAGACGGTGTCCGCCTACGCCGCGGCGAAGGGCGGCCTGAAGATGCTGACCCGCAACATCTGCTCCGAGTACGGCAAGTACAACATCCAGTGCAACGGCATCGGGCCGGGCTACATCGCCACGCCTCAAACTGCGCCCCTGCGCGAGATTCAGCCGGACGGCTCCCGTCATCCGTTTGACAAGTTCATCATCGCCAAGACGCCTGCCGAGCGCTGGGGCGACGCGGCGGATTTGGGCGGCCCGGCGGTGTTCCTTGCGTCGGATGCGTCCAACTTCGTCAACGGCCACATCCTCTATGTGGATGGCGGCATTCTGGCGTACATCGGCAAGCAGCCCTGACGGATATGCAGGCATAGGGGAGAAAATGCCGCCCGCAAGGGGGCGGTTTGCGGAAGAAATGCGCGCAAAAACCGCTTTTTCTGCAAAAGCCCCTTGCGTTCCAGCGAAAAATGTGATAGACTGTAAAGCGTTGATTTCTCCCCAAGGAGGTTTGAAGCATGAGTGCATTTGGTGTGATTCTGACGGTCATCATCACGATTTCCGCTCTGTTCATGATTTTTACGGTTCTGATGCAGAGCAGCAACGTGAAGGGTCTGGGCGCAATCGCCGGCACGTTCGACAGCTATTTTGACAAGCACAAGGCCAAGAGCGCGGAAGCGAAGCTGGCGCTGGGCACCAAGATTGCTGCGGCGATTTTCGTGGCCTGCTCCCTGCTGATGCTGCTGGTCAAGTAATCAGCGGTTTCGCATGACAAAATGGGCTGACAGGAGACTGTTTAGCCCTTTTTGTCGTTGATGGAAATGTACGTTCTTCGCGAACAGTGCGATTGTGTTGCAGGGGTTTCGCTCCTGCGGGAGCGACAAGGGGGCTTTGCGATCGCCCCCTTGACTCCTTCGCACGCCCTTCGGAAGTTACAATTTGGTTATGTTAGTTGTTTTTGTTTAGTGGACGAATAGTACACGAACTATAGCAACTTTCGCTATAAACCAATATACATGGGTGCGCACCGAAGGTTTCCAAAGGGCGAGCGGAAAGCCCTTTGGTTGCGCCCGCAGGCGCAATTTCCCCTGCGACAATCAAAATCAAGCATGAAATTGCCATCAACTGCACAAAAAAAGAGCAGGTGGACTTGCAGCCTCCACCTGCTCTTTTCCGATTACTTAACCAGCTCGCAGAACTTGTCAATGTTCCCCTTGACAACCTCCAGACTGGAGCGCCAGAAGTCGGGATTCCGTACATCAATCCCCACGCTGGCGGCGACGTCGGCAATCGTGCCCGAACCGCAGGAGCGCAGCAGACGGCAGTAATCCGGCACAAACGCCGCGCCCTTTTGCAGATACTGCGCGAATACGCCCTTGGCGAACAGCTCGCCGAACGCATAGGGGAAGTTGTAGAAGTTGTAGCCGGACGAATAATAATGGCTCTTGCACGCCCACATGTACGGGTGGCGAATCTCCGGGTCAAGCCCGTCGCCGTAGGACGCTTCCTGCGCGCGCAGCATGGCGTCCTTCAGCTCATCGACGCTCATGGCATGGTCGGCGCGCGTGTCGATGACTTCCGTCTCGAACAGGTAGCGGCTGTAAATGTCCACAATCGTCTGGTTCGTTTCCATCAGGTTGCCTTCCAGCAGGGACAGCTGCTCATCGGGGCTTGCGTCCTTGAGCACCATGTGCGCCAGCAGCTGCTCGTTGAAGATGGACGCGGTTTCCGCCAGCGGCATGGGCGTGTCAATCAGCGTGTACGGCAGCCCTGCCAAGCAGCGGTTGTGCCACGCGTGACCCAGCTCATGCGCGATGGTCGACACATCGGAGAAGCTGCCGGTGAAGTTCGTCATCACCAGCGAACGGTCAGCAAAATGCACGGGGGAGCAGAACGCGCCGCCGGTCTTGCCTTCGCGCGGGTAGATGTCAATCCAGCGCTGCTCAAAGGCGTTGTCGATGAACTTGCCCATTTCCGGCGTGAACTGCCCCATCAGGCGGACGAGCATCTCGCGCGCTTCCTCCACCGTGTAGGTGTGCACGTTCTGCCCGACCGGCGCGAACAAATCGTAGAACGGCAGGCCATTTTGATGCCCCAGCAGCTTCGCCTTCGCCTTCATGTAGCGGCGGAAGTGCGGCAGATATTCGCGGATGGCGGTCAGCATGGCATCCAGCGTCGCGCGGTCCATGCGGGAGTCACTCAGCGTCATGTCCAGCACGGAAGGATACCCCTTCGCCTTGCTCAGCGTGCGCGCCTCCATTTTGACGGCGTTCAGGCAGTAGGACATGGGCAGCTCCATCTTCTTGTAGGAAGCAATTTCTGCCTCGTAGGCATCCTTGCGGACGGAGGCGTCCGCGTCGTACGCAAGCCCACGCACGGCGGACAGCGGAATCTCCTGCCCGCGGTAATTCGCCGTGTGGGTGGAATCCAGCTTGTCGCGCAGCTGGCTGAACGCGCTGCCGCCGGACAGGCTCATCTCCAGAATCCACGGTTCAACCGCTTCGGGAATGGTGTGGTGCGCGTTTTCGGCGGATTCACGCAGGTAGAACGCGACCTTCTGCAATTTGGGGGACGCGGCAATCAGGTCTTCGAGGTTCGCAAGACCTCCGATATAGCGCGTAACGGCGCTGCTGACGATGCGGCTGTCGTTGAAAATCACGTCCAGCACGTTCAGGTACTTTGTCGCGTCGGCATTGTTCGCGTCCACCGCCTGCGTCAGGTTGCAGAACGACGAGAGCCGATCGGACAGCGCGCCAAGAACCTCCTGCTGGTCGGTGAGCTTCTCCAGCTTCGTCTGCGGATCGTCGCCGCCGTCCAGAATCGCCTGCTCGACCTTGATTTCCTCCGGAAAACGCTTCAAATCAGCCAGAAAAGCCGGGTCATCAAAGCCCTTGTAGAGATAGGACAAATCCCAATTCGGGTTCATGGGGGTTACGCCTCCTTAAAAGATATAGTCATTAACAAGATGATACCCCAAAGCGCGAACATTGTCAATGCCCGCTTGCCATACGCGGTGATTTTTCAGGTGCTCCGGGTCATGCGCGTCCACACCGAGAATGACGTCATTATGCCATTTTCGGGCGTATTCCCAGAATGGCGCGGACGGATACCCCCGCGTGTGACCCTCCATCTGGCTGTTCAGCCCCAGCAGATTGTACTCAATGGGCATGTGCTGTTCTTTTGCGCACTGGCAGAGCATGTCTGCCGCTTCCTCGCACGCGCGATTGAACTGGTCGTCCGTGCGATGGCGCATGAACAAATCCGGGTGGGCGATGTAGCAGAACAGCCCGGTGCGCATGGCGGCGACTGCGGATTGGGCATAGCGCAGCACGCCCTCGTCTGTCTGGCACTCAAAGCCGATATACGGATTGTCCTCCTCGCTGTCGGCGTAGTGCTGACCGAGGATGTAGTAGCCGATGCCCTGCTCGCGCATCCGCAGCAGATGGTCGTGATAGCGCGGGAAGTACTCGCTCTCCAAGCCAAGGCGGATTTCGAGCTGCCCGGCGTAGCGCTGCTGGAGCGCATGAACGGAGGCGATGTAGTCCGTCAGCTGGTCAAGCGGCATCCGAATCCCGCTGACGAAGCCGTTTGCGAACGGAAAGGGCGCGTGGTCAGCGAAGCCGAGCACATCAAACCCGGCGTCCAGCGCGGCTTCGACATAAGCTTCATCCGTGCCGACGGCGTGCTGGCAGCGGGATGTGTGCGTGTGAAAATTATGCTTCATAATTGCTCCTTGCAAAAAGATGCACCGGCGTATGTGGGCGGTGCATCTTTTGCCTGATTACATTTTTTGCAGATAACGCTGGGTTTTCAGCGCTTCGAGGCATTTCTCCTTGCTGCGCTCAATGTGGCGGTGCATCAGCTTCTGGAAATGCTCCAAATCGCGCTGCTCGATATAGTCCACCAGCTTGTAATGCTCCTCGTGCGCCTGCAGCAGGCGGTTCTCCTGCGAAATCGCCATGGACGAGAAGCGCGTGATGTACTGGTCCTGCCCCTCAATGACGCGCAGAATGCGGTTCTGCCCGCAAATTTCGGTCATCTGGCGGTGGAAGGCGCGCGCCATGGGGGAAAGCGTCTCGAAATCGCGGCTTGCCATCACGCCGTCCATCTCGTGCAGCCGGTCGCGCAGGGCGGCGATATCATCCGCCGTCGCTTTCTGGATAATTGCGGGCAGCGTCAGCATTTCCAGCGCGTTGCGGATGGTGTAGATTTCCTCCACGTCGGCAATCGTGAACGCGCGGACGATTACGCCGCGCCGCTGTACATACTCCACCAGCCCGTCGCGCTCCAGCTTCCGCAGGGCTTCACGCAGCGGCGTGCGGCTGATGTGCAGGCGGTCGGCGTATTCTGTCTCGACGATGCGCTCGCCAGCGGGAATTTCCCCGGTGATAATGGCGTGCTTGAGCACTTCGTAGGCGATTTCACGAATCGGGCGGCTTTCCATCATGGGCTGAAAGGGGATGGCTGCCATACTAAACAACTCCTTGTGGGTGGCTTAGAATCCGCCGCGTTTGTGTCCTTTCTGGTCAACACGTCCGCGGACGCAAAGTGCATTTTGTTTGCACTTTGTATACAAGAATAATACAAAAAGCAGCCCTTGTCAAGGGAAAAATCCATTTTTTCCGCAATTTTTGGCGAAATTTTCGGGAAGAAGGGGAGGCGAGGGGGCGATCGCAGACATTCGTCTGTTTTCGTTGCCCCCTCGTCGCGTCCGCAGACGCGAAACCCTTTGCAACAAGAAAAATCAAGTCACATCGAAAGCAAAAATCACGAAAAAGGCGCAAAGAAAACCGCCTGCCTTCGCGCATTTGCGAAAACAGACGGCTTCAAAAGTCAAATCAGGCGAATGCAATTATTCCAGAATCTCACGCCGCAGCGCATTGACATAATCCAGCTGCTCCCACGGCATGTCCGCCTTGCCGAAATGACCGTAGTTGCAGTTCGCGCGGTAAATCGGGCGGCGCAGGTTCAGCCGCTGAATGATGGCGTTCGGGCGCAGGTCGAACAGCTTGTCCACCGCTGTCGCCAGCTTGTCGTCCGCAACAACGCCCGTGCCCATCGTGTCGATGAACAGGCTCACCGGGCGCGCGACGCCAATGGCATACGCCAGCTGAATTTCGCAGCGCTTCGCCAGCCCCGCCGCGACGATGTTCTTCGCGATGTGGCGCGCCGCATACGCCGCCGAGCGGTCAACCTTCGTCGGGTCTTTGCCGGAGAACGCGCCGCCGCCGTGCGGGGCATAGCCGCCGTAGGTATCAACGATAATCTTGCGCCCGGTCAGACCGGAGTCGCCCGCAGGCCCGCCGATGACAAAGCGCCCGGTCGGGTTGATGAGATAGCGGGTGTCCGCCGTCAGCATTTCCGCCGGAATCACCGGGCGGATGACGTGCTCCATCATCGCCGCGTAAATGTCCGCGTGGGCGATTTCGGGGTTGTGCTGGGTGGAGATGACGATGGTATCCACCGCCACGGGCTGACCGTCCTCGTAGGCAATGGTCCCCTGCGCCTTGCCGTCGGGCCGCAGCCACGGCAGCGTGCCGTTCTTGCGCACTTCGGTCAGGCGGCGGGTCAGGCGGTGCGCGAAGGCAATCGCAGTCGGCATGTATTCCGGCGTTTCGTCGCACGCGAAGCCGAACATCATGCCCTGATCGCCCGCGCCGATTTCGTTGGCATCCTGCGTGCGGGTTTCCAGCGCGTCATCAACGCCCATGGCGATATCGGGGCTTTGCGCGTGGATGCTCGTCAGCACGGCGCAGGTGTTGCCGTCAAAGCAGAGGGAAGAATCATTGTAGCCGATGTCCAGCACAACGTCGCGCACGATGGCGGGAATATCCACCTTCGCCGTCGTGGTGATTTCGCCCATCACCATCACCATGCCGGTGGTGGCGCAGGTTTCGCAGGCGACGCGGCTCATGGGGTCTTGGGCGAGCAGCGCGTCCAGCACCGCATCAGACACCTGATCGCACAGCTTGTCCGGATGACCTTCCGTGACCGATTCCGAGGTAAAGAGTTTCCGCATTTTTGTAGCTCCTTTCAGCTAAGCCAATAGGGGATGGTTGAGAGCTGCAAAAAACCCGGCGTCCTTGCACACAAGGCAGCCGGGAATCAATCAGAAGCGATTGTCCTTATCTGTCAGTGCTGCTCTGGATAGAGCCTGTGTGCGCACTGTGGGAATTGGCACCACGCACCTGCGTGCCGGTTGCCGTGGCTTCATTGGGCCCGTCCCTCTGCCACTCGTGATAAGGGGTATTACTTTTGCATCCGATATGCTACCACAATTCTGCCCGTCCGTCAAGGGCTTTTGCATCTTTTCTGTATTTTTTTCGGGAAAAATCACGATAAGAACGAACGTTCTCTTGCATTTGCGGCAAAAATCCGCTATACTACATAAGCCGTTGCAATGACGACCGGGTCCTGTGCGATCTGTCGGTGTGAACCTTGTCAGGGCCGAGAGGCAGCAGCAATAAGCGCTGGGCGGATGTGCTGCGGGGTTGCTCAGTCTGAGCGGCGGTATCTTCTACTTGAATATCAATGGACAGGCTGCATGGGAAAGTGACTTCTCATGGCAGCCTGCTTTTTTTATCGGCGCGGGATTGTGAAATGGTGGATGGCGAACAAAACAAAAAACGCTGCGAAACTATTGTTTCTGTGCGGTATGTGTGCTATACTGACCATCGCGCAGAAGCGCAAGTAATTTGGGAGGTATAACAATTATGCGGAAGTTCCTGTCCCTGTTTCTGGCTCTTGCAATGAGCATCGCCTGCTGCACGCTGGCAGCGGCGGAGGATACGGCAGAAGCAATGCAGTATACCGAAGAAAACATCACCATCGACGCGGGTGATCACCAGATTCCCGCAACGCTGACCGTGCCTGTTGGCGCGGAAGGGGAAAAGTTCCCGGCTGTTGTCATGCTGCATGGCAATGGCTCTACCCGCCACGAAGCGGGCAATGCCTATGATTATGCCGCGCTGGCAATGGCGAAGGCAGGCATCGCGACGATTCGTTTCGACTACATCGGCAATGGCGACAGCACCAGCGATTACATCGACTTCACCTATGACAAGGGTGTGGAAGACGCGATGAAGTGCTACGAATACCTCAAGACGCTGGGCACCATCGACATGGATCATGTGGGTGTGATGGGCTGGAGCCAGGGCGGCCGTCTGGCGCTGCTGACGGCTGCGCGCAACGAGGTGTTCACCTCCGTGCTGACGTGGGCAGGCGCTTACGATCAGAAGGGCAATGAGGCAGAACAGTACGCGATTGCCAAGGAAAACGGCTATTACGAAGTGACCTATGACTGGCGTGAACCGCTGAAGCAGTCTCCTGCCTACTATGAATGCGCGATGAGCATTGATTATCCGGCGGAAGTTGCTAAGATCAAGGTGCCGCTTCTGGCAATCAACGGCAAGGCGGACACGACCGTGGTGCCGGAAACCGCGCAGAAGATTGTGGATGCGGCGGTGAATTCCCCGGATGCGGAAGTGCTGCTGCTGGACGGCGCGGATCACACCTTCTGCGTCTTCAGCAATGACGACACGGTGCTGAAGACCTTGGTGCAGGATACCATCGACTGGTTCAAGAAGACGCTGTAAGCGCAAAAAATCAGCAAGGGCTGCGAAGGAGTGGAGAACATTCCTTCGCAGCTTTTTTGCGTGTGTTTTGTACAAATTGTGTATTCCGGCTGTACAAAAACGGAAAGCAAGGTATAATAATAGGAAAAGCAAGGAGGTCATGCAGAGATGGAACTGAACGTGATTCGACAGGCAGACCCGCAGGTGGCGGACGCGATTGAGGCGGAACTGAACCGTCAGCGCTCGCATATTGAACTGATTGCGTCGGAGAACTTCGTATCCCCGGCGGTGATGGCGGCGATGGGCTCGTGCCTGACGAACAAGTACGCGGAAGGGTATCCCGCGCACCGCTACTACGGCGGCTGCGAATGCGTGGATGTGGTGGAAAACCTCGCCCGTGACCGCGCTAAGCAGCTTTTCGGCTGCGAGTACGTCAACGTGCAGCCGCATTCCGGCGCGCAGGCGAATACGGCGGTGTACTTCGCCATGCTCCAGCCGGGCGATACCGTCATGGGCATGAGCCTGTCCAACGGCGGCCATCTCACGCACGGCAGCCCGGTCAACCTGTCCGGCAAGTACTTCCATTTTGTGCCTTACGGCGTGGATGCGCAGGGCTATATTGATTATGACGCCATGCGCGCGCTGGCGCTGGAGTGCAAGCCGAAGATGATTGTCTCCGGCGCATCAGCGTACCCGCGCACGATTGATTTCGAGAAGATTCGCGCCATCTGCGACGAGGTCGGCGCGCTGATGATGGTGGATATCGCCCACATTGCGGGGCTTGTTGCGGGGGGGCAGCATCCGTCGCCCGTGCCGTATGCTGATTTCGTCACGACGACGACGCACAAGACGCTCCGCGGCCTACGCGGCGGCATGATTATGTGCCGCGAGCAGTACGGCAAGGCGATTGACAAGGCGATTTTCCCCGGCACGCAGGGTGGCCCGCTGATGCACGTCATTGCGGGCAAGGCGGTCTGCTTCGGCGAGGCGCTGAAGCCGGAATTCAAGGACTATCAGGCGCAGATTATCAAGAACGCGAAGGCGCTGGAAGCCGCGTTCCGGGCGGAAGGCATCAAGATGGTGTCGGACGGCACGGACAACCATCTGCTGCTGCTTGATTTTTCCGGCACGGAGATGACGGGCAAGCTGCTGGAGACGCTGCTGGAAGAAGCGAACATCACGGTGAACAAGAACACCGTGCCGAACGAGACGCGCTCGCCGTTTGTGACCAGCGGCGTTCGCGTGGGCACGCCGGCAGTGACGAGCCGCGGATTCAAGGAAGCGGACATGGCGAAGGTCGCAAAGTGGATTGCGCGCGTCGTTCGGGAAGGGGAAAATGCTGTTCCGTCGGTGAAGGCGGAGGTGGAAGCCTTTATGAAGAATTTCCCGCTGTATGAGTGACAGCAGGGGAACACTTTTGCGTTGTGTGAATGGACTTTTCTGATGTGAGCTGCTGATTTTTGTTGCAGGGGGAATGCGTCTGCGGGCGCACCAAAGGGCAATGAAAACAGACGAAGTCTGCGATCGCCCTTTGGGAACCTTCGGCGCCGCTGCTTTTGGGGTTATTTGTGGTTGTTTTATGCCGTGGGTTGGTGAACGAATAGCACACTAACTAAAAAAAGCTGCAATAACAATCAATAAACTTAAATGGGGACGCGAAGCAGTCCAGAGGGCGACCGCAAAGCCCTCTGGTCGCCTCCGCAGAGGCGA
>ENA-OYWG01000488-OYWG01000488.1-human-gut-metagenome-genome-assembly--contig:-NODE-488-length-12240-cov-8.212228_pt1 | contig 12240 bp, 9 predicted proteins | sample MGYA00244811_ERZ653398 | MGnify/ENA primary metagenome ERZ653398 (study PRJEB26926, sample SAMN06165162) | human gut metagenome | biome: ENVO:00009003; feature: ENVO:2100002; material: ENVO:00002003...
GGGTCAAGGGACGAAGTCCCTTGCGGAGTCCAGAGGCAGAGCCTCTGGCGTCTCCACCAATCAACACGCGGAAGCAGTATGAAAGTGTCACCAACTGAATCGCGAAAAAGGGTCAAGGGACGAAGTCCCTTGCGGAGTCCAGAGGCAGAGCCTCTGGCGTCTCCCGCTAATCAACGTGGAAGGGAAGGAAACCGATGAAAATCCTGATGGTCAATAAGTTCTTGTACCCGCGCGGCGGGGCGGAAACGTATATGCTCCGCATTGGGGAAGAACTGACGAGACGCGGTCATCAGGTGGAATATTTCGGCATGTACGACGAGAAAAACACCGTCGGGAACGCCGAAGGGCTGACGACTGTCAACATGGACTTCCACGCGTCCGGCGCGGAAAAGCTGCTGTACCCCTTCCGCATCATCTATTCCGGCGAGGCGCGGCGCAAAATGCGGCAGGTCATCGACCGCTTCCACCCGGACATCATCCACTTCAACAACATCAATTTCCAGCTTACCCCGTCCGTCATTCTGGCGGGGGCAGAGAAAAATATCCCGATGGTGCAGACCGTCCACGATTTGCAGATGCTCTGCCCGAACCACATGATGATGGAATTCGGGACGTGGAAGCTCTGCGAGGAGTGCAGCGGGAAGAAGTGCAAAATGGCGTGCGTGCGCAAAAAGTGCATCCACGGGTCGCGCGCAAAGAGCCTCATCGGCGCGATAGAAGGCACGATTTATACCAGCAGCCATGTGTATGACCGCGTGGCGCGCTACATCTGCCCCAGCCGCTTCATCGAGGAAAAACTGCTGTCTGTCCCGCGGTACGCCGGAAAAACCACCATGATTCATAACTTTTTGAGCAAGACGGCGGATATCGACGTGCCCAAGGGCGATTACGTCCTGTATTTCGGGCGCTTGTCGGAGGAAAAAGGCATCGACCGCATCCTTGCCGCCTGCCGTCTGCTGCCGGAGATTCCGTTCGTCATTGCGGGCGGCGGGCCGCTGGAGGAAATCTGCCGAACGTGCGAGCTGCCCAACATGCGCTTCGTCGGCTTCAAGACCGGGCGTGAACTGCAGGAGCTTGTCGCGGCGGCGCGCTTCACCCTCCACCTCTCCCTGTGGTATGAAAACTGTCCGCTGGCGCTGCTGGAATCGCAGTCGCTGGGTACGCCTGTGCTGTGCAACCGCATCGGCGGAATGCCGGAGCTGGTGGAGGAGGGCAAAACGGGCATCCTCAACGACACCTTCACGCCCGAAGCGTACGCGGAGAAGATTCGCGCGCTGTATAGCGATTCGGCGCTGCTGGATGAAATGGCGCGCAACTGCCGCGCGAAGAAGGAAAGCATGATGACGCTCGACCGCTACTGCGACCGGCTGCTGGAAATCTACATGGAGGAAATCGGAGGAAAACGCGCGTGATGGATGGCAAAAAGCGCAAAGTAATGTTCCTGATTTACAGCCTGTGCGGGGGCGGCGCGGAGCGGGTGCTGGTGGAAACAGTCAACCGCCTGCCTAAGGACCGCTACGACGTGACGCTCATGACGCTTTTCCACGATGACACCCGCGCCGGGATGCTGTCGCCGGAGGTGCATTACCGCCCGGCGCTGCGCGTGAAGAACGGCAGGGCGCAGAAAATCCTCAGCGGCATCATGCAGTACATCATCCTGCCGAAATGGCTGTACCGCTGGTTCTTCAAGAGCGACGCGGACGTGGAAGTCGCCTTCATGGAGGCGTTCCCGACAAAAATCCTCGCGTACTCCACCAATCAGCACGCGAAAAAGTATGCGTGGGTGCATATCGACGTGCAGACGTACACCAAGCAGGATCGCCTGTTCCGCTCCATGCAGCATCAAAAGGCGTGCTATGAGCGGTTTGACGGCATCTACTGTGTGTCGGAGAACGTCAAGGAAGCGTTTTCCGCGAAATTCGGCTTGACGGAGCGCGTCCATGTCGCCTATAATATGCTGGATGAGCAGGCAATCCGCCGCCGGAAGGACGAGCCGGTGGACGACATCCCGAAGGGCGAGTTCCTGATGGTCAGCGTCGGCAGCCTGATTCCGCGCAAGGGGTTTGAGCGGCTGATTCATGTCTGCGGGCTGCTCAAAAGCCGTGGCTACCACTTCCACCTGCTGATTCTGGGCAAGGGGGAGCTGTACGAAGATCTGGCGGAGCAGGTGGTCGACGAGCATTTGCGGGATAGCGTGCAGCTGCTGGGCTTCCGCGATAACCCGTACCCGTATATGGCGGCGGCGGATTTGTACGTCTGCCCATCCTACGTCGAGGGGTTCAGCACGGTGGTGAGCGAAGCCGTGGTGCTGGAAACGCCCGTCGTGACGACGGACTGCTCCGGAATGCGCGAGATTCTGGGCGACAGCGAGTATGGCCTGATTACGCAGAACACGGAGGAATCCCTTTTCGAGGGCTTGCGGACGATGCTGGACAAGCCGGAAGTCTACCAATACTACCAGCAGCGCGTCCGCGAGCGCGCACCGTTCTTCTATATGGAAGAAAGGCTGAAGGCGTATGAGGAGATTCTTGACCAGTAAGGAAAACATGTTATGAGCGACATCCTGCGAAAATTCCGCCGCGGCGCCACCCTGCTGGGCGAACTCATCAAGTATGAGACGGCAGCCCTCTGCGCCGGCGTGCTGAAAGTCACCAATCCGCGGTACCGCCACGTTTGGCTTGTGTCCGAGCGCGGCAGGGAAGCCCGTGACAACGGCTACCACTATTTCGCGTATCTTCGGCGGGAACACCCCGAAATCAACGCCGTCTACGTCGCAGACCCCAAGCTGCCCGACTATGACCGCGTGGCGCAGTTGGGCGCGGTCGTTCCGTATCGCAGCTGGCGGCACTACCTGCTCTGCGCCGCGTCGGAAATGAAGGTTTCCACCCATGTTTCCGGCTATACGCCTGATATTGAACGCTATTATATGCTCGATAAGCTCCACATCGTGCGCGGAAAAAAGGTGTTTTTGCAGCATGGCATCATGATTGACGACATGAAGTGGTACCATTACCCCAACGTCGTCATGGATTTGTTTGTCACGACGCTGCAAAAGGAGCGTGATTTCGTCGAGTCGGCGTTCGGGTATCCCAAAGGCGTCGTCCGCCGATTGGGACTGTGCCGATATGACGCGCTTCTGCATCCGCACGAGACGAAGCGTCAGGTGCTGTTCATGCCGACGTGGCGGACGTACGCCGTGGAGGGCAAAACACAGGCGGAGTTTGAGCAGACGGACTATTTCCAGCACTGGCAGGCGGTCATTTCTGACCCGAAGCTGGAGGAGCTGCTGACGAAATACGGCTATGACGCCGTGTTCTACCCGCATTTCGAGGTGCAGCGCTTCCTGTCCGCCTTCCACACGGAGAATCCGCGCGTCAAAATCGGCGCGCTGGGGCAGATGGATGTGCAGACGCTGCTGATGGAGTCCGCGCTGCTGATAACGGACTTCTCCAGCATCCAGTTCGACTTCGCGTATATGCTCAAGCCCGAAATCTACTACCAGTTTGACGAGGCGCGGTACTGGGGCACGCACCACGACCGCGGCTATTTCGACTATCGCGTGGACGGCTTCGGGGAGGTCGTGACGACGCAGGAGGCGCTGCTGCAAGCCATCGAAACCGCGCTTGCGTTGGAATGCGCCGTCACGCCGGAAATGCAGAAGCACATCCGCGATACCTTCGGCGCGCTCGACGACCACAACTGCGAGCGAAATCATCAGGCAATCAGGGAGCTGATGTCATGAAAGCAAACGACGGGCAGGCAAACCTCATTCTGCTGGACAGCGCGCCGCAGCCGGAATGGAACTTTGCGGCGCTGATGGAAGCGGAGACAGGGGAAAAGTGGAACATCTGGCACATTGACAGCCATTTTTCGGACAGTGCATGGAAGAAGAAGGCGAAATTCTTCCTCTTTCCGCTCAAAGTCTTGCGCCACCGCAAGGAATTTGGCACCATTCTGTCCTACCAGCAGTTTTACGGGCTGTTTTTCGCTTTTTACAGCGCCATTTTCCACCTGAAAAAGCACTGCCATCTCATTGTCACCACGTTTATCTACCGCCCCAAGCAGGGCTGGAAGGGCAAGCTGTACGCGTGGTTCATGCGCAAGGCGGTGAACAGCCCCGCGCTGGACAAAATCGTCTGCTTTTCCAGCAGCGAACCGGCGTATTACCAGTCCATTTTCGGCACGGACAAGTTCACCTATGTGCCGCTGGGGCTGGGCGATTTGAACCGCGGCGGGCACATTCCGCAGGGGGAGGAGCGATTCATCCTCGCGGCGGGAAAGAGCAACCGCGACTATGACTTCCTTGTGGATGCGCTGAAGGACACGCCGTATCAGGTGCGCATTCTGTCAGACGCGTACAACCACCCGAACCCCGGCAGCAACATCCGCATTTATCACGATGTGTTCGGCGAAAAGTACTATCAAATGCTGTCGGAATGCTGCTGCGTAATTGTGCCGCTTGCCGATGCGCGCATTTCGGCGGGGCAGCTGGTGTTCCTGCAGGCGATGATGTTCGGCAAGCCGATTATCACCACGGAATCGGACACCGTGCGCGACTACATCGAATCGGGCAAAAACGGTCTGATCATTCCCAAACAGCGTGATGCGCTGCGGGACGCGGTTCGCCGGCTCTACGAGGATGAAGCGCTGTACCGCGGCATGGCAAAGGAGGGCAGATGCCGATTCTTGGAGGACTATTCTGTGGCAAGCATGGCGCGGCGAATTGGGTCGATCTGGCGGAAGCTGGACGAAAAGAAATGCTGAAAAAGGACATTCAACCGCGCCCGGCGTATCTGAAATGGGTGTATATCGGCATGATGACCATCGCCTTCTGGAATGGTGGGCTGGGGCTGCCGTGGTTCACGAAATATGTGCTGCAAGTCGGCGTGCTGGGCATGGCGCTGCTGTTTATGCTGGTGACGGGCGACTTCCGGCGGCTGAAAACCGTGGGACAGTTTGCGGTCATGTTCGGGCTGCCGTTTGTGATGATGGCGGCGCTGTCAATGCTGTACTGGGCATTGGATTTTCAGCAGCTCAACTACATGTCGCGCGGCTGCTCGACGATTCTCTACCATGTCATATCGCTCAGCGCAATGTGCAGCGCGGTGTACCTCTTCGGCCGCAGGAGCATTGATTATACGCTCTACGGCATGTGCGGCGCGAACTGCTGCATTGTGCTGGGATCCATCAAGGAGAACGGCATCGGGGCGTTTGTGACCGGGCTGATTGCGTTTGCAAAGTCCGGCGGGATTGACACGAACGCCGCCATCAAGGCGCTGGAAGTGCATGACCTGACGTTTGCCTTCGGGCTGATGCTGCTGTTCGCCCTGTGCTGCGAGCGAGGCAAAAAGCGCCTGATTTATGCTGCCTTATCGGGGCTGTTCTTCTTTCTGGGCCTCAAACGCATCGCGCTGATTGGCTTGGTCGGCGTGTTTTTGATGGGCGAGTTCATCCGCAGGAGAAAACCGAAAGCCCAAAGCATCCTGATTATCCTCATTTCCATTGGCGCCATTGTCATTTGCTTCGGGTATGTGTACCTGATTCAGTCGGGGCTGTTCAACGAAATCGTCCACGCGCTGGAGATTGACACGATGGGGCGCGACAGGCTCTATGCCGCGTTTCAGGAGGTCTACGATTTTTCCCCCGCCTTCCGAGGGTATGGCATTGGCTATGTTACACGCTATATCAGCATCATGACGGAAGCAGGCGTTGGCGTATTCGGCACGCACAGCTTCGGCGGAATGCACAACGATATTGTTACCATGTACATCGAGTTAGGCTTCTGGGGCTTCGCGTTCTGGATTTGGTACAGCTGGAACGGGCGCATTGTGTGGTGCCAGAAGGAGTTCGGGATGCAGACAGCCCTGCTGCTGCTGTACGAAACGATTTACGGCTTCATTACCTACGCCACCGACAACACGGTGTTCTACTGCTATATCAACACGGTCTTTATGCTGCTGCCGATTGCGATGGCGATTGGCGAGCAGGAACAAGGCGAGGAGAAAGACAAGCATGAAAGAAAAGAACCGGAAACGAGCAAGGAGCGGCGTGTGGTCGCTTCTTGAGCGGATGCTGCAGGGTGTGTGGAGATACCGCCTGCTTTGCCTGCTGCTGATCATCGCGGCGATGGTGACTACCAGCGCCCTGATGCATCCGGGAAAGCTGCAGTCGGCAACCGCCCTCATTGCCCTGAACTATGAGGAAGCGACAAGGGGACTTTATCCGAATCAGACGCGATTCAACATTTCGCTGCTCAAGTCTGACGAGGTGCTTTCGTGTGCGCTTGAAAAGGCGGGCGTAACGAACATGGAGCCCCTTGCGCTGGCGGAGCACATCAACGTGAGCGCGTCAAACGTCGGCGGCATGTCGATTGATTCCGGCAACGCCAGCGCCTACAAGATTGCCACCACTTACACCGTCTCCTACAAGCGCAATGAGGAGCTGCCGGCAAGCATCAGCACCGGCGACATGCTCCAGCTGATTATCGAGGCGTACAAGGAAGTGTTCTACGAGAACTACACCTACGTCGATACGGCGCTCAATCCGAACTGGAATGAACTGGATGAACTGGAGTATGTGGAAATCGGCACATTCTTCGAGAAAGAAATCGGCAAAGTCAGCCGCTTTTTGAAGAGCCGCGCGAACGAGAACGGCACGTTCCGTTCCTCAGCAAACAACGAGACGTTTATCTCTTTGCAGAAGAAGGCACAGAATTTCTCTAACATTGACCTTGAAAAGTACACCGCGTATGTGCGGCAGAGCGGGTTATCCAAAAATCGCGACCGCTATGTGTCCAAGCTGAAATATCAGAATCAGCTGCGCAACATTGAGTATCAGAAATTCATGAGCCACTATCAGAACCATCTTGCAACGATTGATATGTACGATTCCGCGCTGACAAGCGTTGTGCTGATTCCGACGCTGGATACGCAGGCAAGTTTCTATATGTCGCGCACGAAGGTGGCGATTGACTATCAGGCAAGCTCCGCTGAGACGGAAAACTTCCATGCCCATGATACAAAGGAGAAAATCAAGGACAATGAGTACACCATCGAGAAGATGCTCGCGGAAGACGCCAATGCGGCGGAGAACATCGTCACGGCGGAAATGCTGATTGATACCATGAAGACCAAATTGGCGGATTTGATTGAACGCACAAATGTCATCAACCGCGAGTATGTCCGCTATAAGACGCGCAATTACCTTACCGTGTCCTATGAGCAGATGAGCGCGATGGATGAATACAGCATCAAGTGGTCGATCTTGATGGGCGGCGTGACGTTCTGCGTCTGCTGCGTGCTGTTGCTGGTGATTGAGGGCAGAAAAAAGCATGAAAAAGTTTAACATCATCCGCTACTTAAAGCGCTGGTGGCCGCTGATTGCGCTGATGTCCATCTTTGCCGGCGCGTTCTTCATGCGCTATGCCAGCAACAATCAGGCGTACACGGCGCAGGCCGTTATCAAGTACACCTACGACGCGGCGTCGGAGGGCTTGACCCCGAACGGCGAGCCGCTGGACGTTTCCGAAATCTTCTCTTCGACCGTCGTCAAGGAAGCGATTGAGCGCCTCGGCTATTCCGTCAACGTCGATACCATCCGCTCCGGCGGCACGGTGACGGGCATCACCCCTGCCGAGGTGCAGACGCGGCAGGATGCGCTGGCGGAAAAAGGTGAAGAGGTGGAGGAATACTATCCGACAGAATACGTTGTCAAGCTGACCGTTGGCAGCAGCCGAAGCGCTGAATTCGCGCGCTTGATGCTGGATGAAATTTTGAGCTGCTATTTTGCCAGCTTCGGGGAGAAATATGTGGATTACTCCACCATCCCCAACAACGCGGAAAACGTGCTGGCGGGCGGTTATGATTACATTGAGCAGGCGGAAATTCTCAGCAATTCCGTGGATGAGATTATCGCGCAGTTAGGCAGCCGCCAAAGCGCTGCGCCGGATTTCACCTCGTCGCGCACGGGTCTGTCCGTCTCCGACCTGTTTGATGAATACAGCTATATCCAGTCGGTGCGGATTCCGTACCTGTTTTCGGAGATTTTGGGCGAAAGGCTGACGCAGAACCGCGAAATCCTGCTGAAAAAGTATCAGGCGCGGTATGCGAATTACATGCTGACAAGCGGCACCGATGGCGACAAGGTGGCAAGCGTCAAGGAAGTCATTGAAAGCTATGGCAATAAGAATAAGGAAGGCTCGCTGTACTATGCCGGAACGAACGGCACGGACACGAATGGGCAGAACGGCCTTGTGCTGAATGACGTCTATGAGGAGCATGATGAGGACGGCAAGATTAAAGACCGCACCACCGTTTACGACACGCTCATCAGCGACTATGTGACGCTGCTCAACCGCAAGTCCGACAGCCTGATTGACGCGGCGTACTGCCAGTACATCATCGACACCTTCTCCAAGGCGCCGGACGCGACGGAGAACACCGCCGAAGCCCGCGCGTCGGTGGAGGCGGAAATCAGCACGCTGCAAACCCGGCTGGATGACCTCTATCAGGTGCTGCTGGTGACGATGGAGGAGTACAACGAGTACATGGGCGCGGTGAACGTGGGCGTGCTGTCCACCACAGCGGTGAGCGCGCGCGTCAACGTCAAGCTGTACATGATGTTGGGCGTTGTCGTGTTCTTCATCCTCGGCGTCTGCGGTGCCATCCTGCTGGGGCGAATCCAGGACTTCGTGGAGTACCTGTTCTTCACCGAGCAGTCGCTGGAAATGCCGAACCGTACGGCGTGCGACCTGTACATCAAGAACAACACCGAGCGCGTGCTGGGCGACGACAACGTGTGCGTTGTGCTGGAACTGACGAACCTGAGCCACATCAACAACGAGCTGGGGCGCGTGAAGGGCAACGAAGTGCTGCGCCGGTTCGCGGACTTCATCAAGGAAGCGTCTGCAACCTGCGGCACGGTGTATTACAACGGCGGCTGGCAGTTCATCGGCTTCTTTGAGCAGTGCCGCCGCGAGGACGCGGAGAGCTTTGCGGACTACATGCACCGCCTCGTGCATGCCTACAACGAGGAAAGCGGCGACGCGAAGATGGAATACAGCCTTGGCATGGCGGAAAGCCGCACCGCCAACGCCCATACGCTGCGTACCCTGCTGCGCGGCGCAATGATGGACCGCAGAAAGCAGGAGGACTAAGCCATGAAAAAGTGGAAAAAAGTGCTGCTGCATGTGCTGACTGTGCTGCTGGTGATGGCGGGCGTTTGCGGATACTTCCTTTTCCTGTATCCGCATGAGCAGGACTTTGTGGAAAGCTACTACAAAGTGCAGTCGGATAAGCTGACGAGCCATCTGCGGATTGTGCAGCTCTCCGACCTGCACCTGCGGGAGTTCGGCGAGAACAACTGCGATTTGGTGGCGCGGATTCGCGCCTTGAAGCCGGACATCATCGCCATCACGGGCGATATGAACGACAAGAAAAGCGACGACACGCACGTCGTGACGGACTTGTGCGCGCAGCTGGTGGAAATTGCCCCGGTGTACTATGTGCCGGGCAACCACGAGTGGCCGAAAATCGTGTTCGAGGGCAGCACACTCGCGTCGGATTTGAAAGCGCTGGGCGTGCACTTTCTGGTGGATAAGTACGAAACTGTAACTATCGGCAGCAATACGCTGCTCATCGGCGGCATTGCGGAAGCGCCAGCGTCCTACGAGAAGTATGCCAGCGGATTTCTGGAGGATTTCGCCGCCCAGTCGGGCTACAAGATGCTGCTCGTCCACTATCCGGAATACTACGCGGAGGACACGGGCGCGCTGATTGGCAAGGACATCGACATGGCGCTCTGCGGTCACGCGCACGGCGGTCAGGTTCGGCTTCCGTTCCTCGGCGCGCTCTACACGCCGGATCAGGGCTTCCTGCCCGATTTGACCGAAGGCGTGCAGACGATTTCCGGCACGAAGGTTATCATCAGCCGCGGACTGGGGGACGACGTGGGGCAGATGCTGCCGCGCATCAATAATCCGCCGGAACTGGTGATTATTGACGCAAACTGGTATTGATACCTTCATTTTCAGGAGGATGGGAATCAATATGCATGAAGCAGACAAATTGGTCAGCGTCATTATCCCGGTTTACAAGGTGGAAAAGTACCTGCCGATGTGCGTGGACAGTGTGCTGAATCAGTCGTATCGTAATTTGGAGGTTATTCTGGTGGACGACGGCTCGCCGGACAACTGCCCCGCCGTCTGCGACGAATATGCCCAAAAGGACAAGCGAATCCGCGTCATCCACCAGAAAAACGCAGGGCTCTCAATGGCGCGCAATGCCGGATTGGACATCTGCACAGGCGCCTATATCACCTTTGTGGACAGCGACGACGCGCTGCATGTTGCCTTTGTGGCGCGCTTGCTGGCGGCGTGCGAGGAGAACGGCGCGGAAATCGCTGTCGGGGATTACATGAAGGCGACACCAGCGGAATATCTGCCGAAAATAGCCGCGCCGCTGGCGAATAAGCCTGTGCGCGTGGTGGATGGGCGCGAGGCAAACATGATGCTTTACCGCAGGTCGGAATGGGTGCGGATGGTGACGGCGTGGGGGAAGCTGTTTCGGCGCGAAATGCTGGAAACGGAACGCTTCCCGGACGTGAAGCTGCATGAGGACGAGGCGCTGATATACAAGCTGCTTTACCGAAGCCGGCGGGTGGCAATGGTGGATGGCGCCCTGTACCTCTACACGGCGAATCAGGCCGGCCTGATGGCGAACCGCTTTACCCCGGAGCGCATGACGATGCTGGATATTCTCGATGAGCGCCTTGCGTTTTACCGCGAAAACGGCGAAACAGGCGACTTAATCCGCTTTACGCAAAACCGGCAGTTTATGTTTGCGGCAGAGTATTATCTGCATACGGCGGATAACAAGCCTTTCCGCCGCAAGGCGCGCAAAAAGCAGTGGGCGCTGTATTGGCCGCTGATGCGCTCCTCGTACTGGCTGCGCAGGAAACTTGTGTATACCTATGCCATGCTGCTGCCCGGGCATTTCAAGAAGCTGTATTTCTAAGGCACCACCTCATTTGTGCGGTGTTACCCTGATGCAGCGGGTGGAATCCACGAAAGGAAGAAAAAGGATGAATCAAGTCAGCATCATCATTCCCGTGCACAACACGCCGGAGGAATACCTGCGCGAATGCTTGCATTCCGTTCTGCGGCAGGACTACACGAATTGGGAAGCCATCCTGATTGACGACGGCTCGACCAGCGGCGCGGAGCGTATCTGCGACGAATACGCGGCGAAGGATGCGCGCTTTTGCGTGATTCATCAGCGGCAAAGCGGCGTTTCGGCAGCGCGCAATGCGGGCATGGCGGCGGCAAATGGCGACTGGCTGATTTTTCTGGATTCCGACGACTGGTGGGAGGACAATCTGCTGTCATCCGCAATGAAAAAGCTGGCGGAGGAACCGGCGGATCTGCTGGTGTTTAATTTCAAAACGTTTTCGCAGCAGAAAACGGACGAGACAGCACCGCCCGCAGAAAAGAAGCGGCACGCAGGCACCTCCATAATGGAGGAAATGCAGCTGGGCTTGCTGGATCGGAATGAACGGTATGCTGCAAACTACTTTGGCGGACCGTGCATACAGCTGATTCGCCGGACAATCGTCGTCGAGCATCAGCTTGCGTTTCCGGAAGCGATTCATCAAAGCGAAGATGCGCTGTTCAATATGCAGATGCTGGAGTACGTCAAGTCCGTGGATTTTCTGCATGAAACGCTGACAACGTACAGGGTTTGGGGCATGTCATCGTTTCAGCGGTTTCATGCGGATTTGCCGCAGCAGATGGAGCAGGTGAATCAGCAATTCCTGACATTCGGGAAAGTGCACCACAAGGGCGATTTCTATTGGAATGCCTATGAAGTGTGGCTGATGGAAACCTACATCCGCCTGCTGAAGCACTACTTCTATCACCCGAATAATCCGCAGTCGGAGGCGGAAAAGAAGCGGGCATGGAAGGCGCTGCTGACAACCTGCCCGTCGCTGAAGCAGCTGCGCCGCGCAAGCTGGAAGAAGATGTACCAGTCGCGCAAGTCGTATCCGCTGCTGCTGTTTTTCCTGCTGTACTGCCGCTGCTACGCGCTCAATCGGCGCGTGATGGAATGGCTTTTGCGGACGGACAGATACTGACAAAAAGGGTCCTTCGCGGAAAGTTGGGGAAGCAAACAAGGGCTTAGGCGAAGCCACAAAAAGCTGCACGCGGAAGGAGCATGAAAGCGCGACCAACTCAATCGCGCGGAG
>ENA-OYWG01000489-OYWG01000489.1-human-gut-metagenome-genome-assembly--contig:-NODE-489-length-12239-cov-6.993270_pt1 | contig 12239 bp, 8 predicted proteins | sample MGYA00244811_ERZ653398 | MGnify/ENA primary metagenome ERZ653398 (study PRJEB26926, sample SAMN06165162) | human gut metagenome | biome: ENVO:00009003; feature: ENVO:2100002; material: ENVO:00002003...
ACGCAGCGTAGCAGCGCTACGCTAAGTGGAATGAGCGGACGCCAGAAGGGAAAAGACGCAAGCAGATGGCGCAGTTGAATCTGGAAATAGTATAATTTCCCACAAAGCTGTAATTCCCCCACAAGCGCGCGGCGCACAAGTCCTCACCGACCTGTGCGCCGCGTTTCTCTATTCTCCTCACTTTTCCCTGACCCAATAATACTCGAACTTTTCCCCATGGTGTCCCATCACCGGCTTGTCGCTCCGCACGAATCCGCATTCCGTCAGCGTCGCCACACGCGCAACCGCATACGGCGCGGCTTTCGTCATCAGCGTGCGGCAGTTTAGCAGCGCGTACGCATCGGGCAGAAGCGCGTCCATCACTGCCGCCAGCACGTCCGACTTCTCCCACGCGCTGCCGACATCCACGCGCAGGATGCCCATGCCGCTGTACGGGTCGTCCGGTGACTCCCCGCGGCGGCAAAGCTCCACCGTGCCAATGACCTCGCTGCGCAATGCAATCGCCCAGCGCACAAACCAGCCCTGCTCCCACGACGTGCGCCAGAAGTCCATCGCACGGCGCATCTTCTCCGGTGTGTCGTAATAGAAAATGTCGCCGTGGCAGTTGTCGCTGTTGAAGAACGGCAGCGCCAGCGGGTCGCCGTAGACGCGCAGAAGCGCCGCTTCATCCTCCGCCGTCACCGGGCGCAGGCGGATTTCGCCCTTCTCCATCGTCGGGATGGATTCGTATACATTCATGCCTTTTTCTCCTTCCGGATGCCCAACACCAGATAGCGAATCCCCGGAATCCGGCGGATAATCTCCGACAGTCCCAGCGTCGCGCCGAAGTCAATCACCAGCGTGAGCAAATACATCAGCGCTGCCGGAAGCGTCGTCCGCTCGGTCAGCAGACTCGCCGTCAGCAGCAGTACGGGGTAGTGCACAACATACAGCGCGTAACTCCGCTGGGTGAAAAAGCGCGACACCGCTCTCTCCTGATGGAGATAATGGCGCGCGTTGCCCAGAATCGCCAGCACCACCGCCCACAGGTACACATTCGCCCACAGGCTTTGCAGATACGCCGCGTCGGTGAAATTCTGCCCGTTTGTCCACACACCATAAGCCACCGCGCCGATGACCGCCGCCGCCAGCGTCCCCCAGCGCATCCGCTCCACGCGCGCCATCACCGCTTCATGCGCGAACACCGCGTACCCCAGCAGGAACGCCGTCAGGTAAATACCGAGGCGGTAGGTGGTGATGACGGGCATGTTGCCAACCTGCGCCGCACCCCAAATCAGCAGCGCAAAGGCGCAAATCAGCCATGACGGGGTGCGTTCGCCGAGGCGGAAAAGGCGGTCGTTCCGGTCGATTCTGCGAATCAGCACCAAAATCGTGCTGAACAAAAACAGCAGCTGCACGAACCACAGCGGCCCGATGCCCGCCAGCACCGAAATCGGGTACAGCAAGGGCTTCGGGATGGTGTCCACCGCGCCGCCCATGCGGATATTGAGATACCCCGTCACCCAGTGCAGCACGAACAGCCCCAAGGTTGACGGCACAAGCAGCTTCCGCGCCCGATTGCGCAGAAACGCGCGATTCCCCTGCTGGACAAGCGCGAGCCGGGCGCACATGCCCGCCACGACGAACAGCAGCACCATGAACCACGGGTACACCGTGCCGGAAATGGTATCCAGAAACGGCAGGTTTCGCGCATTCGGCACACCGCCGAAGATGCCGACCCCGTTGAAGAGGTAGCAGACGTGGTAAACAATGACCAGCAGAACCGTCATCCAGCGAATATGGTCAAGATACGCATAGCGGCGCATGGGAATTTTCCTCCTTTATGATAGCATGAATCCGTATTTTTGTGAAGGCGAACACGCACATTTATTCGTCATTGCTCATTGCTCGTTCTTCTGAAATCTGCTCTTGATGCCCTCGAAGCCGTCGGTCAGCATCCGGCTGATGAGCGCGTCGTCCCAATTCTGCTGCCCGGACGCGCACAGCACCGCAATGCCGTGGACGTACGCCCACATTTCGATGTGCAGGAGCGTCGCATCCTCGCGGGTGAGGGATAGTTTCGCCATCAGGAAGTCCACCAGCACGGCGATGTTCTCCGCGTCGCCGCTGTGATCCTCCCGGCGGCGGTCGCGCATGTAGAGCAGGTGGAAGAGGTTCGGCTCGTTTTGGGCGAAGCGGATGTACGCCGTGCCGACGGCTTTGTAGGGCGGATCGGCAGAATCGCGGACAAAATCAGCGCTGTAAGCACGGTATTGAGCGTCCGCGGCATCAATTGTGGCGGCCAGCAGGTCGTCCATGCCCGAAAAGGCGCTGAAAATCACCTTGGAGGACGAATGCAGAGTATCGGCAATCGCGCGGGCGGTGACGGCGTCGAAGCCGCGCTCGCGGGTGATGGCAAGGGCGGCGGCGACGATTTGCTCGCGGGTGAATCGGCAGGCGGGCGGCATGGGGCATCTCCTTTCGGCAACATACGTTGCGCAACGTGTGTTGCTATTGTAGCAAACAAAATCCCCTGTGTCAAGGGTAAGTTTGCAATTTGTTCATGGATTTTCAGCAAAGCGTCACATTTCCTTCATCCTGACGTCATGCAGGTCGGGTAGAATCAATACTGTCAGGCGGGAAGCACAGAAAGGAGGCGCTTATGAAGCTGCTGATGGAACCGCTGGTCGTCGCGGCCATCCTGATGAAGGAATTGCCGGATAAACAAGTGGGTTCCGCCGAATCCGCGAAGGATGCTTCTGCTGCACCAGAAGTTCCAGCGCGCATCGCGGCGGAATAAGGATTTCAGCGGACGCGGCGCATCGCCCTCTGCGCCCTGCATGACATGGTTTTCACTCCTTTTCTCCTCCTTTTTCCTTTCCCTTTCCTTCCTTGGGGCGCGGAGTCAGCAACCTCCCGCACCCCGGAGACAGCCCGAATTTCAGCAGATTCGGGCTGTTTTCTGTTGGGGGATTTTTGTGGTCGCTGGCGCGGCGGGGTTCGTTTTATGCGTCTTGATTTTGCATGTCGCAGAGGGTTTCGCGTCTGCGGACGCGACCAAAGGGCATGAAAACAAACGAAGTTTGCGGTCGCCCTTTGGAAACCTTCGGGCTCCCATGTTACTTGATTTTCATTGTTGCTTTTGGGCGCGTCTGCGGACGCGCTTCATTTGCATTCCTCATTCCGCATTTCGCATTGCTAATTTTCCCCTTCCTCCCCTGTTCCCCTTCACAGAAAAAAGCAAACGTGGTATGATAATCAGACAAACAGGCAAGGGAGGATTGGCGGATGGACGAGACGCGCGGGAAGTTCGTGCTGAAAGCGCCGTATCAGCCAAGCGGGGATCAGCCGCAGGCGATTGAGGCGCTGACAAAGGGCGTCAACGCGGGCATGAAGGGGCAAGTGCTGCTGGGCGTAACTGGGTCGGGCAAAACATTCACCATGGCAAGCGTGATTGCGCAGGTGCAGCGCCCGACGCTGGTGATTGCGCACAACAAAACGCTGGCGGCGCAGCTCTGCTCGGAGTTCCGGGCGTTCTTCCCCGACAGCGCGGTGGAATATTTCGTTTCCTATTATGATTACTATCAACCGGAAGCGTATATCGCGTCGTCGGACACCTACATCGAGAAGGACGCCGCCATCAACGAGGAAATCGACCGCCTCCGCCACAGCGCGACGGCGGCGCTTCGGGAGCGGCGGGACGTGATTATCGTCGCGTCGGTCAGCTGCATCTATTCCATGGGCGACCCCAGCGAGTACGAGGGGCAGATGGTATCGCTGCGGCCGGGCATGGCGATTGGGCGCGACGACCTCATCCGCCAGCTGATTGCCATCCAGTATGACCGCAACGACGTGGAGTTTGAGCGCGGAACGTTCCGCGTGCGCGGCGACGTGCTGGAAATCATCCCCGCGGGCGGCAAGGAGCACGGCCTGCGGATTGAGTTCTTCGGCGACGAAATCGAGTCCATCAGCGAGTTCGAGGTCGTGTCCGGGCACACGCTGGCGTCGCTGGAGCACGCAAGCGTCTATCCCGCGACGCACTACGCGACTGACCAGACGAATCTGCCGGAGAAAATCGCCGTCATCGAGCGCGATTTGAAGGAGCAGGTCGACAAGTTCACAAAGGAGGGCAAACTGCTGGAGGCGGAGCGAATCGCCCAGCGGACGAATTACGACATTGAGATGATGCGCGAAATCGGCTATTGCAGCGGCATCGAGAATTATTCGCGCTATTTCGATGGCAGAAAGCCCGGCGACGCGCCCTATTCCCTGCTGGACTACTTCCCCAAGGGCTTTTTGTGCTTCATCGACGAGAGCCACGTCACCGTGCCGCAGATTCGCGCCATGTACAACGGCGACCGCGCGCGCAAGGAGCAGCTTGTCGAATATGGTTTCCGACTGCCGTCCGCGTTTGACAATCGACCGCTGCTGTTCGAGGAGTTTGAGCAGCGCATCGGGCAGACGATTTTCGTCTCCGCAACGCCCGGCCCGTATGAAATCAGCCACGCATCCCAGATTGTGGAACAGATTATCCGCCCGACCGGGCTGCTTGACCCCAAAATCATCCTCCGCAAGGCGACGGGTCAGGTGGATGACCTCGTGGGCGAAATCCACCAAGTCGTGGCGAAAAAACAGCGCGTGCTGGTGACGACGCTCACCAAGCGGATGGCGGAGAGCCTGACGGAGTACCTGCAAAGCATGGACATCCGCGTCCGCTACCTGCACAGCGACGTGACGACGATGGATCGCATGGCGCTGATTCGCGGGCTGCGGCTCGGCGAATATGACGTGCTGGTGGGCATCAACCTCCTGCGCGAGGGGCTGGACTTGCCCGAAGTATCGCTCGTCGCGATTCTCGACGCGGACAAGGAAGGTTTCCTGCGCTCGGAAACGTCGCTCGTGCAGACCATCGGGCGCGCCGCGCGAAACGTCGACGGGCGGGTGATTATGTACGCCGATGTGATGACGGACAGCCTGATGCGCGCCATCAGCGAAACCAACCGCCGCCGCGCGATTCAGGAGGAGTACAACCGCGTGCACGGCATCACGCCGGAGTCGGTGCGCAACGCGGTGCATCAGGTGCTGGAGATTACGAAGAAGGCGGAAGAAAGCGCGCCCGCCGCGATGAGCGAGGACGAGCGGAACGCGCTGATGAAGCAGGTGGAAGACCAGATGCTGTCCGCCGCCAAAGCGCTTGACTTCGAGCAGGCGGCGAAGCTCCGTGACCAGCTGCTGGAACTCAAGGGGGAAAAACCCCAGGCGGAGCAGATTCAAAAGAAGCGCCGCCGCACAAGGGAAAGCACCAGACACCACTAAGTTTGGAAATGAAACCAAGCCGGGCAGCCCAAAAAGGGTCAAGGGACAATGTCCCTTGCAGGGTCAAGGGGCGGCGCCCCTTGTGGGGCTTGGGGCAACGCCCCAACTGCTGCACCGTTAGACCAGTTATGCCAAATGCGACAATTCCGCTCCACGAGCGCTGAACAGCGAAGCGCTTTCAGCGCAGCGGTTGTATCTTTGCGCGTCCGCAGACGCGCCCCCAATCAGCATTACCCATAACCTGCACATTGTCGCGCCGATGGGCGCGACCGGATAGCATGGCAAAACAAAACGCCCTGCGTGAACAGCGCCGAAGCAGCTGCGCACGCAGGGCAATTACGATTGGAAGCAACTTGCAGGGGATTACTTTGCACTAACGATTTTGAGGGTAGAGCCGGAGGTGTCATTGAGATTGCCGTTGCTGTTGATGAAGGCTAAGAACACCGCAACCCAGTCCAGCAGAGGACCATCCTCGACCGTGGCAGTGACATCCTTTGTCCCGTGCAAAACCATTTTCACAGAGCAAGGTTCTGCATCATCCTCGCCGAGATTGTTAATTGCCTGCTGCGCAACCTCGGCCAGCGCAGACAGGAATTCTACATGCTCGGAAGAACTATCAAAGATAATCAAAACTTGTTCAACGATGCCGTCATCAAACTGATAATTCCAATTTTTATCACCGATGCCGGAAAAAATGTACTCCTTATCGCCAAGGAAGAAGCTGACCGATGTAATGTTCAGTTCTTCATCTGCGGCATAGGTAATCCACGTCCGGAAAGTGCCATAGGGCGTTTTTTCGTAGTAATCGTGGACTAAAATGTCTGATTCAAAGCTGCTGTACCGGGTGCTGCTTTCCAGCTCATGCGTAAAAGAACGATCGGAAACGGAGAGGATGGTCGTGATGAAAGCGCAGTCTTGGTCGCTGTCCACGGAAATCTCAAAGAATTCGCTGTTTTCTTTGACATACGAGAAGTCAAACTTTGATTCCGCGAGCGCCGGGGCGCAGAGGGAGACGAGCAGGATGGCAGACAGCAGGAACGAAAGTACCTTTTTCATGGGGAAACCTCCTTTGCCAGAATAAAAACGTATTGGAAACGCATGAGCTAATTTGCAATATTAGTATACAGCGGTTACGCGATTATGTCAAGAGAAGGATGATAGATTACATCTGATACTATTTCCAAATCCATCTGGAAACAATGCGAAATTTCCCCCAAACAAGCACATCAAAAAACCCTGCGGTTTGAACCCGCAGGGCAATTTTTACAGGGAACGAAGAACTCAGACCTTCCAAATCTCCTTCGCGTACTGCGCAATCGTGCGGTCGGAGGAGAACATGCCTGCGCTGGCGATGTTCATCAGGCACTTGCGCGCGAAGGACAACTCGTCGCGGTAATCGCGGTTGACCGCCAGTTTCGCGTCCACATAGCTGTGGAAATCGTGGAGGATGAAGTAGTGGTCGGGCTTGTGCCAGCTTGCGCCCAGCAGCAGGGAGGACACCAGCTCCTTGATGGAGCCGTCCGGGTCGGGGAAGGTGCCGTCCACCATCGTGTCCAGCACGCGCGCAATTTCCTTGTCGGCCTTGTAAATCGCGCGCGGGTCGTAGCCGTTCTTCTTCAGCGCGTTGATTTCTTCAACCGTCGCACCGAAAATGTACTCGTTCTCGCGGCCTGCCTGCTCGGTAATCTCGACGTTTGCGCCGTCATATGTTCCCAGCGTGACCGCGCCGTTGAGCATCAGCTTCATGTTGCCCGTGCCAGACGCTTCCGTGCCGGCGGTGGAAATCTGCTCGGACACATCCGCCGCGGGAATCAGCTTCTCCGCCCACGAGCAGTTGTAGTTGTGCACGAACACCACCTTCAGCAGGGGAGAGGTGTCAGGGTCGTTGTTCACCATGTCGGCGACCATGTTGGTCAGGTGGATAATCGCCTTGGCGCGCGCATAGCCCGGCGCAGCCTTCGCACCGAAGATGAACGCCGTGGGCGTGAAGTCGGTCAGCGTACCGTCCTTGAGGCAGAAATACAGGTGCAGGATGGAAATGGTGTTCATCAGCTGGCGCTTGTATTCATGCAGGCGCTTCACCTGAATGTCGAAAATCATGTTCGGGTCGAGCTTCACGCCTTCACGCTTCTCAATCTCGGCGGCAAGCTGCGCTTTCTTTTCCTTCTTCACGGCGATGAACTCGCGGCACAGGTCGTCGCTGATCTGCGGCTTCAAGGCTTCCAGTTTGTCCAAATCGGTCAGGAAGCCGCTGCCGATGTGCTTCTCAATCAGCGCGGTCAGTTCCGGATTGCACAGCCCCAGCCAACGGCGCTGCGTGATGCCGTTCGTCTTGTTCTGGAAGCGCTCCGGGTACAGCGCGTACCAGTCCGCAAACACGTCGTCCTTGAGGATTTCGGTATGAATCGCGGCGACGCCGTTCGTGGCGACGGTCGCATAGACAGCCAGCTGCGCCATATGCACCTGATTGTTCCAGATGATGCAGCGGGTTGCCTTGACCTCCGCACCGCGTGCGGCCATGTCCGCCTTGAACTTCGCGTCGATTTTGCGGATGATGGCAACAAGCTCCGGGCAGACGCTTGCAAGCAGCGCCAAATCCCACTTTTCCAGCGCTTCCTGCATCACGGTGTGGTTCGTGTACGCAAAGACGTTGCGGACAATCTCAAACGCCGCGTCGAACGTGAAGCCATCTTCCATCAGCAGGCGGGTCAGCTCCGGAATCGCCATGACCGGGTGCGTGTCATTCAGCTGCACGGCGTGTTCCTCGGCGAACCACGCGTAATCATCGCCGTGACGCTTCTTGTAGGCGCGCAGCATATCCTGCAGGGACGCACTGACCAGCACATACTGCTGCTTGATGCGCATCTGCTTACCCTCGCGGCGGTCGTCGTTGGGGTAAAGGAACTTGGTGATATCCTCCGCCTTGTTCTTGTCGGCGGATGCCTGCGCGTAATGCTGATTGTTGAAGGCAGTGAAGTCGATTTCGTGCAGGGATTCGGTCTGCCACAGGCGCAGCGTGCCGATGTTCTTCGCGCCATAGCCGATAATCGGCATGTCGTAGGGGACAGCCAGCACGTCGCCGGTCTTCATTTTCACGACGACCGCTTGGTCAACGCGGCGGATGCTCCACGGGTCGCCGAAGCGGCTCCAATCGTCCGGCTCTTCGTGCTGATAGCCGTTGACAAACGTCTGCTTGAACAGCCCGTAGCGGTAGCGCAGCCCGTAGCCGGTCAGCGGGACGTTCGTCGTGACCGCGGAATCAAGGAAGCAAGCTGCCAGACGCCCCAAACCGCCGTTGCCGAAAGCATCGTCCTCAATGTCTTCCAGAATCGCTATGTCAACGCCTTTTTCCGCCAGCAGTGCCTTCACGTCGTCCAGCAGCCCAAGGCAGAACAGGTTGTTGTACACCATGCGGCCGACGAGGTATTCTGCCGACAGGTAGTACGCCTGCCGATGCGCCTGCCGTTTCGCCTCGCACTTGACCCAAGTGGGGGTGAGCGCGTTCATGGCGGCGGTGGACAGGGCATTGTGCAGCTGTGTCGCGGAGGCTTCCGCAAGGGTGATGTGGTCGTTCTGCAGCAGCAGCGATTCGGTCTGCCGAAGCAGTTCCTTGGCGTTCATCATGTTGCTCTCTCCTTTATATTCGTCGATTGATAGTGGGGATTCCACAAAATCAGATACGCTGATACTCCTGATTCATTTCGCGCAGATGGCGGGCGACATCCTCCGTCGCGGCGCCGGGCTTCATGCGCCATGCCCAGTTGCCGCCGATGGTGCCGGGTAGGTTCATGCGGGCTTCGCTGCCCAGATGCAGCACGTCCTGCATCGGCACAACCGCCATGCAGCACGGGGAAGACAGCACGCAGCGGATGAAGGCTTCCACGCCGTCGTCCGTGCCGTCAAAGTGCAGGTAGTCCTTCGCGGCTTTGAGCGTGGTTTCGTCGGCAGTGGCAATCCACCCGGCGGTGGTGTCATTGTCGTGCGTGCCGGTGTAGGCAACGTAGTTCTCCGACCAGTTGCCGGGGAAGTGCTGGTTGCCGTCCGCATCGCCGCCGAAGCCGAACGTCGCGACTTTCATGCCCGGATAGCCGACGAATTTGAGCAATTCACGCACACGGTCGCTTTGTACGCCGAGGTCCTCCGCCACAACGCGCAGATTCGGCAGCTCCTTCTTCAGGCGGCGGAACAGCTTCTTGCCCGGCCCGACAATCCACTTGCCGCTGCGGGCGTTCGGCGCGCCGTAGGGGATGGAGTAGTAGTTCGCAAAGCCAATGAAGTGGTCAACGCGCACAATGTCGTAGAGCTTGCTCATGCCGCGCATCCGCTCCACCCACCAGTCGTAGCGGCGGAAGAACAGGTACGTCCAGCGGTAAAGCGGATTGCCCCACATCTGCCCATCAGCGGAGAAGTAGTCCGGCGGCACACCCGCGACGCGCTTCGGCGCACGGTTTTTGTCCAGTTGGAAAACCTCCGGCTGCGTCCATGTGTCCGCGCTGTCCTCGGCGACGTAAATCGGCATGTCGCCGAAAAGCTCAATCCCCTTGTTGTTGCAGTAAGCCTTGAATTCCCTCCACTGGCGGAAGAAAATGAACTGGCAGAAGACGTGGTAGCGCACATCCTCGTCGAGCATCATGCGGTATTGCAGCAGCGATTCCTTCCTGCGCATCTTGATGCCCTCGTCTGGCCACTGACGCCACATGACGCCGCCGAAATGCTGCTTGACGGCGGTAAACAGCGCGAAGTCGCTTACCCAGCGCTCGTCGCGCAGAAATTGGCGAATCTCCGGCAGAAGTCCCTTTTCGCTCTGATGGAACGCTTTGCGCAGCAGCTTCTCCTTATTCTCGCGCACTTGGTCAAATTCCACCCGCTCATCCTGCGTGGGCACAAATTCTTCACCGGGGTCAAGCGTCAGCAGACCATCCGCCACCAGCTTCTCGGTGGAAATCAGCATTGGATTGCCCGCGTGGACGCTGAAAGACTGGTAAGGAGATTCGCCGTAGCCGGTCGGTCCCATCGGCAACACCTGCCACAGCTTCATGCCGCTTGCTTCCAGAAAGTCCGCAAACGCATAGGCTTCCTTGCCCAGACTGCCGATGCCGCCTGCACCGGGCAGGGAAGAGATGTGCATCAAAATACCGCTTTTGCGCATGAGTCGAGTCCATCCTTTCGGGAAAAATGGAGAAATCGGAAACGTTTCCGAAAATCGTGGAAAGAAATGCGGGTTTTTCATCCCGCATTCTTGTTCAAGGAAGAAGATTCGCTGTCAAACGCGAAAATCCTGCTGATTTCGGGGAAAAAGTTTACGGTAAACGCACGATTATGCCCGACAGCGGCGGCAGATTCGCCGTACTGTCCGCAAATGCCGCACCGCCGATGCCGCCCAGCAGTTCCGCACCACGCAGCACATCAAGCGAGACAGTCAGCGTATCTTTCTGGCTGACATTGCTGATGATGGCGACGGTGCTGCCCGCGTCGGTCACAGTGTAGGCGCAAATTGCGTCATTGCCGCCGTCCAGCGCGGTTATTTCGCCGCGGGTCAGCTCGGGCGCGAGATTGCGCAGGGCAATCAGCTGGCGATACCAGTTCAGCAGGCTATCCGGGTCGCTGTCCTGCTCCGCCACGCCGTCTGTCAAGCGCTGGGCTTGGTCGGCAGCGGCGGGCGCTTTGCACTGCGTGGCTGCGTCGCTTGACCACACCATCGGCAGGCGTTTGTTTTCGTCGCTCCCGGAGCCGGACATGCCAAGTTCTTCGCCATAGTAGACGGTTGGGACACCCGGCATGAGCAGGTACAGCAGCGCGGCGGCTTTTTCGTTCGGTACCTTGGAGCGGAGCATCCCGCGTGCGCGCGCCATATCGTGGTTGCTCACAAACGGCGCGTCCACCGAAGCCGGAGAGACGGCGCGGATTCGTGCGTTCCAGTCCGCCTGCGCAGAGGCGACGGTGCTGCTTTTGCCCGCCAGCGCTGCTTTCACGAAGCGCCCGGTGCTGTCCGAGGCGGGAAAGTTGAACAGGCTGTCAATGCCGCTTTCGTAGAGGGTCAGAATGGTTGCTTCGTCCGTCCACGCTTCGCCAACGAGGTAGCAGTCCGGGTCGTTCGCTTTCGCCGTTTCGCAAACGAAGCGCAGGAAATCAGCGGTGGAGGCGTTTGCACCCGTGTAGTAGCTGGTCACGGCATCCAGGCGGAAGCCGCCCACGCCATGCGACTGCCAGAACGTGATGATTTTGGCGAACTCTGCCCGCAGCGATTCGCTGTCGAGGTTGAAATCCGGCATGTGGCTGCCGAACTGCCCTTCATACCACCACGAACAGCCGCTGATTTTGTGCCGCGCGTTCCCTTCCTCCGGGTAGAAAACGTACCAGTCGGTCGTTTCGCCCGTGCGGGAGAAGAATTTGTCGTCGCACGCCGCGAGAAACCACGGATGCGAACTTGACGAGTGATTCAGCACCAAATCGAGGATGACGCGGATGCCGCGCTCCTTGCAGGCGGCGGTCAGGCGGTCGAAGTCATCAAGTGTGCCGTAAGACGGGTCAACGGCGTAGTAATCCAGCACATCGTACTTATGATAGCTGGGGGAGGGGTGGATAGGCATGAGCCAAATCTGCCGAACGCCCAGCGACTGCAAATAATCCAGTCGGTCGATGACGCCCTGCAAATCCCCGATGCCGTCGCTGCCCGAATCTTGGAAGGAGGCAACAAAAATTTCGTAGGTCACGCCGAGGGCGGGTTCTTCTGCATACGCGGCAGGGAGAAGCCCCATGAGCAGAAGCAGAGACAGGATACCCGAAAGAAACTTGCGCATAAGGCTCCTCCTTGCAATACACAGCTAAACACGCGGACACAGTATGAAGTTGCGCGCAACTCAATCGCGCGAAAGGGTCAAGGGAGGAAGGTAGATTGTCAAGCAAGTGCAACACCGAAAAAGACCTCAAAAGGGGTGCGCCAG
>ENA-OYWG01000490-OYWG01000490.1-human-gut-metagenome-genome-assembly--contig:-NODE-490-length-12235-cov-7.400246_pt1 | contig 12235 bp, 8 predicted proteins | sample MGYA00244811_ERZ653398 | MGnify/ENA primary metagenome ERZ653398 (study PRJEB26926, sample SAMN06165162) | human gut metagenome | biome: ENVO:00009003; feature: ENVO:2100002; material: ENVO:00002003...
CCCTAGAGTTCGTCGGCAGCGTCAGATGTGTATAAGAGACAGCATCCCGCTCATTCAGCTTGAACTCCTCCGCCATCTGGGCGAAGGTCTGGAACTTATACACGGTGGGAGCAAAGACAATCTCTCTCTTGTCAGCCATCAGAGAAGCGGAAAATGCATCCATGATTGAAATCTCCTTTTAATTGATTTAAGTGATACAGGCGGGAGCTCCGGGGAGACCCCGCCGGATATCCGAATTACTTGCGGCTGATCGCCTTTTTGACGGCAGCCACGATATTGGCGGCACGGAGGCCGTACTCATCCATCAGGAAGTCCTGAGGACCGACCTGACCGAACAGATCCTGCACGCCCACAAACTCCTGAACGGTGGGGCAGTTCTTAGCCAGGCAGTTGGAAACCACGCTGCCCAGACCGCAGGTGACGTTGTGGTTCTCGGCGGTGACAATAGCACCGGTCTCCTTGGCGGCCTTGATGACCAGCTCCTCGTCCAGCGGCTTGATGGTGGACATGTTCACAATGCGGGCGCGGATGCCCATGGCTTCCAGCGCTTCACCGGCCTTGATGGCCTCGTAAGTCATCAGACCGTTGGCGATGATGGCGATATCCGTACCCTCGCGCATGATCTCGCCCTTGCCGATCTTGAATGCAAAGCCGTCCTCATGGAACACCGGAACTGCCAGACGTCCCATCCGCAGGTAGACAGGCCCCTGATATTCATACGCCGCCTTGACAGCCGCCTCAGCCTCCACGCCGTCGGCGGGGCAGATGACGACCATGCCGGGGATGGAGCGCATGAGGGCAAAGTCCTCGCAGCACTGGTGGGAGGCGCCGTCCTCGCCCACGGAGATGCCGCCGCCGACCGCCGACAGCGCGCCGACGAGCGCGACCGCCGCATAGATGATGTTGTTGACCAGACGGGTGGAGGGGTTCGTGAGGCTGGAGAAGAACGTCGCGTTCAGGCTGACGCGCCCCAACTCGTCGTTGATGCAGTCAAAATCGCTCAGCGAGGCGGCTTCGTGCCCGAAGGACTGCACAACCTTCTGCCCTTCAATCAGCTCGTTGATGAGCGCCGTCTGCTGCCCGCGCACACGCGCCTGCTCGGTGAAGTAGTGGTGCGTCTTTCGGGCGATGAAGGACGCGACGAACATCGACAGCGGCGTCAGCACCACGACCAGCAGGGCAATCATCCAGTTCTTGATGAGCATGATGGTCAGCGTGCCGACAATCAGCACAACGCCGGTGAACAGCTGCGTGAAGCCCATGAGCAGACCGTCGGAGAAGGTGTCCACGTCGGCAATCATGCGGCTGACGAGGTCGCCGGAGGGATGCGCGTCCAGATAGCTCAGCGGCAGGCGCTGGAGCTTGTGGAATGCCGCGTTGCGCAGGTCACGGCTGATGTTGTAGGCAATCTTGTTGTTGCTGGTGGCAAGAAACTGCTGGGCAACTGCGGACAGCGCCGCAACGACGGCAATCCACACCGCAAAGACCAGTACGCCGGACAGATTTACCTGACCCGCGCCGATCATCTGGTCAATCGCCTTGCCGGTCAGAATCGGGATGAGCAGCTGCGCCGCCGCGCTCACGCACGCGCACAGCAGGCTGATAATCACCAGCACCCGATATGGCTTCACATATTGCAGGACGCGCAGGAGCGTGCCCTTCTGCTGCTTGAGCTTATTGGTCTTCACTGCACGTCACTTCCCTTCCGGAACTGGCTTTCGTGGATTTCACGGTAGACCTCGCATGTCTGCATCAGCGTATCGTGCTTGCCGATGCCCACCACATGCCCGTCGTCCAGCACGATAATCTGGTCGGCGTGGCGCAGGGACGAGGTGCGCTGGGAAACGATGAAGAGCGTCGTTTCCGCGGGCAGGGTGCGCAGGGCCTTGCGGAGCGCGGCATCTGTGGCGTAGTCCAGCGCGGAGGCGCTGTCGTCCAGAATCAGAATGTCAGGATGTCCCACCAGCGCGCGGGCGATTGTCAGGCGCTGACGCTGACCGCCGGACAGGTTGCGTCCGCCCTGCTCCACCGGATCATCGAGCTTGCCCGGCTTCTGGCGGACAAAGTCCTCCGACTGCGCAATGGATAGCGCGTGCCACAATTCTTCGTCCGTGGCGTTCTCGTTGCCCCAGAGCAGATTCGAGCGAATCGTCCCCTTGAACAGCTGTGCCTTCTGCATGACGACCGCAACGTGGCGGTTCAGCTCCGCCTTGGAATAGGCGGTAATCGGCTGACCGAGCAGGGTGACCTGCCCCTTCGTTGCGTCATAAAAGCGCGGAATCAGGCTGACGAGCGTCGTTTTGCCGCTGCCCGTGCCGCCGATAACGCCGATGGTCTGCCCCTTTTTTGCTGTGAAGGTCACATCGGACAGGCTTTCCGCACCCGCACCCTGATAGCGCAGGGACACATGGTCGAACGCCACCGCCACATCGGAAGCAGCATCCGCCGAAACGGGCTTCTCCGGGAATGCCATTGTCGAAGGCGTATCCAGCACCTGCGACACGCGGCCCATGCTGGCAATCGCGCGGGTGAGCAGCACGACGAGGTTCGCCAGCTTCACCAGTTCCACCAGAATCTGGCTCATGTAGTTCACCAGCGCCACCACGTCGCCGGAGAGCAGCGCGCCGCTGCCAATCTTGTTCGCGCCGAAGTACAGAATGCCGATGATGCCGAGGTTGACCACGACATACGTCAGCGGATTCATCAGCGCGGCAATGCGGCCGACTTTGAGCTGCATGGCGTTCAGGCTGCCATTCTGCTGGACGAAGTTTTCTTCCTCCGCGTCCTCACGCCCGAACGCGCGCACGACGCGGACGCCGGAGAGGTTCTCGCGCGTTGCGCCTGTGACCGCGTCCAGCCGGGACTGAACGGTTTTGTACATGGGCGAGGTGATGCGCATGATGCCAAAGACAATCACCGCCAGCACGGGAATCGCCGCGAGGAAAATCAGCGCAATCTGTGTATCAATGGTGAAGGCTGCAATCATCGCGCCCGCGACGATGAACGGTGAACGCAGGAACAGGCGCAGGAACATGTTCAGACCATTCTGCACCTGATTGACATCGCTGGTCATGCGCGTAATCAGCGTCGAAACGCCCAGCGTGTCCAGTTCGGAGAAGGAGAGCGACTGGATGTGCGCCATCAGTTCATGCCGCAGTCCGGTGGATGTGCCGATGGCGGCGCGCGCCGCGAAATACTGCGCGGTGAAGGAGCAGAGCAGTCCGATGAGTGCCATCAGCACCAGTAGGCCGCAGCGCGTCCAGATGTACGTTGTATCGCCGCCCGCAATACCGACCTTGATGATGTCCGCCACCACCATCGGCACAAGCAGGTCGAACGTGGCTTCCAGCATCTTGAACAGGGGCGCGAGAATGCTCTCCTTGCGGAAGCGCCGGAGGTAGGGGTACAAGTGCTTCATACGATTCCTCCTGATGCTGTTTCGGATTTTCGATGAAGCATCCGGGAACAGCATGATGGGTATTCGCACCATTATACCGCATTTTTCGTCATTTGGATAGTCAACAGAAGCGATTCTTGCAATTTTCCCTTGACGAAGGTGATTTTCCCCTTTACAATAGGAATGCTGCCCTGAACAAAGCAGAAGGAGAAGCCAGCTATGAACAAGCATTCCACCGTGCGGAAGCAGTTCTTCCGCTACGTTTCTCAAAACATCCTCGGCATGATTGGCGTCTCTGCCTATATCCTCGCCGACACCTTCTTTATCGCACAGGCGCAGGGGGCGGACGGAATCGCCGCCCTGAACCTTGTCCTGCCCGTTTATTCGCTGATTTTTGCCTTGGGCGCGATGCTGGCGACCGGCGCGGCGACCCGCTTCGCCTTGGAGCGTCACGAAGGAAAACACGCCGATGGCTATCTTGCGGAAGCCCTCACATGGGCGGGAATTTTGTCCGTGCCGTTCATCCTGCTGGGCATTTTCAGCGCGGAGGGCATCGTGCGGCTGCTTGGCGGCGAACCGGACATCGTGACGGTCGGCGCGCCGTATACACGCATTTTCCTGCTCTTCACGCCCTTCTTCATGTGCAACTACATCCTGCGCTCCTTCGTCCTCAACGACGGCGATCCGTCGCTTGCTATGACCGCGACGATGGCATCCAGCCTGTTCAACATCGTCATGGACTGGGTGCTGATGTTCCCGCTGGGAATGGGCATGGCGGGCGCGGCGCTCGCAACAGCGGCATCCCCCATCGTCGGCATGGGGATTAACGCCCTGCACTTCCGCAAAAAGGCGAATACGCTGTGCTTCCGCTGGCATAAGCCGACGTTCAAACTGCTGGCGCACGTCAGCGCGGTGGGCGTTTCCGGGTTCATCGGGGAAATCGCGGGCGGCATGACGACGATGGTGCTGAATTTCCTGATTCTGGGGCTTTCGGGCAGCATCGGCGTCGCGGCGTATGGCGTGGTGGCGAATGTCGCCATCGTCGCAACGGCGATTTTCTCCGGCATCTCGCAGGGTTCGCAGCCGCTGCTCAGCGACGCGTACAGCCGCGGTGAAACGGGACAAGTGCGGCAGGTGCTGATGATGAGCATCCTGACGGCGCTGACGCTTTCGGTGCTGATGATTGTCTGCTTCGAGGTGTTCGCCGAGCCGCTGGTGGCGGTGTTCAACAGCGAGCATGACCCGGTGATGGCGGATTTGGCATGTCAGGGAATGCGGCTGTACTTCCTCGGCTACTTGTTTGCGGGGTTCAATATCGCCGGAACGGGCTATCTGAGTGCGGTCGGCGCGGCGAAATGGGCGATGATTACGTCCATCCTGCGCGGTGTGGCTGCGATTGTGCTTTGCGCGCTGGTGATGGCGGCGCTCTTCGGCATGACGGGTGTGTGGCTGGCGTTCTGCGCGGCGGAAGCCATTACGGCGGGGGTCATGGCGGTCGCAATGAAGAAAACGGCGATTGTGTGAGCCTGCAAAGGAATACAAGGCATATCTGAAGCGGAAAACAGACGCAGATGACGCATTTTCACCCCACCCTCCGCTCCATCCTCCTCGCGCTGAGCGTCAATCGCTCCTGCAATTGACACAAAAACTCCCGATTCGTGGGCTTGCCGCGTTCGGGGTCGACCGACTGCCCGAAGAAGCGCGCAATCGCATCGTAGTCGCCGCGATTCCATGTCGATTCGATGGCAAGGCGCAGCCGCCGCTCGACGGCGCACGGGGTCAGCTGCGCGCGGTGCGCCATCAGCGGGTATAAGCCGTGCGTCACGTCCGTCAGCAGCGGTGGATGCACGACTGTCAGCGCCGCCATTTCCGGCAGGAATGCCCACGCCCGGAGCGTCCGCGGCATCCCCAGCGCCGTCAGCAGCTGACGTGCCAGTTCGGTGCATTCCGGCAGGTGTGCCGCCGCCAGCGCGGGCAGACGAAGCACGGAGAACCACGCCGGCAGCTGCGAAATTTCCGGCAGCCCGCCGTCCAGACCACCCAAGAGGAACGGCGGCGCAAGCGGCGGATGGCGAATCAGCGATTGCGTCAGGCAGTCCGCCGCCGGGCAGGGGAGGAGCAGCACCGCATCCACCGACTCCTGCGACAGGCGGAAAAGCGCTTCCTCGGCGCTCAGGGCGGTTTGGCAGCGGGTTTCCTCGCCCAAATCCTCAATTTCCGCCCGAAGCTGGGCAAGCGTCAGCGGATTATCCGCCAGAAGCAGAAAACGGCGCGGCAGCATGAAAAGAACCTCCATTGACGAAAATGTCGGTGGAGGTTTTCTGCATTTCAGGCGGGGATTCCTGCCGGAAAAATAGGAGCCTTTGTCGATATGCTGATTTCCTACATTTTCCTGATTATTGGTCAGCTGAAGTCCCCTGCATCTGCGATAGCATCCAGTCCACATACAGGCCGTACCCCTGCGTCGGGTCGCTGACGAAAACGTGCGTCACCGCGCCGATCAGCTTGCCGTCTTGGATGATGGGGCTGCCGCTCATGCCCTGCACGATGCCGCCGGTCGCGTCCAGCAGGCGCATATCGGTCACGTGCAGCACCATGCTTTTGGCGGCGGGAGCGTTCTGCTGACTGACGTGGGTGATTTCGACGGTGTATTCCTGTACGCCGCCGGTGTCAATGGTGCTGAGGATGGTCGCCGCGCCCGTGTGGACGGACGAGCGCGTGCCAATGGGCAAGCCGTTGGGATAGAGCGGGTTTGTCACGGCGGTGGTGAGTGTGCCGCTGATGCCGAGAGTCGTGTTCTGCGCGATGTCGCCCAGCACGGCGGCGTTTTGCAGGAATGAGCCTTTCAGTTCGCCCGGAACGCCGCGCTGCCCCTTCTGTACCGCGACGATGCTCGCATTCAGCACACGCCCTTCCCGGACGGTCAAGATGCTGCCTGTGTCGCCGTCGGTGATCGCGTGACCAAGCGCGGCATACTGCCCGGAATCCGGGTCGTAGAAGGAGAGTGTGCCAATGCCCGCGGTGCTGTCGCGCACCCATGCGCCGAGGCGGACAACCCCGGTGGCGTCATCCTGCACGGGGGTGAGGGTTGCGTGGGCGGTCGTGCCGTCGCGCATGTATTCGATGAGCAGGGGCGACGTGCCGTTCTGCTGGGCAATTTCGCTGACGTCGGCAACGCGCTCGATGGCGTGTCCGCCGATGCGCAGGAGGACGTCGCCGGGGCGCAGTCCGCAGTCCCGTGCGGGGCAGACACCCTTCTTTACGTCCGACAAGCCGACAATCAGCACGCCGTCCGTCCGCATGGCAACGCCGAGCGCCTGCCCGCCGGGAATCAGCCGCTTTTCGGGGCTGACTTCCACCTCCACGCGGCGAAGCGGGATGCCGAGGATGCTCAGCAGCAGTTCCGACGTGCCGCTTTTCTGCCCGGTTACGCTGACGTACTGGCTGAGCGTCTCGTCCTGCGACGCGCTGACCTCTAAGCCCTCGCCCGACGCGCGCAGCATCCCCGTCAGCAGCGAAATCGGCTCATCCTGCGTCAGCCGCAGGGACGCGGGAAGCGCCCGGAGCGCCTGCTGCGTGGGCGAAAAATACCCCAGCGTCAGCAGAAGCGTCAGGACAAGCCCGACCGCGCGGCGCAGGGGTGAAGGATGTTTCTTCATGCCGATGCCCTCCCATTCGCAAGCAGGATGCGCCGGGAGGGCAAATTTTATAATGGAATAATTTTCAAGAGAGGGAGAACGAGGGGAGCGTCCCTCCCTTTCGCGCGATTGAGTGCATCATACGCCCTATCGCCAGCGCTTCTGCATGGGCGGCATCCTGCGGCGCATCGTCTCAAATCGCAATTCGTACAGCTGGGCGCATCCTTTTCTCCCCACTGTACACAAAATCGCGCCAAATGGAAAGCGCTCTCTTGTAATTGCGCGCAATGTGGTGTACAATCGAAACAGAATACCATGGTGAAGGGGTTGAACGTTCATGCTTGCACGAACGCTGGGATACGGCCTGAGCGGCGTCAGCGGATTCGCGGTGAAGGTGGAGGTCTACGCGGCGACGGGGATGCCGGCGCTGGAGATTATCGGGCTGCCGGATGCGTCGGTCAAGGAGAGCCGCGACCGCGTGAGCGCCGCCATCGTCAACAGCGGATTTACCATGCCCATTTCGCGCCTGACGGTGAATCTTGCGCCCGCCGACCAGCGAAAGGAGGGCCCTGCGTTCGATTTGCCGATTGCCATCAGCATCCTGATGGCGTCGGGGCAATTGGAAGGCATGGACTTGACGCAGACACTGATGCTGGGCGAATTGTCGCTGGATGGTTCGCTGCACCCCGTGCGCGGCGCGCTGCCGATGGTCATCAGCGCGAGCGAGCAGGGGATTGTGGACATTATTCTGCCGGAAGGGAACGCCGAGGAAGTGGCGTGCATTCAAGGACTGCGGGTCTATCCGGCGAGCAGCCTGCGGCAGGTGGTGAATCACCTGAAGGGGCGCGAACCCATCCCCGTGCAGCAGCAGCGGCAATACAGTGACGTGGTATCGGCGGTCAAGTGTGCGGTGGATATGGCACAGGTGCAGGGGCAGGTTGGCGCGCGCCGGGCGCTGGAAGTGGCGGCCAGCGGTGGACATAACCTGCTGATGGTCGGCACGCCCGGTTCGGGCAAGACGATGCTGGCGCGCTGTCTGCCGGGCATTCTGCCGCCGCTGACCTTCTCCGAATCGCTGGAGACGACGCGCATTCACTCCATCGCCGGCCGCCTTGCGCCGGGTACGGGGCTGATGGCGGAGCGCCCGTTCTGCGCGCCGCACCACAGCGCATCCGTCGCGAGCATGATTGGCGGCGGGTCGAACGCAAAGCCGGGTGAAGTATCGCTGGCGCACAACGGCGTGCTGTTCTTGGATGAACTGCCGGAGTTCAGCCGCAACACCCTGGAAGCGCTGCGCCAGCCGCTGGAGGACGGCGTCGTCAGCGTGACGCGCATCCACAATCAGGCGCAGTACCAGTCCAGCTTCATGATGGTTGCCAGCATGAACCCGTGCCCTTGCGGATTTTATGGCAGCAAGACGAAGAAATGCCGCTGCTCCGCGAAGGATATCCGCCGCTACCTCGACCGCATCTCCGGCCCGCTGCTTGACCGCATTGACATTCAGGTGGAGGTAGACGCTGTGCCCGTGAAGGAAATCAGCGAGGGCGGCGCGGCGGAATCCTCGGCGGAAGTTGGCGCGCGCGTGCGGAAGGTGCGTGAATTGCAGCAAGCCCGCTATGCGCAGGACGGCATCCACTGCAATGCGCAGCTTGACGCGGGCTTAAGCAAAAAATACTGCCCAATGACCCCGGAAGCAACGGCGCTTCTGCACATGGCAGTGGAGCGCATGGGCATGAGTATGCGCGCATACGGCCGCGTGGTGAAGGTCGCTCGGACGATTGCCGACATGGACGGCGCGGACACCATCGGCACGACCCACGTTGCGGAGGCAATCCAGTACCGCGAACTCGACGGGAAGTACTGGAAGGGCTGAAGTATTCTATTTTCCTTGCGCAACAGGGAAATGACCGCAGGGAACGCGCCGAAGGTGCTTACGGGGCAATTTCATTTATTGTCCCCTTGTAGGATGGAAGGACGGAAGGAATAACCGGGAGAAGGAGAACCATGACAGCACAAATCAAAATGACGCGCAAAGAAGCGGAAGTCCAAATGGCGTGCTTCCGGCAGACGTTCTCCAGTGTGCGCCTGCTGAACGAAAAGGCCGTTCTGCACGCACCGCAGGCGCATTCCAAGCGCACCGAACTTGAATGCCGCGTGCTGCACGAAAAGCGACAGCTCACTACACTCGACGTTACCCCGCAGCGGGCAGAGCAAATATTCGCCCGCTATATCGAGGTGGATGGCGAACCCTGCGTGCTGGAGCTCGTACAGGACTTGCAGCAGGATACCCCCGAAGCCGTGGTGCAGCGCCGACAGATGCTCACCCAGACCGGCAGCATGGGCGAAAAGCTCTACCGCGACGCGCTGACCGGGCTGTATAATCGCCGCTATTATGAGGATGCCCTGAAGAAGCGCAGCATGGAAGCTGGTGTTGCCGTCCTGGACATGGACGGCTTCAAGGCATGCAACGAAACGTATGGGCATCAGGCGGGCGATAAGATGCTGGAAGCCGCCGTTGGCGTGATGCGCCACTGCGTTCGCCGTTCGGACACCATCATCCGCTATGGCGGGGATGAGTTTCTGCTGCTCCTGCCGCACATTGAGGAAGCCACCTTTCAGCAGAAATTGCAGGATATCTGCTGCCAAATCAGCGAAACCCGGCTGCCGGGGCTGGAGGACATCCGCCTGTCCGTCAGCATCGGCGGGTTGATTAACCGCGGCGAGCCGATTGACTGCGCGGTTGAACGCGCCAATCAGCTGATGATGCAGGCAAAAAAGAGCCGCAATGCCGTTGTTACGGATTCCGAAATCGCCGCGGAAGATATTGCGCCGCGCAAGGATACCCGCCCGCGCATGAAAATCCTCATTGTCGATGACTCCCGGACGAACCGCGCCATTCTCAATGGGCTGATTCCCGACCGCTACGACGTGTTGGAAGCCGCCGATGGGCTGGAGGGCTTGGATATGCTCCGGCGCTACGGCACGGAAATCGCTCTTGTGCTGCTGGATTTGCTTATGCCGACGCTTAGCGGATTTGATATGCTTTCGCTGATGGCGGCGAATCAGTGGCTGGAGGAAATTCCCGTCGTCATGATTTCCAGCGAGAACGACGCGGACACCATCCACCGCGCCTACGATTTAGGCGTGAGCGACTACATCACCCGCCCGTTCGACGCCGATGTCGTCAGCCAGCGGATCAGCAATACCATCAAGCTCTATGCCCGCCAGCGGGGCTTAAGCAATCAGGTGCGCGACCAGATTCACGAGAAGGAGCGCAGCAACCGCCTGATGCTGGAAATCATCAGCGAAGTCGTCAGCGCCCGCAACGGCGAAAGCGGCGCGCACATGCGCCACCTCTGCCTTTTGACAGAGGTGCTGCTGGATACCCTCGTCAGCAAAACGAAGCGCTATACCCTCACGCCGCATGAACGCAAGGTCATCGTGACCGCATCGGCGTTCCACGATATCGGCAAAATGGGCATCGACGAGAAAATCCTCAACAAAAGCGGCCAGCTGACAGAAGAAGAGTACATTGTCATGAAGTCGCATACGCTGATTGGCGCATCCATGCTCGCGCGCTTGGACCACTACCGAGATGAAGAATTGGCGCGCACGGCGTACCAGATTTGCCGCTGGCATCACGAGCGCTACGACGGCGGCGGCTACCCCGACGGCTTGAAGGGCGAGGAAATCCCGATTGCCGCGCAGGTCGTTTCCATTGCCGATGCGTATGATGCGCTGATTTCGCCGCGCGTCTATAAGGAGGGCTTTTCGCACGAACAGGCAATGCAGATGATTCGCAATGGCGAATGCGGCGCGTTCAATCCGCTGCTGATTGAATGCTTGGAGGATTCGCAGAGCAGAATTCGGTATCTTGCGTCGATGACGGCGGAACGCTTCAGTTAAAAAGTATTCTATGCAACACCGCACAAATGAGGTGTTACCCTAATGAACCGGCGGTGCAATGCCGCTGGCTTTTTGCATCTTCCACAAGGAGCAAAACCACATGGTGAAACGAATTTTGCAGTATTTCCGCCGGGAAACGGTGCTGAGCGCGGCACTCATCTGCGCGCTGCTGTCTTTCCTGCTGACCCCGCCGTCGGTCATACACTTGCAGGGCATTGACACGACGACGCTGCTGATGCTCTTCTCGCTGATGACGATTGTTGCGGGATTCCGGCGCATGGGCGCACTGGATGCCGTCAGCCGGAAACTCACCCGGCGTGTGACGACGCTCCGCGGACTTTCGGCGGTGATGGTGGCGCTGTGCTTCGTACTCTCAATGCTGGTGACGAATGACGTTGCCCTGCTGACGCTTGTGCCGCTGACGCTGCTGCTCTTCCGCGCTGGCGGGCAGAAAAGCACCATCTGGACAGTCGTGCTGGAGACGGTTGCGGCGAATTTGGGCAGCATGGTCACGCCGATTGGCAATCCGCAGAATCTGTACCTGTACACGTCCGGGCGGCTGACGGCGCTGGATTTCCTGACCCTGCTCGCGCCGTATGCCGCCGTCGCGCTTGCGCTGCTGCTGGCACTGTGCCTGCTGCTGCCGAAGGAGCGCGTTGCGGTGGATGCGTCCGCGCGCGCGCCGCTGGCGGGGAAGATGCTTACGCTGTATGGGGCATTGAGCGCACTGGCGCTGCTGGCGATTGCGAAGGTGCTGCCCGCGTGGGCGCTGGCGGCGGCGGTGTTCCTTGGTACGCTGGCGCTGGACAGGGGGACAATCCGGCAGGTGGATTACACGCTGCTGGCGACGTTCGTGTGCTTCTTTGTCTTTGTGGCATCGGTGAAGGCGTGCGAGCCGGTGCGCGCGTGGCTGGAAGCGATGATGGCGCGCAGCCCGATGGCGGTGGCATTGCTGACGAGTCAGGTCATCAGCAACGTGCCGGCGTGCCTGCTGCTGTCGCCGTTCACGCAGGACGCGAAAGCGCTGGCGCTGGGCGTTGATCTGGGCGGACTGGGGACGCTGATTGCGTCGCTGGCGAGCCTGATTTCGTTCCGGCTGTACGGGGCGGGAGAGGGCGCACAGAAGGGCAGGTACTTCGCGGTGTTCACGGGGGTGAATGTGCTGTTTCTGGCGGTGATGCTGGGCTTGGCGGCAATCTTGTAATCAATGCGCAATTAGGAATGAGCAATGCGGAATGAGATAATACTATTTCCAGATTCACCTGCGCCATCTGCTTGCGCCTTTTCCCTTCTG
>ENA-OYWG01000497-OYWG01000497.1-human-gut-metagenome-genome-assembly--contig:-NODE-497-length-12146-cov-6.410553_pt1 | contig 12146 bp, 8 predicted proteins | sample MGYA00244811_ERZ653398 | MGnify/ENA primary metagenome ERZ653398 (study PRJEB26926, sample SAMN06165162) | human gut metagenome | biome: ENVO:00009003; feature: ENVO:2100002; material: ENVO:00002003...
GCAGGCAGCGAAGCGTCCCTGCCAGTAACTTTGCGCGTCCGCAGACGCGCCCCCATGCTGCTCTTCCCCCCAAGATTCCGTGATGAACCACAGAAAAAGCCCGTGACGATTTTACGTCGCCACGGGCAGGGGATTCGAGGATTAGAAGTCCAAATGCAGTTCCACCGGACCGCCGATGAGGTTGCCATCGGTATCCATCAGGCGGAAGATGATGAGGTTCACGGTGTGCTGTCCATTCAGCGCGTCCGCGGGGACGGTCAGCGTCATCTGCGTGCCGTCCGCATTCCACGCGGTTTCCCACGCTTCGGCAATGTCCATGCCGACAGCGTATTCACCCGTGCGCAGCGCTTCGGAGAAGGTCAGCGTGATGGTCAGCGCGGTGTCCGACAGTGCCGCTTTGCCGGAGACGGTCGCGTCAAAGGCGGTCACGGTCTTTTCGGGCGCTTCGGGGCGGGTGATGGTTTCGCCGCGTTCAAGCGCCTGCCGCTCTTCCAGCGTATCCGGAATCGAGGGCCACACCTGCGAGAAACCGTTGTTGTAGCGCTCAGCGTTCCAAGAAATCGGCTTGGTGAACAGCGCAGCATCCTGCTTGCCGTTGTTTTCAGCGGAAGCGGCAATGTCCGCCATCGAGAACTCAAAGGTGTATTCCGGCATGGAGACAAACTTCAGGTTCTTCACCTTGAAGGTCTGCGAAGCGTCCCAGCCAGCGTTTGCAATGCGGATAAACAGCGCGTCGTGGAACAGAATGCCGTATTCCAGCAGGCTCGTGTCTTCCGGCACCACACGTTCGGGTGTGAAAATCATGGAAGCGGGTTTGGTTTCGCTGCCGATGTAGACCAGCGGGGGATTCTCCTTCGTGTTCGCCAGACGGGACGCGAAGCCCAGCACGCGGTTCTCTTCGCCCTCGTCGCCCTTCGTCGTGCCGTGACGGAGCGCATCCGCCAGCGAAACGGCGGAGAAGTAGACGCTGTGCGCCGCCTTGTCCGTGCCGACGGTGCGCAGTTCGTAGCGCCCGTAGACGGACTGTTCAGCAGTCAAGGTGAAGGTGAACACGTCACCCTCGTGCGAAGCGGCGGCGACTTCCCTGCCGTCCGGCAGCACCAGCACCACGTCGGGCGCGTCGGAATGCGCGGTAATGGTAACATTGTGGTTCGTCAGGAAGGTTTCCTGCGCCGTCCACAGCGTGTACTTGCTTTCGGCAGACCACGGGATGTAGGAAGAATTGATGTCAAACGGGTAGTCGTTCAGTTCGCTGATGGTTGCGTAATCCGCCGCCGGGTAGGACATGCCGGAAATGCCAGTGCCTTCCGGGAACAGATCCTTCACATGCAGCAGCTTGTCGTCCGTCTGCTTGAATTCGCGATCCATAATCGCCAGCGCAAAGCAGAAGTCACGCGGGTAGAAGACGTGGTCACTCTGGCGGGCACGAACAGCAATGTTGTTTTTCTCGATTTCCGTCGTGCCGACGAAATCGTAAACCTCTTCTGCTGCAACCATGCTGGCGACAGCGCCTTCATTGCCCAGCCAGTGGGTGTCAATGCCTGACACGGTGAAGAAGGGGCGCGGCGCAACCAGCGCGATGATTTCCACCGGGTCAAACGGAATCTGGTTGTCGCGGGCGACGAACATAGCTGCCGTCTCCGGGAACCAGCTGTTGCCCTTGCCGTAGGACACGGTCGGCACTTCGGTCTTGCCGTATACACGGTCAGCCTTGGCGTAGGCGGAGGTGTTGAAGTTGAAAATCTTGCCTTCCACCTTGTAGCGGTAGCTCTGGATGCCCGAACCGCCGCATTCGCTCGGCACGCAGATGCTGATGCGGTCGTCAAACGCCGAGGTGAACATGGCGGCCTTGCCGTAGCGGGAATGACCCGTGATGACGGTCTTCGCCGGGTCAAGGCGAACCAGCTCGCCCAGCGTCAGGCTCGTGCCCTCTGCCTGGTTTTCCAAGGCGGTCACAATCTGACTTGCCGCCCAGCTCCACGCCATCAGCGCGCCGGAAGCGTGCTTGTAGTCGTTTGCGTCATAAGGATAGAGCGTGGTATAAACGCCTGCACGGTCAATGCCGTCATCCGCATTGGAGTCATCGGGGTAAATGGTAGTGGCTTGGAACGTCACCAGACCGTAGCCCTGTCCGTTCAGGTTTGCTGCGGAAAAAGCAGCCGTACCGCCGATATCAATCACGAACGGTACTTGATCCTTCTCTTCGCCCCAAGCCGCCAGAATCTGCGCATCCGTGGGCACATTCAGCTTCGCAGCGAAGCTCGCCTTTGCGCCCGTTTCCGGATTCGTGATGGTGATGATCGCCTGATAAACGGGACGCGCACGGGCGGGAACGGTTTCCTCAGTAATCGTACCCGTCGTGTTCACGAACACGGCATCGCCTTCCGTGCCCCACGGCGGTTCGCCGATGTAGTGGACGGAGTAGCCCGCGTTCCACGCTTCGATGGCAAGCTGCTTGGCTTCCGCCTTGGTGGATGCAGGACCGAACGTCTTGTCGCCCACCGTTACTTCACCTTCCAGCAGCGCGGCGGACAGCTTGCGGAATTCGTCGCCGAGGTTAAAGACGCAAGCGCCCATGCCCCAGAAGCCGCCGTAGGACGCGGTGTTGTCCTCGTAGACAATCTCGTACTTGCCGGACACGTCCTCCGCCGCGGTTTCCCAGCGGTAGCCCAGCCAGTAGTGCTGGATCAAATCGCGGATTTCAGTGCGGCGTGCTTCCCATTCGGTGATGTCGGTCACAACGCCGTCGCCGTTCGGGTCGTTCTTCACGTCGAAAAACTCAAACGGATTGTTAATCGTGTCGATGGCAGGCAGCTCGTCAATACCGGGATACCCGTCCAGCGGCGCCTCAGCGCAGGCGCTCATCAGCGGCAGCAGCCCGATGATAGCAGCGAGCAGCAGCAGGAAAAACCGTTTCATAGAGATCCTCCTTTTCTCTTTCAGCCGAACCTTTGTACATTGTCCGGGAGGCGACGGCTGCATTACCTCATCCGGAAGTTACCCTCATTATAGCGGAGAAAGGGCGGCGCGTCTATGCAAATTGTCCACACTACTATGCAAATCGTGCAGATATATCTGGGAAAAAATTATCCGTATTCGACAATGCAAAAGCTATTTGCCAAGATTTCGCTGGAAATCCGTCGGTGAAATGCCTGCTGTTTTGCGAAAAGTGCGCAGAAACGAAGAGTACGAATTGAACCCGCTCTGAAACGCGGCATCCGTCAGCGATACGCCGGAGGCAATCAGCAGTTTCGCGCCGCAGATGCGCCGGAACTGGATGTACTCGTACACCGACGTGTTCGTGTAGCGGACGAACTCGTGCGACAGGTACGATTTGCTGATGAAGAACGCGTCCGCAATCTCATCCAGTGTCAGCGGCTGGGCGTAGTGCTCGTTGATGTACGCCATCACGCGCTGCATGGTGTCCGGCGAGGGCTGGGCACTCTGCGGCATCGGCGCTTCCTGCGTCACGCGGAGGATTTGCAGCAGAAATTCCGTCATCGCGGCATAATCCGCCAAGCGCGATTCGGGATGCTCATCGCCTGTGTTCTGCGCCACGCGGTCAATGCACGATGTACACAGCGAAAGCGCTTCTTCATCCAGCTGATAATGATACCCGGTGCGGCGCGTGCAGTCCAAAAGGCGCTGCTCCAGCGGCAGAAGCCCCTGCCCCAGCTGGTGCAGCATCCCGGAGGAGATGAACAGCACCATCCGTTCGTAGTTGCGGATGGCTTCCTGCGAGACAATGCCGTGCATGACGAATGGCGGGAAAATCATCAGGCTGCCGCGCTGGAGCGTGACGATTTTGTTGTCCACATACAGGCGGGGAAAGCCGTTCAGGTGAATATACAGCTCAAAGAAATCATGCGTATGGATTTCGCGCAGGTGGATGCCGGGCGACAGCGTGTGAAACGCTTCATAATCCGAGCGCCCTTGCCCCATGTCGCTTGTGCGAACCAGCACATCTTCCTCAAGCTCCTGTGCTGGATGTTTCCTTGTCATATGCCTTTCTCCTTGTCCCGGTATTTATGAAAGCATCATAGCAGGAAAGCTGATAAAGGTCAAGCAAAAACCCGAAAACTGTTCTGAATCAGAACGATTTCCGGGTAAAATCGGTTATTTGCTTTCGCTGCCCCACGCACGGTAGGATTCTTCCTCCAGCAGCGTCTCAATGCGCCCGTCGGTGACGCGGGTCAGCGTGTCCAGGACAGATTGCGCGTCCGTCTGGCGAATCAGCAGCGTGAAGCCGACGGCGGTCGTGAACTCGCTGCTCAGCAATTGCACGGGCAGGCTTTTCAGCGCGTACTGCACCTTGTCCCACAGCGGATAGGCGACTTCGCACAGGTACTGGCACGAGGGCAGCATCTCGACGACCTGCGCCGCCTTGAGCGCGACGACCGCCCCCTGCGTGTACGCGCGCACCAGCCCGCCCGCGCCCAGCAGCACGCCGCCGAAATAGCGCGTGACCACGCAGCAGCAGTTGACTACGCCCTGATGCTTCAATACCTCCATCATCGGCAGCCCCGCAGTGCCGCCCGGCTCGCCGTCGTCGGAATAGCGCATAATGCCCGCATTCTGCCCGATGATGTAGGCATAGCAGTTGTGCGTGGCGTCCTTGTGCTTTGTACGGATGGATTGCAGAAACGCAAGCGCCTCCGCTTCCGTTTCGCACGGCGCGGCATAGCCGATAAAGCGGCTTTTGTTGATGATGAACTCGTCGCTGGCGAACTGCCGGAGCGTCCGATAGGGGTTCAAGGCACTCATGCGAGGAACAGGCGGCGGAAATTCTTTTTGCCCTTCTGAATCAGCAGACCATCCGCGGGGACGTCGCTCTCCGTCAGCGTGGCGTTCAGGTCATCCACCTTCTTGTCCGCCACCAGCACCGCGCCAGCCTTCACCTGATTGCGCGCGTCGCTCTGGCTCTTGCACAGCCCGGACTTCACCAGCATGGTCGTCACGCGGCTGTCGGCGGCAAATTCGTCCTTCGTCAGCGTGAAGGAGGGGACATTCGCGGCAGACGCGCCGCCCGCGAACAGTGCAGCAGCGGCATCGGCGGCCTTCTGTGCCTCTTCTTCGCCGTGCACCAGCTTCGTCACCTCGAACGCCAGCACCTTCTTCGCCTCGTTGATTTCGCTGCCTTGCAGCGCGCCCAGACGGCGCACTTCGTCCATCGGCAGGAAGGTCAGCAAGCCAAGGCACTTTTCCACGTCCGCATCATCAACGTTGCGCCAGTACTGGTAGAAGTCGAACGGGGAGGTCTTGTTCGGGTCAAGCCACAGCGCGCCCTTTTCAGTCTTGCCCATCTTCTTGCCGTCGTGGGTCAGCAGCAGCTGGAACGTGCATGCGAACGCCTTTTCGCTGTCCTTGCGGCGCACCAGGTCCGCGCCGCCGAGCATATTGCTCCACTGGTCATTGCCGCCCATTTCCAGCCGGCAGCCGTAGCGGTGGAACAGCTCCAAGAAGTCGTAGGACTGCATGAGCATGTAGGTGAATTCGAGGAAAGACAGACCGTTGTCGGTCGCCATGCGCGTCTTGTAGCAGTCAGCGGTCAGCATCTTGTTGACGGAGAACATCGCGCCGATGTCGCGCATGAATTCGATGAAGTTCAGGTTGCGCAGCCAGTCCGCGTTGTTGACGATAATCGCCTTGTCGTCGGAGAAATCAAGGAAACGGCTCATCTGCTGCTTGATGCACTCGACGTTGTGGTCAATCGTCTCGACGGTCATCATCTTGCGCATGTCGGTCTTGCCGGACGGGTCGCCGATCATCGCCGTGCCGCCGCCCATCAGCGCAATCGGACGATGTCCCGCGCGCTGCATGTGCGCCATCGCCATAATCGGGATGTAATGCCCGATGTGGAGGGAATCAGCAGTCGGATCGAAGCCGACGTAAAAGGTGGTTGGCTCTTCGAGCTGCTTGTACAGTTCGTCTTCAAAGGTGGTCTGGGCAATGAAGCCGCGTTCTTTCAAAACGTCAAGAATATGCATGGGGAACCTCCTATATATTAAGTGGTAGGGGAAACAGTGTCATTTCGCCAGCGCCTGCGCGAAAATCTCCCGCAGGGTGCTCATGCCCTCGTGGATTTGCGCGATGCTGGAGTTGGAGAAGTTCAGGCGCAGCGTGTTCTCGTGTCCGCCGTCGCAGAAGAAGTGCGTGCCGGGGACGTAGGCGACATGGCGTTCTACCGCTTCTTCCAGCAGCACTTTTGCGTCGATGCCCTCCGGCAGCGTTACGAAGATGAACAGGCCGCCGTCCGGGCGCGTGTACGTCGTGCCTTCGGGGAAAGTCGAAAGTTCGGAAAGCATCGCGTCCAGCTGCGCCTTGTAGCTGCGGCAGATGCTTGTGATGTGATCGGGCAGCAGACCGCACCGCAGGTACTGATCCACAATCGCCTGTGTAAGGTTTGCCGTGTGGACGTCGGTGGACTGCTTGCCGACGGTGCATTTGCGCAGGATGCCCGCATCGCCCGCCATGAATCCGACACGCAGACCGGGGCTGATAATCTTGCTGAACGAGCCAAGGAAAACGACCCAGCCATCCTTGTCGAAGGATTTGATGGAGGGGCACGCTTCTCCGGCATATCGCAGGTCGCGGTACGGGTCGTCTTCCGCCACGACGACGTGGTACTTCGCGGCGAGTTCCGCGATGGGCTTGCGGCGGTCGGCGGACAGCGTGATGCCCGTCGGATTCTGGAACGTCGGGATGGTGTAAAGCAGCTTCGGGTGATACTGGCGCATCGCTTCTTCCAGCTTTTCCGGGATGATTCCGTTCTCATCGCTCTCTACCGGAATCAGCGTCGCCTGATACAGCCGCATACACTGCATGTTGCCCAGAAACGACGGGTTCTCCACCAGAATCACGTCGCCGGGGTCAATCAGCGCTTTGCAGAGCAAATCCATCGCCTGCGTAGAGCCGGTGACAGGCAGCACCGCAGGCACGGCGCATCCAAGCTGCTGCTCCACATAGGCGTGCAGGCTTTCCAGCAGCGGCGGATACCCCTCTGTCGCGCCATATTGCAGAATGCGCTTGCCGTCCTTTTGCAGCACGTCGCGGGCGATTTCGGCGCATTCCGCATCGGGCAGCGCCGATGCCGCCGGATTGCCGCCCGCGAAGGAAATCATGCCAGGCTTGGCAATCATCTTGAAGATTTCGCGAATGGCGCTGCCGCTGATCTGGTCGAAGCGGTGCGCGAAACGCAGGGAATCAAGCGCCATAATCCAATCACTCCTTGCTTTCAGAGAATAAAAAACACCTTCTCCGGACAAAATCCGGGGAAGGTGACAAAATGCCACGGTACCACTTCCGTCTGGCTGCAAACAGCCCTCAAGGAGGAACAGTCATTCCTCGCACGCTGTAACCGGCGCACCGGATGCCGCCTACACGCCGCGCAGACGCGGTTTCAGCGGATGACTCGGAGCTGTACGTCACCCTATGCGCCGCCTGCTTCCTCACACCGCCCGGAAGCTCTCTGCCTGCGCCGCAGAAGCGGATGACCCGTCTCCTCATTGCCCTGATGGGTGCATGATAGCACGGTTTTTCCCGCTTGTCAAGGGGAAAATTTTTGGTCAGGCGGTATCGCAAAGGCGGGAAAATCACACAATCTGCAAGAAATGTTCACGAAATCGACACATGTCGGCGCTTTTTCTGGAATTTCTGGCGGCATTTTTGTGAAACGGGCCGAAAAAGTCTTGCCATTTCCGCTAAAATCCTGTATACTATACTCTGACCCAGCTATGGGTGCATTTATCGTGTCCGCGAGGACAAAAGCTGGGAAGCCCCTGGATGAAGGAGGTCGACTACTATGGATTGCAAAATCAAGAACGACATCGGAACAATCTATATTACGGAGGATGTCCTGCTCAAGGTCGTGGGATACGCGGCGCTGGAATGCTACGGCATCGTTGCCATGTCCTCCAAGCGTGCCAAGGATGGCATCGTCGAATGGCTGGGAAGGGAAAACCTCTCCAAGGGCGTGCAGATTCGCAGTGTTGGCGATATGCTGGACGTCGATCTGTTCATCATCGTGGAATACGGCATCTCCATTGCCGAGGTGTGCAAGACCATTGTCGATACCGTGCGCTACAAGCTGGAAAGCATGACGGGCGTGAAGGTTCGCAAGGTCAACATCTCCGTGGAAGGTATCCGCGTGTAATGCAGGAAAGCCACACGGCAGCAGTTCCAAGGAGCTGGCGCCGAAAGCAGGTAGGAGGAATTTACCTTTGATACAGCATAAAACCATTGACGGGCTGCTGCTGCGCGACATGGTCGTCGCGGGTGCGGCATTGCTCGAAAAGAACCGGGAAGCGGTGGACGCGCTGAACGTTTTCCCTGTCCCGGACGGCGATACGGGGACGAATATGTCCCTGACCATGCAGAGCGCGACCCGTGAGGTCAATGCGCAGGAGTACCTGCGTGCGGACGAGGCGGCGGCTGCCATCTCGAAGGGTGCGCTTAAGGGCGCGCGCGGCAACTCTGGCGTTATCACGTCCCAGCTGCTGCGCGGCTTCGCGACGTCCTTGAAGGGCGTGGAGAAGATTACCCCCGTGCAGTTCGCGCAGGCATTGAAGGCGGGCTCTGACAAGGCGTACAAGGCAGTCATGAAGCCCAAGGAGGGCACGATTCTGACCGTCGCGCGCGTCATTGCGGAGGACGCCATCAAGTACACCGAGAGCAATCCCGATGACTACGATGGGCTGATGAACGTCATTCTGACCAGCGGCGAGGCGATTTTGAAGCGCACGCCTGACATGCTGCCGCCCCTGAAAGCGGCGGGCGTGGTCGACTCCGGCGGACGCGGTCTCATGCTGATTTACACCGGCTATGCGGCGGTCATGCGCGGCGAGGAAATCGCTGACCCGGCGGCGCTGCTGGCGGGCGATAGTCAGGTGGAGGAGGATATTCACGACCTGTCCGGCGATCTGCATTATGCCTACTGCACGGAGTACGACATCGTGAACTTCCGCGAGGACTGCACCGAGGGCGACGTGGATTCCTTCCGCCGCCGCCTGAACCGCATTGGCAACTGCGTCAAGGTGACGGGCGACCTGACTGAGACGAAGGTGCATGTGCACACCAACGACCCCGGCAACGCCATCCAGTACGGCATTGAGCTGGGCGAACTGGTGAATGTGAAGGTGGACAACATGCTGGCGCGCAAGCGTGCGCTGGAAGCGGAAAAGGCTCCCGCCGCTGTGGAAGCCCCTGCCGAACCCGCGAAGGAATTTGGCATGGTGGCAGTGTCGCTGGGCGACGGTTTCTCCAGCATCTTCCGTGATTTGACGGTGGATGTGGTGGTCGAAGGCGGTCAGACGATGAACCCGTCGGTGGATGACATTCTGAATGCCATCAATCAGGTCAACGCCAAGTGTGTGTTCGTGTTCCCGAACAACGGCAACGTCATTTTCGCGGCGAATCAGGCGGCGGAACTGGCGGAGAAGGAAGTGCACGTCATCCCCACGAAGAACGTGGCGATGGGCATTGCCGCGGCGGTCGCGTTCCAAGACGACGTGTCCGGCGAGGAGAACGCCAAGCGCATGGCGGAAGCGGCGGAGCACGTTAAGACCGGTACGGTAACGTATGCGGTACGCGACAGCGAGTACAACGGCGTGCAGATTCACAAGGGTGACATCATCGGGATGCACAACGGCAAGATTGAGTATTGCGGCAATTCCGTGCATGACGTTGTGCTGGACATGATGAAGGCCGTTGTGACCGACGACGCGGAGCTGATTACCGTCTACTACGGCGCGGATACGACGAAGGAAGACGCGGAGCAGGTGGCGGCGGAAATCGCCGAGCAGTATCCGAACTGTGATGTGGACTGCCTGCTGGGCGGTCAGCCGCTGTATTACTATCTGATTTCTGTGGAGTAAAAAGCAAATGGAGCTTTCCGCCATCAAGGGCATTGGCCCAACCCGGCTGGAATCCCTTCGCGCAGTGGGCGTCTGCTCATTGCGCGATTTGTTGTATTTTCTTCCGCAGCGCTACGAGGACAGAACACACCCGATTCCCTGCGCGGACGCAAACGGCGGCGAGGTGCTGGTGATGGGCGTCGTGCAGGATGCACCGAAGCTCAGCCGCTTCAATGGCTTGACGCGAGTGACGGCGTACCTCTGGGATGACAGCGGAAAACTGCCGCTGGTGTGGTATAATCAGCCGTGGATGATGCAGAACCTGCCGGTCGGGCAGACCGTCATGCTCTTCGGGCGTATGGGGCAGAGCCGGGGAAAACCCGTCCTGCAAAACGCGCAGCGGGTGACGGAACCGTGCATCCTGCCGGTGTACCGCGCCGTGAAGGGGATTCCGGCGAAGTCCTTCCGCGAAATGATGCAGCAGGCGCTGGAACAGGTCGATGACTGCTGCCCGGAGACACTGCCAAACGACCTGCGCATCCGCTATCAGCTGTGTGAGCTGAATTTCGCCATCCGGCAGGCGCATTTCCCGCTGAATGTAGAAAACCTGCGGCTGGCGCGGCGGCGGCTGGCGTTTGAGCAGATGCTGATGTATCAGGCGGCGCTGGGGCTGCTGCGCGGACACAAGGCGGATGGCACGGCACTGCCGATTTCGCCGGATGCGCCGGATAAATTCTGGCAAACGCTGCCGTTCCCGCCGACCGGGGCGCAGAAGCGCGTCTTGGAGGAAATCGCGGCGGATTTGCGGTGCGACCGGGCGATGAGCCGCCTCGTGCAGGGCGACGTCGGCTGCGGCAAAACCGCGCTGGCATTCGGGGCGATTGCCATGACATGCGCCTGCGGATACCAGGCGGCGATGATGGCGCCGACGGAAATTCTCGCGTGCCAGCACTACGAATCCGCCAAGGCAATGCTGGAACCGCTGGGCATCCACTGCGGCCTGCTGATTGGCTCGATGCGTCCGAAGGCGAAGCGGGAGGCGCAGGAGGCTTGCGCAAACGGGGAGTATCAGGCAGTGTTCGGGACGCACGCGCTGATCAGCGAAAAGGTGGCGTATCAAAAGCTCGGACTGGTTGTGACGGATGAGCAGCACCGTTTCGGTGTGATGCAGCGCTCGACCTTGCAGCAGAAGGGTGCGGACGGCACGAAAGCGCCGCATGTGCTCGTCATGTCCGCAACGCCGATTCCGCGCACGCTTGCGCTGATTCTCTATGGCGACCTTGATGTGTCCATCGTCGATGAGCTGCCGCCGGGGCGCACGCCGGTCAAGACGCGGGTCGTGCCGGAAGAGAAGCGCGCCGGGATGTACGGCTTCCTGCGGCAGGAGGTGCTGAAAGGGCATCAGGCGTATGTGGTCTGTCCGCTGGTTGAGGACAGCGAGATGATGGAGGACGTTCGCAGCGCACAGGCGACGTTCGACGCGCTGAAAAACGGCGAATTGTCGGGCCTTCGCGTCGGATTGACGTGGGGCGCACAGCCCGCGGACGAAAAAGCGCAGGTGCTCAGCGAGTTTTCCGCCGGGAATCTCGATGTCCTCGTGTCCACGACGGTCATCGAAGTCGGCGTGAACGTGCCGAACGCGAGCGTCATGGTGATTGAGAATGCCGAGCGCTTCGGGCTCAGCCAATTGCATCAGCTGCGCGGGCGCGTCGGGCGCGGGTCAGCGGAAAGCTGGTGCTTCCTGCTGGCAGCGGAAAATGAGCGATTGCGCATCCTGACGCAGACGAATGACGGCTTCATCGTCGCGCAGAAAGACTTGGAGCTTCGCGGGCCGGGCGACCTGATGGGTACGCGGCAATCTGGCGAAATGATGGCGGATTTCCTGCTTGACGGTGACGTGAAGCTGCTGGATGAAGCTGCGAAGTGCATGAAGCGACTGCGGGAAAACCCAAAATTGGCGGCGGAGCGTCAGCAAGTGGAAGCGGAAGCGCTGCGCAATTATCGTGATAAATTGGCAGATATTGCAATGAACTGATGGAAAGGGGCAAAATAGGATGGACAACATGCTGACTTGCACGGAAAACCGCGAGCTTTCGTGGCTGCGGTTCAACGAGCGAGTACTGGAAGAAGCGGAGGATGAGCGCGTACCGCTGTGCGAGCGTCTGTCGTTCCTCTCGATCTTCCAGAGCAATCTGGACGAGTTTTTCATGGTGCGCATCGGCAGCCTGCATGACCAGATGCTGCTGCTGTCTCTTATACACATCTCCGAGCCACGAGACCCTAAGACATCTCGTA
>ENA-OYWG01000500-OYWG01000500.1-human-gut-metagenome-genome-assembly--contig:-NODE-500-length-12107-cov-4.106123_pt1 | contig 12107 bp, 6 predicted proteins | sample MGYA00244811_ERZ653398 | MGnify/ENA primary metagenome ERZ653398 (study PRJEB26926, sample SAMN06165162) | human gut metagenome | biome: ENVO:00009003; feature: ENVO:2100002; material: ENVO:00002003...
GGGCTCGGAGATGTGTATAAGAGACAGTTTATGAACATATTGTATTGTGGTGATAAACCAATGCAGAAGGGGATTCTTTTATCTTCAATGTCTCTTATTAAAAATGTGGATGAACCGTTAAATATATATATTCTCACGGTTGATTACAGGGAAAAAGGTATTAATTACAAGCCAGTCGATAAAGCATTTGCAAAATATCTGAAAGAAAAATTGAATAAATCGGACATTAAAGTAAATATCTTTCTTGTTGATGTTACAAGATATTTTGTTGAGGAGCTGCCGGAGGCAAATATGCAGAGCAGATTTACTGCGTGCTGTATGCTGCGCCTTTTTGCTGATAAGACAGATATTAAGGATAGAGTTCTTTATCTGGATACTGATGTGTTGTGCAGAAAAGATTTTAGGGATTTTTATTATCAGAATATGGATGGCATAGAGATTGCGGGAGTTTCTGATTATTATGGCAGATGGCTTTTCGGTGATGGTTACATTAATTCCGGAGTAATGCTTATGAATATGAGGATGATAAGACAGAACGGGCTTCTGGAAAAATGTCGTGAACAGTGCATAAGAAAGGAAATGTTTATGCCTGACCAGACGGCTGTTAATACATTTGCAACAAGAGTTAATCTGTGCGGACGAAAGTTTAATGACCAGAGGAGGCTGCATGACAACACTGTTTTTCAGCATTTTACAACTACCTTCCGGGTGTTTCCGGTGATAAGGACTGTTTCAGTCAAGCCGTGGGAGATTGATAAAATGCATAATATACTTGGGCTTCATGAATATGATGAGCTTCTGGATTCTTATAACAGGGAGCATGAAGAGTACATGGCAGTTTCACGTATTCCTGTGTTTTTCTCGATTAATGAACAGTACGCACCATATCTGGCAGTGTGCCTTAAATCGCTGGCTGTACATGTGGCTTGTGATGAGCGTTACCGCATAATCGTTATGTGCGATAATGTGAAGAATATTACGATGATTCAGCTTCGTAATGTGATAAAGGATTATGAAAACATAGATATTGAATTCGTTGATATAAGAAAGAAAATGTACGAATATTCTGAAAGCTTTGGACAGACAGTTACTGACAGGCAGGAAAACAGGCTTTATTCAGGCGAGTTTACACTGACGATATATTTCAGGTTATTTATTGCAGAGCTTTTTCCAGAGCTTAATAAAGCTGTGTATATTGACTCTGATACCGTAATAAATGATGACATTGCAAAGCTTTATTCAGTTGATATGGGAGATGCAATGTTTGGTGCAGTAAGAGATACATTTGCAGGAAAGAATACAATACTGGCTCATTACATTGAAAATGTAGTGGGAATAGAGCGGAATGAATATGTCAATTCAGGAGTGCTTCTTATGAACCTTGATAAGATAAGACAGGCTCATCTGGCAGACAGATTCTTAAAGCTTATGGCTGAATATCACTTTGACAGTGTTGCACCTGACCAGGATTATATTAATGCTATGTGTGCAAAAGAAATATATTTTCTTGATAAGGAATGGAATGTTATGCCTAACAAGGGCGGGGAGTATATAGCAAGACCGAAGCTGATACATTATAACCTGTTTGACAAGCCGTGGCATTACAGCGAGATTCCGTATGAGGAGTATTTCTGGCAGTATGCAGCGGAGTCGGGATTTTATCCGTTGCTGATTAAACAGCGCAAGCAGTATGGGGATAATGAAAAGAAAGCTGACCGTGAGAATTTAAAGAAGCTTCTTGCAAGGGCTGAGAATATTGCGGACGGTGATGGGGTTAAGTTTTCTGATGTTGTGGGAAGCAGATTTGTTGTGGATAGTGGTTTCGTGGAGGATAGCAGTGATGCTGCAAAATAAATTATGTCGGAGGAGATATGATTGGTGATAGGGAGCAGGTCTATGAAAATATTAGGACGGCTGTAAGCCTTAATCAGTTGAATTCAAAGGTTGAGCCGGGAGACCCTAAGCTGTTACGCGAAGATAAAGAAGCATTACTAAGACATTATATTGATTACCGCACAGCATATGGTTTTTGTGTGAAGAAATATATTGCAGAAGCTATATTTCATGCCGGGACTTCTGCGGTGGGGCTTATAACACAAGTTGACGGACTTGAGAATCTTTCTGGAATCAGAGGTCCTGCGATTGTAACATGCAATCATTTCAGCCCGTTAGACCCTGCAATTGTCAGGTTTGCAATGAGAAAAGCTGGATTCAGAAGAATAAGTATTGTTAATCAAGATTCTAACCTTGCAATGAAAGGTTTTGTCGGGTATATGCAAAAATATGCCGACACAATGCCCGTAAGCAGCCTGAAATGGTTTATGGAGACTGAGTTTCCTAATCAGATTGAGAATGCATTTGATAAAAACAAACTTGTGCTTATATATCCTGAGCAGGAAATGTGGTTTAATTATCGGAAGCCCCGCCCATGCAAAAGAGGTGCATATCTGTATGCGGTAAAGTTTAATGTGCCGGTGATTTCGCTGTTTGTTGAACAGCAGGTTAAAAGTACACATTTGCACACATTCAGGGTACATGTCCTGCCAGTAATATATCCGGACAGACAGCTTGATGAAAGAACAGCAAGTTTAAGAATGCAGCACACAGACTATGAGCAGAAATGTGCTGCATATGTCATGGCATATGGAAAGAAGCTGACTTACGATTTTGAAGAGGGCGATATTGTAGGAAGATAAAAGCATTTGACGCGGAAAGAATTGAAGTGTATATATATTTGAAGAAATTACAAAGATTGAGAGGAAAATGTATATGAAGATACATTCAGTGGCAGTACTTGGAGCAGGAGCAGTCGGCTCATATGTTATATGGGGACTTTCAGAAAAGAAGGATATAAGTTTAAGCGTTATTGCAAAGGGTGAAAGAGCGGAAAGACTTAAAGCAGAAGGCTGTCTGATTAATGGAAAGACATACCACCCGGAGGTATTGACCCCAGAGGAAGCAAAAGGTGTTGACCTTCTTGTTGTATCATTAAAATACGGCGCACTTGCAGGTGCATTAGATGATATTAGGGAAGCCGTCGGTGAGAATACAATTGTCATGAGTCTTATGAATGGTGTTGACAGTGAAGAGATAATATCTACCAAGATAGATAAATCACATATCATTTATTCACTTATAAAGGTGGCGTCACACCGCGAAGGTAAGGAATATGTGTTCAATCCTGAGACTACAATAGGCATTATATATGGAGAGGAAACTGCACCATTTGAGAGTGAGAGAGTTGCGGCAATAAGAGATTTATTTGATGGAACAGGACTTAATTACAGAGTGACTGAACATATCAAAGAAGAGATATGGAGCAAGTATAGACTTAATATCTGTAACAATCTTCCACAGGCTATTATTGGAGCAGGTGTTGGCTGTTATACTGACAGTGAGCATATGAAAGCAATCAGCGAAGGATTACGTAAGGAGGTTGAAGCAGTAGCTCTTGCCAAAGGCATTGATATGAGCAGGTGTGCAGATAACTCAAGCCGAGGAAGCGCTGTTCCGCCAACAGCAAGATATTCAACACTGCAGGATATTGACGCTGGCAGACACACAGAGATAGATATGTTCTCCGGCGCAATGATGCGCATGGGGAAAGAACTTGGAATTGATACACCATATAATGAATATACATATCACATCATCAAGGCACTTGAAGAGAAGAATGATGGCATGTTTGATTATGATGAGAATAGTGAGGCTGTGACTTATTCTAAGTAGTGGCAGACGGATTTAGCAGGCATGTGGGGTACAAGACAGAAAATATAAGATATTAATCATGGCGCAGCCTTTTTAAGGGCTGCGCTTATTGCTTCTATAAAGACGGAATATGTATATCTGTTGGCTGAATCATAGGTTATGTTGGTTGTGCCGGCTTCCATGACTTTAGCAGCAACTTCATCAAATGAAGTTGTGAGCTTAGGGTACATAGTTGTGATTGATTCAGAAAGATTAACAAGCTCAATGCTGTTAATGTTAGAGGAATCAACTGTGACCTGGATATCAACGGGGTTGCCGTCTAACAGAATAGAGGCGGTATATACTCCGGGGCAGAATTTAGGAGCGTCGGCATTATCAAGGGGTGTCTCAATATTAGAAGAAGCAGAAGCATTTACAGTGCTGCTCTTAGGTTTAGTAGTATTCCTGGAATTATCAGAACCATTGATGCCAAGACGGATAACAGCGAATATAACAAAAGCTATTACAATAGCAGCGATAACCACTCCGATAAGGAGCTTTTTAAATGGAATAACAACAATTTTAGTCTGACTCATCACAAAGAAACCTGCCCTTCATATTCATTATTACAAAATATATGGAGGATATAAGGAGATTATGATTAAAATGTGGTATATTAATTACAAATGTATTGGATAGTGTAAAATGGCACATTAAATTAATGCATGAATGGGGCAAAAACCTACTAAAGCTGCTAAATATGATGAATTAGTAGGTATATTGAGAGAAAAATCAGAGGATAATTAATGCGGATAAAGAAAATTGCCTATTAAATTGATAATTTATGCCAAAATAGTAGGCTTTTTTGATGATTAGAATCGTCTAATATTATAGATATATAAGAAAAAGACCTACTAAAAGTGTGAACCGTGTTTATTTAGTAGGCGTTTGAGTTGGAAAGAAGAATTACAAAGCAACTGACAATATGTAAAAGACCTACTAGATTGTTAAATATGATGAAATAGTAGGTAATGAAGAGGGGCAATGACTATGAAACGTAGATTTACTAAAATATTTATAACAGCAATCATGATAACGGCAGTCATGACAGCATGTGGACAAAAGAAAAATGTTACAACAGATGATGTATCAGAAAAAGAGATGGCGAACATACAGGAGACTGCAGCACAGGAAGTGACAGCACAGGAGATTACAACTGAAAAAGAACCAGAGGATGACGAATATGTACTTGTTAAGAAATATATACCGGACATATATGTGGAATTAAGATATGCAACAGAGAATAACTTTACAGGGGTAAAGATATACGATTTCACGGAAGCATACCTCCGATATGGAACTGTTAAGAAGCTGGCACAGGTACAAAAGGAATTGAAGCAACAGGGATACAGCTTAAAGATTTGGGATGCATACAGACCGTTTGAGGCACAGCAGAAATTATGGGAAGTATATCCGGACCCTAATTATGTGGCAAATCCGGCTAACGGAATGAAAAAGCATAATCTTGGAGGAACAGTGGATATTACAATGGTTGCTGCTGATGGAAGTGTTATATCAATGCCGACAGAATTTGATGATTTCTCTCTAAAAGCAGACAGGAATTATTCAGATATAGACAATGAAGAGGCTGTGAACAATGTTATGATTCTACAGAATGCTATGGAAAATAACGGATTTACAGGCTATCAGGGAGAATGGTGGGACTATTCAGATACGGTGGAATATGAAGCGGTTGATTTCGAACCATGATGAGACATGATATGAAAAGGTGCATTATGGTAAAGCAAATGATGGTAAAGTCTATTATAGAAAGATTAGGGGAGTAATACATGTCATTACAATTAATTCTGGGAAGCTCAGGTGCGGGTAAATCGCACTATCTGTATACGCATATAATTGAAGAATCAATGAAGAATCCTGACAGGAATTATATAGTTGTTGTGCCGGAGCAGTACACTATGGCAATTCAGAAAAGACTGGTGTCCATGCATCCAAGAAAAGGAATACTTAATATAGATGTTGTGAGCTTTGAAAGGCTTGCGTATAAAGTATTTGAGGAAGTGGGTGAGGATAATCTTGAAGTCCTTGATGATACAGGAAAGAATCTGATTATTAAAAGAGTTTTAGAGCAGAACAAGGACAGATTAAAATATTTTGGAAGTAATCTGTCTAATACAGGATTTGTGTCAGAGATGAAGTCTGTTATATCGGAGATGCTTCAGTATGATATCAAGCCGGATGTTATGCAGGATGCGGCAGGTGCAGCATACAGTGATTCAGAGGGAAGTGCAGCACTTCAGTATAAGCTTGATGATATAGTACTTGTATATAACGCATTTGCAGAGTACATAGACAAGAATTATATAACTAAAGAAGAAATACTGGATAAATTATGCAGCAAGGTTACAGAGTCAGAGAAAATAAAGAATTGCGAGATAGTATTTGACGGATTCACAGGCTTTACTCCGGTTCAGTACAATTTAATGACAATTCTTTTATCAATGTGTCCGAAGATATATGTTTCTCTGACAATTGATGCATCTGAGCGTGAAAATTCAGTAAGAGGCAGGGAAGAACTTTTTTTCATGAGTAAGGACTGCGTATCAAAGCTTTATAAGATATGCGATGAAGAACATGTGAAAGTCCTTGAACCTGTGTATATTGCAGGAAAAGCAGTACCGGGAAAGAATGTAATTGTAAATGTAAACTCAAGATTTAAGAATTCAGAAGAACTGGATTTCCTGGAACAGAATCTTTTCAGAAACAATTCGGGAAGATTTAACCAGAAGACTGACAATATCGTTATATATGAGGGAGCTGTTGCCAAGGAAGAATTAACATTTGCAGCAGGAGAAATAATAAGACTTACAAGACTGTGTGGATACAGATATAACGAGATTGCGATAGTTACTGCGGACATGGACGGCTACGGAAAGCTGGCGGCTAATATATTAAAGCAGAACGATATACCATATTTCTTAGATTACAAGCGCCATGTGACGGACAATCCATTCATTGCGGCAATTAACGGTGCACTTGGAATAATAGAGAATAATTACAGCTATGACAGCATATTAGGATTCTTAAGAACCGGAATGAGCGGAATGGAGCGCGAAGATATTGATCTGTTAGACAATTACTGTGTTGCAGTTGGAATCAGAGGCAGGGGAAAATGGCATGAACCATGGATAAGAAAGTTCAGGGGAACAGTCAATAATACTGACCTTGAGAAGCTTAATTCACTAAGAACAATGATGACGGATATGTTGGATCCATTGGAAGAAGTGCTTAAGTCAAAGGAATCTGATGTTGCAGATATGGTAAAGGCTCTTTACGAATTCCTTGTGCGTGAAGATATGGAGCAGAAGGTAAGTGTGCTTAATGACAGCGAGTACACTGGTGATGAATATGCGCAGTTATATAAGAAAGTTATAGAAGTATTAGATAAAATGTATGCCCTTCTTGGAAGCGAGAAGGTTGGTATTAAAGAATTTAACAAGATACTTGCGTCAGGATTTCAGGAGATTAAGATAGGACTTATTCCGCAGACCAATGACTGTGTTGTTATCGGAGATATAGAAAGAACCCGTCTTGACAATATCAAGGTCATGTTCTTTGTCGGAATCAATGACGGCAATGTACCTAAGAAGGCTGATTCAAGAAGCGTTCTGTCAGAAAGCGACAGGGAGTATCTTGAGGATAAGGGAATAGTTATGTCAGCTTCCGTGAGGGAGAAAGCATTTACACAGAGATTCTATCTGTATCTTATTATGACAAAGAGTGCGGAGAAGCTTTACATGTCATATGCGGTAAAAAACAGCGAGGGTGCGGCGCTGATGCCTTCATATATTATAAGAAGCATGAGAAAAATGTTTTCACATTGCCTTAAGTTATCTTACAAAGACACGGCACAGCAGAATTCATATGTGACAATACCGCGGGCGGCTAACAGCTTTGATAATACTGAAATTGCTGCAAATGTAGATGAGGATATTATTGATTCACTTACTGGCGGCAGGCTTGTCGGAAGCGTCACATCTTTTGAGAACTTTGCAGAGTGTCCATTGAGATATTACTTAAGGTATGGAGTTGATTTGAAGGAAAGGGAAGAATTCACATTTTCACCAGTAAACTTTGGCGTCGTACTGCATGCGGTTATCCGTGAGGTGTGCGACGAAATCAAGAAAAACGGTGAGTCGTACTATCTGATATCAGAGGAGAAGCGCCGCGAGATGGTAAAAAAAAGTGTTGCTGCAATTACTGACATATACCAGAACAGTATCCTTAAGGATTCAAGCCGTAATTCATTCATGATTAAGCGGATGGAAGACCTTGCAGACCGCACTGTATGGGCGATGGGTGAGCAGTTAAAATGTGGTGATTTCGTGCCATTTGTATTCGAGCATAAGTTCAATATGGAAGTCGGGGACGGAGACAGAAAGCAGCTTATGAGCGGAACAATTGACCGCGTTGACATATGCGAAAACGGCACAGATGTATATGTAAGAATTATCGATTACAAGACAGGAAAGAAGGATTTCAACATAGTAAAGACCTACTACGGAATTGATATCCAGCTTATGGTCTACATGGAAGCTGCAATGAAGCTTGTGGCGAAGATGCGTCCGGGTAAAAATGTGATTCCTGCCGGAGTGTTCTACTATAACATAAGTGACCCGATTGTATCTGCGACAACAGAGAGTGCAGAAGAGATAGAGGATAAGATTAAGGGTGAACTGCGTCTTAAAGGAATGGTTAATTCGGATAAGGATATTGCCGAGAAGATGGACAATACCGAGGGTACATCACTTAATATTCCGGTTAGCAGAAAGGCTGACGGCGGATTTGACTCACGAAGAAGCAAGGTGATGAATACAGAGCAGTTTAATATGCTTGGAAGATTCGTTGATGTAAGAGCCATTGATACCGCGGACAGAATTGTAGGTGGTGATATCAGGAGAAGTCCTTATAAAGACGGACAGTTTTCAAGCTGTGACAGATGTCCTTATGGGGCGGTGTGCGGATTTTCAGTGGATTTGCCAGGCTGCAATTACAGAAAATTAAAGAAATTCGATGATGAAGTATTATGGAATAATATAAAGGAAGGGGTTGATGAGAATGGAAAGAAAATGGACACCGGCGCAGAAGAACGCGATTGATACAAGAGACTGTAATGTGCTGGTTTCGGCGGCTGCCGGTTCAGGAAAGACTGCTGTTCTGGTAGAGCGAATTATTTCCATGATTACAGACCCTGACAAGAATATAGATATAGACAGGCTGGTTGTTGTTACATTTACAAAGGCGGCAGCAGCCCAGATGAAAGACAAGATAAGAAAAGCACTTGATTCAATGCTTGACGAGAATCCGGGGGATGTGAACCTTTTAAGACAGATAACACTGCTTAACAACGCACAGATAACAACGATAGACAGTTTCTGTCTATGGATAATCAGAAATCATTTTCCAGAGGTTAATCTGGACCCGGGGTTCAGGATAATGGACGAGGGTGAGAAGAAGCTTATTGAAAATGATGTGTTAGAAGATGTGCTTGAGGAATTCTATGCCGAAGCAGATGAAGAATTCTTTAATCTTGTTGATGCATTTGGCATGGGACGGGACGATTCAGGGCTTGTGAGCATTATAGATAAAATATACCGTTTTTCAAGAAGCAATCCGTGGATTGATGAGTGGTTTGACGAGTGCATGTTAGTTTATGATGATGAGACTTACGATAATCCTGCAATTAAGGAGCTGTATGATTCAATTAAAAATGCACTTTTCGATTACCGTGATAAATACAACAGATTAGTAGATATCTGTTCTGAGCCGGCAGGACCTGCAGCATATACAGGTGCTTTGCAGTCTGACCTGCTTGGAATTAATGAGATGATTAATTCACAGGATTTTGGAGAGCTTGGCAGAAGGATAAGAATATTTTCATTTGAAGCCCTGTCAAGAAAGAAGGATGCAGGAGCAGACCCGGATATTAAAGAATATGTCAAGGGGCAGCGAAAGTTGTTTAAAGATTACATAGGACGGCTTAATGATAAGATATTCTTGAAAGATGATGAGGGAATATTTGCAGACATGCAGGGGGCAAGCATCCAGATACGGACTTTACTTAAAGTGGCAAAGGTGTATGCCAAGCGTGTTTCAGAGGTGAAGCGAGAGAAGGGCATAATTGATTTTAATGACATGGAACATCTTGCACTTTCAATACTTGTAAAGAAAGAAGATGGAAAGCTTGTATACACAGAGACTGCCGACAAGCTTGCGAACAGATTTGAAGAGATACTGATAGACGAGTATCAGGATTCCAATCAGTTGCAGGAGGTTATTCTTAATGCGGTGTCAAAGACGAGACTGTCCGGTGAGAATAACAATATATACATGGTTGGAGATGTAAAGCAGAGCATATACAAGTTCCGTCTTGCCTGCCCGGAGCTTTTCATAGAGAAGTACGATACATACGGCGAGACTGGCGATAATGTTAGAATTGAATTACAGAAGAATTTCCGAAGTCGTGAAAATGTGCTTGAATGTGCCAATGATGTGTTTAGTCATATCATGAATAAGAATTTTTCAGGAATTGGGTATGACGAATCGGTAAGGCTTAATGCAGGATTTCCATATCCTGAATATAGTGACAGTAATTACGGTGATGAAGCCAACAAGAGTACAGACGTTATTCTTATATCTTCAGAGAATGAAGAAGAAGCTACGACAAGAGAGCTTGAGGCAGACAGGCTTGCAAAGCTGATTGAGGGAATAGTTTCTTCTGGTGTAAATGTGTATGATGCAGATGAAAATATATACAGACCGGCAGAATACAGGGATATTGTAATTCTTACAAGGTCAGTTACAGGTTGGGCAGATACATTTGCAGATGCCCTGATGGACAGGGGGATACCGGCGTATACAGATTCGTCAACAGGATATTTCAGCGTGCGTGAGATACAGGTAATCTTAAGCATGCTTACAATAGTAGATAATCCGGTTCAGGAGATAAGCCTTGCGGCGGCAATGATGTCTTATTTTGGAGGATTTACGGCAGCAGAGCTTGGAATGGTGAGAAAGCTTGGCAGGGAGCATGCAGATAAGAATACACATAACAACCTGTATGAACATTTGAAAGCAGTTGCAGTGCTTGGCGGAGCAGATAAGATACAGGAGACGGATGTTAAGCAGCTGTCCGGCAAATGTGCATTATTCCTTGCAAAGCTCACAGAATACCGAGACAAGAGCAGTGTTGAGTCACTATATGATCTGTGCTGGGAGATGATATATGATTCAGGCTACTACGATTATGTGGGAACAATGCCTGCCGGAGCACAGAGACAGGCTAACTTAAATGTCTTGCTGGAAAGAGCAGCGGGATATGGAAAGTCAAGTTATTCAGGTCTGTTTAATTTCTTAAGATATATTGAAAGACTTAAGAAGTTTGACGAAGATTTTGCAGAGGGGGCTGCCAGCCTTGACAATGAGAATCTTGTAAGAATTATGAGTATCCATAAGAGTAAAGGTCTGGAATTTCCGATTGTAATACTTGCTGGGGCGCATAAGAGCATTAACTTTATGGACGCAACTGCGCCTGTGCTTGTAGACCAGAACTTAGGAATTGCAGTTGATTATGTTGACCTTGAAAGAAGAACGAAGACACCTACTATTATTAAAGGTGCTATGGCAAGAAGAATTGTAAGAGAGTCGATAGCTGAGGAAGAGAGACTTCTCTATGTTGCAATGACAAGAGCAAGAGAAAAACTCATAATTACCGGAGTTGTAAAAGATGCAGACAAGACACTTGATAAATACAGGGGAAGTGCAAAGCAACTTGCAGCAGATGGAATGTTGTCTTTCGCGGACAGTGAGAATATAAAGAACTATCTTGATATGATAATGCCAGTGTGTCTTATGGATTCAGATAAATTGAAAGGCAGCTTTAAAGTGATGGTTGATGCCGGAGAGGATTCTTGGGCTGATGTGGATGAATCCGGGGAGATGGCTGGTGAAGCGAATGCTGTTAGAATCGGGGGACTGGCTGATGAAATTATGGAAGCTGTGTCTTATCCTTTATTAGAGGAGCTTCCGGAGTATGTTCCTGATGATAACGCAGCCGGAAGGATGAAGCTGACGGTTTCGCAGCTTAAGGCTATGCAGGCGGATGATGATTCAGAGGAAAATGCTTACATGGATGAATCTGTGAAGACAGCACTTAAAAAGGAAGAATGTGATGAGACAAACAGCATAATTCCAAAGTTCATAAGCGGTGAGGAAGTTAAGCTTGCTGCTAATGAGCGTGGTAGCGCATATCACAGGGTTATGGAATGTCTTGACTATTCAGTGAGTGTGCTGTCTCTTATACACATCTCCGAGCCCACGAGACCCTAAGACATCTCGTA
>ENA-OYWG01000501-OYWG01000501.1-human-gut-metagenome-genome-assembly--contig:-NODE-501-length-12089-cov-14.392139_pt1 | contig 12089 bp, 15 predicted proteins | sample MGYA00244811_ERZ653398 | MGnify/ENA primary metagenome ERZ653398 (study PRJEB26926, sample SAMN06165162) | human gut metagenome | biome: ENVO:00009003; feature: ENVO:2100002; material: ENVO:00002003...
TCTACACCCTAGAGTTCGTCGGCAGCGTCAGATGTGTATAAGAGACAGATTGAAAGCATTCAAGAAAAATAACATAGATTATACTAGAAGAGCATTGCCTATGGGTGATTACATAATAGAAGGTCCAAATGGCCATGTGCCAAACGTAGTAATTGAGAGAAAGGCTTCTATAGATGAACTTGTAGGAAACTTATTAGATACATCTACAAAGGATGAGAACGGCAATAATAGATTCATCAGAGAACTTATTAGAGCTAAGAGAGCCAATAAGAAATTTATACTTCTAATAGAAGATGAAAAGTTTTATACTAATCTTTTAACTGGCAATTATAGATCTAAAGTTAATCCGAAGGCTGCTAAAGGTATGATTATGAGCTTAGAAACTAAATATCCTAATTTAAATATAGTATGGATGGAGAAAAGAGAAGTAGCTTCTTATATACATTCAATTCTATATTATGCAATTAGAGAAGATTTGAAATAGATTTAGGACTGGGAGGAATTATCCTCTCAGTTTTTTTATTATATTTGATACGATATGTTACATAGAATGTTACAATAAATAGTTAATATTAAAAGAACGTTGAAAAATAGCCAAAGTTAATGTAACTTTTTCTCTCTTTTGTTACATTCATAATTCTAAGAAGAAAGCCTCCAATGATAAAGTCTTAAATTCAATTGTTCCTAGAAATTGTTGTACACAACAATAATTGGAAATAAATTTAAAATTCGGAATAAGTGTAGTTATTCCAAATATCCAAAAAATGGGGACTAAATGGTAAAAAATACTGTGTACAGAAAAAAATGTAAAAGAAAATAGTTGCTTTTCTAACTAAGTTGGACTACTATTATATTGTAATAACAAATAGTAATAACAAGAGGTGCTTAAAATGAATTTAAACATTCCAAAAACCAAAGATACAATAATTCAAATAAGGGTAACAACTGAAGAGAGAGAAGAAATAAAAAAAGAAGCAGCTAAAAGAGGCTTCACTGTAACTGAATTAATCAAGGTTGCCTTAAACGAATATTGTAAATAGACATAAGAAAAGCACCTTTACTATTTAAAAATAATAAAAGTGCTTCTAGTAACTAAAAGGTATAGTTACATATATCCAATTTAATTATACCACATAGTTACTCATGTAAGCAAAATAAAGGGGGAGTAACAAATGAAAAATGATGTTTTTAAAATTTTTAGTGCTATGGAAAACGAAAGTAATAAGTTGGAAGGAGTTGTGTCAATACTATATGCTGTAGCAGATGCTATAAATTACAGTTCTAGTGATCCGAAAGACTTTGCAGCAGCAATAGAATTAGCAGCAAGTACACTACAAGATTTTAGCGTTAAGCATGGAGAATTAATCTACGAAGGATGCCAATTGGTAAAAGAAAATAAATTAGAAGCAATAAAATAAATTAAAAAGGGGGATGCTTCAATGGATGTATGGGAAAAAGATAGAAAGAGATTATTTAATGCAGTAGCATCAGTGATAGAGCGAGATAGAGACACTTTTATTGAGAAATCAGGAGTAGAAGTGGAATTTGGAACATCTTTTACAGATGATGAATTTATGACAGTAGATGCAGAGAAAAGCGAAATAAGAATTTTTACAAGAGTTAAAGGCGGTTCAATTGATGAGATTGTTATTGATGAAGATAATAGTAATTTACTAGTTATGTTAGAGCAAATCCTAAAAGAAGCAGAAGAAATAGAATAGTAGATAAAGGGCTGGAGAGATCCAGTTCTTTTTTATTAAAAAAAATAGGAAACATATACAAGCTATAGTGCATATATATAATTAAATTCAAAAGTAGTTCGTTGGTATTTCCGAACTATTCCTTCCAGTACGAACTCTAGATAGTGTTCCTCCCTCCGTTTCTGCAACTCTAGCAGGGCATGTTCGCATGAACTTAGGAACTACAGTAACTATCTATATATATCTACGATAGGAGTGATTATATGACTGCTAAAAAAGATAATGAAAATAAGGATAATTTACTGCAAATGGCCTTTGACTGGATATGGTATAAAATATTTCCAAAGCCAAGAATAGGGACCATATCTCAAGAAGAATTAGATGAAGTATTTCCACATCTACCAGAGAGGATTGATTATGAGTTACCTAAGAAAATAAACAAAGAAGGTATATATATTCATATAGGAAAGACCTTCAAGGGAAAAGAAATAGTATTAGACTTAAAGTCAAACCCTCATACAGTGGTTACAGGGGTTACTGGAGCAGGGAAAAGCGTATGTATAAAAGAAATAATAACTACACTTATGAAGAATTATTCTAGCAAAGATATAGAATTTTATTTTATAGATTTTAAGATAGTTGAACTATCACTTTTCAAAAGATGCACTGACTATGTAAAAGCCTATGTAACTGAAATAGAAGAAGCTAAAGAGCTATTAGCTGACCTTATGGAAATTTGTAAGGCACGTTATAAGTTATTTGATGAATTAGAAGTAACAAATATATATGACTACAATAGATTAGTACCAAAAGAAAAGCGACTTAAGAAACAAATAATAGTAATAGAAGAATTTGTAGAGTTTACACAAGATAAGAAAAAGATAGCAATGGCGCTATTGAGAAGATTTTCGAGCCTATCAAGAGCATCCGGGCAATATCTAATAGTTACTGGACAAAGATTTGATAATACAGTAATAGACTTAGTTCTAAGAAATAACCTGTCAAATAGAATTGTATTCCAAATGAGCGATGAAGCTAACAGTAAACTATTGTTAGGAGTGCCAGGAGCTGAAAAGATAAATGTAAAAGGTCGATGTTACGTGAAAGTGAATGCAGATTTAAAAGAATGCCAAAGCTATTATATTTCAGATAAACAAGTAAAAGAATATATTAAATCTTATATCAAGCCTAAGAGTAAAAATAAGCCTACCAATGAACAAACTATCAATGATGATAATAAAACCTCTAAGAATGGACATGAGAGGGCGAGAACGATAAGTGATGACAATAATATTATAGACTTATCATTTATTGATAATTTATAGGGGTGATAATATGATTTGTATTACTGATCGAGATATGAAAATTAAGGAATTTTTAAAAGAAGTAGGCGTTGCTGATACAAGAACACTAAGCGCATTATTTTTCCCAAATACAACTATGAGAAATGCACAAAAGAGACTTAAGCAATTAGTGGATGCTAAATACATCAAGTGCTATAGAGAAAATGTAATAAGTCAAAATGTATACTTTACTAAGAAGCCTTCTAACGTACCGCATAAGATTAAGTTTAGCCAGTTACTTGCTGAAATTGAACAACAGAATATAGAATTATTGAAATATAGGTGCCCTTACAAAATAGGGGGCGTAATAGCAGATGGACTAATAGTAATTAAAGACCGAGGAAAGGTAAAAATATACTTCGTAGAGTGTGAGAGAACTAAGAAACTGGACATCTCTAAGTATGAAAGCCTATACTATTCTAGATCTACATGGAAAGAAGTATTCCCAGTCATGCCAAGGATATTATGTATAACAGATAAGAGAATTAATACAGAACATAAGACCTTAAATATAAGAACTTGCAAATGGGATTTATCAGATTTGAAAATATAAGGAGGTTATATTATGGAAACTCTATTGAGAAATTCTGGTATGCAACAATTAAAAGAGTACTACTATGATGAAAGGGGAGAATATCCTCCATCAGATTTTACCAAAGAAGAAATAATTCAAACTATACTTAATAGCATGAAAAAAGCTACAGTTTGACACTGTAGCATCCATTTAAAATAAAAAGAAATAAATTCTTTGAAAACTAAAATTATTTAAATTATAGCCAAATATTTCTAATTATATTCAGCTTCTGCTGGATTATTTTTTTTAGAGAATCATTCTTAAGATTAACAATATAAACATAGAATAGGCAACTACTACTAGGGCTCTATCTTGCTTTTTAGTGAGATCTATCTTTTCTTTATCTAAGCTTCTTAGCTTGTAGTATACTTCCCATGCCTCCATATTCTCATATACGTCTGGATTAGCTACTACCTTAGAATTGATATTATGAGCCTTGTCCTTAGAATTATATCGAGGTTTATATTTATTTATAAGGAATTGTTCTAAAGCCAATGCAGTTGGATAGTCTGCACACTTGCATACTTCTACTCTGGCAACTTGACTATAAACTGATTTACCTAGATGGCCTTGCTTACCATTGAAATGGCTACAAAGTCTTCTATCTATATTCTTAGCGCTTCCAACATAGATTACATTTTCCAATGTATCTAAAAATCTATAACAACCAGCTCCTTTGTATCTAGTTAATAACAACTTAATCACCTCATTATTTTGTTACATTCGTGCTATAATATACTTAGAAATCAAATCAAAATAGGTAATATATAGAAAATAGAGGAGATAAAATGGCAAAAAAGCAATATAGAATAGAAGTTCCTGCTACAGAAGCAAACGTATCTGCATTGAAAGCAGCGAAAATAGATTTCACATTATATGAGGTGAATGAAGTAAGAAAATCTAGCGAATCATTCGCTTGTAGAGCTAACTTTGACACAGTAGAAATACTACTTAATCTCGTAGACACAATAGATACGAAGGATTATGCTAAACATTTACTTGAAAATCATTGTGTTGAATTACAAAAGACAATGCCATATAAAATGGAAAAAATCGTTAAGTTATAAAGGGGGGTAGAAGAATGAGTGAATATGATGATATAACAGCTGAAAAAATGAGAAAAGCTACAGAAGACTTGAAACAAATGCAAGAGAATTTCAAGAAATACGGCATATACGTACTAAATAAAGATATTCCAGAGGCGGTGACAAGACAAGAACTGTACTCTAGATTAGAAATGGAAGATGTATATAATGATATAGCTGAAAAGCAAAAGGAATTTCAAAAAGAAATAAACCGTATATCCAAGGATAAGAGGTACAAAGAAGAATTCAAAACTGATTATAAGAAGAAAATGCAAGAAGAATTTTTAAAATATAAAACTGAGAAATTGACAGAAGTACAATCCAAATTACAAGGCTATAAAACAGATCTACAAAATAAATATGCATATAAAGTAGAAGATCCAAAACTGGAAGCAACTCAAACAAATAACAGTCTATTAAAATTAGCTTTCCTGGATAATATCGAGAATAACACTGAATTAATGAAACAATTTGTGAGCGAAAACTGGAATAGAAAAGACATTATGAGCTTAGTAGAAGCTAAGTATCAAGATAACGCACATATAGTAAGCCAAATAGCTACCAAAAGAAAAGAAGAACAGAAACCATACCTATTAGTTGATAGTTGTTTGAATGATGTAAATGCATTTATCAATAATAGAGACTATAGTGTTAATGCGGATTACATAGAGAACGGAATAACAAAATTCAATTCATTTGATGAAGGTAGCCAAGAATAATGAAAAAACTCCATAGAAAGGAGGTGAGAATATGGCAGATGATAAAGTCTTAGAGGCAATCATTCGCCTTCGAAGGTGATGAGATAAGCAAGCCTTTACAAGATGTTCAAAAGGCACTAGGTAATACAAAGAAAGCAACCGAGCCAGTATCAAAAGAGCTGAGTAAACTACAAAAAATAATTAACACAGTTAAGCCAATTCTATTAGCTGTAAAAGATAAAGCATCTCCAGCTTTACAAAAGGTAAAAAAATTAACTGATAAGATAATGAATACAAAAATAATGTTAGCTGTAAAAGATAAAGTTAGTCCTGTAGTCAATAAAATTAAAGGAGTTCTTAAAAGTGTTACTGGCAAAGCGTGGTCAGCAATGTTAAAAGCTAGGGACAAGATAAGTCCTATAGTATCTAAAGTCCAAGGAGCACTTAAAGGCATTACAAATAAAGTATGGAAAGCTATGGTGACAGTAAAGGATAAGGCAAGTTCTATATTGAACGGTATTAAAACTAAATTAGCTGTATTAGCCGCTGGAGTAACTGTTGGAATTAAAGCAGTGCTAGATACAACAGAAGTTTCTAAAGAATATAATAGAAATCAAGCTGTAATCGCTGGAGCAGCAACTCAAGGTGGATATAACACAAAAGATCTACAATACATGAGAAAGCAAATGTATGGATATACTGGTGATGATATGATGGCAACAAATGCCGTATCAAATCTAACTGGTATGGGGTTAAATATAAAAGATATGCAAAAGACTTTAGATGCAGCAACAGCGGTATGGACCAAATATGGCGATAGTATTCCAATAGAAGGACTTACTGAATCTATAAATGAAACAGCACAGGTCAGCAAGGTTACAGGTAACTTAGCGGATGCACTTAACTGGGCTGGAGTTAGCGAAGATAGTTTCAACAATCGATTAGAAGCAACTAAAACAGTTCAAGAAAGAGCAAAATTAATAAATGATACTCTTATCGGATCATACGGTAAAAGTAAGCAAATATATGATGAAAACACAAAAGCAATAAGAGCATACAATGAATCTCAAGATGCTGTGGCACAAAAGCAAGCTGAATTAGGAAAGACATTAGCACCAGTAAACACAATGATAAACAATGTTAAAGTAGCTCTAATGAATGGATTAATGCCTGTTATTCAGGAAATCACTCCAAAGGTGTTAGAGTTTGGAGAAAAGGTAAAGAGTGCTTTTGAAAAATTCAGAAAATCAGAGGAAGCTAATAACTTGTTACAAGTATTCAGGAGCGTATTTGAAACAGTATGGAATGCTGCAAAAGCAGTAATAGAAGCAGTTTCACCGACTATAAAAAATATATTCAACTGGATTGGAGACCATGCAAATCAAATCAAAGGAATTATTCAGAAGCTGGGTAATATATGGAAGAACGTCTGGGGGACTGTTGGACCTATATTACAAGCAGCATGGAAAATACTCGAACCTATTTTGAGTAGCTTTGTAGATGCTTTAGATGCAGTGCTATGGGTAGCTGAAAAATTATCCGGAGCGCTCAATGGGGTATCTCAAGCATTTAAAAATATAGCTCAAGCGTTTGGTAGAAAAGATGTTCAGAAAGCATTAAATGCATCTAATTCTGTGAAAACGGACCCTACCTATGGAGCTTATACACAGATTAAAGACCGAGCCATGGGACAAAGAGTAATTCCAAGAGATAATACTTTAATCAATGCTCATCAAGGAGAAATGTTGCTAACAGCTAGAGAAGTAAGACAATACAAAAAAGGTAATACTCCTCAAATCAATATAACGATGAATGGACCTATAATAAGAGAAGAAGCGGACATAGAAAAAGTAACATCAGGAATAGTCAGAAAACTGAATGAACAGAGAATTGTATTAGGTTAGTAATATAGAGCCATTTATTTAGCCTCTAATGGCTATCTAAGTGGCTTTTTAAGTATTTATATTGCTATCTACAAAGCAAAGCTATACGTTGAAAATACACAGTCAGAAAGGAGGATTGAAAAATATGTCGGAAAGAGATAAGAAAATAAGACTTAAATTTACTGATCTAAAGTCAATAAAGTTGTCATTAAATAGAGTTGCTAATTTAGTAGCCAATGGAGAATTGGATCCACAGAGAGGCAGTTGCATTGCTACTTTATGTAACACTTTATTAAAAGCTAGTAAACAAGAAGAGATTGAAAAGCAGATTGAGGAACTCCAAGAAATAATCGAAGATATAAGAAGGGAGAAAGATAAATGAATAAGCTAAGAAGAATGAAAAATGAGCTAAAAGCTATGAGAAAAGAAGATAATCCTTGTATTCCTTCAGATGATATTATGGAATTCGTTAGCCATTTAAGTAAGGAAGCAGCAGCGGATATTTTAGATAATGGATATGACCCAAAGACAGGAGAATTGATTTATAGTAAGCTAAAAACATTAACACTAGCTGAGATAGTAGGACCAGAGGCAGTTGCCTTAGTTGTTGGAACTGGAGATGGAACAAGAGTATTTATAGATGATGTAACGGACTAAAGAGGTGGAATTAATGGATTTAATAAAATTATATGAGCCAATGATGAAATCGATTATTAAGAAATATTTAGAGTATGCTAATAAGGTAGGACTAGACTATGATGATTTATTTCAGGAGGCTTCTATGACAGTTCTACAGGCTGAGAAAAGCTACAAAGCTAACAAAGGAATGAAGTTGGAAACATGGATTTACAACAACATAGACTGGAGAATGCAGAGAATTTTAGAAGGTAATAAAAAATATGAAAATATAATTAGTATTAATTCAACCGTAGAATCAGGCGAAGGAAGTATAATAGAAATATTGGATATGATCCAAGACAAAGTTAATATTGCTTTAGAAGTCCAAGACAAAATCATGATGGAAATATATAAGGCTGAAATTACAGCTAATTTAGATAAAAAGAAAGCTGATGTAATGATATTGAAGTACTTCTACAATCAAAATAATAACTATATAGAGAAAGTATTGAATATTACTGGAATCTCCAATTATGTGCGTGAATCAAGAATGACTCTTATAAGAAAATCTCTATTATTTAGAAATGAGTACAAACGAATTCATCATATAGACGAATATGATACAGAGAGAGTAGCTCTATTAGATAGCTAAGTAGTTCTAATGTCAAAGATATTGACTATTGCCATGGTCTTCGTTTTCAGCTAGCACCCTGTAGTGCTTCGTTTTCGTTCGCCATCATGGCGAGGGCACATTCCCGAATCAAGTCATCATTTTGATGATTTGTTATGTTACATATTGAACTTGTGCGAGGGGAGAGCACGGATTAGCGTGGTCCTCTTATAGAAAATGAACATCGTAAAATGCGAAGTTGAAGCCCAATTGGGTGTCATCAAAATGATGAAAGGCGCACAAAAGAACCACTTTGTTATATTCAAAGCAGTTCTCTTGATGGAAAGAAATTTTTTAAAAAAATAAAAGAAAATAATACAAACATATTACAGAAATACAGATATGTATTAGAAAAAAATATATTTTTAAATTAAATTGGCAAGTATTAGTTTTCATGGGGCAGTATGGTATAATATTTCTATAATAGAAGCGAAAAAAAGAGCAGTGTTGCTGCACTACTCTTTCCACGCAAGAATTGCTATCTCGAGAAAACAATCCTTAATCTATATATCATATCTAATATTATTATATACTATTTTGGATTGTTTAATCAATATTTTAAAATTTAAAAGGGGTGTATAATATATGAAATACAGTGAAATACAAACTTTCGAAGAATACAAAGAATATAATCGTCAAAGAGCGAAGAATTGGTACGAAAGAAATAGAGAGAAAAAATTAAAGTATCAGAAAGACAGATATTACAATATGAAAAAAGCAGCTTCTGATGCTGATGAAATAGAATAGAACATATCTAATAGCAATTCTTGTGAGAGTTTTTCCTTCTAAATAATTCAAAAGAAGGTGACTGGCAATGACAGACTTAAACAAATCAATAAAAAATATAAAATCCCTGGATAACTTGATGAATGTTATGCAGCATTATGGAATCAGTTTCAAAAAAGACAGTACAGGGTATGTGGCAAAATGCCCTTTTCATAATGAAAAAACTCCTAGTTTTAGGCTAAAAGAAAAAAATAATGAAGCTTTTTATAAATGTTTTGGATGTGGTGCTGCTGGAGACATAATTAATTTTATAAGAGAAAAAGAAGGCTTCACAACTTTAGAAGCAACTAAGAAAGCTTATGAAATATTAGGTATTAAACTTGATATACAGCCTTCTAAATTAGATAAGCTGAAAGAGTATATAGAAAAAAATATAAAACTAGATGGCTATTATATAGAAAATATGTATACCTATATGTTAGATAGTGATACTCCAAGCTCAATCAAAGTTAAATTTAGAAATAAATTTGATAAAACTAAAAAAGATATGAGGACCTATAAAATAATTGATATGGGTGATTATTATAAGCTAGGTACAAAAGCAAAAGATGGAGATTATAATTACACGATATATAATTATCCAAAAGTTAAAGAAGCTATAAATAAAATGACTAATGTGTATTTTGTTGAAGGTGAAAAAGACGCTGATACACTTAATAAATTAGGTTTTACAGCAACTACAATTTTTGCTAAAACAAACGATGAAAAAATATGGAACAAATATGAAATACAGTTACAAAATGCCAAGATAGTATTCATCGGAGATACCGGCAAGGCTGGAGAAGAATTTAAGCAGCTGGTATGGAAGCATTTGAAAGATAATATTCAAACCTTTAAAGTAGTAGATCTTCAGGGGTTGAAAGAAATGGGAGATAACAAAGATGTGTCCGACTGGTTAGAAGCTGGACATACAAAAGAAGAACTTATAAAAGCTATAAAAGACGGCTGGGACTTGAAAAAATCTACTAAATGGAAAGATGTTACTGAAGTTACTAAGAAAAATGGAGTTGTAGAAATTAAAGCATTAAATACTATTGATAATTTCAAATTAGTATTAGAACGTACAGGAACAAAGATATTTAAAAATGAAATCACAAAAGTATTATCTGTAGAAACTAATTTCTTCAAAAATAAAACACTTGATACACTTATAACAGAAATAAAATCTCATTGTACAAAAGAACGTTTCAGAATACTTAAGACTGATGTTAGGGATTATATTGAAGCTATAGGAAATGAAAATACTATAAACCCTTTTAAAGTATGGATGGATCAATTACCGCCGTGGGATAGAACATCAAGAATAGATGAATACTTAGATAATTTTGTTACTGTTGATGGTTATAATCAAGAACTGAAAAAACTTCTTATGACGAAATGGCTATTATCATTCTGTGGAAGTGTTTATGATTCAAATTATAAAGCTTATGGATTATTGATATTAAAAGGTGAACAAGGTATTGGAAAAGGTGAATGTTTTAAAAGACTTATACCAATAGATGAAGATTGGGTATTTCTAGGGGAACAAGAGTACAAAGGTGATAGAGATAATATCCAAGCTCTAACTTCTCATCTAATAGTTGAGTTTTCAGAATTTGCTAGATCTGCTAAAAAAGTAAATGAGTTCAAAGGATTTGTAACAGCTGAAAAAGATGCACTATCTTTAAAATATGATAAATATATCACTACTAATAAAAGAAATAATATTTATTTTGCTACTGTTAATGATGGAGAGTTTTTATTAGATGATAATAATAGAAGAATGTGGATTATTGATTTAGAATCTATTAATTGGGAAGGCATTAATAATTTTGACTATACTCAATTATGGGCTGAATTAAAAGAAATATATTTAGCTAAGCCAATTATAGAAAATCAACCTTGTTATCATCTACAAAACGATGAAAAAGATAAATTGCAAGAATCTAATAAAAATTATAATTTCAAAAGTGAATTAGGAACAGTATTAGAATCATTATTAGATTTTGACAATCCAGAAAGATTATGGGTAAGAAGTGCGGAAGTTTTAACTATGATAGATGTAAAAGCTAGTGGGACATCAATTACAAGAGAATTGAAGAAGCTAGGTGAGGAAACAAGTATAGACACTCCAATAAAAGGAATGCCTAGAGGAAGATATAATAGTTGTCCTTTACCAAGAAATTGGTATGGAGAAATTCCTAAAAGATTTAAGAATAGATTAAAGGATCAACATAACTTAAAACTTGTGGAAGTTTCTAAAAAAAGTGTGGAAGTTTCTAAAAAAAGTGTGGAAGTTTCCACAGATAAAAAAATAAAAGAATTACAAAATAAAAATATAGAGCTTTTAACAGAAAATAGAAATCTACTAGAAAAAATTGAAATACTTGAAAATAAATTAGAAGAATTATTAGAAATCAACCGCTGGTATGAACAAAATTTTAATAAAAAAGAAGTGTAAACTGAAAAATGTGTGTGGATTTCCACACTTTATATTAATTTTTAAAAAAATTAAAAAAAGAAGTGTGGAGACTCACACAGTTTTTATATACTTTTTCCCACACTTTTACACACTTATATTTTTATCATCTGTGTAAAAATAGCTTAGTAATATCAACTATTACCACATATACACACTTTCCACACTTATTTTTAGTAAAATTATAAAAAACATATAAATATAATATCAGTGTAATATGAGTTATATGATATATCTGTCTCTTATACACATCTCCGAGCCCACGAGACCCTAA
>ENA-OYWG01000503-OYWG01000503.1-human-gut-metagenome-genome-assembly--contig:-NODE-503-length-12014-cov-5.162973_pt1 | contig 12014 bp, 11 predicted proteins | sample MGYA00244811_ERZ653398 | MGnify/ENA primary metagenome ERZ653398 (study PRJEB26926, sample SAMN06165162) | human gut metagenome | biome: ENVO:00009003; feature: ENVO:2100002; material: ENVO:00002003...
GAGATGTCTTAGGGTCTCGTGGGCTCGGAGATGTGTATAAGAGACAGCTCTTACAGTATCCTGAAATACTTGCTACGACAATTGCCGCAGAGAAACTTATTACAAATCCATGTAGAATGGTTTTTATTGAAGCAAGTATAACATTTCCGAAGCCTTCATATCGCAACAACGTATAGCTTCTCGCCATGATAGTAGTGAGTGGTGGAAAAATATACGAAGGGATTAAACCGTTTCGTGCAGTTACTTCCCAAGTGATAGCAATTACTATCAGCCAAAACCATTTTTTGCTCAACATCACTATTACCTTCTTTCATATGTTGTCCGGTGCGTTGTCGGCACCGGACAACTGGATAACCCGTTAATGAGGAATTTTGTCGTAGTTAGGGAGTTCTTCAAAGGAAAGAGGCTGTTTATTAAGCATACCGCTCTCATACATCAAGGCACTCAATTTGTTATATCCGGTTATTTCTTTAGTCGGAGGTAAGGATTCCATAATCCCTGCAATTTCAGCCTTATCGCACTCATATAACTCTGAGAGTATCTGAGCATTATGATCAAGCTTTGAGTTCCAGGAATCCATTATCTCGTCACGAGCGCTTTCAAACGCTACTACGACTTCGTAATTCTCATTATAGAAATCACTGTTTGCACAAAGGCAATTGCCCAGATTGTAATCATCAATAACGTCCTTAAAATCGGCTATCAAAGTAACATTTTCAATTTTTTCTGCTTCGTTAGATACAGGATATGACAGGATTGCTCCTTCTATTTCCCCGTTATTGGTTTCAAGCATAGCAAGCGATTCTGATTCAGGAATCTTACTCAACATATTTGTATACTTGTTGATGTCAAGTCCATTTTCTTTCACATATGCTAAGAAAGATATCTGCGGATTAGTGTTCAAGCCCTTAATAGCAAGAACATCGTCCTCTTTAAAGTCAGAAATGTCAGTATATCCGCAACAACTGTACAATTTCACCATTGCATTCCCGTAATTGGAAATGAGCGTAATGGGCATATCATTTTCCTTGGCAGAGATATAAGCTGATAATGCAGGGGCCGCAATATCAACAGTTCCGTTTGCTAAAGCATCTCTAATATCACTTGCCGAGGACATTTCAACCCACTCGGCAGTGACACCATCAGGGAGATACTTATCAAGTGTATTTTCAGCTATCATGAGATGACTTACTGCCGAACCGTATCCAGAAGGATTATAGGCGATAGTTACCTTGTCTGTTGTACTCTTTTTATGAGAGCACCCCGTCGCAAGTGTAAGACTCAGAACCGTAGCAAGAGCCGAGCTGACGACAACATTGAACCTTTTTTTCATAGTGATTACCTCCATTGATTTTTAGTGGTTGGAAAACGAACTTTTTTTGAAGATGATAGAACATAGATGCTTCTGTTTCATTTATATTCTGTCTTCTTCCTTGTCTCTAATTATACTCAGAAACAGTAATATTTCAAACACATACCATTCTTATTGATACATAAGATTTGTATCAATGTGTATGTACGTGTATTATTATTTGAGGAGGTTTATAATGGATAAGCCGAAAAATTTGATTAAAATTCGTGACATTAAGAATTTATTGATAAAAGGCACTAACGTCAAATACCAACATGGGGATTTCGCAAAAAGACTTTTGGTGGATGGCAGTCTATTACTATCAAGTGAAGAATTTGATAATGATATTGTTGGCTCCTCTGTATTTAGTAGTTTTGTAGGAGGCAACCTACGTCAGTTGAACAATGGTAAATGGGGATATGCGATTGTAGGAGTAACAGAGCGTCTTGAAAGATTAAATCTTGAATATGAAGATGAATATGATGAATGCTATATCTATGTATGCTTTTATAATGCTTTCAAAAACAATATTTTACCCCATTTAAAAATCGAAATTTCAAAAGAATCAGATTATGATGCCTATCTTATGTTGGTTTATAAGAAGATAAGCGAATTAGTAAAAAAAGAAAACACCTACTATCTTGAGCTTTATGACGATATTACTAATATGATAGTAAATAAAGAGCTTTATAAAGCGTTAGCTTTATTATGCATGATCTCAATATTCCAAGATAAAGTATGTTTGTTTTTTTCTGATAAATATCGCACTCGTTGGTCGGATAAAGGTTTTTTTCCTTTTCAGTCAGAAATTGAATCTACCTCAAACACATTTAATAGCGAGGAAACAACCCATACTTATCCTATTCCGCTATCCACAATTGATTTTTTTGAAACAGTACTCTCTGATGAATCTGAACTTGGTAAAATTTCGAGTATCGATATGGCTTTTCATGGAGGTTCTTTATGGCTATATGATGGAAGAAAAAATGCTATTCTCAAAAAGGCAATTGAGCGAGGAATTAAAATACGAATAATTATTAACACATCACTGCAAGTTGATACAATTGCATCACATATGGGAATCTCTAAAAACCCCTGTACAAACCAACGGAAACATGGTAAAATAAAGATATGAAAATAGCACAGCTAAGTTTCTTTGATGCGGAAAAGAGATACGAAAAATTAACAGAATTAGGCGATCCGCTGGAGAAGCTGGATAGTATAATGGATTGGGAAATGTTCAGGGAAAAGCTCACCACGGTGTGTCAGAAGGAGGAGTACACAAAGGGAGGACGCCCGCCCATAGATGTCATTATCAAGTTCAAAGCTTCTGTACTGCGCCGAATTTACAATCTCTCGTTTGACCAGATAGAATACCAGATCAATGATCGCCTGAGCTTTATGCGTTTTTTAGGCATTGGTCTGCATGATAAGGTACTTGATTCCAGAACCATATGGGATTTTGAGAACACACTTGCCCAGGCAGAAGTTATTGAGGAATTGTTCCGTATGTTCGATGAAAAACTTGAAGAAGAAGGGCTCATAACTCATAAGGGAACGATTATCGATGCGACTTTTGTTGATGTTCCAAGACAGCGTAATAGCCGTGATGAAAACAAAACAATTAAGAACGGCAACATTCCAGAGGATTGGAAAAAGCCCCAAAATGCGCATAAGTTGGTTCAGAAAGACACCGATGCACGCTGGGCAAAGAAGAATAATGAAACACATTTCGGATACAAGGATCACGTAAAATGTGACGCTGACAGCAAGTTAATCACCAATTACGACGTAAGTGATGCTGCTTTGCATGATAGTCAGTGCAGCACGGCTCTGCTTGATGATACAGACAAGGTCTTTTACGCGGACAGTGCATATTCGAGTGAAGAAATCGCAAATCATTTGCCCGAGGGCTGCGAAAATCAGATATGTGAAAAAGGGAAAAGAAATCATCCGCTTACAGATGAACAGAAGGAAGCCAACCGCAAAAAATCAAAGATACGCTGCCGCATTGAACACATTTTCGGATACATGACAGGAGTCATGCATGGAATCAACATTCGCTCGATCGGTCTGACCCGTGCATGTTTCAACATCGGACTGATGAATCTTGTTTATAACTTTTGCAGATATGAATTTTTGAAACGTCCTAAAGCATGCAACGGGATAACTGCGCCTATTTGAGGATAATGGGTTGAGGATAATCGTAATAATCGGGCGTTTATTGCTGATTATTCACTTTGGAGAGAACGAATCCTCTTTTTTTGGTATCTGCGGTTTTTTTGAGGGGGTTTTTAGAGGTTACCATATGAGACAGCCTGGTCTGATGTATACTGGTTTTGACAAAAACGCAAGTGATTGGTGCCGTTTTATGGCAGAACACATTGACAATGTAGAGGTTCGTATCGCACAAATTCCATTATTACGTAGAACCTATATTGTTAAAGGTGAGTGTAGCAAAGGTTGGGCAAATGTAACTTATTACTCTTATGGGAATTTTGACATTTCAAACGATCAACGCTTATGTTTTCATAGCGGCGATAATGCGTATAGAGTCTATATGAACGAGTATAACTATATATGGGATAATGCGAGTGAACTATATTCTGAGTTGGTTGCTGAGAAGTATGAAGAAATCCCCAAAGATACAGCTTCGATGGTAGAAAAAGCTCTATCGGACAACGCTCCATTAGGCAAAGTGACAAGTATTGATATGGCTTCCCACAGCGGACTTCTTTGGCTGACAGATACAAAATATGTTGACAACTTTTTGAAAGCGATTAATCATGACGTAAAGTTTAGAATAATTGTGAATACATCCTCAATTGATAAATCCGCAAAGCATATGCGTCAGCCTATAAAGAAGTACCCAGGGTTTGATCAGTGCCTAATAGAATGGTTGGAAAGAGAAAAAATGTACCCCGAATTAATTGAAGTTCGTGTAGCAGAAGTCCCTCTTTTTCATTGTACGCATATTATTAAAGGCGAAAATGGAAATGGTTGGATAAGAGTACGATATTACACCTACGGTAACTATGACATTTCAAAGGATCAACGTTTATGCTTAAAAAATACAGACGAAGCATACAGACTGTATCTTGATGAGTTCGAGTATATTTGGGAACTATCAGTCAGAGCTTCAGAATACATCAAAAGGATGCATTATGATATAACAAATTGATAAACAATATAATTATGGTAAGTAGTAATTAATGCTATTTGTAAAAAAGACCGGGGGTTTTTATGAAAGTATTATATTCAAATATGCTGCCATTAGGCACTCAGGATAATCAGGAAACGATAGATGAAAATATCAGAAAGCAGATCGAGAAAGCGGACAGAGCAGATATTGCTGTCGGCTATGTTTCTCTTGCTTCTTTAGAGGAGCTTGACAGGATTATATGCGAAAGCTCTGTTAAGCATATCACACTTGTGATAGGTATGTACTATATTGAGGGAATGCCCGAAAAAATCTATTATACAGCGTTAAAGATAAACAAGAAGTGGAATGATATGGGGATAGGCGAAGTGCGTATCGTTCGCCCCTTGAAGTATCACGGGAAAGTATACTGCTTCTATAAGGATGGCAAGCCTTTTTCAGCTGTAATCGGCTCTGCTAACCTCAGCGTACTCAAACTGGAAGCAAATAACCGCCGTCAGTATGAGATCTGTTCTCTGACAGAGGATCTTGGCGAAGCACAGGAAATTGCAGACTTTATCGAAAGAATAAAAGCTCCTGCCTGCTCTGTCAATATTACCGAAGCTGGCGATATGCCGCTTATCAGAGAGCAGAACGTTTCTCTCACAGGCATTGATTCGGTTGACGAACTGCCTAAAACTGATGTAAACATCTACATGAGGCATAAGACCGACCTTACCTTTACGCTTCCTTTGAAAGTGCCGGCATACGAAGAACGCTTTATGGACGATACAAAGCACTATACTCAATCCAATATAAACGTCTGCTACTCTCTTGATACAAGAAATCCGAAAAAACCGAAGTCAAGAGACTGGTACGAATTTCAGATAACCGTATCGAGTAAGATCTACAAACTGCCCGGTTATCCAGAAAAGAACGTACCGTTCTATATATTAACAGATGACGGCTTTATGTTCAAGGCACATACAACAAGCCAGAATAACAAACAACTCAGTGCTGTAGGAAGCGAACATATACTTGGACGCTGGCTTAAAGGCCGTTTGGAGAACGCAGGCTTAGTAAAGCACGTTTTGGATACTCAGGCTGATAAAGACAGAGTAGGCATGGTAACAAAGGAAGTCCTTGCCGCATACGGCTGCAACAGCCTGACTTTCACAAAGACCGATAAAACAGCCGCAGACGAGGACGGAAATGAATTAGACGTGTGGATCGTTGAGTTCATTTCCTCTAATGACGAGGTTTAATATATGCAGTATCTAAAGAACTACCTGAATAAAATCATTTCAAGAGGAAATGAAAAGCTGGCAGAGTCCATTTCAAAGACCGCCGAGGATATTGGAAAGGACTACATCAGCACATTCTCCTTTACAAGCCATGAGATCGGACTTCTTTTCGGAAATGTTCAGTCCGGCAAAACAGGTCAGATGTTCGGCATTTTAAGCAAGGCCGCAGACTTGGGCTTTCCTGTATTTCTTATTCTTACAACGGACAACGTTGCACTTCAGCAGCAGACAATAGAGAGAGTTAATTCTGATCTTGAAGGCTTCTGCATTTGCGGCGAAGATGATATGGGCAAATTTGTAGAAAACAGTCTGTTAGACCCTGCCATTATCATTCTGAAAAAGAATAACAGAATATTGAGAAAGTGGGCTAATACGCTGAATACCACCGGTTTTATGAAAGGCAATCCGCTTTTCATCATTGATGATGAGGCTGATGCCGCTTCACTCAATACCTTTATCAACCGCAGGGGAAATCAGCAGTCATCGATCAACAAATATCTTGACTCAATAAAGAACGGAGCTACAAGCAGTCTGTATCTGCAAGTCACAGGTACACCGCAGGCTATTCTGCTTCAAACACTTGCATCTGGCTGGCACCCTTACTTCACTTATTATTTTCAGCCTGGAAGCTCGTACTTGGGCGGAGATTTCTTCTTCCCGTCCTCACAGAAGCCTGACTGCATTACATTCCTTGAAACTGTAAAAGAGGATACGAAAGAAGCCGTACTCCGACACATAGCAGTATCTGCTCAGGTGCTTGCATCAGGCGGAAAGGTCTGCAACGCACTTATTCACCCAAGCGTAAGACAGTCTGCTCACAGCACTTACGCAAATGAGGTGAAGAAGGTTCTTGAATGGTGCAAAGCCAATAATACGGAGTTCGAAGCTGAAATAGCAAGGCACGTTTCTAATCTCTCACCGCAGAAAAGCGATAAACAGCCTGATGATGTGCTTATCAGCAAAGCTGAGAGCCTTGTGGCAAACGATGAGATCTGTGTTTACATAATGAATGGTACAAACGAGGTTGACAGTTCGGCTTACGCTCAGGGCAGCAACATCGTTATCGGCGGAAATACCCTCGGCAGAGGTGTAACATTCCCCGGTTTGCAGACTATCTACTATACGAGAACAAGCAAAAAGCCGCAGGCGGATACGATGTGGCAACATAGCCGAATGTTTGGATATGACCGTGATTCCGGCATGATGATGATTTACATTGACGAACATCTTTACAAGCTGTTCTCCGATATAAACGCTACCAATAATTCAATCATCGCTCAGATCGAGCGTGGAATTGACGATGTTAAGATTTACTATCCAGAAGGTCTTAATCCTACAAGAAAGAACGTTCTTGACAACAAGCACGTTGAGATCATTTCAGGCGGCACTAACTATTATCCGTTCTATCCAGATAATGACAGCATCGAGGGCATCAGCGAACTGCTGAAAACTTTTGATAACGCTGATCCGTATTATCAGGTCAGCCTTAGATTCATCAAGGAAGTGCTGTCGCATATTATTCCAAGTCCCGATTTCAAGCTGTCTGCATTTATGTCTGTATTGGACACTATGCTCGCAGATACTCCAACAGGGCAAGGTATCCTTATTGTCAGACGTGAAAGAGATGTAGCACAGGGAACAGGTGCATTGCTGTCGCCAAATGACTGGAAGTTAGGCGGACAGTTTACCGACAAGCCTGTTCTGACTATGTATCAGGTTACGGGCAATAAGGGGTGGAACGGCAGAAAGCTCTGGATACCGAATATAAAGCTGCCGCATGGTACAATGTACTACGATGTGACGGAAGAAAGTGAGTGAGACAGTATGGAACTGTATAAAATAATTACGCTTACTCAAGACGAAATGCAGAAATGTATTGCTTTTTCAGAAGAATCTGCAAAAACTCAGCAGCAAATTGAGTTTGGACAAAAAGATACAAAACCTCGATCCATTGATGAAATAGCTCGTGACAACCTGATTGGGAAAATGGCTGAGGTTGCTGTATCAAGGATGCTTCGGGAAGAATATGGGATTCATTTTCCAGTTAATTTTGATATTTATCCCCGTGGCGAGTGGGACGACTGCGATGTTCAGATAAAGGCATGGACTATTGACATTAAGTCAACAAGAAGCGGGAAATGGCTTTTATTTGAAACCAGCAAATTGAAAATGCGTCAGAATCAGAAAATCAACAACTTGCCTGATGCAGTTATCATGTGCAGAACGCCTTGGGACAGAGATAATGATAAACCGAGAGGATCAGTCGAGCTAATAGGCGCAATCAGTGTATACGCTCTTTTGAAAAATACTAATCATCGAGTATTACACTTGAAGAAAGGTGATGTTATCCCCAACACTAAGGCAAGACTTCAAGCAGACAATCTTGCAATAAGATTTGAAGATATTAACCACGATTGGGACAAAATCATTGATTATATGGTCAAAACTATGCCGCCTGACATTTCATCTTTACATATTCCAGATTGATAAGGATGAGAGTTATATGGCTGATAATCATTCAAAAGAAGTTCGCAGTATGAATATGTCCCATATACGAAGTACGAACTCAAAGCCGGAAGAAATAGTACGTAAATACTTGTTTTCAAAAGGGTTGAGATATAGAAAAAATGTGAGTAATATGCCGGGCAAACCGGATATAGTGCTGCGAAAATACAAAACAGTAATCTTTGTTAACGGCTGTTTTTGGCATCAGCATGACTGTGGAAGGTTTGTAATGCCTTCAAGTAATACTGAATATTGGTCTAATAAAATCAGCAGAAATGTTGAACGCGATAAAACCAATATTGAACTGCTTAAAGCGCAAGGATGGAAAGTGCTTGTTATATGGGAATGTCAGCTTAAGAAAAAAGTAGCTGATATATATTTGTCTCAATTATACGAAAGTATAATTAAATAAAAATTGATTGCCGTAAGGAGGAAATAACATGGCAAAAGCTGGCGATACTTTCACTATTATTCTTAAACAACCTCATTTGAATTGGGGATCTTACCGTTACACAAACTCCAGAGGAGTAGTGTATGGAGAAGGATATATTCCTATACCGGCAAAAGATGCCTATCGTTTAGGACTTCTTAATTCAAACGGAACGAATGGACAGGATATTCTCGGACAAAATATCTTTCATTGTAGCTCAGTAGACGGTCATTATAATGGCTATTTGAAAGCACAAGGAAATCAGGGGGGCGATTATAATTACGCCAAACAGTTTGCCGGAAATGATGACTTAAAAGCAATTGGTGATTGGTACTATGCAGTGGGAGCGAACGTTGGTGATAGAGTTAAGGTGACTTGGATAAGCTCAACTGAAATTCAGATTGAAAAAATATAAAAGAATGGCTGCTGAGTGTCGAATGACTCCCAGCAGCCTTTTCCTATATTATTCATTCATAGTAGCATCAATATGAGGATAGTCTATTCCGGCAAAAGTGTCAAGAATTGCGTTGAAGATGATTTTTACTCCTTCAGGAGGAACTGCCATTCCAATTTGCTTTCTTACTGAGGAGTATTTGCCAAAGAACTCAAAATCGTCAGGAAATGTTTGGATTCTTGCTCGTTCTCTGTTTGTAAGTTCTCTTTGTTCATCAGACCAATGATACATAAAAGTTCCGCCGCCGCCTGCAGCTGTAACAGTATATGATGGCTTCGCAGGATCTAACTTCCTGTATATCTGACTGATTTTGGTTCTGGTTCGTATTTTTAGTTCTTCCGGCAAGTCCTGTGCCTGCCACACATTCTCGCCAGGCTTAATATAAGATAAGCGACGTTTAACCTTTTCCTGAAGCTGTCTTATTTCATTATTAGGAGCATCAGCAGGAATATTTGATAAGGCTGTTTGGGCGGTGATGTCACACTCTTTATAAGGTTCTGGCGAAGGAACGTGAAACTTTATCCCTTTTGCATCAAGGTCTTTTCTTATACCTACGATTATTATCCTATGTCTCGTCTGAGGAACACCATATAATTCAAACTTGTACATATGAGGCACGAGCACATAACCAGCATCCTCCATGTCTGCAAGAATTTGCTTAAAATGATCTCCAGAACCTGCCGATTTCAGCCCGCTTACGTTTTCAGCCAAAAACCAATCAGGCTGAAAGCGCTTTAACACCTTAATACCATATGTATAAAGCTGTCCAAACTTTTCATTGTCAAGTCCTTCATGTTCACCAACATTTGAAAAGCTATTGCATGGGAACCCATATGCAAAAGCGTCAATCTCAGCAAGAGCATCTATGTTTAGTTCTCTTACATCTTCGCAGTACACAGAGCTATTGTCGCCTCCGCATATATTATGAGCGTATGTAAGACAAGTATCAGGATCGAAATCAGATGCCCAAGCGTGTTCAATGGTTAATTTCCCGTCTTGACTATGCGCATTATGGGCACCACAAGCAATGCCGCCTGGACCACAAAAAAGTTCTCCAAGCCTAAATTTTTTCTTTTTCATAATTGTTTACCTCTGGCTTTACGTGTTCCCAACGTTCTCAGCAAAGTAAATGTTGCCGTCATTATACAGCTATAATTCAATAGCAATACCTATTAATTATACCACTTTTTTCGATATTTGTCAACAACTGTGTATGCCGGCGCCAGAACCGCTCCTGCACGGACTCAAAACCGCGCTTTGCCGGACTAGGAACCGCACCCTTGCCGGAGTCAAACCGCATCTGTTGTGTATGCCGGTGTGTGTGCCGCTTCGATAATCAGCATAACGGAGTGAGCTTTTATGCCGCAAAACCCGCTTGACAGTGAGTATGAGTGTGGTAGGCTGGTGGCCAGGCAGCAGCCCTTGTTGCTGCCTGTGTTGCCAGACTACTGCGCTCATAGAGGCTTGCTGTCAAGTGGATTGTGGAATAAATGCGAACGGACGGAATGATCATTATGTTGTTCATCGTCCATGTTTAGCGCATTTTGTAAAGTGCGGTTCATGTCCGGCAAGGGTGCGGTTCCTTTGGCGACATACACACGCCGGAAGGAAAACATCGTTCCGCCGCGTGTGTATGTCGCCTATCCGTGCAAGGAACGAAGTAATCTGCCAGAGGAATGCACTTCGTGCATAGCATAGACAAAACGTTGTTTTCCTAACGGAAGTTACTGTATGACGCTCGCCACCCTTGACAGAACTTGAAAGAAATGCTTTGCAGTCGGTGCCGACGGCGACGAATTCAAGAACAGCTAAGTCGATCACAGTCGGAACAGCAATGGTATCATTGGCAAGTGTGTTCCTAGCGTAGGCTGGTGCTTTCCTTGTATTGGATTGATGCTTTCCAGTGCACTGAATAATCAATATACAAAAGTCATCGTTTTCAAAGATGGAGATAAGAAACGTTAGTAATTCCTTTTTTAACAATTCTTGTGACAATTGCGTTTAAATTCTGCCTATTGTTAATCTCTGAAAAAAATGTCTCTGGTATACACCACTCCTTCAAAATCAGTCAAATTATCATCATACCTATTTGCAATAATAATATCAACAGATTTCTTAAACTCATCTTCATTCTCGCTAATTCTAACGTTATGCCACAGAGAAAAGTCTATATCACAAGGCTCAAATATAACCAAAGAATAGTTTAACCTGAGTAATTCATAGATTACATCTATAACAGAGCTATACCTACAGTTTGCTGAATGTGACTTCATAACAAGTCTATATACACCAATTACTACATTGTCTAATTTCTTTTCCAGTTTTATTTTATCAGATAAAGAGATTATACGATGAACGATATATTCTTTTCTCTTTTGATTAGAACTCACAATAGCTGATATAACATCATGTGGTATAATATCGAAATCAGCTAGTAATTGCTTAGTATCTTTAGGTAAACAATAACCTCCATATCCGAAACTAGGATTATTATAAAACATCCCTATTCGTGAATCTAAGCATACACCCTCTATGATTTCTTTGGTATTGAATCCCTTAGTTTCTGCAAACATATCGAGTTCATTAAAAAATGCCACCCTAAGAGCTAGAAAGGCATTGGAGAATAGTTTTACAGATTCCGCTTCAGAATAACCCATAAATAACACTTGAACATTGTCAGATAATACGCTTTGCTTAAGTACATCTGCAAATGCAGATGCTTTTTCAGCATTTCGAAGATCTCCAGTTTTTGTTCCAATAATTATTCGACTCGGATATAAATTATCATGGAGCGACTTACCTTCTCTAAGAAACTCTGGACAGTATAGTAA
>ENA-OYWG01000507-OYWG01000507.1-human-gut-metagenome-genome-assembly--contig:-NODE-507-length-11905-cov-5.069789_pt1 | contig 11905 bp, 8 predicted proteins | sample MGYA00244811_ERZ653398 | MGnify/ENA primary metagenome ERZ653398 (study PRJEB26926, sample SAMN06165162) | human gut metagenome | biome: ENVO:00009003; feature: ENVO:2100002; material: ENVO:00002003...
ATCCACGGCCTATCATAACACATAATATTTCCTTTTTTTAAGAAACAAAGGAATAATAATAATATAAAGAAGTTGAGAATATGAACGTGAAAGAAGAATGGAAGGCGAAAGGTTTCATTGATGAGCCCGTTGATGAGTCTCTGGATCTGAAGCAAGAGATACGCCGTCTCTGCCGCGAGAAGGACGCTATCATCCTGGCCCACTACTACACGATGCCGGAGATACAGGACATAGCCGATTTTGTCGGCGACTCGCTGGCACTGGCGCGCGAAGCTGCCAAGACGGAGGCCAAGGTGATGGTTATGTGTGGCGTCCACTTCATGGCCGAGACCTGCAAGCTGCTCTCGCCGGAGAAGACGGTGCTCTCGCCCGACCTTACGGCGGGCTGCTCGCTGGCCGACAGTTGCAAGGCTGAGGACCTACGGAAGTTTAAGGAAGAGCACCCGGGCTACGAGGTGGTCTCCTACGTCAATACGACGGCGGCGGTGAAGGCGCTGACCGACGTGGTGGTGACCTCGGGCAACGCCAAGAAGGTGATCGACTCCATCCCCAAGGACACGAAGCTCATCTTTGGACCAGACTATAACCTCGGAAGTTATATCAACTCCGTGACGGGCAGAAACATGCTGCTGTGGAATGGTGGCTGTCACGTCCATGAGCGCTTTAGTGTGGCGGAGATCGTCAAACTCAAGGAGCAGCATCCCGAGGCCGTCGTCATGGCCCATCTGGAGTGTAAGGCGCCCGTGCTGGCCGCTGCCGACGTGAAGGGATCGACGGCCACGATGCTCCACTACGCACAGGATCATCCTGAGGTCAAAGAGTTTATCGTTGCTACAGAGGCTGGTATCCTCCATGAGATGCAGCGCACCTGTCCCAACCAGACTTTCCTCCCCGTGCCTCCTGAGGTGACGGAGGGTGGCAGGGGCTGCGCCTGCACGGAGTGTGAGTATATGAAGAAGAACACGCTCAAGAAGGTGTATAACGCACTGAAGTATGGCTGGCCTGCCGTGGAGGTGGATCCTGCTATTGCACGCGACGCCGTGAAGCCCATCGAGCGCATGCTCTCCCTCAGTTGATCCGCATGAAGGGTAGGGTGGCTTATCAGTTATAAAAATACAGCAGGATGATGGAAAGATCCGTCTCCTGCTGTATTTTACTTTTTATCTGAATGGAAACAAACGGATTGGTTCTAAAAAACAACAAACAAGTCTTATATACAATAATCAAACTTATCTTATGAGGAGAATCGTATGTTCAGTATTTGCATTGTGCTGCTGCTCGCTGGTGCTTGCGCAGGAAAAGACGCGCAGTCTGTCGGTAGAACTGCTTGGTGCTCAAAATGTGGTGGGCGTCAACTATGATAGCCGGTTCAAGGGCAACTCGGGCTGGGGCTACCGAGTGGGCATAGGCTATGGTTATGGAGACAATTCCAGTTGGATCGATCAGAAAATCAGTGGTGTTGGTGTGCCGTTGGAGTTGAATTACCTGCTTGGAGAGAAGAAGAGTAAACTGGAGGTAGGCTTTGGCGCCAGTTTGGGTATGTATCATATCAAGGAAACGTCATGGTTCTATTCTCAGCCTGTGCCGCCCGAGACGGAAGGAATTGCAGAGCCCTACGAATCGAAGGAGAACCGTTTCGGCTATTTCTTGTTTGGTAACATCGGCTATCGCTACCAGCGCACCAACGGTTTTATGTTTCGCGTAGGCTTATCGCCGTCGTTCAACTTCGGCGATAAGCATGGCCTCAGTAAGTCCGCCTTCTACCCGTACATCGGACTTGGCTGGTCGTTCTGACGCTATCAAGGCGGCTTATATATATAAGGTATGTTTTTCTATATATAAATAATGTATAGGAAAACCTACTGAGTATTCTCCTCCTCTTTCTTGGTGAGCACGTGGTCCACACCTTCCATACGGTCTATTAGATAGACGGGACGTCGCTTGGTCTCGATGAAGACTTTGCCGAGGTATTCGCCGATAATGCCCAGGGAGATGAGCTGTACGCCTCCGAGGAAGAGGATGAGGATGACGATGGTGGGGAAGCCTTGGACAGCTTCGCCGACCACGAGTGTCTTGATGAAGACATAGACCATGTAGAGGATGGCCAGTAGGGCACTGAGCAGGCCGATGAGGGTGGAAAGGCGGAGCGGGGCGGTGGTGTAGGAGGTCAGACCGTCGATGGCCAAGTCAGCCAGGCGGCGGAAGTTGAAGGACGACTGGCCTGCCGTTCGCTGCTGCTCGTGGTAACTGATTTCCTGTTTCTTGAAGCCAATCCACACGTACATTCCCTTGGTGTAGCGTTGCGACTCGCGAAGTTGCCGTAGGGCGAGGATGCAGCGACGGTCGAGGAGGCGGAAGTCGCCTACGTTTTCGAGTACGTCGAAGCGGGTGGAACGGTTGAGGAGGCTGTAGTAGAGGCGGCTCAGACGGCGCCGCAGCCAACTCTCGCGGGCGATGTCTCGCCGCGCATAGACGTCCTGTGTTCCCTCCTCCCAAAGGTGCAGCATGTCGGGTATGAGGGCGGGCGGATGCTGGAGGTCGGCGTCGAGGATGATGACGCAGTCGCCCGAGGCGTGGTCGAAGCCCGCCAGCATGGCGTTCTCCTTGCCAAAATTGCGCGAGAGGCTGATGAAGGCCACCCGCGGGTCCTTGCGACGCAACTCCCGCATGACGCGCAGCGACTGGTCGCGGCTGCCGTCGTCGATGAGCAACACCTCCCATTGGTACTGCACCTGGCCGTCCATGACCTCACACAGGGCTGCATGGAGGGCGGGGAGCGACGACTCCTCGTTGTAGCAGGGGATGAGCAGGGTGACTTTCTTCATATTTTTCTTATTTCGTATGTCTTGGAGACGGATAGTCGATGGTTGAGTTGGGGTTTTGAAACCCAACAGAAACTCTATGGCCGAGCTGTTTTTGAAACCTACAGAGATTTTATATCAGGGGGCGAGGGAAATCAGTTGATGACGGCAATCTTGCAGACCACACCCTTGCTGCCATCTTCCGTGGCTGCCTCGACCATATAGACGCCGCTTGCCACCCGTTTGCCGTCGAGGTCGTTGCCGTCCCATGTGAAGGTGCCACCCTGGCTTCTACCCTCGGCCACGAGTGTTCCCGCGGTAGTGACAATCTTCACGTCGGCGTTGTAGCTCAGTCCCGTTACGGTGATGGTGCCACGGTAGTCAGGGCGAACGGGATTGGGATAGGCGTAGGTGGTCTCCTTGTCCATCGTCTGCGAGGGCTCCGAGGCGTCGCTCAGATAGGAGCAGAGACCCTTGTCGGTGCCGATGAAGACCTCTCCAGTCTTGGGGTCGATGGCCAGCGACTCGATGTTGTCGCTCACGAGACCACTGTTGGAGGAAAGGAAATGGTGAACCTGCGTGTTGAGGTCGGCGCTGATGAGATAGACGCCGTTGCCGCCCGTGCCAAACCACTTGCGGTTGCCGCCATCGACGGCCATGCAGGTGATGTCGATGTTGTTGAGCAGGTAGTCGGCGAGGTTGCTGCCGTCGTTGCGTGGCACCTTGTACTGCTGGAAGACCACGCTTCCGGGATCGGTTGACAGGTCGGAGGGCTGCAGATAGACAGGGCCACCGTTGAGTCCCGCCCAGATATTTCTGTCGCGGTCCTCCGCCATGCAGCGCACGCCACCGCCGCCATTGACCTCGGCATTGTCCTCGTTGACGAAGCGCGTATAGCGGTTGATACCCTTTGTGGAGGGCTGATAGACTACCAGGGCTGGCGTCTTGTAGTGGTTGTTGGCCAACCAGAGATTGCCCGAGGTGTCGAAGGTCAGGCAGCCGCCGTTGTTGAGTGATGTGTTATCGCTGCCCATGAACGACTTGTTGTGGTGGCTTACCCATTGTCCCTCCTTAGTGAGCTGGCTCAGGGAGGAACCATCGCTGATGCCATTGAAGACCCACAGGTCGCCCGTGGTGTCAAACTTCAGTCCGCTGACGATGACATAGTCCTTGTTGCCAGCCGCCACGCCATGGGCCACCTGCAGGCAGCCTCCACTATTATCGTAGTTATACTCGCGGACGAAGGTGCCGTTGCTAAACTCGTAGAGGCCGGTTCTGCCTCCCGCCAGGACGCGGGCAGGATTGGTGGGATCGACGTCTATACACATCAAGTCGAGATACTGGTGGCCCGTCTTTGCCGCCATGTCGTCCTCATAGATTTGCCACTCTCCGCCGTCGAGCACCTGGATGGTGGCGGGACGGCGCAGCTCGGTCAGTCCGTAGCCGCCACCGACGGTATAGAGTTTGCCGCCGCTATACCGCATGAAGCCGAAGTAATTGTATTGGGGGCCGCCCGGTGAAAGCGTCTTCGCTGTAGCCATCAGATCGGGGTCAGGACTCACGCTGCGCGCCACATAGTTGCCCGTGCGCCGCCAGTTGCCCTTGTCGAGCAGGTTGTCCGTCATGAGGGCCCGATACTGTCCTTTCTGCTTCGACTCGGCGTAGATGTAGCCGCCCTCGATGTGGCAGTAGTCCACGGCAAAGCCCAAGTTGTAGGTGTTGGCTATCTCCGCTTGCGCCACGTTGAGGCAGACGATACCGAATCCTGTGGCGATGTAGCAGAGCTTGCCGTAGTTATAGATGCTGTGGATGGTTTTGTCGGCGGTCATGGAGTGGTTGTAGTAGTCGCTAATGCTCACTACGTTGTCCTTGCCATCGACCAGGTCGATATAGCCCGACTCATAGATGACGACGAGGCGCGCAGCTCCCTTGTTCCACCCGATGAGCGTCACACCCGTGTCGGTCAGTCCGTTGGTCTTGTCGAAGGTGTGGATACTCTGGTCCTTCTCGTTGTAGGCATAGAGGTCGTTGGAGGCGAGGACGTAGAGCCGGTCGCCTCCTTTCTCCACCCATGTGGGGTTGTGGTAGGACATATACGCCTTCCACGTTCCGATTTCCTGTGCCTGCAGGCCCGTGGCCGAACTCAGAAGTCCGGACAAGAGCAGGGCTGATACGAAATGTTTCATCATCTATGAGCTATAATAGGTATAAATAGGGACGGACAAGCCTGGACGGGCAAGGATAGCTGTTCCGCTTTGCGCTTACGCCTTCTCTCCGTGGAGAAACGCCACCAGTTTTCTGACGGCTCTTCCTCGGTGGGAAATTTGGTTTTTGACGGTCTCGCCCAGTTCGGCAAACGACTGGTCGTAGCCTTCGGGGATAAAGATGGGGTCGTAGCCGAAGCCCTCCGTGCCATGCTTCTCCAGGGCGATTTTTCCCTCCACCTCGCCGCAGAAGCAGTCCTTGCGGGGTGAGGCCGATGGTGCGTCCTGTCTCCTTATTAACGTGATGATGGTGCGGAATCGTGCCTTTCGGTTGTTATTATTTCCTAATTTGGCCAGCAGTTTGCGCATATTGGCCTCGCTGTCGTGGTCCGTTCCCTCGGCGTAGCGCGCGCTGTGGACTCCAGGCTCGCCACCCAAGGCATCGACCTCCAGTCCCGTGTCGTCGGCAAAGCAGTCGTAGCCATAATGGTCGAAGACATACTGTGCCTTGGCGAGGCTGTTCTCCTCCAGCGTAGCACCGTCCTCGGGAATGTCCTCATGGCAACCGATGTCGGCCAGGGAGAGGAGCTCGTAGCCCTCTCTCAAAATCTCTCGCAACTCGCGCAACTTGTGGGCGTTGTTGGTGGCAAAGACCAGTTTCATCTTCTCGTTCATTCTCTTTTCGTTCATCATTTTCTTGTTTATCATGCTTTTTTCTCCGAGGAAGTTTTCTTCTCCTCTTTGGCTGGGGCCTTCTCCTCTACGGCAGGGGGCTCCGTGTGGACCTTTTGGTCAGTAGTCTCGGCTTCCTCGCCCAAGGCCATTTCCTTGCGCATCTTCTCTGAAATTTTTCCCTTGATCTCGTCGAAGCCATTGCCAAAGACGCCAATGACGGCCGACTGCGATACGAAGGCGTGGGGGTCCACATACTTGATGAGGCGGAAGATATACTGGCTCTCGCGCTTGCGGGCCAGAACGAAGAGTACCTTGGTGGGCGTGTTGGTGAACCAGCCGTGGCCGTCGAGGATCGTCACGCCGTGGTGGGTGGTGCTGCCAATGGCGCTGGCTATCTTCTCATAGTTTTTGGAGAAGATCAAGAACTGTACACTCTGTCGCCGAGAGTTGAAAACATAGTCGAGCATGACGTTCTCCGTCAGGAGTGTGAAGAGTCCGAAGACCACCGTGTGGAGACGCTCCTGCATCGTCGCGCCAAAGGCTGAGAAGAAGAGACAGGAACCGATGATACAGAAGTTGACACAGATGAGGACGTTGCCCAGCGAGATGTCCTTATACTTGTTGATACAGGCCGCGATGATATCCGTGCCACCCGTCGATCCGTTGCTCAGGAAGACGATGGCAAGGCCCGAACCCGTGAACATCGTACCGATAATCAGAGCCATGAACGTGTTGCCAGCGCCGAGTATCTGGATCATCTGGCCGTCGGGCCCAGTCATCCAACCTTGTGCCAGCGTGAGCATGGTGGAGAGCAGGACGATGGCGTAGATGGTCTTGAGCAGGAAGCGCAGGCCCAGGATCTTCAGTGCCGCGATGAGCATGATGACATTGAGCGTCAGGTAGGTTTGGTAGATGGGAATGCCCGAGACGTAATAGACGATGGCCGAGAGACCTGTCAGCGCACCCGTCACAATCTTGTAAGGCAAGAGGAAGCAGGTCCATCCGATGGTGTAGAACATCAGGCCCAGGGCGATGCAGAGGTAGTCCAGCATCTGGTTTTTCATGTGCTCCCTACTGGTGAGAAAGTTTTTTACCGTTTTTGACATAATTGCTATTGAGATATACTGTTACTATTAATACTATTACCTATTACTTGAGAAATGTATTGCTGAGATAAAAATCTATTGAGATAATCTTGTGTCTGTGAATAGGGGCCGGAAGATGTTTTCAACTCCCGACCCCCTGTTATGCTAATCGTCTTTGGTCGGTCTATTTTACCACGATGTTGATGATGCGGCCCGGTACGACGATGGTCTTGACGACCTGCTTGCCCTCCAGGTACTTCTGGCTTCGCTCGTCGCTCATGGCAGCCTCGATGATGGCCTCCTTGCTGGCCGTGGCGGGCAGGTTGATCTGGAAGCGCGCCTTGCCGTTGAAGGAAACGGGCATCTGCACTTCGTCCTCGACGAGGTAGTCCTCATTCCAGGTCGGCCACTCGCTGTCGCAGACGCTTCCCTTGCCGCCCGTCTGCTCCCAGAGCTCTTCGGCAATGTGGGGAGCGAAGGGTGCGAGGACCTTCACCAGAGTGCGGAGGATGCGAAGGTTGCGACACTTCTGCTGCGTCAGCTCGTTGGTGCAGACCATGAATGCGCTCACGCTCGTGTTGTAGGAGAAGACTTCGATGTCTGTGCTCACCTTCTTGATGAGCTTGTGGAGGCTCTTGAGCTCGTCCTTCGTCGGATCCTCGTCGAGGAGGTCCTGCTGGAAGAGTTTCCAGAACTTCTTCAGGAAGCGGTGGCAACCGTCAATGCCGTTGGTGTCCCAGGGCTTGCTGGCCTCCACCGGACCGAGGAACATCTCGTAGAGGCGGAGCGTGTCGGCGCCATACTGGCCTACGATGTCGTCGGGGTTGACCACGTTGAACATCGACTTCGACATCTTCTCAATGGCCCAGCCACAGACGTACTTGCCGTCTTCGAGGATAAACTCGGCGTTCTTCAGTTCGGGACGCCAAGCGCGGAAGGCGTTGAGGTCGAGAATGTCGGCGTGGACGATGTTCACATCGACGTGGATCGGCGTGGTGTCGTACTGGTCCTTCAGTCCCTTGGAGACGAAGACGGGGTGGTCGGCAGCGTCGGCAGCATTGATGCGATAGACGAAGTTGCTGCGGCCCTGGATCATGCCCTGGTTGACCAGTCGCTGGAAGGGCTCCTCCTTGCAGCTTACGCCGAGGTCGAAGAGGAACTTGTTCCAGAAGCGGGAGTAGATGAGGTGGCCCGTGGCGTGCTCCGTTCCGCCGACGTAGAGATCTACGTTCTGCCAATACTCGTCGGCCTCCTTGCCTACGAGTGACTGGTCGTTGTGCGGATCCATGTAGCGGAGGTAGTAGGCGCTGGAGCCCGCGAAGCCCGGCATGGTGCAGAGTTCGATGGGGAAGACGGTCTTATGGTCGATGAGTCGCTTCTCGACCACGCAGCGCTTCTCCGTGTCCCAGGCCCACTTCTCGGCGCGTCCCAATGGGGGCTCGCCACTCTCGGTGGGCTTGTAGGCGTCGATCTCGGGCAACTGCAGCGGCAGACAGTCCTCGGGAATCATATATGGCATCTCGTCCTTGTAATAGACGGGGAAGGGCTCGCCCCAGTAGCGCTGGCGGGAGAAGATGGCGTCGCGCAGGCGATAGTTGACCTTCACCTGTCCGATGCCCTGCTCGGCGATAAACGCCTTGGTCTTGGCGATGGCTTCCTGGACGGTCAGTCCGTTGAGCGTGAGCGTGGAGTCCACACCCTCGCGCGGCGAGTTCATGACCGTGCCCTCCTTGGCGTCGAAACTCTCCTGGCTGACGTCGGCTCCCTCGATGAGCGGGATGATGGGCAGCTGGAAGTGGCGAGCGAAGGCGTAGTCGCGTGAGTCGTGGGCCGGGACGGCCATGATGGCTCCCGTGCCGTAGCCGGCGAGCACATATTCAGAGATCCAGATGGGGATGCGCTCGCCCGTGAACGGGTTGACGCCATAGGATCCGGAGAAGACACCCGTCACCTTGTGGTCGGCCATGCGGTCGCGCTCCGTGCGCTTGGCGACATAGGCGAGATAGGCCTCCACCTCCTCGCGCTGCTCGCTGGTAGTCAGCTGGGCTACCAGCTCCGACTCCGGAGCCAGTACCATGAAGGTGACGCCGAAGATCGTGTCGGCACGTGTGGTGAAGATGGTGAAGTGGCCGCGGCGTTCCTCCGTGCCCTCGGGTGTGATGCTCTCGAAGCGCATCTCCGCTCCCTCGCTGCGTCCCACCCAGTTGCGCTGGGTCTCCTTGATGGAGTCGCTCCAGTTCACGAGGTCCAGTCCGTCGAGCATCCGCTGCGCATAGGCCGAGACGCGCAGGCACCATTGGCGCATCTTGCGCTGCACGACGGGATAGCCACCGCGCACGCTCACGCCGTCCACCACCTCGTCGTTGGCCAGCACCGTGCCCAGGTCCTGGCACCAGTTGACCATTGTCTCGCCGAGGTAGGCGATGCGGTAGTTCATGAGCGTCTGCTGCTGCTCCTTCTCATTCATGCTCCGCCAGTCGCGGGCCGAAAAGACGAGCGGCTCCGTCTGGGCCACGTCCATGTCGAGCGTGCCCTCCTCCTCGAAGTGGCGCACCAGCTCGTGGATGGGGCGCGCCTGCTTCGTGCGGTTGTCGTAGTACGACTCAAACATCCGCTCAAAGGCCCATTGGGTCCAATGGTAGTAGCCGGCGTCGCAGGTGCGCACCTCGCGGCTCCAGTCGAAGCAGAATCCTATCTTGTCCAGCTGCTCGCGGTAGCGCTTGATGTTCTGCTCCGTCGTCACCGCCGGGTGCTGTCCGGTCTGGATGGCATACTGCTCGGCGGGCAGTCCGTAGGCATCGTAGCCCATGGGGTTGAGGACGTTGAAACCCTGCTGGCGCTTGTAGCGCGCGTAGATGTCGCTGGCGATGTAGCCCAGCGGGTGGCCGACGTGCAAACCTGCTCCCGAGGGATAGGGAAACATGTTGAGGACGTAGAACTTCTTACGTGTTGGGTCCTCCGTCACCTGGTAGGTCTGATGGTCCCGCCAGTGCTGCTGCCATTTCTGTTCGATCTCTCTGAAATCGTATTCCATTGCTATGTTTTTGTGTTATCGCTTGTACTGTTTGCCGCCCGAGGGGGTGTTTGAGGCAATTTGCGTGCAAATTTACAAAAAACTTTCCTCATTGAAGCGTTTTTTTCCGTGATATTCCCCTGTTGTTCCCTAAATTTGGAATGAATTGTTCCGAAAACCTTGTTAAGGCCCTGTCGGCTCACCCGATAATCCAAAATCACCCCAAAATAGGCTCATGAGACAAATCGGAAACAACTCATCGATAACGCCTCAAATCATACTCAAAAAATGAAGTTATATTCATCGGCCTATGAAGTTAACTTCATTTTTGGAAGGTCTTAGAGGTAGGTGTGATTTTACCAAATGACGTCATAGAGACTATCGCATTGACAACTCATGAGACACATAGAACAAGGAGCGAGCCACGGTAGCTGAGGGCCCGTCTCAATGGTAGCTTACCCTTCGTTTCGGTTGTAGCTTACCCTTCGTCTTGGTCGTAGCTTATCCTTCGTCTCGGTCGTAGCTTACCCTTTGTTTCGGTCGTAGATAAGATTCGACTGCAGATCTCTTGTGGAACGACCTCATTCAGGCGGCGGATTGTTACAATTCGATGACGTTTGTCTAAAAATATGTTTGGCTACTAATAAATAATTATAAATCGTTTGTTGCTCTTTGGTATTGTCGCTAACTTTGCATTCCTCAAAAAACGCCCCCTCCCTTCGCCCTAGGCTAAGGGAAAGAAGAGAGAAAGTGGAGTGGGGCGGTAAGTATAAGATTATCAATGATGAAAGATCAACAACACATCATGGGGCTCACTGCCGAGGAGGTGGTGGCCAGTCGTCAGAAATACGGGGAAAATGTCCTTACTCCGCCGAAAAAAGCGTCCGTCTGGTCGCTTTTCCTGGAGAAGTTCAAGGACCCGTTGATCATTATCCTGCTCTTCGCGGGTGTCCTCTCCATCGGCATAGCCTGCTACGAGTATTATGGTCTGCACCACGGCGCGACGGTCTTCTTCGAGCCGGTGGGCATCTTTGTGGCTATATTCCTGGCTACGGCCGTGTCCTTCTACTTCGAGCGCGAGGCCGACAAGCAGTTTTCCATTCTCAACCAGGTCCACGACGATGAGCCCGTGGAGGTGATTCGCGACGGCAACGTCACCTCCATCCCCAAGCGCGAGGTAGTGGTGGGCGATATTGTGGTGCTGCCGACGGGAGCGGAGATTCCCGCAGACGGCGAACTCTTGGAGGCGGTGAGCCTCTCGGTCGATGAGTCGTCGCTCACGGGAGAGCCCGTCTGCCGCAAGAGCATTCACCCCGAAGACTTCGACCCCAATGCCACCTTTGCCACCAACCGCGTCTTGCGCGGTACGAAGGTGATGGAGGGCCACGGCAGGATGCGCGTCACGGCCGTGGGCGACGCCACGGAGAACGGCAAGGTCTTCGAGGCCGCACAGATAGACAATAGTGTCCGCACGCCGCTCAACGAGCAACTGGACCGCCTCGGACTGCTGGTGACCAACGTCAGTTATGTATTCGCAGCCCTCATCATCGTGGGACGGCTCATCGTCTTCTTCGACTGGGCGCCCGTGGTCTGGACGCTGGCTCTGCCCACGGCGCTGTTCTTCTACCTCGTCATCTGCCGTTTCAAGCGCTGGCGCTGGACGTTCAAGGCCGTGGCTTCTACCAGCTACTTCCTCCTGCTGCTGGCCATGATCTACTATTTCCATCTGTCGCTTGGCGGCGCGGAGCAATGGGATGACCTGGTGACTTATACGCTCAACACGTTGATGATAGCCGTGACGCTTATAGTCGTCTCCGTGCCCGAGGGACTTCCCATGGCCGTGGCGCTGAGCTTGGCCTACAGTATGCGGCGGATGCTCAAGACCAACAACCTCGTCAGAAAGATGCATGCTTGCGAGACGATGGGTGCTACGACCGTTATTTGTACTGACAAGACGGGCACGCTGACGCAGAACAAAATGCAGGTCTATGAGAGCCGTTTCTTCGGGATGCCTTCGGGATGCCTTCGGGATGATGCTGTGGCCGAGGGAATGGCCGTCAACTCCACGGCCTCGCTGGATCTGTCTCTTATACACATCTGACGCTGCCGACGAACTCTAGGGTGTAG
>ENA-OYWG01000511-OYWG01000511.1-human-gut-metagenome-genome-assembly--contig:-NODE-511-length-11868-cov-3.466181_pt1 | contig 11868 bp, 7 predicted proteins | sample MGYA00244811_ERZ653398 | MGnify/ENA primary metagenome ERZ653398 (study PRJEB26926, sample SAMN06165162) | human gut metagenome | biome: ENVO:00009003; feature: ENVO:2100002; material: ENVO:00002003...
CGTCTGCCGGGATAGAAGTACCGCTTGCAGAAACAAGCTCTTCATCGGCAAAAAGTCCGAAGCTGATATTCTTCACTTCATCGCCGTTGCCGATATTGAAGATGTCGTTCTTTTCGATAGCCTTTTCAAGACTTACCGTAACCTTTTGTCTCTCGTTTACGAAGCTGGTAACGGTTTCCGTCACGGCTACTTCCTGACCTGCGTAGGTCAGCTCGACCTCGTGTGCTTCCTTATTGATAACCATACCCTCCGGTGCGGTGATTTCGACCACCGTATATCTGCCGAGGTAAATCTCCTTACTCTTGGCAAGTCCGTTTTTGTCTGTGGTAACAGTATCTACGACCTCGCCCTTTGCATAACGGAGTGTACCGTCGGGAGTGATAATATCTTCTGCTGCGGTAATCTCATAAACCGCACCTGCAAGACCTTTCACTTCATAGACAGGCTGATAAATCACATCGGCGTTTTCCTCTCCGGAGATATTTACCCCTGAGAACACCTCGCCGGTCTTTTCAATGCTGACAGTACCTTTCTGTGCCATATTAGGCTTATCGACCTTAATCACAGTAATACCACCCTCATCGGAAGAATTTTCCTCAGCCACATCAAAGTACACCGGTGTGCTGTCAAGCACATATCCGTAAGGAGCCTGAACCTCAACAAGAGAATATCCCTTGCCGTATTCCAGTTTCTCCGGTGTAACAAGCTGTCCGTTTGCATCGGTGTAGAAAATATCTATCGTTGTCGGAGTAGGATAAGTGAAGGTCATTGTTACCTGATTGCCGTCCGGGTCAAAGATTTTGAACCCAGCACCGGCATACGGAATGTTTTTACCGCTTTCTGCGTCCACCTTGACAACCTTGATATAGCTTTCAAAGTTTGCGTTGTTGATGAGATAACGGTAGGTCTGTCCGTCCTGAGAAATGAAAACATCAAAGTCTTTCATAAACTCACGACCTTCCCAACCTTTGGTCTGATGAACGGTATATACGCCGTAAGGCATATCCTTTGTCTGCCCGAAACCGTTTTCATCACAGACAATGACATCTCTTTCATCTTCTTCTGCTGCGTCAAAACTGCCGGAAGATTTGAGATAGATTTCAAAGGTTGCACCGTTTTCGGGTGTTTCAATCTGAGTTTCGCCATTATCGGTATGCTTGATGATAGCGATATTGCCTTTCATAACCTGTTCGGTAACATCATTTGCTGTCTGATTGTGTTCCACCGTATAAAGCTGCGGTTCTGCACCGACCTTATGGATTGTGGTATCAAGCAGATAGCCCTCGGACGGCGTGATTTCACGGATTGTCCAGTCATCATCACAGATATATTCCTTTGTGGTAAACTGCCCGTTCTTATCCGTAACATATTTGTTCACAAGGGTTTCGCCCTTATAAATGCCGTAAACTGCTCCGGCAAGGGTAGCGTCGCCCTGCGGTGTGCCTTCCTCTCGGTCGCTCTTTGTTACGGTTACGCTGAACTTTTTGAGAATGTTCGTGAAGTTTCTTGTGGTTACTTCTTTCCAGTTAATCGGTGCGGTCTGATTTGCAGGCACAACATAACGGATTGCGGTATCCACTTCCTCAATGGTGTATGGGGTAGTGCCGCTGATAAGCACATCATCAAAAGAAGCAACACCGTTCTTATCTGTCACTGCATATTCATCTACGGCAATACCCGCAAGCGAAGTTCCGTAAAGGTGGAAAGTTACACCCTCGACCAGATTATCCTCCGAAGATTTGATAACCTGAAGATTACCTCTCTTGAGAACATTATTGAAGTTGACCTTTGCCACCTGACCGGCAACAACAGTAACTCTGTGAACCTCCTGCGGTACATATTTGTCGATAGACTGTTCTGTTACCGTGTAAACACCGGGCATAAGGTTATCCAGTTGGAATTTGCCGCCGTTTGCGGTTGTTACAGTCTGATTGACACCGTTACCGCTGATGGTAAACTGAATGCCGTCAACCTTTCCGTCCTCACTTGTCTTTACAATCTGACAAGAGCCGTAGCTTACCTTCATTTTGACAAAGCCGCTAACAGGGTCGCTGACCTCCTGAGCATAAGTAACCACGTCCTGAATACCGTTGCCGTTCTGATGGATACCGTCAGTCCATACAACTACACCTCTGCGGACGCCGTTTTTCTTTGTGGCTGTGATGGTAAATTCCTTGCTCGGAGCTTTTTCCATTGAAACAGTCAATTTGTTTCCGCTGGTAGAGAAGGAAACTCCGTCAATATTTGCCGAGAAGGTATAATTGCCAAGCACACCGTTTGTATCGGTGAGAGTTGCAACATACTTGCTTCCGTTCCATTCAAGCTCGTTCACCTTGGCAGAACCGCTTGACCTTGTGCAGAAGCTCGGTACTTTGGTGTGATTCTGAACGCTTGTTACCATACTGTTGTAGTAAGACAAGATTTTACTGCGAAGTGGGTGTGCAGAGCTTACACATTCAAGCACAGCATTATACCCACCGGTAGAAACGTGATTGAAGCCTGCGTCTCTTTCGCCGACAATAGTTTCCCAAATCAAAATCTGAGTGGCATAAGCGTGTGCGATGCAGTTTGCGTCGTTTTCATTCTGCGACTTCCAGCTTGTCGAAATACCTCCACGGTAGCCGTACTGCAAGATACGACCGATAAGCAAGCGAATATCATCGCCGGAAATCGTTCCGTTCGGGCTGATGTTGTTGAAGAAGTTCTCGTCCTTTTCGGTGAGAGTATCTCCAGTCCGCTGACCTGTACCCGGTTCAATACAGTAGGCAATATTGCCCGAATACGAACCCATTGCACGAAGTCCTGTATATTTTGTGGACAAGCCTTTCCAACCGTTCATATAGTTGAGATTGCCGTGTCCCCATTCGCCGTTGTTATTGGTATCTCCGCTTCGGGGATAATCGACGAGGTACACATCGGCTTTTTCTCCTACGGCTGCAAAGGCTGTCGTTGCCCCAATGCCCATAAAAGCAGTAAGGCTCATAACCGCCGCCAACATAAGCGAAACGGCTTTCTTGAATTTTGTTTTAACCATTGCGTTTTCCTCCTTGAAATGCAAAAACGCACCGATTTTACTCAGTGCGTCCGCTTAAAATTTATTTTGTTTTAGCAGTAGCCGATATAGATGTTGTACTCCGTATCGGATAGCTTTTCTGCCCATATCCACACAGCGGTAAAACCTTCGCTGTTCTTGTATCGGTTCAGTCTGCTTTCAATATCAGCCTTGATACCGCTTCGGTTTGGATTTGCGGATATGGGATTGTCCCAACATTCTGTCGCCGTGCTGTCAAGAGAAAGCCCTATGCTTACCGCATACTCTTGTGCGTAACTTACATAAGGGCTGACATCGAATGTCTGCTTGGGCGGCTCTGTCGGTTCCGGTTCTGCCGGCTTTTCAGTCGGCTTTTCAACCGGATTTGGTTCAGCAGTTGTCTGTTCTTTCGGCTGTTCCGGTTGATTTTCGGGTTCAGCCTGCGTGGTTGTCTGCTTCGGTGGCTCTGCCTTTGTCTTTTCAGTTACAGGAGTTTCAGCCGTTTTATCTTCCGCCGGTTTTGTCTGAACAGTCGCAACCGTCTGCCTTTCAGCGGTTGATTGGCTTTCTTCTGCCGTAATCGGTGTTTCTTCCTGAACTGTCGTGCTTTCCGGTTCTTCTGCCGTTTCTTCCTGAGAATCTGTTTCGGTATTACCAGCCGGAAAAGAAGTCTCTGTTTTCGTAATCTCCTGTGCAGCTTCTTTGGCTGTGTTACCGTTACAACCTACGAGGAAAATCATCAGGCAGGCAAGAACACAAGGTATCAGCCTGTTTTTCATATCCATCGCTCCTTTCTGCCTTAATCGTAATCAAAACCGGTCAAAACATCAAAGGTGCGATTGGCTAAACTTTTTATCGTAGCAGACGTTTCGCTTTTGCTCCAAATGTGCGAACCCTTTAATAGACAGCTATATGTTATTAGAGATAGATATACTCAAGGAAGATAGAGTATATTTTTCAGCAGGTTAATAGCCGGTATATATAGGGGTTAGAGTGTGAGAAAGGGGGAAGGTTATCGGCTGTCACGGTCGGCTCTGCTTCGCAGAAACTTGTTGTAATGCTCCAATGCCTTGCACACAAAATCCTCCGTTTGGCTTATGGGAATGTTCTTCGGGATAAGCTGTCGAACCCTGTCGCCCCTTAAAACAATTTTCTCCCTTTGGTTTGGTTTTTCCTCCGACATAATCGCTTGGATTGCTTCGGTTGTGAGCTTGCCCTCCTCAAAGAACTTTCGCATACGGATTGTTTGGTCGTGGGACGGGGTTGCGTCGTTCAGGTCGATTTCATCAACCACATCACGCTGACTGTCCTCATCGAGAAAAGACAATTCAACCGCCGGTCGCATTTTTATTCGCCCCTCATCAACATAATCCAAAAGTTCGGGAACAAGGTTTGTAAGGCGAATATAACGCTGAATTTGCGTTTGGCTTTCGCCACTTTGAGTTGCAAGTTCTTCCCTTGAAAAATTTTGTCCCACTGGGACTAAATTATCTTTGCTCGGTCTGCCCGCTTGCCTTTTCATCGCTTCCAAACGCATTTTGTAGGCATAGGCTTTTTCAGAGGGAAGTATTTGCGACCTTTGATAGTTGCTCTCAACCATTAAAATCGTGGCTTCGTCTCGGTTCAGTTCAACGACCTCACAGCGGAGAGTATCAAACCCGGCAAGCTCACAGGCTCGCTTTCGTCTGTGTCCCGATATGAGTTCGTATCTGCCGTCCTCTTTCTGCCTTACCGTTGCCGGAGTAATCACTCCTCTTTCCTTGACACTCTCCACAAGCTGCATCATATCTTCATCGTCCCTGACCTTAAACGGGTGGTCGGGGAAATCATCAATCAGCTCTAACGGAATATCTCGGATTTTTGAAAGCTGTTCTTCATCTCTCTGTGCCTGAGTGGTAAATAAATCATCGAGCTTCGTGAGAGTGAAGTCGCTCTTTCTTCCTGCCATCGGCTAACACCTCCTTTGTAAATTCGGCATACGCCTTTGACACCGTACTGTTCGGTTCATAGGCAAAAATGCTCTTACCTTTTGAAGAAGTCTCTGCGGCTTTTACGGCAATCGGGATATATGTTCGATACATCTTGATTTGACTGCCGAAGTTTTCTCGCAACGCTTCTACGGTACTTTTGGCGAGGTTGGTACGGCTATCCACCAAAGTGAGAAGCATACCGTCAATCTTCAAGTTCGGATTGATACGCTTCTTAACTCTTGAAATGGTCTGAACAAGCTGCGTCATACCCTTTGCCGGTAAATACTGAGCCTGAACAGGAATAATAACGCTGTCTGACGCAGATAGAGCATTGATTGTTACCATTCCGAGGGAAGGCATACAATCTATAAGGATATAGTCATATTTGTCCTTCACTTCGCTGAGATAATTTCTCAATGCCGTCTCTCTGCTCATTGCGTTGACAAGGTTAAATTCCATTGCAGAAAGCTCAAGGTTTGCCGGAACAAGGTCAACACCCTCGTCGTGGTGCAGAATACCGACCGTAGGGTCATTCATCGTTTCGTTTAAGACATCTGTGAGTTTCGTTGCAAGCGTGATACCCAAGTTGTCTGTATCCTGCCAACCGAGACAAGTGGTTAAGTCGCCCTGTGGGTCTGCGTCTATGAGCAGCACTTTCTTTCCCTGCATTGCAAGACCGACGCCGAGGTTTACCGTAGTGGTCGTCTTTCCAACTCCGCCTTTTTGATTGCATATCGCAATCGTTTTGCAGTTCGACACTTTGTGCGTCCTCCTTTCGTAAAATTCATAGCCATCGCAGTATGGCTATGTACTTGACCGGCTCATTTCCTAACCGGTCGGGCAATATTTGTTCTCAACACCCCTTGCCGAGCAATAAGCTCACGGGAAGTCACTAAGGAACAGACTGCTAATCTGTATCATAGGAATTTCACCTCTGCCGGGTACTCCGCCAGCTCCGTAGAGAAGTATCATTATCCTTCTGACTGTCATCGCCGTAACAGGGGCAACCTATTACTTATACCGGGAGTTCTCGCTGTTCTGCAATGCAGAAGTCACGGCGTACCCGATAAGGTGGCTAAAATCATCAGAATTAAAGTCTTAGTGAATGATTTATTCAGTTGTCAAAATACAAGTGAAAGGGCTGACCTTTTTGTGGTTCGGAATTAACCCCTTCACTCATTTGGACAAAGGGGGTCAAAATGCACACCCAAAATCACCCATTTTTCAAAAATTTCTTGAAAATATTTTTTAGAAACAAAAAAGCCGCCTATTTCCCTCGTAATTGAGGTCAATAGACGGCGGGTAGAAATATTCATAATTTTGGTGTATAATAAGAGTTAATCAAAAGAAAAATTTGAATTTTCTGTTGCGAAAGAGAAGAAAAAATATTATAATATCAACATTGGGAATGAGGCGCTCCCATGGGTAATAACCCCTAAACCGCAATTATGCTGATGGCTTCTGCGAAAACCACGCAGAAACTGTCAGCTTTTTTAGTTCCTGTGGTATAAGGAGGATTATATGTTAACGAGTATTGCTATTATTTTGTTGTTCGGGTTACTGGTGGGATGGATATTTTCAAAAATGAAATTACCAAGCTTGCTGGGAATGATTATCGTGGGAATTGTATTAAGTCCACATTGTTTGAATTTAGTAGATGACTCGATACTTACTATATCAGGAGATTTGAGACAGATTGCATTAGTTATTATTCTGACAAGAGCTGGCTTGTCTTTAAATTTTTCTGATTTGAAAAAGGTAGGTCGTCCGGCAATTCTAATGTGTTTTGTACCGGCATGTATTGAAATGATGGGAACAATAATTTTCGCACCGTTATTATTAGGTGTATCTATTCTGGATGCAGCAATCATAGGAAGTGTCATAGCTGCGGTATCTCCTGCGGTGGTTGTTCCAAGAATGATAAAACTGATAGAGGATGGATATGGTACGGACAAGAGTATTCCACAGTTAATTTTGGCGGGAGCATCTGTGGATGATGTGTTTGTGATTGTAGTGTTTACCGCACTTACTACTTTAGCTTCAACAGGGGAAGTATCTGCAATAAGTTTCATACAGATACCGACATCTATTTTGCTGGGAGTTCTTTTAGGCGGAGCAGTAGGAACTATTCTTGTATGGTTTTTTAGAAGATTTCACATACGTGATTCCGTAAAGGTGCTTATCATTCTAAGTGTTTCATTTCTACTGCTTGAATTGCAAAATAGACTGGAAGGTATTGTGCCGGTTTCAGGGCTGTTGGCAATAATGAGTATGGGCATTATCATCAATCAAAAATATGATGTGTTGGCAAAGCGTCTATCCGTAAAATATAATAAGCTTTGGCTTGGAGCAGAAATATTCCTATTTGTATTGGTTGGGATTGCGGTTGATTTGAAGTATGCATTAGCGGCAGGTGTTGTAGTGATTTTGTTAGTAATTTTGGCGTTGGTATTTAGGATGATGGGAGTAGCAGTATCGCTTGTCAAAACAAAGCTAAATAAAAAAGAGCGTCTATTCTGTATGGTTGCATATACACCAAAGGCAACAGTTCAGGCAGCGCTTGGAACGGTACCGCTTGCGATGGGGCTGTCTTGTGGAGAGATTGTCCTTACGGTTGCGGTAATATCTATTTTAATAACAGCACCTTTTGGAGCGATATGTGTTGATAATTCGTATAAAAAGCTATTATCAAAATAAGAGTGAAATTTCAGTTTGTCGGATTTACTCTAAAATTAGCAAAGACCGCTTACGTCGTGTAGGCGGTCTCTTTTTGTGTTTAGAAATATTTGATTTTGACCTTTCTTTTCTTGGCTGAAAGCACCTTGCAGAGAACATCGTCAACTCCGTCGGTGTATCTGCCTTGTGCTATCAGGCTGTTCTTCAAACGGATAAGTGATTGTATCACTCTGCTGTATTCGTCATCATTAAGATAGATATGGAACTTTTCTTCTCTCACAGTCGCTTCCTCCATTCATTGAATTTTGCTCTGATTACCGAAACATCTGCTTCGACATCAGAATAAATAAAGATATGTACGCTTTTGAAAACTGCTTTTACTCTATCGGCATACTCCGCTTCCGTTTCGGTTGTCTTAAAAGGGAGTTTTACAAGTTTTATATTTCGCTGCTTGCATAGATGGCTTTTGAGAACCTCCATATGTTCTGAGCCGTTCGTAAATTCTATCGCCAGCTTTTCTGACGGAATGTAGGTTTCAAGTGGTATTCCTAATAGTTTATCTGAACCGAGCTGTACCTTTAATCCTTTTTGATTGGCGTAATAGGCGACCGCCAAGCCGGGGAATACGGAGCGATATTCTTTTTCGCACACAGTGCATTTTTCTCCGATAATTGTTCTATCGCTGATTTTTGCTTTCCAAGAGTGTCCCAGTGAACATTTCCACCACACACTTTTCATCGACCTTCTTGACACTTGTGTCGGGAGCAGAGAGTTTGTTTCGTAATCCCATTCAGCAAGCAGTCTCCTGTCAGTTGTGGCTAAATCATTGTATCCTGCAAGAACCGCCCTGTCCGCACAAACCGGGCATACTGTTCCTTTTACACGAGCATTGATAACGGACTTCCACTCATTGCCGCAGGTCTTACACTTCCACCAAACATTGTGTCTTGATTTTGCGTTTACCTCATCAGGCATTAGGGGATAATTTCTTTCTGACCACTCAGCCGCAAGGTCAGGGTGCGTAGTCGCCAAGTCATTAAATCCTTTGAGCAATGTATATCCGCTGCAATACGGACATCTGCTCCCATCGGCACGGGTTGAAATAAGAGTGTGCCACTCGTTTCCGCAATCTTTGCATTTCCACCAAGCCTTACTGTTTGCAAAGGCTGTCACCATTGTAGGTAGCAACGGAAGATTTCTGTCAGACCATTCAGCAGCAATATCGGGATACTGTGAAGCAAGGTCATTGAATCCGGCAAGGACTTTATTGTGTGAGCAGTATGGACAGCCTGTACCGTTTATCGTTCTGCTTTTAACGCTTGCTTCCCATTCGTGTCCGTGTTTGCATTTCCAAATAATCTTCTTATGAGAAGCGACAGATACCTCGGTTGGCTTTAATTTGTTCTTTTCAGACCACTCCTGAGCCAACAGGGGCTTCAATGTGACTAAATCATTGATACCCTCTATTACTCTCGCTCCTGAGCATATCGGGCATTTCTCGCCCTTTGAACGAGCTTTAACGCTCGTTTCCCACTCGTGTCCGCAAGCACCTTTCCACCACACTCTTTTATTTGAACCGAAGGTTATCTTATCCGGCGTCAGCGGTAAATTCCTCTCTGACCATTCAGGAATTAGCTCCGGGTGAACGCTTGCTAAACTGTTGCTCATAGTATAACCACCCCTTCCTCTGTGATTATCCTCATTATATTGAGAAAAACAGAATTGGTGTAGTTTGCGATGTAGTCCGAAAACTATGAGAAATGAAAGAAGCTCCTGAGAAGATGTAGCTTCTCAGGAGCTGTGTGAAACTCAAAATTATGCGATTTTTTAGTCTCTGCACCGTTTTTAGCACCGATTGGTGTAAATTTGGTGTAAAGAGGTAAATTTATTCGGTTTGGAAACTCCCGAAACCCGCATAAACACTGGTTTTTTTCGAATTTTACTTGTCGAGGGGCTTCATTGTCGGGAAGAGGAGAACATCACGGATTGAATAGCTGTCGGTAAGGAGCATTACAAGTCTGTCGATGCCGATACCCAAACCGCCTGTAGGAGGCATACCGTATTCAAGAGCGGTAACAAAATCGTGGTCAATAATATTAGCCTCGTCATCGCCTGCCTCACGGAGCTTCATTTGAGCCTCAAATCTGCCCATTTGGTCGATTGGGTCATTAAGCTCGGAATAAGCGTTGCCGTATTCACCGCCGAGAATGAAAAGCTCAAATCTCTCGGTAAGAACAGGGCAATCCGGTTTTCTCTTTGTGAGCGGAGAAACCTCAACCGGATAATCCATAATAAATGTAGGCTGAGTGAGATTTTCTTCAACAAATTCCTCGAAAAAGCTGTTGAGAATGTCGCCCCATGTTGCCTTGCCGGGCTGAATTTCAATTTCTTTTTCCTTTGCAACGGCGATTGCCTTTTCATTGTCGCTCATAAACGAGCCGAAATCAACGCCGCTGTATTCCTTAACCGCGTAAATCATAGTCAAGCGGCGGAACGGAGTTTCAAGGTCAATCTCCGTGCCGTTGAAAACGATATGAAGGCTGTCGCAAACCTCGTTTGCGGCATTGCGGATAAGCGCCTCGGCAATATCCATCATTCCGTGATAATCGGTGAATGCCTGATAAAGTTCAATACAGGTGAACTCGGGATTGTGACGAACATCCATACCCTCGTTGCGGAAGTTTCTGCCGATTTCATAGACACGCTCCATACCGCCGACGATAAGACGCTTTAAGTAAAGCTCGGTTGCGATACGAAGATACATATCCATATCGAGAGTATTGTGGTGAGTGATGAACGGTCTTGCTGCCGCACCGCCCGGAATAGTATTCAAAATCGGTGTTTCAACCTCAATAAAGCCGAGATTGTCAAGATAGTTACGAATAGATGTGATGATTTTTGAACGCTTGATAAATGTATCCTTAACATCGGGATTCATAATCATATCAAGGTATCTTTTTCTGTATCTCGTATCGGTATCAGTCAAGCCGTGGAACTTTTCGGGCAACGGAAGAAGAGATTTTGAAAGAAGCCTGATTTGCTTTGTATGAACGGAAACCTCGCCCGTTCTTGTTTTGAAAACAAAGCCGGTGATTTCGACAATATCGCCGATATCCCAAGTTTTAAACTCTTTAAAAACATCCTCGCCGACATCGTTCATACGAACATAGGCTTGAATTCTGCCGTTTCTGTCCTGAATGTCAATGAAGTTTGCCTTGCCCATATCGCGCCAAGTCATAATTCTGCCTGCGATTGTGACATCCTTTTCTTCAAGCTCGTCGAAATGGGCCTTGATTTCATCGCTGTGGTGGGTTTGGGTTGCAAGTGTGATTTCAAATGGGTCCTTGCCTGCATCCTGAAGAGCCTTAAGCTTGTCTATTCTGATTTGCTTTTGCTCGTTTTCGGAAAGAACAACCTCTGCCATTGTCATTTGAGCGGCATTGGCATTGTTGCCGATTTTTTCGATAATTTCAAGTGCCTGCGCCTCGTTGTCGGCCTCGCCCTCAAGAGCAACCGCGCCTGTTTGGAGGAAAAGAGTATATTTTACCTTGTCGCCGCTTTGCTCAACAAGATATTTTGGATTTGTTTTTTCCTCATCGTTTTGAAGTGTGTTTTGAACCTTCATTCGACTGTTCTTCTTAACAGCTTTGACACCTCTTTTGCAGGCATCCTCCTTATCGAAAACGGGAGACTTGCCCACTGCTTTTTCATCTATTAAAAATTCAAAAGTGAAAGTACCGTCACCCTTCTTGGTGATTTCAAACTTTCCTGCCATAAAATTATACCTCTGTTAAATTAATTAAGCTGAATATCAACAATTTCAAAGTCGATATTTCCGACCGGAGCCTCAACCGTAACGGTTTCGCCGATTTTTGCGCCGATAAGGCCCTTGCCTACCGGGCTGTCCTCGGAGATTTTGCCCTGTGCCGGATTTGATTCGCTGAAACCTACGATTTGATAAGCAACCTTGGCATTGTCTGCCTTGCGGATAACAGTTACCGTTGAGCCTACGGAAACAGTATCCTTATCTGTTGATTCAACAACAACTGCGTGGTCGAGCTGATATTCAAGGTCTTGGATACGAGCCTCGATTTTAGCCTGCTCCGATTTTGCCTCATCATATTCACTGTTCTCTGAAAGGTCACCGTATGAACTGTCTCTTATACACATCTGACGCTGCCGACGAACTCT
>ENA-OYWG01000513-OYWG01000513.1-human-gut-metagenome-genome-assembly--contig:-NODE-513-length-11779-cov-7.316104_pt1 | contig 11779 bp, 10 predicted proteins | sample MGYA00244811_ERZ653398 | MGnify/ENA primary metagenome ERZ653398 (study PRJEB26926, sample SAMN06165162) | human gut metagenome | biome: ENVO:00009003; feature: ENVO:2100002; material: ENVO:00002003...
TGTCTTAGGGTCTCGTGGGCTCGGAGATGTGTATAAGAGACAGGGCCGTCAACACCACCGAGATCTACGAATACGCCGTAATCTGTGATAGACTTAACTGTACCCTCTACCTCAGAACCGATCTGAGCTGTCTCAAAGAACTTAGCCTGAGCTGCTGCTCTTTCCTCTCTTGCTACTGCACGGATAGAACCAACTGCTCTCTGCTTAGCCTCGTTTACCTCAAGGATCTTGAAGCTTACGGACTGCTTGAGCAGATCGTTAAGATCGAAATCTCTTCTTGGAGCTGCCTGTGAAGCAGGGATAAATACCTTAACACCGTTAGCTGATACGAGTACGCCGCCCTTAACAACGTTTGTAACTGTACCTGTAAGTGTAGCGTCAGCTTCCTTAGCCTCAACTATCTTCTGGAAACCAAGAACAGCGTCAACCTTCTTCTTAGAAAGTGTAACGATACCCTCCTGGTCATTTGTCTTAAGAACGATCAGATCGATCTTGTCGCCTACCTTTACGATATCCTCTGGCTTCTTAGTAGGATCATCTGTAAGTTCAGATGCAGGAATATAGCCTGTGTGCTTTGTTCCGATATCTACGGCTACTTCACCGTTATTGATATCGGTGACAATGCCCTCAACCTTCATTCCCGTATGTATTTTTTTCAGAGTCTTTTCCAGTTCCTCCTCAAAATTAAATTCTTCGTCAACATTGTTCAACATTTCACTCATGGTCTGTTGTACCTCCTTGATTATATAAGCCGGCGTCGATGCACCAGCAGAAATCCCGATAAATTTTGCACCTGATAAGTCAATATCACATGCCCTCAGTCCTTCGGCGTCCTCCACAAGCCAACATTTGCAATATTCATCGCATATGGCTTTAAGCTTGTGAGTATTGGAGCTGTGCAGCCCTCCGACTATTATCATTATGTCGGCAGCCTTCGCAAGCTCCGCCGCCTCCTTCTGTCTTTCAGAAGTGGCACTGCATATGGTGTTATACACCACAGCCTCAGGCAGATACCTCTCAAAAAGCTCTTCGCACTTTCTCCACATATTCTTATTATACGTTGTCTGAGCCAGAATTGCAACCTTTTTTGACGAAAAATCTTTCTCTTTCACCAAATTTTCAAAATCGTCACATGAACTGAACACATAACTCTCTCCGCTGCAATGACCTCTTATACCCATTATTTCCGGGTGAGCCTCATCACCTGCGATAAGAATAACGTATCCCTCGCCCGATTTCTCGGCTGCTATCTTGTGTATCCTTGCCACAAAGGGACAAGTAGCGTCAATTACTTCCGCACCTACCTTTGCAAGCTTTTCATACACATCCAGTCCAACACCGTGGGATCTGATAACAACTGTCTGGTCTTTCGTGACCTTATCCACATCGGTGGAGTAAACTCCTTTTGCTTCAAGGTCAGAAACTACGTTTGGATTGTGAATGATTGGGCCTAACGTTACAACATTATTTCGGTTATCTAATTCATTATACACTATTTTTACGGCTCTGTCTACACCAAAACAGAAACCTGCGGTCTTTGCAACGCAAATTTTACACTTTGTTAACATTTAATGTACCAACTCCGTGATATTTTTCATTATTTCATTCTTAATAGTTTTCAGAGAATGCGGGTCGGTAGCGGTAACGCCTATCTCGCCAGGTACTATCGGTTTGCCAAATCTTACAACTACACGCTTTCTGAATTTGAGCTTGCCCTCAAAATTGATACCAACAGGGACCACAGGCACCTGTGCCACAGCCGCAACCAGTGCAACGCCTGTTTTGCCCTTTCCTACCTTGCCGTCCTTTGAACGTGTTCCCTCAGGGAAGATAACAAGGTTTCTGCCCTTTTCAAGCTTCTCTATAGATGTGTCTATTACCTGAGTGTCGCCCTTTCCCCTTGTGACTGGGAAAGCACCAAATGCTTTTATAAGCAGAGTGAAGAACACATTCTGATGAAAAAGCTCCTCCTTAGCCATATAAGAAAGCGGCACTCTTGTTGGCAGTGCGATAAAAACAGGATCCTGATAGCTTCTGTGGTTTGAGGCGAATATGTTTCCACCGTCCTTTGGGATATTTTCCGTACCCTCGAAAGTGATGTTAAAATACAGATGATAAAGTCCGATAACGATATATCTCAGCACTGTGTACCAAAACATATGGAAATGGCCCAATCTGTGTTCCTTTTTCACAGGTCTGACCGGCATTATCTCTTTTAGCTTACGCTCTTTTTTTTTAGTCTTGTCGGTTATCACCTTGTAGATAGCGTCAACAGACTCTTCAAGAGTCAGCTCAGTAGAGTCCACCTCAATGGCGTCATCAGCCTTTTTCAGCGGTGCTATCTCTCTGTGAGTATCGTTATAGTCACGCTGGATTATATCCTGCAATACCTCGTCGTATGTAGATTTGTCGCCCTTTTCCTGAAGCTCCTTGAAACGTCTTTCCGCTCTTGCCTCAGGAGCGGCGGTGAGGAATATCTTCACGTCAGCGTTTGGCAAAACCACAGTTCCGATATCTCTGCCGTCCATGATGATATTATTTTCTTTTGCGATATTCTTCTGAAGTTCAAGCAGAAATTCTCTTACCTCAGGTATAGCAGACACCTTTGAAGCTCCCATGGATATCTCAGGGGTTCTTATCTTGTCCGAAACATCCTCGTCATTGAGCATTACTCTCTGCCCTGCTTCTGTGTAGCAAAGCTTTATGGATATCTCACCAAGAAGCGGTTTTATCTGCTCAGGGTCATTAAGATCTGCGCCCTTGCTTATAACATAATAAGCTATAGAGCGATACATCGCACCTGTGTCTACATATACATATTCAAGCTTTTTCGCTACCGCCTTTGCGATAGTGGACTTTCCTGCTCCGGAAGGTCCGTCGAGAGCCACGTTTATTCCCATATCAAAATCTCCTTATCCTATTTTATCCGCACAGCTATACGCCGTGGAAAACGCTATCTGCAAATTAAAGCCGCCTGTATAAGCGTCAACGTCAAGCACCTCGCCGATAAAGTAAAGCCCTTTACACAGCTTTGATTCCATTGACCGTGGGTCTATCTGTGAAACATCAACTCCCCCACGGGTTATGATAGCTTCCTCAACAGGGCGCATACACTTCACCGTGAACGTTAGCTTTTTCACTGTGGAAACAAGCCTTTCACGCTCCTCACGGGTTATCTGATTGACCTTTTTCTCAGGATCGATGCCGCACCTTTTTATTATAAGTGGTATTATCTTTGAAGGCAGCAGCTTACCCAGTGAATTCTGAAAATCTCTGTTTGGAAAATCTCCGAAATCACGAAGTATCCTGCTGTCAAGCTGTTCATGGCTCAGTGCAGGTTTAAGGTCGATATCCATATAATACCTTGACTTGTTCATATCACCAAGGTGAGCCGAAGCCGAAAGTACAAGCGGTCCGCTCAGACCAAAGTGTGTGAAAAGCATTTCTCCAAGCTCGTGGAAAATTGGCTTATCTCTGTCCTCTTCACGAAGCGTCAAGGTACAGTTTCTAAGGGAAAGCCCCATTGCAGAAGCACATTCCTCACGCTCATAAGTGACTACAGGGCAAAGTGACGGAGTTATTGCCGTGACCTTATGCCCCACAGACTTCGCAAGCCTATAGCCGTCGCCTGTTGAGCCTGTCCGTGGATAGGACTTTCCGCCAGTTGCAACGATAACGCTGTCTGCGTAATAATCCCCATGCTCGCATTTAAAGCCCTCTGCTCTGCCGTCCCTGATGATAAGCTCTTTTACCTCATCGTCGATAAACTGCACACCACTGTCCTCGCAGGCTTTCACAAGTGCTTTTACGATATCCTTTGCGCTATCGCTCACAGGGAAAACCCTGTTGCCACGCTCTGTTTTAAGCTCCACACCAAGACACTCAAAAAAGCTCATAACGTCCTCAGGTGCAAATCTGCTCAGTGCTGAATACATGAACTTGCTGTTGCGTGGGATATTTTTCATAACAGTGTCAGCGGTACAGTTGTTTGTGACGTTACACCTGCCCTTGCCTGTTATCATGAGTTTTCTGCCCTGACAGCCGCTATGCTCGATGACAGCAACGCTCTTTCCACGCCAGCCAAGCTGAACTGCGCAGAACATTCCTGCCGCACCTGCGCCTGCTATAACTGCGTCAAATCTTCTCACTGTGTATCTTCCTCGCTTTTTGCGTAAACATCATACTCAGCCCAAACCTTTTCAAGACGTTCAAAAGTCTGTGACACTCTGTCGATATTTCTTATTGATACCGCAACGATAAGTGCATTTATAAGGCTCAGCGGTGCAACGAGAGAGTCAACGAACGAAGCCATATCGCTTCTTGCAAGAAGCAGGCTGTCTGCATACTTTGCGATAGGCGAAGCCTTTGAGTCTGTTATAGCTATAACGTTCGCACCGTTGCTCTTTGCATATTTAAGCGCTTTGACGGTCTGCTTTGAATATCTTGGGAAAGATATACCTATCATGGCGTCCTTTTCGTCTATTCTCATTATCTTTTCAAAAAGCTCTGAAGTAGTCGTACTCTGAACAAGCTTTACATGGGGGAAAATAAGTCCCAGATAATAAGCAAGGAACGAAGCGATAGAAGCTGCACTTCTCGTACCCATTATGTAAAGGGTATTGCAGGATACGATAGTGTCAACGGCATTGTTAAAGTCCTCCTTTGAGGTTTCCTCCAAAGTACGCCTTATCTTGTCGATGTCGAGATTGAGTACCCTTTCAAGCACGTTGTCACTGCTCATAAGGTCGGAAGTGACCTCTATTCTCTGAACAGTTGTAAGCTTGTTTCTCATAAGCTCCTGCAAGCCTTTTTGAAGGGCAGGATAGCCGTCATAGCCAAGCTCTGAGGCAAATCTTACCACCGTTGATTCGCTGACGCCCACAGTTTTTCCAAGCTTCTGAGCCGTCATAAAGGCCGCTTTGTCATAGTGGGAGAGAATGTAGTTCGCAATAAGCTTGTGTCCCTTTGACAAGCCTGAAAGCTTTTCATTGATAAGCGTAAATAAATCTTTTTCCATTTCTATCTATACCTTTCAGCATATTTTTTAGGCATATCGCATCATACGGTGTTGCCTTAAGCCCACAGATCCTCCTGTAGGGCGAGTATCCTTTTTCTTCTTGCTTCTGTTTTGTCCTTATCTGGGATATAAACGCCGTCCTTTAAGATAAGCACGTCACCCTCGTGAACGTCTTTTGTTCCAGAAAGCGGTATATCCTTTTTTTCTCCCTGCTCAGTTTCGCACACGGCATAGCCGTTTTCTATCCTGTCAACTATAAAAATCTCTTCCATATCACTTTTCTCCCTTTTCAGCAGAAACGCTCAGCCCCTCGCCATCTGAGCTGAAAACTATCGTTCCCACATCTGCAGTGACATACAAATGGGAAGCATATTTTTTCAGCCTTGTGACAGTTTCCTCGTGTGGGTGACCATACTTGTTGCCCTTACCGCAGGATATAACAGCATATCTCGGCATGACCTTGTTAAGAAAATCGACCCCCGAAGAAGTGGAACTGCCATGATGACCTGCTTTAAGCACCTTTGCAGAAACGTCATAACCCTGAGAAAGTATATCTTTCTCCTCAGTGGTCTCGCAATCCCCCGTGATAAGAAAGCTGTTCTCACCGTCTGTTATCTTCACAAGTGTGGAATAGTTATTAAGATCATCATAATCCTTTTTGGGTGTGAAAAGCTTCACCTTACAGCTTCCAAGCTCAAATTCCATAGGCTTTGCCTGTGTTATCTTCAAGCCCTTTGCCTTTATGCTTTTGAGCATTTTCTCATATATCGTTGTGGTGGGCGTCATATCAGCCTTGACTTTCGGCATAATGAATTTATCCACCTGAAACTGGTCTATTATCTCGCTCATTTCACCAATATGGTCAGCGTGAGGGTGGGTGGCAATGAGATATTTTAACTCTGTCACTCCCTGCTTTTCAAGATATTTTTCTATTTTATTGCTGTCATCTTTATCGCCGCTGTCAATGAGCATAGCCTCCCCTTGTGATATCACAAGGGTGCTGTCGCCCTGACCAACATCGATAAAATGCACCTCTGTCTGAGCGTGTTCTGCCGGCTTGTCCTCAACGCCTGCCTTGATAAGCAAGCTGTCGAAAGAAACTAACCCCGTCAGGTCAAGCACTGTAAAAAGCAGCACCACAAAAACCGCTATGAGCGTTACCGCCTTTTTAAGCGGTGCTGTCGAATTTTTCTTTTTTGCAGATCTGCCTGCCATGTTATCCCTTTCCGCCTGAGCTATCTTCTTGCCTGCATTTCAGCCCATTCTTCTTTTGTTATGTTTATCTTTCGTGCCTTAGAGCCTTCCTGTGGTCCTATTATACCCATTTCCTCTATCTCGTCCATGATACGGGCGGCTCTAGGGAAACCAAGCTTTAGCTTTCTCTGCAAGAACGCAGTGGAAGCGTTATTTGTCTGCACGATTATGGATATTGCCTGATTTACAAGGTCATCATCAGGATTTACGGAAACATTATCGCTGCCTGCCGAACCGCTGTCCTTAGGCTGTGGAGTATTCTCCTCCACCTCTGCGATAACTTCATCACTGTATTCTGCGGTATGCTCGTTCTTGAGGAAGTTTACAACCTCTCTTATCTCAGAAGTCGCTGCATAGCCGCTCTGCATTCTTATAGGCTTTTTAACGCCAACAGGCTTATAAAGCAGGTCACCATTTCCAAGAAGCTTCTCTGCACCGCTTTCATCAAGTATAACTCGTGAGTCAACATTGCTGGATACACTAAGAGAAACTCTCGATGGGATATTTGACTTGATAAGTCCTGTCAACACGTCCGCTCTAGGGGACTGTGTTGCGATTATCATATGTATTCCTGCCGCACGAGCGAGCTGTGCAAGTCTTAAAACTGAGTCCTCTACCTCGCTTCTCGCAGCCATCATAAGATCGGCGAACTCATCGACCACAATAACTATCTGTGGCAGCAGGTCGATCTTTGCACGGACTTCGTCCTGCTCCTCGGCAGGCTTATTGCGTTCTTCAAGAACCATGTCGTTAAACTCCTGCAAGTTCTTTACATTGTTCGCCTCGAACATAAGATAACGCTTGTTCATTTCATTTACCGCCCAGCCAAGCGCACCAGCCGCCTTTAAAGGCTCGGTAACAACAGGGATAAGCAAATGCGGTATCTTATTATAAATAGGAAACTCGACTTTCTTAGGGTCGATAAGAATAAGCTTTACTTCGTCAGGCGACGCATGGTAAAGTATAGAAAGTATGATAGAGTTTGTAAAAACAGACTTACCTGAACCTGTTGTACCTGCAACGAGCATATGCGGCATTTTGGCGATATCGCCGATAATGATATTACCCTCGATATCCTTGCCAACTGCAAAGGTAAGCTTGCCCTTTGCCTTTCTGTACTCCTCGCTGTCGATAAGCTCACGGAGGGAAACTGTATCTCTGTGGTCATTCGGCACTTCAATGCCTATGCACGCCTTGCCCGGCACAGGTGCCTCGATACGAACGCTCATTGCCGCAAGGTTAAGTGCGATATCGTCTGCAAGACCCGTTATCTTCGACACTCTTACGCCTGCTGCAGGCTGAAGCTCATATCTTGTAACGGACGGACCTCTGTGTATGCCCACGATCCTTGTTTTAGCACCATATGTTTCAAGCGTTTCCACAAGCTTTGCAGATTTCTCTTGTATTTCCTGCTGAACTATCTCGGAAGCCACAGGATTTTTAGCATATTTGAGTATATCCACAGGCGGATAAACGTAAGCAGATATTTTGTTGTCTTTCTCAAAGAACGTTGTCTGACCGTTCTTCTCAACATTCACTACTGGTGGCTTAACAGGCTCGTCCTTGGACTTCTTTTCTTCTCTGCTGTCGCCTATGGCGTTTTCTATTATCCTTTTAAGCTCCTCATTATCGGTAGTCTTAGCCGTTTCTTCAAGCTTTTCATGTGTTATCACAGGGGCTTTCACAGGGTGGACTGGCATATCTATCTTTGAAGCGTCCACCTTATCCGCAGCCTCTTCCTCATCAGCCACAGGCACAAAGGCTTCCGCCGCAGTGTCAGGGCCATCATCAGGATAGAACTTTGCAATATCAACCCTACCATTACGCCTTGGTTCTTTCTTCTCTCTTGGAGGCTTCGGAGGCTGAGCCGCACGCTCGATACGCTCCTCGTTCACCGCTTCATAGCTCTTTACAAAAGGCTTTGAAACTGCCTTTAGAAGCTGCGGAAGCGTAACATTTGTAAGCAGCATTATAAAAGTGAACGCCACAAGAACGATAACGATACCTGCGCCAACTCTCTTGAAAAGTGAAAGCAAAGGCCAGCCAAGCAGCGCGCTTGCAAGTCCGCCGCCACGGAGCTGTTTTCCGTCATTGAAAAGCCCCACAAGTTTAAGCCAGAACGAACTTCCGTCCACAGAACCCACTTGGATTATCTGAGCCATGCCGCTTATAAGAAGCATAAGAACGCTTCCCTCCACCACCTTCGCTATAACCTTGTTATGGGTCACATCTGAAGCTATCATAAGGGCAACATAGATGATCATAGGCGCAAAGAGAAAGACCGTCACACCAAAAAGCCCTCGGTTCAGCTCATGGAGCCATTTCCACAAGCCGTCGCCCTCCACGAACGTGATAAGCAGTTCAAGTATGCCGAAAAAGAAAAGTATGTAAGACCAGAAGCGTCTGTTCTCTCTTTCTCTCACTGCTGTCATGGAATTTGACTGTGGGGGCTTGCTCTGAGGCTTTTGCTGTTTTGTATTCTTTTTTGCAGCTTGCGCAGGCTTTTGTGCAGGCTTTTTCTTTGCCGCTGTCTGCTTTGGTGCAGGCTTTGAGCCTTTCTTTTGAGCTGCCATTTATTTTACCATTCCTTTCGGTATTTGTCTTATTTAAGCAAATAAAGGCAAAATGTTATTTGCCTTTATAACCCACAAAAAGCCTGAAAACAGAATTTCAAGCTTTTTCATGGAAATCGTATGATCTTTTATCTTGTATTAATTTGCAAAGGATATAGGGTGACCCATGCACATCTCGATAAATGAGATAACAAGGACTATAATGCCAAGCACAAGGGTATAATAAGCAAACACCTTGAATTTATCCGTTTTAACAAGCCAGTTTACAAGCTTGATAGCACAAAGTCCCACAAATGCGGCAACTACAAATCCAACTGCACAGCTAACCCAATCTATATCAGTATGTGTTGAAACTGCGTCCTTGACTTCAAGCAGACAGCTCATAAGTATAACAGGTATGCCCAGAATGAAAGAATACTTTACCGATGTTTCTCTGTTCATGCCTGAGAAAAGTCCTGCTGAGATAGTCGAGCCTGATCTTGAAACGCCAGGCAGCAGTGCAACTCCCTGAAAAAGTCCGACCGTTATTGCGTCCTTATAGGCTATATTGCCCTGAGTCTTTTTACCCTTTACACAGCGGTCTGACATAAAAAGTATTGCCGATGTATAAAGGAAACAAAGACCCTCTGCAAAAATGCTTGAATCCTCTGCAATGCCCTCAAACCAGCCCTTAAATGGCAGGAACGGTACAAGGCAGAAGCAGGAAACGATTATCATAACTATCATACGCCTTGGAGGATTCATATTTTTAAGAGTGAACTTGCCTGTAAAAATATCCTTTATCATAACGCCAAGCTCTTTTATCATATCCCATATTGTCTTCCTGAAAGCCACAAATACTGCTACCAGTGTGCCAAGGTGAAGTATCGCTGAGAAAAACAAAGCTCCCTCTCCGCTGTTTCCTGTAAAATGCTGATATAGTGAAAGATGTCCTGAACTTGAAACTGGAAGAAACTCCGTCAAGCCCTGAATTATAGCCTGAAAAATCGCATTGATGATACCCATTGCTGTCCTCCGAAATTTTGTTATTTATCAGAGATAAAAGCCGTCACGGCTGAGATAATGTGCAGGATCGGTGTCCACAACAGTATCTTCGCTTTCAAACTCTTCTCCGATATCTATGTCAGTCCTGAATACGTCATAAAGGTCAACTATCGTCTGAAACATTTTCAGCTTTCTCCTTTTCAGAACTGTTTTCTATCATATCATAAAGGCAGTCTATCGCTTCGGAAAGCCCTCCAAGCCTGTCGATAAGCCCCTCTTTTACAGCCTGCTCCCCGTCGATAACAGAACCAACGTCCATTACAAGCTCGCCTGTTGACATCATAAGCTCACGGAAACGCTCAGGCTTTATGGCTGAATTATCGCACACAAAGCGAACTATCCTTTCCTGCATTTTATCAAAATAAGAAAGCGTCTGAGGTACTCCCAGCACAAGACCGTTCATTCTAACAGGGTGTATAGTCATTGTGGCGCTTGGCACTATAAATGACTTTTTCGCACAAACCGCCAGCGGCACGCCTATGGAGTGACCTCCGCCCACAACCATTGACACAGTAGGCGTTTTCATACTAGCAATAAGCTCTGCAATGGCAAGTCCTGCTTCCACATCTCCGCCCACAGTGTTGAGGATTATCACAAGACCCTCTATGCTCCTATCCTGCTCGATAGCAACAAGGGCAGGTATGATATGCTCATACTTGGTGGTCTTGTTTTGTGCAGGCAAAATATAATGCCCCTCCACCTGACCGATAATGTTCAGGCAGTGTATAACGTGCTTTGCGTCTGGCAATGTGACAGAACCCATTTCCTTTATCTGCCTTATATCCTCAGCAAGCTTTTCGCTCTCTACATTTTCTTCTTGTTCAGACACTCAGATACCTCCCGTTCTTCATTAGTAACTTTCGTCACAGGAGAAGTATTTGCAGTGTTCATTAAAAATATGCAGGAAAACCGCCACACCTTTAATATAATAGCACAAGTTCTACCTAATGTCAACAACTTGCAAGAGCTAAAAAAACAATTTTTGCAGGAAATTTACGCTATCCTGCAAATTATTTATAAAAAGTTTAAATCTATTTTTGATACTCCTCAGCAAGCACCTGTTCACACCAAAGTATAAGATCTGCGAAATCTTCCTTGTCAAGATAGGAGAAATACTTGTTCACAGCCTCACCCTCAGCAGCTTCTATGGTGTCCGTCAGGCAATAGCCGTCAGAAGAAATAGTTATCTCTGTTTTGGTGTTCTCTTTAAGTCCTAGAGTTATCTGTATAAAATCAAGTCCCGGATCTTTAGACGGAGCCGTCCTGTATGAAGCGTTGCCGAAGCTGTCTATCATTTTCACAAGCTCGTTGTAATCATCATGATCGGCAAGATAGCATTCTCCGTATTCTCCGCCTACTTTCACACAAACCTTTGCATATGCGCCCTCGTAGATATCATAATTATAAAAGTCATCAAAGCAAGCATAGTATATGCCGCCATTCTTTGTGAGCTTATAAAAGCCTTTGTACGCCTTATTTGTATCTATGCTGTCGGCTGATATCTTCTCAACAAAATCCCACTTATCCGAGCCGTCTGATGACACAACATTTTTACCGTCAGAAATCATAAGTGAATAAACAGCGTCCGTGCCGCTGTCATCAGCCTGCGACTCATATGTATAAAGGCTGTCAGCGGAAAATTTCTTATGCTTATAGTCACTTAAATTTCCGTCGCTGTCATATTTCATATACTGCATAGGAGCGTTGCGCTCTTTATCATAAGAAAGCTGTAGAATACCATTGCTCACCACAGTTATTTCAGTGTACTCATCAGCTTCAAGCACAACGTTTCCCGACTTGTCAAGAAGTCCCACTGCTCTGCCGTCACGATAAGTGAAGAAACTGTCTCTTATACACATCTCCGAGCCCACGAGACCCTAAGACATCTCGT
>ENA-OYWG01000516-OYWG01000516.1-human-gut-metagenome-genome-assembly--contig:-NODE-516-length-11763-cov-5.512641_pt1 | contig 11763 bp, 12 predicted proteins | sample MGYA00244811_ERZ653398 | MGnify/ENA primary metagenome ERZ653398 (study PRJEB26926, sample SAMN06165162) | human gut metagenome | biome: ENVO:00009003; feature: ENVO:2100002; material: ENVO:00002003...
GTCTCGTGGGCTCGGAGATGTGTATAAGAGACAGATAGATGACGATGTCGCCGCCGCCCTGTGCAGCAGTACCAGAAGCGGCAGTGGAAGCAGCGGTAGAACCGGCAGAAGAGGTGCTGGCGGAGGAGCCGCCGCAAGCGCTCAGAGCAGCAGAAGCTGCGATAACACCGGTAGCCATCAGGAACGAACGACGAGAAATCTTTTTCATAGTAAAAACCTCCATTTTTTACCTGAAACCTTTCGATAGTCCCATTTTAATGCTTTCCGCACAAAAATAATACTCAATTTGCAGAACAAATAGAAAAAATACCGAACAGGGGCTGTTCGGTATTTTTTCATTTTCTCCTATTTCAGGGTGCTCTGGTACTCCCGCACCGAGCAGCCCATGTATTTTTTGAAGACGTGGCTGAAGTACTTGTACTCGCCGATGCCGCACTCCCATCCGATCTGCGAGATGGGCAGCTCCCCTTTCCGGATGAGTTCAAGAGCGTTCTGGATGCGGCAGCGGTTGAGGTAGTCGATGACCGTCGTGCCAAGCTCTTTCTGGAACTTCTGGTTGATGTACCGCTCCGAGTAGTGGAACTGCTCCTGCAGATCGGCAAGCGTGATCTTGCTCTGGTAGTTCTCCTTCAGATAGGCCACGATGCGAAGCACCAGCGGGTCGGTGACTTTTTCCTCGCTCAGGGGCGGCAGGGCGGTCCGGCTGCGGACGGCCTCCGCCTCATCCTCCCGCTTCTGGAGATACTGGCTGTCCCCCGCGAGGCGGACGGCCTTTTCCAGCGCAGCGCCCATCTCGTCCATGTCGAGGGGCTTGAGCACATAGTCCGACACACCGTTCCGGATGGCCTGCTGGGCATACTCGAACTCCGAGTAGCCCGTCAGGATGATGGCGATGTACTTGTATTCCTCCCGGGTGTCGGCGATCATCTCGAGGCCGCTCTTCACCGGCATGGTGATGTCGGTGATGACGATGTCGGGCCGCAGCTCTGCGATCTTTTCTTCGCCCACTGCCCCGTTCTCGGCCTCCGCCACGACGCTGCACCCATATTCCTCCCACGGCACCGAATAGCGGATGCCCTTGCGGATGATCTCTTCGTCTTCTACCAGCAGAACGCGATACATGGTCTACCTCCCTCCCCGCCGGAGCTTGAGCTTCACCGTGAAGCCCTCGCCCTCGGCGCTGTCAATGGTCAGGCCGCTGTCGCCGCCGTAGCCCAGCCAGATGCGGCGGTTGATGTTTTGCAGGCCGTTGTGTTCAATGTTCACTTCCTCTGAGCGCAGGATGCCCCGCAGCTGTTCCAGCGTCGCTGCGTCCACCCCGCCGCCGTTGTCTTCTACCGTGAAATAGAGCGCGTCCTCCTCCAGCCAGCCCCGCGTCCTGACGTGGATGCGGGGCTTCTTCTGGAAGCCGTATTTGATGCTGTTTTCCAGCAGGGGCTGCAAGAGCAGCTTCGGGATGATGAACTCCATGCAGGCGTCGTCGATGTCCATCTCGTAGGAGAAGTTCGCGCCGAAGCGGGTGGACTGGATGACGAGATAGTCCTGCAGATACTTCAGGTCTTCCCGGACGGTGACGTTATGCTTGGTGTTGTTGATGCTGTAGCGCAGGATGCCGATGAACCGCCCGATGAGCTGCTGGGCGCGCTGGGGGTCTGCCGGGATGAGATAACGGATGTTGTCCAGTGTGTTATAGATAAAGTGAGGGTTGATCTGGGCCTGCAGGTTCTGCATCTCCATCCGGCTGTTCACCTCGACGAGATCCATGTTCCGCTGGCTCAGCTCCTGAATGCTGCGCACCATCTTGTTGACCTGATGGGCGATCTCTTCGATCTCGTCGCCGGTGTCGATCTCAATGATATGGTCGGGGTCTTCCTTCCGGATGACCCGGATCTCCTGCACGAGGGTGTCCACCGACTTCACCATCTGCTCGGTCATGACGTGCATGATGCGGACGAACATCGCCGACCAGCTCAGGCCCAGCATCAAGATCAGGAACAGTCCCACCAGAAGATAATCGTAGTTCGGGGGCGAGTAGATGAAGGAATAGGCCAGCACCGTGCCGTTTTCCAGTGAGCGGCTGCTGCACAGATAGCGGCTCCCATCCACCTTCACATACCGCGCCGCGTCGGCGGGACGGTACTTGTTGGCGTTCTTCTGGGAGAGGAAGGAGGCGTTCGAGCAGGCGATGACATCGCCGTTGGGCTTGGTGAGGATGGCGTCGTACTGGTACCGGCTGAACAGCTTCGTCCAGTCGTTCTCGTTCAGATAGACCGCCGCCGCACCCTGATATTCGCCGTCCCGGTAGAGGGGGTGTATCATGACGTATTCCGAGCTGTTGGCCCGGAAGTGGTAGACCGTGGTATAGACGGCCCGCATGAGGTGGCAGGCGTTTTCCTCCGCGATGCGATTGAACTCCTGCCGGTGCAGGTTCATCTCCCCCTCTGAGAAGGTCGTGAAACGCACCTCTCCCTTGGAGTCGGTCAGGATGAGCTAGAGCTCCACAAGAGCCGAGACATTGTACTGGCTGATGAGATAGCGCAGATTGTCCTGATCCTTCCGCCGGTCGGAGAGGAACAGCTCGGTGTGATCTGTGTCCAACAGGAACGCCGCCGTGTCGTTGTACACCTCTTGGAAGGTGGCGGCGACGCCCGCGAGATGGTCTTCCCGCCGGGCGTTCTGGTTCAGGGTGTTCACGGCGGCGATGGCCACGAGGAACAGAAGGCACCCCAGAAACAGGCTCGTGACCAGCCTGCGGGAGACGCTCCGCTCCAGTTCCCGCCGGAAGCGGCTCTTTTTGTAGGTGCGGTCGGGGGAATGATAGTCCATGCTTCAGCGCTCCTGCCTTTATTTTTTCGGGGCTTCGGCAAACTTTGCCATGCTTCGATTATAATGCCTCCGGACGGATGCGTCAACCGGGCCGCAGTGTTTTCGCTCCCGGGTATAGCGCACCGCCCCGCAGTATGGTATACTCGGAAGCAGACTGGACGATAAAAAAGGAGAACGATCCGATGCAATACTACACCGCCCCCATGGAGGGGCTGACGGACCGCATCTGGCGGCAGGCACATCAGCGCTGGTTCGGCGCACCGGGCGCACCCGCCCGTTATTACGCGCCCTTCCTCTCCCCGCCCGAGAACCGGGTGCTCATCAAGAAGAAGATGGCCGAGCTTGACCCTGCGGCGAACCCCGGCGCGCCCGTCATCCCCCAGCTCCTCGCCAAGGACGGCGCACTGGCCGCATGGATGGTCACAGAGCTGCGCAGGCTGGGCTACACGGAGGTAAACCTCAACTTCGGCTGTCCCTCCGGCACTGTGACCGCCAAGGGCAAGGGTGCCGGGATGCTGCGGGACCCCGCAAAGCTCGAGGCCTTCCTGGACGAATTCTTTTCCCGGACGGAGGGGCCTGTCTCGGTCAAGACCCGGCTGGGCGTCACCCGTCCCGAGGAGTTCGACGCCATCCTCGACATTTATAACCGCTACCCCATCTGTGAGCTGACCATCCACCCCCGGGTCATGCGCCAGCTCTACCGGGGCGAGGCCGACCGCGCCGCCTTTGCAGCCTGTCTGCCCCGCTGCCGGATGCCCGTCTGCTACAACGGCGACATCACCACCCCGGCCCAGCTGGCCGCGCTGGAGACAGAGCATCCGTCCCTCTCCGGCATCATGGTGGGCCGGGGCCTCATCGCCGACCCGGCCCTGCTGCGGCAGGCCGTGGGCGGTGCCCCTGCCAGCAAAGAAGAGCTTCGCGGCTACCTCGACGAGCTGTATCACGGCTACACCGCGCTGTTCGGCGCGTCCAGCTGTGCCGTCAGCCGGATGAAGGCCCACTGGCACTACCTCATCTGTCGGTTCGAGGGGTCGGAGGCGCTGGAAAAACAGCTGCGTAAGACCCGGGAGGGCTGGGAGTATGAGGTGGTCGTGAACCAAATCTTCACTCTTCCTCTGAAATAAAAAAGCCTGCCGCCCCGGAGGGACAGCAGGCCAGAAGGCGAAGGAACCTCAGACGTTCAGATAGCTGCGCAGCATGGCCTGCAGCAGATCGTCACGGTCTACTTTGCGGATAAGGGAACGCGCTCCTTTGTAAGTCGTGATATAGGTAGGATCTTCGGACAGGATATAGCCCACCAGCTGATTGACGGGGTTATAGCCTTTTTCCTTGAGTGCGTCGTACACCTGCTGCACGACTTCATGGATCTCGATGTCCTTCTGATCGTGGATGGAAAAAATGGCAGTAGCGTCGCCCACGAAATACACCCCCTTAAATAACTATGATTCATTGTACACGACTTGCGGCAAAACTTCAAGTTTCCCCGGCGAGATTTGCACATTTTGCTTAAATTTTTTCGATTTTATCATGCAAATCAGCAAAGCTGTTTTTGCAGAAAGAGGCATATTATGATCTATGGCATCGGCTGCGACCTCTGCAGCACCGCCCGGATGGCAAAGAGCCTCGGCGGTGCCCACGGCCCTGCTTTTGCGGCCAGAGTCTTCGGCCCGTCCGAGCGGGAGGCTCTGGGCCTTACAGGGAGCATCCCGGACCCGCTCAGCGCCCACAGATCCGCCAGCGCGGCGGCGGATTTTGCCGCGAAGGAAGCCTTCCTCAAGGCGGCGGGCACCGGCCTTGCAGGGCCTTTCGCCCTCTGCGAGATCGAGGCCGTCCGGCTGGAAAGCGGCGCTCCGGAATACCGCTTTTCGGGCGGCAGTGCACGGTGGATGGCCGCGCACGGCCTGCGGGCCAGTCTCTCCCTGAGCCACGACGGCGGCATGGCGCTGGCGTTCTGCATTCTGGAAACGGAAACCTGAATCTCCCTCCCGCATACAATGAGAGCAAGCTGTCCCCGCGTGCATAGCCTGCCCCCTGCCTGCCCATAATAAGGCCAGCAGAGGACGGCACCGCGCACCACATAGCGGGCCTCCCAGTATGCAAGGAGGGAGTTTTCATGGAGGTACACAGAGGAGAAGTTTTTTACGCCGACCTTTCGCCGGTGGTCGGCTCGGAGCAGGGCGGCGTCCGCCCGGTGCTCATCGTCCAGAACGAGATCGGCAACCGGCACAGCCCCACGGTCATCGCAGCCGCCATTACATCCCGGCTGGACAAAGCCCGGCTTCCCACCCACATCAACATCCGGGCCGCCGACACGGGCCTCGCCAAGGACAGCGTCGTCCTGCTTGAGCAGATCCGCACGCTGGACAAACACCGCCTGCGGGAGCGGGCCGGGCAGATCACCGCCGAGGACCAGCGCCGGGTGGATCAGGCGCTGGATGTGAGCCTCGGCCTCAGCTCCTATTGAGAAGCCGTTTTAATAGGCACTATTTTTGAAAATTGCGATAAGACAGACAGCCGCCTCCACGCACTTGTGGAGGCGGCTGTCTGCTTTTTTATTGGAGATTCAAATTGAATGGATCACTCGGACTTCTGGACGCTGCCCTCTGCGTCGTGGAGCAGGGCATATTCCCGGATCTTTCCCAGCGTCTGCTCGCTCAGGATATGCTCTGCCTTGCAGGCATCCTCGGCGGCGACCTCTTCGTCCACGCCCAGCTGCACAAAGAAATGGGTCAGCAGGCGGTGGCGGCTGTAGATGCGCTCTGCGATCTCGCGGCCCGGCTCCAGAAGGGTCAGGTTGCCCTCGCCGTCCACCGCAATGTAGCCGTTTTCCCGCAGCTTTTTCATCGCAATGCTGACGCTGGCCTTGGTATAGCCCAGCTCGTTGACCACGTCGATGGAGCGCACGCGGCCCATCCGCTGGGTCAGCATAAGGATAGTCTCAAGATAATCTTCTGCGGATTGGTGGATCTGCATGGTTTTGTCGGCCTCCTGCCTCGTAAATTTCCCTGTCCGGGGCACACAGGCGTTCCGGTCTGGTTTGTTATAGGATACCACATTCCGTATCGTGTTGCAAGCCATTCGCAGAAAGTTTGTCGAATCAAACCAATTCCACCCTGCGCAATTTCGTCATTTTACCGTTTCGAGATAGGCCGCCGGGCCGGCCTCGTAGAGGTCGCCGCCGTGGGCGTCGAGGATGACCGTCAGCGGCATTTTTTCCACGGTCAGGCGGCGGACGGCCTCGCAGCCGAGGTCAGGCCATGCGATGACCTCCAGCGTCTGGACGCTCTGGGCCATCAGCGCACCGGCGCCGCCCAGCGCGGCCAGATAGACCGCACCGTTGCGGACGACGGCCTCTTTGACTGCCGCGTCCCGCTTGCCCTTGCCGATCATGATCTTATTGCCGAGGTCCAGCAGGCGGGGACTCATGGCGTCCATCCGTCCGCTGGTGGTCGGCCCGGCCGAGCCGATGACCTCGCCGGGGCGCTCCGGCGTCGGGCCGACGTAGTAGATAGCGTTGCCCTCCAAGTCGAAGGGGAGCTTTTCGCCCCGGTCCAGCGCTTCCAGCATCCGCTTGTGGGCCTGATCGCGGGCGGTGTACACCACACCGGACAGCAGCACCGTATCTCCCGCCTTCAGGGGCGCGAGGTCTGCCGCCGTGCAGGGCGTGTTCAGTTCGTATTGCATCTTGTATTCTCCTTTAGCGTCCCAGCCCTCTCAGGCCGCTTCGCGTCCAGCTCTCCCAGAGGGAGAGCCTTTCGCCTACCGGCAAGCTCCAAGCCTCTCCCTTTGGGAGCAACAGTTCTGACCGCCGCCAGTGGCGGAAACAGGGAAGAGCTGTTGGGGCCGCGGCCAGCAAGACGCAAGTACTTTTCAAAGTACGAAGCGAATGCTGGGTGCCGCAACCCGGGCCGTGGCATTGCGAAGCAATGACGGAGAGGGCTAGCCCTCTTATAACACCGCAGATGCCCGCCGGGTGACATGGCAGGACACATTGACCGCCACGGGCAGACCCGCCACATGGGTGGGCATCTGCTCGATGGCAAGGCCGAGGCAGGTGGTCTTTCCACCGAAGCCCTGCGGCCCGATGCCCAGAGCATTGATGGCCGTCAGCAGCTCCCCCTCGAGGGCGGCGTAGTAGGGGTCCGGGTTCGGAACATCCAGCGGGCGGAGAAGGGCCTTTTTGGCAAGATACGCCACCTTATCAAAGCTGCCGCCCACGCCGATGCCCAGCACGATGGGCGGGCAGGGGTTCGAGCCAGCCAGCCTGACCGTCTCCACCACAAACTTCTTGAAGCCCTCCACGCCGTCAGCGGGCTTGAGCATCTGGATGCGGCTCATGTTCTCGCTGCCGAAGCCCTTCGGCGCTACGGTGATGGTGCAGCCGTCGCCGTCCACCAGATGCACCGTGATGGCGGCGGGGGTGTTGTCGCCGGTGTTGCCCCGGCGCAGCGGGTCGGCCACGATGCTCTTACGCAGGTAGCCGTCGGTGTAGCCCCGCCGCACGCCCTCATGGATGGCAGCTTCAAAGCTGCCGTCAATGTGCACATCGGTGCCAAGCTCCACAAACACGCAGGCCATGCCGGTGTCCTGACAGATGGGCAGATCTTCTTCCCTCGCCGCTGCAAGGTTCGACCAGAGCAGGTCGAGGGTATTTTTTGCCAGCGGCCACGGTTCCTCGGCCCGGGTCTTGTCCAGCGCCTCCTGCACGTCCCGGGGCAGGCGGGTGTTGGCCTCGATGCAGAGGCGGGCCACAGTGTCCGTGATTTGCTGTGCTGTGATCGTCCTCATGGAAACGCCCTCCGCTTACAGCCGGGCCACGCCGCTCTCGCGGGCAGCCTTTGCCACGGCAGATGCCACCGCCTCGGCCACCCGGGGGTCGAACGCGCCGGGGATGATGTTCTCCTCGCTGCGGTCGGCATCGGTGATGAGGTCGGCGATGGCGTAGGCTGCAGCCAGCTTCATCTCATTGTTGATGTCCCGGGCGCGGACGCTCAGTGCGCCCTTGAACAGGCCGGGGAAGCACAGCACATTGTTGACCTGATTGGGGAAGTCGCTGCGGCCGGTGGCCATGACGCGGACGCCGCCCGCCTTGGCCTCGTCGGGCATGATCTCGGGGGTGGGGTTGGCCATGGCAAAGACGATGGCGTCCTTGTTCATGGTCTGGCACAGCTCGGTGGTCAGGATGCCGGGCTTGGACACGCCGATAAAGACGTCCGCGCCCGCAAGAGCCTCCTTCAGGCCGCCCTTGATCTGGCGGGGGTTGGTCACTTCACCCAGCCAGTTCTTGTGGGCCTCGGCGCTGTTGCAACCCTTGTAGAGGGTGCCGAACTGGTCCACGGCGATGATGTCTCTGGCACCGGCGGTCATCAGCATCTTGATGATGGCCGTACCGGCCGCGCCGGGGCCGTTCAGGACGATGTGAACGTCCTCCATCTTCTTGCCCACCACACGCAGAGCGTTGATGAGGGCAGCGGTGACGACGATGGCCGTGCCATGCTGGTCGTCGTGGAAGACGGGGATGTCCAGCTCCCGCTCCAGCGTCTCCTCGATCTCGAAGCACTCGGGGCTTTTGATGTCCTCAAGGTTGATGCCGCCGAAGGTGGGGGCGATGGCCTTGCAGGCCGCGATGACGCTGGCTGCATCGTGGGCGTCGATGCAGATGGGGAAGGCGTCCACGCCGCCGAACTCCTTGAAGAGCACAGCCTTGCCCTCCATGACCGGCAGACCGGCCTCGGGGCCGATGTCGCCCAGCCCCAGCACAGCCGTGCCATTGGAGACGACGGCCACCATATTGCCCTTGAAGGTGTACTTGTAGACGTCCTCGGGGTCTGCCTTGATGCGGCGGCAAGGCTCGGCCACGCCGGGGGTGTAGGCGGTGGACAGGTCATCCCGGGTCTTGACCTCTACCTTGCTCACGATGCCCACCTTGCCGTGGTGGCTCTCGTGCATTTCCAGAGCTGCTTTGTTGAAATCCATTGGCTTTTTCCTCCTTATTAACCCCATTGTATCAGAACCTCTCCCCCATTTCCACCGGTTTTCCGCCTTTTTCCCCTCTCCGGCCCCAAAAGTCCGACAAAGAACGGGCAGAGTGTGGAAATTTTGCAAAAAACTTTTCTTTTTCATTTTTAGCCTTTATAATAGAGGTTGTTTTTCGAATCACCGGCAAAATACCGGTCTACCAACAGGAGGGAATTCTTTTGAAACGTATCTTCACCAAGGCGCTCTGCCTTGTCTGCGTCGGCGCTCTGGCGCTGAGCCTCGCGGCCTGCGGCGGCAAGGCCGACAGCGCCGCGTCCAGCACGGCGTCTTCTTCCACGCTCGGCAGCGCAGCCGACTACGATTACCAGAACTTCAACTACAGCGATGGTCTGGACGAAAAGGGCTACTGGGAGGGCATCCGGGCACTGGACTATGTGACCCTGCCTGAGGACTTTGCATCCGTCGCCGTCAAGCGCTCGGACGTCGAGCCCACCAGCGAGGAGGTCGAGAAGCAGATCAACGATCTTCTGAGTCGGTATTCCTCCACCAACCACGTCACCGACCGCGCCGCCGCCGACGGCGACACCGTCAACATCAACTACACCGGCTCGGTGGACGGTGTGGCGTTCACTGGCGGCAGCGCAGAGAACTATGACCTGACGCTGGGCAGCAACACCTTCATCGACGGCTTCGAAGAACAGATCGTCGGCCACAAGCCCGGCGAGACCTTCGACGTCAACGTCACCTTCCCCGACGGCTACAGCGACTCCACCGACGCCAGCGGCAATACTGTGAAGCTCAGCGGCCAGAAAGCCGTCTTCACTGTGACGTTCAACTACATCAGCGAGAGCGTCCTGCCCGAGCTGACCGACGCATGGGTGGCCAGCAATTTCGGCTCCTCCAATAACCTCTACACCGCAGAGGCCCTGCGCGCCTACTATCAGGAGCAGCTCTACACCTCGAACCTGAACACCGCCGTCATGGACGACCTGATGGCCAACTCCACCTTCAAGTCCATCCCCCAGCAGGTGATGGATTATCAGGTCAACCAGTGCCTCAACTATTACAGCACGCTGGCGGGCTACTACGGCTATGACCTCGACGGTCTCGTCCAGAATCTGCTGGGCTACGAGAGCACCGACGATATGCTGGCCCACCTCGAGAGCAGTCTGGAAAACTACTCCAAGGAAGCCCTGCTCTATCAGGCCGTGGCTGAGTCGCTGGACATCACCCCCACGCAGGAGCAGCTGGACGCCTACTCCGATTATAAGGACACCTACGGTCAGAACTACTGCACCATGGTAGCCCTGATGGACGCTGTCACCAGCACGCTGACCAGCGGCGCGGTCGTGTCCTGAAAAAATCGCATCTGATCGTACGAAAAAACTCCCTGCCGACGGCAGGGAGTTTTTTTGGCCAGATTCAGATGACGTAGTCGTTGCCCGCCTCTTCCGGCGAGGCAAGGTCGGCGATGGTGATGTGGCTGAAGTAGTCCTCGATGAGGTCGTCAAGGCCCTTCCACATATCATACGTGCGGCAGCTGCTCATCCGGCGGCAGGGAGCCGCACCCTGTACAAGGCAGCTCACCGGTGCGAGGCTCCCCTCGGTAAGGGTCAGCACCTCGCCGACGGTATACTGGTCGGGGTCACGGGTCAGGCGGTAGCCGCCGCCCTTGCCCCGCAGGCCCTCGAGGAAGCCGTTCTGCACCAGCACCTTGAGGATGTTTTCGAGGTATTTTTCGGAGATCTCCTGCCGGGCGGCGACCTCCTTCAGGGGGACATATTTCTCCGTCCGATGCTCGGCCAGATCTATCATCACACGCAGCGCATAGCGCCCCTTGGTGGAAACGATCATAGACATTCCTTTCTCTTCTTTCCTGTTTTGGTCTTGCAGCGCCGCCGGGCGGGCTGCGGGACCTGTTCCGAATAAGTTTTAACCTATTATACAACAGGGTTTATAACTTTTCAATCGGAAATTTTCGATTTTCCATTGACAAGTGCCCCAAAGGAGGCTATAATACAGCCAAACCCACAAACCACCTTGGTTTAACGGGAATAAAGGGGACATCAAGATGACACCGGTCAGGCCGGTGCAGCCGGGCGCATCGCCCGCAATAGGGAGGTTTACTATTATGAGCAAGATCTATACTTCCGCAGACCAGCTGATCGGCCACACCCCGCTGCTGGAACTGACCCACATCGAGAAGGACGAAAACCTTTCCGCCAAGCTGCTGGCAAAGCTGGAATATTTCAACCCCGCCGGTTCCGTCAAGGACCGCATCGCCAAAGCCATGATCGATGACGCCGAGGCCTCCGGCAAGCTGAAGCCCGGCTCCGTCATCATCGAGCCGACCTCCGGCAACACCGGCATCGGTCTGGCCGCTGTGGCCGCCGCCAAGGGCTACCGCATCATCATCGTGATGCCCGAGACCATGAGCGTCGAGCGCCGCCAGCTGATGAAGGCCTACGGCGCAGAGCTGGTGCTCAGCGAGGGTGCAAAGGGCATGAAGGGTGCCATCGCCAAGGCCGATGAGCTGGCGAAAGAGATCCCCAACTCCTTCATCCCCGGCCAGTTCGTCAACCCGGCCAACCCCAAGGCCCACATCGCCACCACCGGCCCTGAGATCTGGGACGACACGGACGGCAAGGTGGACATCTTCGTGGCCGGCGTCGGCACCGGCGGCACTGTGACCGGCGTGGGCCAGTACCTCAAGAGCAAGAACCCCGGCGTCAAGGTCGTGGCCGTCGAGCCTGCCTCCTCCCCCGTCCTGAGCAAGGGCACCGCCGGTGCCCACAAGATTCAGGGCATCGGCGCCGGCTTTGTGCCCGACGTGCTGGACACCAAGGTCTACGACGAGATCATCGCCGTGGAAAACGAGGACGCCTTTGCTGTGGGCCGTCTCATCGGCCACTGTCTCTTATACACATCTCCGAGCCCACGAGACCCTAAGACATCTCG
>ENA-OYWG01000540-OYWG01000540.1-human-gut-metagenome-genome-assembly--contig:-NODE-540-length-11287-cov-8.563479_pt1 | contig 11287 bp, 8 predicted proteins | sample MGYA00244811_ERZ653398 | MGnify/ENA primary metagenome ERZ653398 (study PRJEB26926, sample SAMN06165162) | human gut metagenome | biome: ENVO:00009003; feature: ENVO:2100002; material: ENVO:00002003...
CTTTGCGCGTCCGCAGACGCGCCTCCAAGCTGCTCTTCCCCCAAGATTCCGTGAAGAACCATTCATCTACGCCACCTTGGCACTCTTATTTGAAAAATAAAAACGGATACTGTGGAGGATTTCGTCCTCACACAGTACCCGCTTTTTTGATGCAATCGAGGGGGAATTACTCCGCAGCAGGCGCGAAGAAGGAAATCTGCGTCGCACCGGTCATGGCATCGGCGGACAGCATCGTGATGGGAGCCGTTTCGATGCTCAGCGTCGCGAAAGAGCCTTCATAGCCGCTCTCGGTCGTGAAAGCGAAGGTCAGCGCATTGTGACCTTCCAGCGCGCCGTCCATCGAGAAGACGATCACCTTCACCGCATCAGCCGGAACGTCCGTCGCCATGACAAACTTTTCACCGGTCGCGTTGATGGTAATGCTGACTTCCTTCACGGTTTCACCGGTCTTGTTGTAGACGGTGTAGTAGCCGGTCTGGTTGTTCGCAGCCTTGGCAGCGGCCAGCAGACCCTGCACATAGCCCAGCGTATCCACCAGCGTGCTGCTGGAGACGGCGTCCACCATTTCTTCCTTGGTCTTGCCTTCAATGGCAGCTTCCAGTTCGGCGATGGTCTTGCCGGTCACGAAAGCTTCGATGGCGTTGTAGCTCACGCCCAGCGGCGTGGTTGCGCCCGCCTTGGTCGTCATGTTGGTGCTGTACAGACCGTCGTTCACAACCTTAGAAGCCAGCACCTTGCCTTCGGGATAGTTCTGACCGAAGGAAGCGTCGGAGTTCGGAACGCCTTCCGCCGTGGCGGCATCCATGAACTGGAACTCGTCGATGTGCGCGGCAACGATGGTGTCGCCATCCATCGCGACGGTCAGCACAGCGAAGCAGGACGTGCCATGTGCGGCATACTCAACCTGACCGATTTTGACTTCAGCCAGCGCAGCCGTGGACAGCAGCATGATGGACAGGAGCAGTGCGAAAAACTTTTTCATAGGAGCCAACCTCTTTTTTGCGAAACTTGGCAGAATTTCTACCAGCAACACTATTATACGCGCAGCAATGCCGGTTTGTCCAGACAAACTTGTCAGAAAAATAGCAAAATCGTCGCTTGATGCAATCAAACGTTATTGCCGTATCGACCAGTCATTTGCGTCCGTACTTGCTCGATAACCTCATCCAGCACAAAATTACGGAACCAGTATTCCCCGTCATCAGGGAAATCAAGGTAGTCCGTGTAGAAGGGCATGGCGCGCGTGTCCTGCTGGCGGAGCGTCCGAATCGCGCCTGTCCGGCAGTCCACTTCCGCGTTGAAGCTGCGCCCGTCGGGGTAGTCCAGCGTCACTTTCCAGATGGGGTCGCCCTCGCCGGGGTCAATCAGCACACCGCCGCGCAGGGAGTAGTCATCGTCGCCCAACGCACGGGCAGCGTATTCCGCCGCGACCGCTTGAGAAATTGCGTAGTCAGGGACGTCGGGGTAAATCGTCTGACACAGGCAGGCAACAGACCAGTCGCCGACGTAGCTGCCGCTGATACTTATCGCGGACTGGAAAGAACGGAGCGTCGCCTGATCCCAGCGCAGGATATTGGCACCGTACAAATCAACATAGCGCTGAACAATATGATTGGCGTACATGCCGTAGACGATGCCGGGCTGCGTGTTCGCGTCGCGGTAGAAGCTGGTGACGCGAAGGTCTTCCGCCAGCGTGTTCCAGACGCGCACGGGCAGCAGAATGCTGGCGCGCAGGGCACTGAAGTTCGGAATCTGTACGGAATCCACCACGGACAAGTCGCTGTCGCGCACGTCCAAGAGGAAGTACCCCATGTCGGTGGACAGCCAGAAATGCCAAATCAGCTCACCATCCTCGCGATAAACAAGGAACGAGGAATTCTCATAGCACAGATGGGCGTTCAGGGATTTCAAGGCGGCAGCGGTCACATCATCGGCGGTGGATTTCGTGCTGGCATCAGGAACGACCTCCAGCGCCAGCAGGGCGTTGAACAGCGGCAGGGTTCCGTCCGTTTCCATCTGGCGCAGACCGGCTTCGTCCGTCTGGCTGCCGGTCAGCAGCGCTTGCAGCTGCTGGACGGTTTCGCGCTGGTAAATCGGGGGCAGATAGCCCTGCATCAGCAGCGTGAAGCGCGCTGCATCCAGCGGATTGCGGTTCCAGCCGACATCCAGCACTTCGCCGTACCAGTTCAGCGCTGCCCAGTAAATGTCACCCTGCGACGTGTTCTGCGCATCCTTGGTGAAAATCACGACACCGCCGCCCGTGTAGTAAGAGAATCCGCCTGCCGTGTCCTCAAAATCGCTTTCAATAAAGCAGGTGTAGCCTTCTTCTGCCATATTCCGCTGATATTGGCGCTCAATGGCGGCACTGGCGGCAGATTGCGCCGTTTCGGCATCCACGGCGGGTACGCCATGGGAGAAATCCGTGCGGTCAAGGGTGGACAGCAGCTGACTGGGGAAAAACTCCTGCGGCAAACCGTAGAGATTGCCGGAGTACGTCGTCGTCAGCAGCGCACCGGTCAGCCCGTTCAGCTCCAGATACACGATGCTCTGCCCGCTGGGGGCATTCGGCTGGCGGATGGCAATCTTCCAGAAGTCGCCGGACGCGCCCGCAAGGTACTCTGCCGCCAGCACGTCGGACGATGAACCGCCCTGAATGGCGAGCGCGGCGGAAATGGCTTCTTCGCGGGTCAGCGCTTCCGCCGGAACATCCGGGAAGCCGTCGCGCCCGACGCTCAGGAACAGCTCGTGCACCGTCTGCATTGACGAGCGATCCGCCCGCGAAAGCGCCAGAATGTACACACGCAGCTGCAAGGGTGTCCATGCGCGCATGTCGTAGCCGAAAATGCGCCGGAAGCCGCGGGTCACTTCGTCCGCCGTGTGATTGCTGCCCGCACCGCGTTCCCGCCGCATTCGGCAAATGCTGCCGTCCTCCGCGTTCACCGCGACTTCGTACGTTGTGCCGAACGCATCCAGCGCATCAAAATTTACGCAGTAATACGCTCCCTCACAGGTGCCGTCATAAACACCGGAAAGGAAGCGGATACCTACACGATAGAAATCAAGATTGGTGAAATCCGCCTGCGGGTCGTCATTGGTGCGGATGTAGGCAACTGCGCGGGCAAGGGCGTCCTGCGCGGTGATTTCGGTGGAGAGCGGTTCGCGCGTCATGCCCGGCAGAATCCCCTGATAGCCGATTCTTTCAAGCGTCTGGCTGAGCGCCACCTGCGCGCGGATATCCCACTGCCCCAGCGACGACCCCACAGGGCAGAGAATTTCCAGCAGCGTGGAGAGCGAACAGCCACCGTCCTTTTCGACCTGCGTCATCAGCGCCGAAATCGCCTCTTCATCCACTGAAAACTGCAAATCCGCCGCGCTGGCCAGAAGCTTTTTCACCTGTGCCGCCGTCAGGAAATCGCCCTGACGGGTGACGTCGGCAGTGAGCTGCGGAGAATCGTCCGACAAAATCCCGGTTTGCAGCAGGACACCCGCGCCCAGTACCAGCACGAGCAGCACCGCAGCGATGGCCTGCCAGCGAATCACGCGCGGACGCTGTTCATCCTGCGAAACGCGGCGCAGGACGGCATTCACCTGCGCGTCGGTGACGTGAAGTCCGGCTAAATTCGTATCCAGCACCCGCTTGAGTTTATCAGACATAGCAGTCACCTCCTGTCAGCGAAAGTTTGAGCGCCTGTTCCGCTTTTTTGAGCCGCGTATGCACCGTCGACTTGCTGATGCCCAGCGCATCAGCGGTTTCCTGAAGGTTCATGTCCTGATAATAGTAGAGAATCAGCGGCTTTTTGAGGTCGTCGGGCAAGCGCAGGATGTCCAGCATCAATTCCCGATCCTCTGGCAGCACGGTCATCATGCCCTGCGGTAAGTCCTCCAGCGCGTGCCGCATGTCGATGTGCCGAAACCACCGTTTCCGCTGATAATCGCGGCAGACATTGATGGCAATGCGCATCAGCCACGTTTTGACGCTCGCGCCGTTGCGCTGCTCGAAGGTGTCCATGGCGCGCCAAGCGCGGAGGAAGGTGTCCTGCATGGCATCCTCGGCTTCACGCGCGTCGGAAAGGATGACGAAGCATGTGCGCAGGATGGCGGTGCCGTAGGTGCGCATCCAGTCTTCCAAGCGGCGTTCATTGGGGGATTGCTGCTCCATGCTTTGCCCTCCTTTCATTTTCATGGTGATTTCAATGGATTAGACGCATAAAGCGGTGCGTTTTTCCAGGGGTAAGGAAAAATTGCGGAGAAAAATAATACGATTTCCCAATTCATTTGCGCTATTTGCTTGCGCCGCGCATTTTCATCTGGAAATAGTATAAGAAATCCTTATAGCCCCCTTCCTGAATTGATGTTTGTGTTTTGGAAAGATGTATGGTATATTTTTCACAAAGTTGCGAAGAGCAACCAGAGTGTCTTCCCTGCACGGGGACATTCAAAAAGGAAAGGGGTTTTTCATCATGAAGAAGCTGACGGCGCTACTGCTCAGCCTGTGTATGGTGCTGACGATGGCCTGCGCGACGGCGCTGGCGGAGGGCAAGACAGCGAGTGCGACGGCGGAAGGGTTTGGCGGCGGAAACGTGACGGTCACGCTGAGCGTGGACGGTGACAAGCTGGTGAACGTGGAAATCGACGCGACATCGCAGACTGATTCCATCGGTGGAGCGGCGGCGAAGGTGCTGGCGGAGCAGATGCTGGCAAACAACTCCGTCGAGGTGGATGGCGTGACGGCGGCGACGGTGACATCCGACGCGGTGAAAGCGGCCGCGGCGGCTGCACTGGCGGAGCTGGGGCTGACGAACGCGGACTTGGCGAAGGTCGAGGCGGCGGAGAAGGAAAACTATACCGACCTGACCTGCGATGTGCTGGTCATTGGTACGGGCGCGGCTGGCGGAGCAGCGGCGATGGCGGCTGCGGAAGCCGGCGCAAAGGTCATTGCGATTGAAAAGCTGGCAACCATCGGCGGCACGTCCGCGATGGCGGGCGGCGGCATTGCGGCGCCGGAATCCTCCGAGCAGAAGAAGTACGGCATCGAGGATACCTGCGAAGCCTACGTCGATCTGTGGGTGGAATACAACCACAACGAGTATTTCCGCGAAGACAGCGGCATGGACGAGGATCGCATTCGCTTCGTGGTGGGTCAGGCGGCGGGTCTGATTGACTGGCTGGAGGAGAACGGCTTCGAGTTCGGCCGTCCGATGAGCTTCGACCTGATTGAGGGCGTGGATCGCTTCCACTATGCCTCCAACGGCAAGCCCACCGATCTGCTCTATGCGAAGAATCAGGAGCTGGGCGTGGAATACTGGCTGGAAACGAAGGCAACGGCGCTGCTGACCGACGAAAATGGCAACTGCATCGGCGCGACGGTCGAAAAGGACGGTCAGACCTTCAACATCTACGCCAAGGGCACGGTATTGGCGACTGGCGGCTTCGGCAACAATCAGGAAATGATGGAACGCTTCACGCCCGTTGACGCGGCGCAGGTGGCGTACTTCTACGGCTCCGCGGGTCAGACCGGCGAGGGCATTCTGATGGCGGAGGACATCGGTGCGGCGGTCTATGAGAAGGGCGCGCGTCTGGGCATGTCCTACGTCGTGGGCGACGGCACGAACGCGGAGCTGACCTCTCTGGGCGGCCCGTGGAGTCAGGCGCCGATCGTGGACAACACCGGCGTTCGCTTCGTCAATGAATATTGCCATTCCCTGAACTATCCGAGCCTGATTTACCGTCATGCGGCGCCGTACTACTGCATCTACGGCTCTGACCGCGAGGACTATGCGGCGATTCTGGCGAACAATGCAGACGATCCGGCGGTGACCTCTGCGGACACGCTGGAGGAGCTGGCGGATAAGCTGGGCTTTGATAAGCAGGCGTTCCTGGATTGCATCGCGGTCTACAATGCGGCGAAGGAAACCGGCGTGGATGCGGCGTTTGGCGCGCGCGTGGACTTCATGAATTTCGCGACGGTTGGCCCGTTCTACGCGGTGCAGATTGCGCCCCAGTACACGGGTACGATCGGCGGCGTTGTGACGGACACCTCCGCGCAGGTGCTTCGTGCGGACGGCACGGTCATCGGTGGCTTGTACGCGGCGGGCGAAGCCTCCAACGGCGCGCTGTACGATCTGGTCTACATGTCCGGTTCGTCTTTCCTGAACGCGCTGTCGATGGGCCGCATTGCGGGTGAAAACGCGGCAAACCAGCAGTAATCGGTTGATAAAAATGGCACCAGACCGAAGCGGCAAATGCTGCGAAGGGCTGGTGCTTTTTTTGAGTGCGGGGATGGGTGTGATTCGTTGTACTGCGGAACAAGTCAATGCTGGTAGTGGCGACCCAAGGGGTCAAGGGGACGATTAGAAAACACTTTGGTCGTCTCCGCTGGACTCCGCGCGATTGAGCTGGTTTCGCCACGCTGCTTTTTCCGCGTGTTTAGCCCTTTTTCATTTCCTCTATCATGCAGTCCCGAATCATCCGAATCGCCGGTGTCAGCCGTCTGCACACCAGCACCGACCGATGATGCCCAATATCCTCCGTCAGCGGAATCAGCTTCACGCCCTTGAAATAGGCTGGCTTTCTCGCTGGAAAGAAGGAAATCCCCAGATTCAGCGAAACCATCAAAATTTGCATATCTGCCGAATCCGCATAAATAATCGATGGATGCGAAAATCCCAGATTCTGCGCCCAGTCGTGAATCGCGCCGCGCCCGCTGCGGGATTGGTCGAGGGCAAGCAGAATCAGCGGATATGTGCGTAAATCAGAAAGCGACACAACCGACTTTTCCGCTAATGGCGACGCTTCGGAAACGGCGGCAATCATCGGCACATCGTAGAGTACCTCCTGATAGGTGTTCCGCTGGTCGATTTCGCCGGGAAGCGTCAGCACCATGTCGCATTGCCCGCGGTAGAGGGCGTCGGACATGGCCGTCAGCGAGAGGTACAGCGGGTGAATCACCAAATTGGGCAGGTGCGGATGCAGGGAAAGGTACGCATCGACAATCAGTTCTTTTTCCAGCGGCCCGTTGTAGCCGATGTGGATGGCGCTCACACGGTGCGCATCGGCGAAAGCGTCCTGCAATTCGAGCTGAATCCCCATCAGGCGCTCGGCGTAGGGGAGAAACTGCTCACCTTGGTCGGTCAGCACCGCGCCGGTGGATAGGCGGTGGAACAGCGCGCAGCCCATTTCTTTTTCCAGCGACGCAATCTGCTGGCTGATGGCGGTCTGGGAGACGTACATGTTCTTCGCAGCGGCGGAAAAGCTGCCTTCGCGGACGACGGCGAGGAAATACGCGATTCGGTCGGTGTTCATGCGAAAAGACCTCCACTGGGGACAAAAAACTCCCTTCCGCGGTGCGCAGAAGGGAGCAAAGATGCGAGCGGTTAAGGGCGCTGACCCATGCCGCCTTCGAGGGTGATGGTTTCGCCGGACATGAATTTGAAGTCCGGGGAAGCCAGCTGGACGCACACACGGCCAATTTCCACCTCGGAATCGCCGTAGTGGCCCATCGGGGGCATCTTGACATTCGCCTTGAACGCCTCGGGATATGCCTTCTGGAAGTTCTCCAGCTGCGTCGTCCATGCCAGCGGGCAGACGACGTTGACGTTGATGCCGTCCTTGCCCCATTCGGTGGCGGCAACGCGGGTCAGGCCGCGAATGCCTTCCTTTGCCGCGGCATACGCGCACTGCCCGTAGTTACCGAACAGACCCGCGCCGGAGGCGAAGTTGATGACAGCACCCTTCGTTTCCTTCAGATAGGGGTAGCACGCCTTCATATAATAGAATGTGGCGTACAGACCGGAATACAGCGCGAGATTGAACTGCTCGGTGGTATGGTCAGCCAGCGGAACGCCGGATGCGGAAGCCTGCGCGTTGTTAATCAGCACGTCGATGCGGCCGAAGGTGTCAATCGCCTGTTTGACGACATTGTTTACAACAGCCTCGTTGTCCGCGCTGTCATTCACGTCCGCCTGCACGCACACCACCTTCACGCCATAGAGGCGTTCCAGTTCTTCCTTCGCGTCGGTCAGTTTCTTCACGTTGCGCCCCGTGATGACCAGATTCGCGCCTTCCTTGGCGTAAGCGGTCGCAATGCCGTAGCCAATCGAACCGCAGCGGCCGTTGCTGAGCTTCGCATAGCCCGCGCCGGTAATAATCGCCGTCTTTCCTGCCAGAAAACCCATTATATATTTCCTCCTTCATGGTGAAGGGCTGAACAAGCAGCCTGTCCACTTATGGTATCACAGATGATGCGGAAAAGCAAGAGCGGACGGCACAAAATGGACAAAAATTGATGATTTTTTCACAATACCGCCAGCTTCCAATCGGAAAAACGGAAAAGAAACAGCGAAAATCCGATGAATTGTTTGACGCATCCCATTCATTGCACTATAATGGAGACAGTAGCGTTCCGGGCGTACTGCGCGCCCGGCAAAGTGGGAGGAACGCGGAATGAAGGCAGAGAGCAAACGCTCGGTGCGCATCATGCTTCAGTGGCTGCTGGGAGTGGCGACGGTGCTGATGGCGGCGCTGCTGATTTGGCAGTGCGTGACCATCTATCATGAAGGCATCGCGCCGGAAAACATGGGCGAAAACGGGCTGCGGATTCACGATATTTACAGCCGGGAAATTGTCACGGCGCACTTCGCCTCGATTGCGTGGAGCGTGTGGGTCTTTCTGGCGCTGCTGGCGGTAAACATCATCGCGGGCAAGCCGGAGCAGAAGGAATCGCTTCGCGCGCCGGTGGAGAATCAGCTGCTGATGCTGCGCGCGCGGACGGAGGAGACGGACGAAATCCGCAAAGTGAAGAAACAGCGTATCGGCGTATGGTGCGGCGCGGCGATTCTGTGCCTGATTTGCGGGGGCATGGCGGGGCGATTCCTGCTGGACTGGTCGAATTTTGCCTCGCGTGATTTGGAAGTCGTCGTGCGCCAGATGGCGATTGAAACGTTCCCGTGGATTGGGCTGGCGTTCATCCTCCTGATGGCGGCTGAGCAGTGGAATTTCCGCCTGTTGATGAAGGAATTGGAACTGCGCAGGAGCGCCCCGAAGCGCAAGCCGGATGCAGCCGCTCCGGAAAAGACGACAGGCAGGAACGTCATCCGCGTGATCATCGCGGCGGCGGCGGTGGCGCTGATTGTGCTGGGTGTGATGAACGGCGGCATGTTCGATGTGCTGGTGAAGGCAATCAATATTTGTACGGAGTGTATCGGCCTTGGCTAAGAAATTTGCGGCATGGTGGAGCGCCCATAAGCCCACCACCCGGCGGCTCATACAGGTTTACGCCGCCCTGCTCTACAACGCCTATGTGAAGGGATTCATCAAGGGCGACATCTACACCGGCGGCATCAAGAACTTTTGCGTGCCGGGGTTCAACTGCTACTCCTGTCCGGGCGCGATTGGCGCATGTCCGCTGGGGGCGCTGCAAAACGCGCTGGCGTCCTCGGATAAGCGCGCGCCGTACTACGTTCTGGGCATTCTGATGCTCTACGGGCTGATTTTGGGGCGCACCATCTGCGGCTGGCTCTGTCCGCTGGGGCTGATTCAGGAATTGTTCTACAAGATTCCGACGCCGAAGGTGAAGAAAAGCCGCTTCACCCATGCACTGTCGTATCTCAAATACGTCCTGCTGGCGGTGTTCGTGGTCATCATCCCGCTGGCGTACAGCCTGCAGCAGTATCCCGTGCCGGGATTCTGCAAGTACATCTGCCCGGCGGGGACGTTCGAGGGCGCAATGGGCTTGCTGGCGAACCCGGTCAATGCGGGCAAGTTCTCCATCCTCAACATCCTCTTTACGCGCAAATTCGTCATCATGGTGGCGATTCTGCTGGCGTGCGTGTTCTTCTACCGTGCGTTCTGCCGCTTTCTCTGCCCGCTGGGGGCGATTTACGGGCTGTTCGCGCGTGTGTCGATTCTCGGCGTGAAGGTCGAGAAGAGCAAATGCACGAACTGCGGGCGCTGCGTGGCACACTGCAAGATGGATATTCGGCATGTGGGCGACCATGAGTGCATCCACTGCGCATCGTGCGTGGACGTTTGCCCGACGAAAGCCATCAGCATGAAAATGGGCAAAATTACGCTGAAAGCGAACGAAGCGCAGCTGATGAAGCCGGAAGACAACAAAAAGCGCACGAACCGCCGCATTCGCGTGATGGCGGCGTGGACGGCGGCGCTGGTAGTGCTGGGCGTGGTGATGTGGCAGGTAAACAAGGCGGACACGGTGGAAGAACCGGTAAGTCAGCCCGCCGCGACGGAAACGCTTGCGCCCGAAGCCACGGAAGCGCCGGACGACGACACGCCGGTTGGCTATGAAGTCGGGATGAAGTGCCCGGACTTCACCGTACCGCTGTATGGCGAAGACGGCGGCGAATTTACGCTGTCGGCGCAGAAGGGGAAAGTGACGGTCATCAACTTCTGGGCGACATGGTGCACGCCGTGCGTGGCGGAATTGCCGTATTTTGCGGAGCTGTACGCGGAGTACGGCGACGAAATCTCGCTGGTGGCGATTCACTCGAACCTCGTGACGGACGATGTGGACAAGTTCCTCGCGAAGGAGAACTTGAATATGCCGTTCGCGCTGGACAAGACGGGCGCGGTGATTAAGTCACTGGGCGGCTCGACGCAGCTGCCGATGACGGTCATTGTCGATGCGGCCGGGAAAATTGTGTACAACAAGGTCGGGTCGGTGACGCTGACGGTGCTGGAAGGGCTTGTCGCGCCGCTGCTGGCGGAGTAACCAATCAATATGGGCAGGGGGATTCGTTCTCCCTGCCTTTTGAATTGTAACAATTGCGCCGGAACGCTTGCGGAATAGCCTCTTTGCTGGTATCATGAAGGAAGAAATCACCATAGGAGGGAAAACGCATGAAGAAATTGCTGTGCGGGCTGCTGTGCCTGCTGATGCTGCTGGGCTGCGCGTCAGCGGAGGGGTATTGGTACGCCGCGAAGGGCGATAACGGCTTGTGGGGGCATATCGACGAGATGGGGAACTGGGTGATTCCGCCGAAATTCGACAGTGCGGGCGACTTCCGGGGCAATTATGCGTGGATTCAGCAGGGCGACCGGGAGGGGTTCGCGAACCGCGATGGCGAAATTGTGCTGCTGCTGGATGAGAATGTAGTGACAGACAGCGGCTATGATGGCTTCTATTACGGCGGACGCGAAACGGGCATTTGGCTGCTATACAAGAAGGCGACGGGGAAAAACAGTCTCGGCACGGAATGGCTGGAAGGCTTCTTTGATGTGCAGAGCGGTGTTTACAGCGGCTTGAAGTGGCGGGGCGTGAATCATAGGGAGT
>ENA-OYWG01000547-OYWG01000547.1-human-gut-metagenome-genome-assembly--contig:-NODE-547-length-11225-cov-4.613429_pt1 | contig 11225 bp, 9 predicted proteins | sample MGYA00244811_ERZ653398 | MGnify/ENA primary metagenome ERZ653398 (study PRJEB26926, sample SAMN06165162) | human gut metagenome | biome: ENVO:00009003; feature: ENVO:2100002; material: ENVO:00002003...
ACACCCTAGAGTTCGTCGGCAGCGTCAGATGTGTATAAGAGACAGGAGCGGCCTTCTCGTTCAGGAACTTGTCCATGATGACGATGGCAGCACCAGTAGCCGCCACAGCGGCGGCAGTGCCCAGAATGCGGAAGATTGCTTTCATGTCATGACCTCCTTGGCAGTGTGGTGATTTAAGAGAACGTGACCACGTCGTTCAGCGGCTTCTCGGCAGGTTCCACCGACAGAGCGGTGAGCACCGGGCCTTTGCCGCGGTAGATGTTGTGGAACTTGTAGCCCACCTTGGCCGTTACCTTGACCCAAGCCCGCTGCTCGAGGGCCTTGTAGCCGTCGTAGCTGCAGGGGAAGCCCACGAACTGGATGTCCTGCACGCAGCAGGTCATGGCGAACCGACCGGGCACGAAGCTGTTCTTGCCGGCGCGGTTGGTCTGGCAGACCTGCGCGAGGAACTTGACGGTCTTGCCCGTGTACTTCTGCGGCTCGTCCTGACAGTCCATATACCAGATGCCGAAATCCTCGTCCGGGATGTCGATGACCGGGGCGTTGATGTCAAAGGGCAGCGGGTCGGGGATGTCGTCGTAAGCCACGCTGCCGTCCTTGAACTCATAGGCGATGTCGCACTTGCGGGAGGCCTGACGCACCAGCTTGTGCAGCTCCTGACGGGCAGCGTCGTTGTTGACGGCTTCGGCGCGGTTGAAGACGATCAGCTCGCTGCGGGCGATCTTGTCCAGCATCAGCGCGCGCATGGAGTTGTCGCGGGCGTAGGTCAGGGCGGTGGTGCCGTCGGCGGTGGCGATGCACTGGTAGACGATCCAGTTCTCGGGCAGGTTGTTTGCCAGATCCTGCAGCATCCACATACCGTTGTACTCGATGACCACGCGGCCTGCATCGGCCTCCTTGGCCAGCTTGGCGAGGTTCTGGGGGTTCAGCTCAGCCTTGTCCTCGAGGTTGTAGAGGGTCACGCCGGGGAAGGCGAACTTCTTCTGATTATATTCCTCTTCGCCCTCCTCGCAGACCAGCAGAAGGGTCTTGTCGCCGGAGTCGAAGTTGGGGTCTTCAAAGGTCTCCTGAATGAACTTGGTCTTGCCGCTCTCGAGGAAGCCCACAAACAGGTATACCGGGATCTCATTTGCCATAATCGTTTATCCTTTCAGGGCCAATATCAGCAGCCGAACAGTGCTGCGATGGCCTTTTCATCCAGCTTGGAGCCGATGACCACCAGCTTGCCGCCGACATCTGCGCCGCGTGCGCGGACTTCCCACTCGCCGGGAACGTAGTCGAACTCCAGCCAGCCGTCGGTGCCGCCGTCCACGATGCCCTTGGAGCGGAGGATCATGCCGTAATTGCCGGTGTCCAGCTCGGTGAGGGCGTGCTCGATGTCTGCCTTGGAGAATTTCTTGGCCGTCTCGACGCCCCAGCTGGTGAAGACCTCGTCGGCGTCATGGTCGTGATGATGGTGATGGTGGCCGCAGCAGCAATGACCGTCGTGGTCGTGGTGGTGATGCTCATGCTCGTCCTCATCATCGTCCTCGTCGTGGTCGTGATGATGGCCGCAGCAGCAGTGCCCGTCGTGGTCATCGTCATCATGGTCGTGGTGATGATGGTGCTCGTGCTCCTCATCCTCATCATCGTCGTCATCCTCATCGTGATGATGGCCGCAGGTGCAGACGCCGTTCTCATCGTAATGATGATGGTGGTGATGATGTTCTTCCTCTTCGTCCTCGTGGGCGTGCTCCTCGTTGGCCTTGGCAGCCATGGCGATCAGCTCTGCCTTGAAGTCGTCCTTGGTGGACATGGCCTTCAGGATCTGCTCACCGGTCAGAGCGTCCCATGCGGTGGTGACGATGGTGGCGGTGGGGTTCTTCTCACGCAGCAGGGCCACAGCGGCGGCGATCTTCTCCTCAGAGGCGGTCTGGGTGCGGCTGAGGATGATGCAGCTTGCGTGGCTGATCTGGTCGTCGTAGAACTCGCCGAAGTTCTTCATATACATCTTGACCTTGTTGACATCGGCCACGGTGACAAAGCTGCTGAGCTGGACGTCCAGATGCTCGGCCACGCCCTCGACAGCGCGGGTCACGTCAGACAGCTTGCCGACGCCGGACGGCTCGATGACGATGCGGTCGGGGTGGTACTGCTCCACCACCTGCTGGAGTGCGGCGCGGAAATCGCCCACCAGAGAGCAGCAGATGCAGCCGGCGTTCAGCTCGTTGATCTGGATGCCGGACTCCTTCAGGAAGCCGCCGTCGATGCCGATCTCGCCGAACTCGTTCTCGATGAGCACGACCTTCTGGCCTGCAAAGGACTCCTTGATGAGCTTCTTGATAAGAGTGGTCTTACCGGCACCAAGGAAGCCGGAGAAAATGTCGATCTTGGTCATATTCGAAATGCCTCTTTCTTTTATGCAGCCGCCCGCAAAAGGCGCTGCCCAGCAGGCCCTGCGGGCCTTACAAGCAATCCGGGGCGCTGAGTGCTGACCCGGAAAAATTCCTACACTCCTATTATAACAAGGCTGTCAATGGCAAACCGGCCTTTTTGATGAGAAATTTGTAACATTTTTTGCAATTTGCTTGCGTTTTCGGGTCGGCTCAGCTCCTCCGTGAGCCAGTCCGCTACTTTTTCAGTTTGTTCGTCCGTCTCGGCGGTGAGCCAGAAAATGCCGTCCTCCGTTTCCACTCGCAGGAATTTTCCGGCGGTGGGGTCGAGGCAGAGGTGGACAGTGCCGTCGTGTACCATGACGAAGGTGCCCTGCCAGTAGTGCTCCAAGTCGATGCCGCCGACCCGGCTTGCCTCCGGCAGAGAGGAATAGACCTGTACTTTGGTGATGCTGTCCAGAGGGATGATGTACTTCCGGGTCTTGCCGTGGTAAGATTGCAGCTCTACGGTGGGTGATACCTGCAATTCCAGCCTTGCGGGCGTGTGGTCGAGGACGCCTAGCACCGGCCCGGTCAGTAGGATGGCAGCGATTGCAATGGCATTGACCGCCACAGCAAGCTTCCCCCGGAGGGTGGCGAGGTTGGCGGTAGTCCCCTTGCCAATGCGCTTAGGCACAGAGGCGCGCGTGTCGTCAGGAGCATAATAGAACAGACCGTATTTCCATGGGACATCTCCGGGGGCTGCGGGCCAGCCGTGGGCGTCCCGCAGCCTTTGGAGGGTGCGGTTTGCCCACAGACAGGGCAGATACGGCAGCGCCAGACTTCCGAAAAAGAAATAGACCCAGACCATGACCCGGAGCAGCGAATCGGGCAGGAAAAACAGCCCGACGCCCCCGGCGGCGCAGAGCAGGCAGATGATGCGCAACCAGCGCAGATATTGTTGCACGATGCTCTGCACCTCGGGCAGGGCGGCAGCGTCCGGTGGCAGTGTGACGCCCAGCAGAGCGCCGTTCTGGTCGATGTGCTTCAGGCTCAGATAATCGATGCCGACGCAGACGATAAGACAGGCGAGCATAATGATGGAAAATGCCATAAGAACGCCTCCATTCAATAAGTCTATGGCCCTAGGATACACGGAACGCGGCAAAAAGTCAAAATGATGCCCACGAATTGCATTCTGTGGCGCAGAATGATACAATAGACCCGGCAGATCATCGCCGCCGGGCGTTTTTCCGGCAGAACAAAGAAAGAAGGCTTTTTTGATATGAGCATGAATACCGTTCCTGAGCGTCTGGCCGCCCTGCGCGCGGCCATGAAGGCAAATGGTGTGGACGTCTACCTCATTCCGGTGGGCGACCCGCACGCCAGCGAGTATATGCCGGACCACTACACCGCCCTGACCTACTTCTCCGGTTTCCACGGCGAGAACTCCAACTTCGTCGTGACCATGACCGAGAGCGCCGTCTGGGCGGATGGCCGCTACTTTGTGCAGGCCGAGAAGGAAATTGCAGGTACTGAGATCCAGCTGATGCGGATGGGTGAGCCGGATGTGCCCACCGCCGAGCAGTACTGCGCCAAAGTCCTGCCCGAGGGCGGCAAGCTGGGCCTCTGCGGCCTGACGGCCTCCTGCGGTCTGGTGCGCAGCCTGCAAAAAGAGCTGGACGCCAAGAAGGGCACCATCAAGCTGCTGAACCTCGAGGACGAGCTGTGGACTGAGGGCCGTCCCGCCCTGCCTGCTACCCCGGCGTGGATCCTGCCGAAGGAATATGCAGGCTTCTCCCCCGCCGAAAAGCTGGGCCAGCTGCGTGCGAAGCTCTCTGAGCTGGGCTGCACCGCACAGCTCGTGGGCAAGCTGGACAACCTCGCATGGCTGCTCAACCTCCGCGCCATGGACATCCAGTGTACCCCCTATGCCATGGCCTATTGCTACGTCACCCCGGACAAGGCGACCCTCTTCATCAACACCGCCCGCGTCAGCGCGGAGGCGGCGGCTGAGCTGAAGGAGAACGGCGTCGAGCTGGCAGAGTACGACGAGGTGCTCTCCTTCCTCGCCGCCCAGACCGAGACCCAGACCGTGCTGGCCGACCCCGCCTCCGTCAACTATGCTGTCTATCAGACGCTGGAGGCCAACCCGGCCCTCACCGTCAAGGATGAGGCCGACCCCCTGCTGCCCATGAAGGGCGTCAAGAACGAAGTCGAGCTGGCCCACACCCGCGAGGCCCACCTCCGGGACGGCGTGGCCATGGTGCGCTTCCAGATCGAGCTGGAGAACCGTCTGGCTGCCGGCGAGGAGCTGACCGAGCTGACCATCGACGAGATCCTCCACAAATACCGCAGCGCACAGGACAAGTTCCTGACCGAGAGCTTCGGGACCATCGCCGCCTACGGCCCGAATGCCGCCATGATGCACTACCACGCCACCGAGGAAGATCACGCAAAGCTGGAGAAGAAGGGCTTCCTGCTGGTGGACAGCGGCGCGACCTACATGGACGGCACCACCGACATCACCCGCACCTACCCGCTGGGCGAGCTGACCGAGGACGAGCGGCTGTTCTACACTTGGACGCTCCAGTGCCACATCGACATCGCCCGGGCCGTCTGGCTGGACTACTGCGACGGCCATATGCTGGACACCATCGCCCGCGAGCCGCTGTGGCGCCACCTCATCAACTACCGCTGCGGCACCGGCCACAGCGTCAGCCATGTGGGCAACGTCCACGAAGGCCCCCACGCTCTGAACGGCCGCAACACCACCGTCTTCAAGCCCGGTATGATCGTCACCGATGAGCCGGGCGTCTACGAGGGCGGCGTCGTGGGCATCCGCATCGAGAACGAGCTGGAGTGCTATCACAAGGCCTCCAACCAGTACGGCGAGTTCCTCGCCTTCCGACCGGTGATGTTCGTGCCCATCGCCACCTCCCCCATCGTCCCCGGCGTGCTGAGCCGCGACGAGCTGGATTGGCTGAACGCCTACCACCGCGAGGTCTTCGAGAAGCTGGCTCCCCGCCTGACCGAGGATGAGCGCGACTGGCTGGCCAAGAAGTGCGCCGCCATCGGGGCATAAAGAACAAAAAGCGGGAGGCCCGCAGGGGCGCTCCCGTTTTTGTTTCTCGTCAGGATCTCTGCTCCAGCTCGGCCTTGTGCTCTTTCCAGTAGGCTTTGGCCTCGTCGATGACCTTCTTGAAGGGGCCGGAGGGATAGGTGCTCTCGGCGATGTCGATGAGGAACTTGTAGAGCTGGGGACGCACCTCCTCGTACATCCCGAGGCGGGTGTAGAGGTCTTTGTAGTAGCGGAACACCTGAATTTTGTTCTGCACGAGGGTGGCGGGCTTGATCTGGGTGTGGCAGATGCTCTGGGGGTTCTGGACGTAGTAGTAGCCGGGCTGCGGGATGGACGCAAAGACCTCGGCGTACTGGATATACTGCATATTGAACACGAGGTCTTCGGCCCAGCGCATCTCGCTGGTAAAGCGGATGTCGTGGGCCGCGAAAAGGTCGCGGCGGTAGAGCTTGTTCCAGAGCACGCCGTAAAAATACGAAGCGGGCTTGTCCATCAGGCGGAGGGCGAAGGTGTCCTTGTCGTAGATGCCTGCGGGCAGGAAGCCGTATTCCCTCGTTTCCGGCGGGCGGGCAACGTGCATGACGCCGAGATCGTCCTGAATCTTTTCCAGCACCTGCCCGGGCTTGGATGCCCCGGCGGGGATGACCATGGTGTAGGGCGAGATGACGAGGTCGGCACCGGTCTTCTCTGCCGCCTCCACCAGCCGGGCGGTGTAGTCCGGGGCGATGTAGTCATCGCTGTCCACGAACTGGACGTACTTACCGCTGGCCAGCTTGAGGCCGAGGTTGCGGGTGTCGGACACGCCGGAGTTGGCCTTGTCCACCAGCAGGATGCGGCTGTCCTTTTTGCGGAACTCCTCGCAGACGGGCAGGCTCTGGTCCTTGGAGCCGTCGTTGATGACGATGATCTCGAGATCCTCATATTGCTGGGCACAGATGCTGCCAAGACAGCGGTTCAGATGGCTCTGGGCATTGTACACCGGCAGGATGATGCTGACGAGGGGCATTTCCATAGCAGTTTCTCCTTTTATCGCAATTTTCAAAAATAGCGCCTATCAAAACGGCATCTTTGCGATAGCGCTTTTTACAGCAATGATACTCCCACCGGGCCGAAAAAGCAAGCACCCGGCGGCAGGCCCGAAAGGGGGCTTTGAATTGATCTTCCATATCGCAGTGTGCAGCCCGGACAGCGTCCTCCGCAGCCGGGTGGAGCGACAGTGCCTCGACTATTATGCCCGGCGGGACGATGCCTGCATCGTCGAGCAGCTGGACGGCCCGGAGGCCCTGCTGGCCCGGGACGACGCCGGGGAGCGGTACGAGCTGTATCTCATCGAGCTGCCCAGCACGGCGGCCGCTGCGTCGCTGCGGGCGGCGGCGGCGCTCCGCAGCCGGGGACGCAGGACGCCGATGGCCTTTCTGGCCCACACGCCCGCCCACGCCTACAGCGCCTACCGGGTGGACGCCATGCAGTATTTATTGCTGCCCGTCCCGCCCGAGCAGCTGATGGCCCTGCTGGCCCGGGCCACCGAGCCGGAGTACGGCCCGGCCATCCCGGTGGCCACGGCGTCGGGGCTGCGGGTGCTGCCCTTCGCGGACATCGAGTACCTCGAGTGCACCCACCATGTGGTGCATTTCCACCTCGCCAGCGGCGAGGATGTGCCCTCCCTCTCGGTCCGGGTCCCCTTCGCGCAGGTGGCCCAGCCGCTGCTGGCGGACGAGCGCTTCGTCCAGCTCCACCGCTCCTATGTGGTCAATCTGGCGGCAGTCTCCCAGCTGGCAGCGAGCGAGTTCTGGATGCAGAGCGGCGCGCGGGTGCCTGTGCCGCGCGGACGGGAGCCTGCAGCCCGGACGGCGCTGCGGGATTATCTGGAAAAGCAGTTTCAATAAACAGCAGTGGGGAGGCCCGGAATGAGCCTCCCCACTGCTGTTTTCATGTTGCTATGATTCTTGCCTTGCGATAAAACCGCTTCTTAAAGCTCCGCCCAGTCCAGCTGTGTCCAGTCGGGGATGTACTGGTCTGCGAGCCGCTGCAATTCCGGCTTGTCGGCGGCGCTGCACGCATCCTCGATGTCGATGAGGTAGAAGCCGCACTGCTTTGCGGTGCGGGAGGCGTAGACGGCGTCTTCACAGACGACGGCGTCGGCGGGGCCGCTGCCGCCCAGACGGCCCAGCACCTCATGGAACACGGCGGGGTGGGCCTTGCTCTTCGCGCCCTGTGCGGTGCAGAAAAACTCGAAATAGTCCGCCACGCCCAGCCGGGTGAGGACCTCTTTGCACTGGTCAGCCCATGTATTGGAGCAGATGCACATCCGCGCCCCCTCGGCCTTCAGCCGGGCCAGCATCTCCCGGACGCCGGGCTTCAGCTCGACCTTTTGATACAGGTCCCGGATGACCTGCCGCATGGCGGGTTCGTAGTCCCGGAGGGTGAGGGGCAGGTCGTAGGTGTGGATGAGATACTCCGCCCCCTCCACCATCCCCATGCTCAGAAGGACGTCGTGGATGCCGGGCCGGGCCTCGCGGCCATAGCGGCGCAGCAGCTCCAGCGGTGCGCCCTGCCACACCACGGTCATGCTGTCGGTGAGGGTGCCGTCCATGTCGAATATCCATTGTTTGCGGTGCATCTGTGGTCCTCCTGAATCGTTCTGGCAAAGTGAGTTTATTATAGCATATTTTTTGTTACAAAAACAGAGAGAAATCTCCCGGGAAATATGCTATAATCTAGAAAAACCGGAACGCATCAAAGGAGGCGGCAGATATGGCGCAGAACAACACCCCCATAAGGGCGCTGGTGCTGGCAGGCGGCGGTGCACGCGGCAGCTATCAGGTGGGCGTCTGGCGGGCGCTCACCGAGCTGGGCTGGCGGCCCCAGATCATCACGGGCACCAGCGTGGGCAGCCTCAACGGTGCGATGTTCGCCCTCGACCTCTACGAGACGGCCCGGGATATGTGGCTTACCATCCGCAGTCAGGATGTGATAGAGCTGCCCGCCGAGGACGCGCCCCTGCCGGAGCTGCACGCCTTTCTCAAGGACGCCGTGACGCAGGGCGGCATGGACGTCACCCCGCTGGAAGAGATCGTGGAGCGGGTGCTGGACGAGGACGCCCTCCGCCGCAGCCCCATCCGGCTGGGTCTCGTCACGGTGGAGCAGAAGACGCTCAAGGCCCGGGAGCTTCCGCTGGAAGAGATCCCGGAGGGAAAGGTGAAAGACTACCTGCTGGCCTCGGCGGCCTGCTTCCCGGCCCTGCGCGCCCACACCATCGATGGCGTTTCCTATCTGGACGGCGGCTACCGGGACAATATGCCCACGGCGCTGGCCCAGAAGATGGGGGCGGAAGAGCTGGTCTGCGTGGACCTTGAGGGCGTGGGCATCACCCGCCCCAACCGCACCGGCCTGCCCACGACCCTCATCCGGAGCTACTGGGAGCTGGGCGACATCCTTCACTTCGACCCCGCCACCGCCCGGCGGAACATCGAGCTGGGCTATCACGATACCCTGCGGGCCTTTGGGCGGCTGCGCGGCTGTGCCTACGCTGTGGACAGCGGGGCCGGGAGCAACGCGGACGCCGCCGCATTCCATGCGGCCTTTGAGGCCGTCCAGAAGGAGGTGCGGGAGAAGCACCCCTCCACCCTGACGGCGGACATTGCCCTCCTGCTGGCGAAGCTCTCGGATGCCGAGCTGGCCCCGCTGGAAGCCGTCGCCGAGGATGTGGGCGTGGATCCTGCCCCCTACTATACCACCCGCAGCTTGGGAGAAGCGTTCCTTGCAAAATGCGACTTTGAGCGCCTTTCGCGCTTCGGGCCGCTGTTCGAGGGCGAGGCAGGCCCGGCACAGGCCGCGCGGGCCGCGCTGCTGCCCAACACCTTTTTGCAGGCACTGGTCTGCCGGGCGCTGACCGGCAGGGTGCCGCCGGAGGAAATGGAAACATGAAGAGATACAAAGGCTTTACCGCCTCGCCCGGCCTTGTGCTGGGGCAGGTGAGCCGTCTTGAGCGCCCGCCGCTGGTCTTTGGCGAGGGGCCATTCCATCCCGAGCAGGAAAAGCAGGCGCTGGAAGATGCCATTCAGCTGGCTCAGAAGGAGCTGAACGATATGGCAGACCGCGCCGCCCCCACCGAGCAGGCCATCTTTCTGTTCCAGAGCATGATGCTGGAGGATGAGGGCTTCATGAATGAGGTCAACTTCCAGATCCGGGCCGGTGTGGGTGCAGCCGAAGCGATGGACCGTGTGGGCCGCCGCTACGCGGCCCAGCTCTCGGCCATGAAAGACAACGCCTATATGCAGCTGCGGAGCGTGGACATCCTCGACGTGACCCAGCGCATCACCAACATCCTCTGCCGCCGCCCCCGCAGCTGGCTGGCCCTCGACCACCCGGTCATCATCGCGTCGGACCTGCTTATGCCCACTGACCTGTTCAGCATCCCGTCGGGGCGCATCCTCGGCCTTATCACTGCCGAGGGCAGCGGCCAGAGCCACGCGGCCATCATCGCCCGCTCGCTGAACATCCCGGGCATCACGCAGGTAGGCCGGGACTTCCTCGAGGACTGCGATGGCCGCGAGGTCATCCTGAACGCCACCGAGGGCGAGTGCATCCTTGACCCGGACGCCGCCGCCCGCCAGAGCGCCATCACCCGCATCTGCGAGCTGCAGCGCCAGAACGAGGAGCTGAACGCGCAGCTGGAGCTGCCCAACCGCACCCGGGACGGCGAGGAGTTCGAGCTTCTGGCCAACTGCTTCGGCCCGGAGGATGTGGGCACGGCCATGAGCTCCGGAGCGTCCGGCGTGGGCCTGCTGCGCAGCAGCTACATGATGCTGCCCGGCCACGCCATGGACGAGCAGGAGCAGTATCTGTTCTATACCTCCTGCCTCGCCGCCGCCAAGGGAAAGATGGTGACGGTGCGCACCTTCGATTTTGGTGCCGACCGCACGATGGCGGACGCCTATCAGGGCGTCCAGTCCTCCAAGCTGGGCCTGCGGGGCATCCGCAGCAGCCTGCGCAACCTGCCCCAGATGGCAGTCCAGATCTGTGCCCTCATGCGGGCTGCCGCCAAAGGCCCCCTGCGGGTCATGTTCCCCATGGTGACGGACATCGAGGACTGGGATTCCGCCATGCAGGTGGTGGACCACTGCCGCCGCAAGCTCGCGGAGCGGGGGGAGGAGTTCGAGCCGGATGTGCCCTTCGGCGTCATGCTCAGCATCCCTGCCGCCTGTCTGACGGCAGAGGATTTTACGGCCCACGGCTGCCGCTTTTTTGTCATCGGCACCAACGACCTGACCCAGTACACCCACGCCGTGAGCCGGGAGCTGGCCATTGCCGAGCACTACTACCGCCCCGCCAGCCCGGCCATGAAAAAGCTCATCGCCATGGTCATGGAGGCGGCAAAGGCCGGCAACGTGCCGGTGACCATCTGCGGCCTGGCCGTGGGCAACCCGGTGAACACGGTGCAGTACCTGCAAATGGGCCTGCGCAGCTTCTCGGTGAGCCCGCAGAACCTGCTGCGTACCAAAAAGACCCTGCTGGAAGCCGACGCCCACCCGGACGACACCGAGCTGGAATAAAGCGATAAAAGAAAGGGGCTGCTGCACGCTGTGCAGCAGCCCCCTTTGTTTGGGGAACCTGCCGTGCATCTTGCGGTATGCACAGCAGGGGGAGATGGCTTTTATAAAAATGGTTCCTCAGTTCATGCGGCGGTTCTTGCGGTCCAGCACAAAGCCTGCGGCCAGCAGGAACAGGCCGCTGAGGGCAGAGCCCACCACCGCCAGCCAGTTTGCACCGGTCTGGGGCAGAGCGGCAAC
>ENA-OYWG01000560-OYWG01000560.1-human-gut-metagenome-genome-assembly--contig:-NODE-560-length-10969-cov-4.701484_pt1 | contig 10969 bp, 9 predicted proteins | sample MGYA00244811_ERZ653398 | MGnify/ENA primary metagenome ERZ653398 (study PRJEB26926, sample SAMN06165162) | human gut metagenome | biome: ENVO:00009003; feature: ENVO:2100002; material: ENVO:00002003...
CAGCCCTGGATGCTCGCCACGGGCGTCTTCAGCTCGTGGGCGATGTTGTGGGTGAGCTGGCGTTTGAGTTCGTCCTGCTCCCTGCGTGTGCGCTGGTAGCGCTTATAGACCTTGATGATGCGCTCGGCGATGTCGCCCAGCTCGTCGTCGGGAAAGACCGTCAGGTCCTTGATGTCGAGCGACTCGTTGTGGTCGGCCCGCGAGGCGAAGAGGCGCAGTTTGGTGATGTTGTTGCCCAGTCGGCGCGTGAAGTTGTAGAGCAGGAGCGTCAGCAGCACGACGGCGCCCAGCGCAAACCAAAGATAGTTTTTGTCCGTGTTGAGCACGCTGGCGAGGTTGTCGTTGTAGGGCAGGGCGCTGCGGACGATGTAGCGGTGGGAGGGGAAATAGGTGGCGGAGTAGAAGAAAGCCTGCGGCACGGTGGCGCTCTTGCGCTCGATGGCGTGGCCGCTGCCGTCGTCGAGGGCCTGGCGCACCTCCTGGCGGTTGGCGTGGTTGTGGATGTGGCTCAGGTCCTTCTGCCACGTGTCGTAGAAGACCGTGCCGTCGGGGCGGATGAGCGTCACGCGCAGCCCCCTCATGTCGTTGTCGACGATGTAGCGGTCGATGAACGGTTTGATGTCCTTCGGCGACGAGGTGATGGCCTCGCTCATCTGCACGTTGAAGTCCTGGAGGCGCGCGTCGAGCACCGACACCTTGTAGTCCTTCTCCCGTCGCTGCTGATAGACGATGAAGGTGAAGGCAAAGAGCAGGAAGATGGAGAGCACCCCGAGGTAGAGGCGCATTCCCACGGGAATGCGGGTGCGCAGCGGCGCGAAGGGAGGAAGCCCCGTGGGCCCCTGGGCGGTCCCTTGGTTGTCCCCTTGCGTAGTCCCTTGGTTAGTTCCTTGGATGTTCCCTTGAGTAGTCCCTTGGTTGTTCCCTGGCGTAGTCTCTTGGTTGTTCTGTCTCATCCTTCCGTCTCCCATCATCCCGTCAGTTGGTCTTCACCTCAAATCCGTAGCCGAACCCCTGCCGCGTCACGATATGCTCGGCGTAGGCCTTCACTTTGCCGCGCAGCCGCGTGATGTTGACGTCCACGGTGCGGTCGAGTACGATCACGTCGTGGGGCCACACATGATTGATGAGCTGCTGGCGGCTCAGGATCTTCCCCCTGTTCTCCAGCATCATCAGCAGAAGCGAATACTCGATGCGCGTGAGCGCGACGTGCTCCCCATCGACCCACACCTCCTTGCGGTTGTCGTCGAGGACGAGCCCCTGGAAGCGGATCACGCCCTCCTCGTCCTGCGCCTGCGCCTCCTCGTCCTGCGACGTGCGGCGCAGCACCGCCTTGACACGGGCCAGCACCTCGCGCAGCGAGAATGGCTTCGAAATGTAGTCGTCAGCGCCGAGGTTGAGGCCCTCCACGGTGTCGTCCTCCGTGTCGCGCGCGGTCAGAAAGATGATGGGCGTCTGCTTCGTCAGCGGGTTGCCCTTCACTCTTCTGGCCATCTCGAAACCCGACATCTCGCCCATCATCACGTCCAGCAGCAGCAGGTCGTAGGCGGCAATGTCCAGCGTCAGCGCCTCTTCGGCGGAGTAGGCCACGTCGGTCCGGTAGCCCTCCGCCTCCAGGTTGAACTGAAGAATCTCGCAGAGGTCGGCCTCGTCGTCGACCACCAGTATGCGATAATGCTTGTCTTCCATATTTGCGATATGTTCATGAATCGGGGGCAAAGTTAGGCAAAAAATGTGGAACGCGGCCCGCTTTGCGGGTTACGATTTGATGACAACGAGTGGCGAGGCGCAAAACGTCGGATGCTTGATTTATGGCAAGAAGTAGGTATTTTTGTTAAAAAAACAAGTCAGTGACATTTCGTTTCATGGAAAAAATGTACTTTTGTCGGCGAAAGTTGTTTGCAGAATAACAAAAAGTTAATGACCTATGAAGAAAATCAGAGCCGCCGTAGTTGGCTACGGCAACATCGGACGTTACACGGTCGAGTCTCTTGAGGCTGCCCCCGATTTTGAGATTGCAGGCGTTGTACGCCGTCAGGGTGACAAGGACAAACCACTCGAACTGACCCCCTACGAGGTGGTCGACGACATCACGAAGCTCAAGGAGGTCGACGTGGCCTTCCTCTGCACGCCGACGCGCTCCTGTCCCGACTACGCCGAGCGCCTGGTGGCCTTGGGCATTAACACCGTCGATAGCTTCGACATCCACACCAGCATCCTCGAATACCGCACGCGACAGATGGAAAACTGCAAGAAGGCGGGCCGCGTCAGCGTCATCGCCGCTGGATGGGATCCGGGAAGCGACTCCGTGGTGCGCGTGCTCCTGGAGGCACTCGCCCCGAAGGGCCTCACCTACACCAACTTCGGTCCGGGTATGTCGATGGGCCACAGCGTCGTGGCTCGCTCCAAGAAGGGCGTCAAGAACGCGCTCTCCATGACCATCCCCCTGGGCGAGGGCATCCATCGCCGCATGGTCTATGTGGAACTGGAGGATGGCTACACCGTGGCGCAGGTCGAGGCGGAACTCAAGGCTGACGACTATTTTGCCCACGACGAGCTCCACGTCTTCGCCGTGAAGTCGGTGGACGACGTGCGCGATATGGGCCACGGCGTACACCTCACCCGCAAGGGCACGAGCGGCAAGACGCCCAACCAGCGCATGTCCTTCGACATGAGCATCAACAACCCGGCGCTCACGGCGCAGATCCTGGTCGGGGTGGCCCGCGCCTCCTTCCGACTGGCCCCGGGATGCTACACCCTGCCCGAGATACCGGTCATCGACCTGCTCCCGCAGTCGCGCGAGGAGGTGGTGGCTACCCTCGTATAAGCTGTCGAACCCTATAAGCTGCTCCAATAGCCGCTCCAAATAGTCCCTCATATAGTCGCTCGTGTAGTCGAACCATATAGCCCTACTGGCGATGGGGCGCCGTTGGAATAAAGTCTCAAATCCCTCGTTTTGGCAAGAAAGTCGGTCGGCTTCTTCCCAAAATGAGGGATTTTGTTTACACATTTGCCCCGATTTGTGCACATCTTTTGCGTTTTTGTGCACAATGTTTGCCCATAACGGGGAAAATAACTACCTTTGCAGCGGTTCTTTTAGGATACATCACTCAGGTTGTTTCACGAATAGCGGTTTGGTGGAATACAAAACGGTGAAAAGACTGGAGGATAAGATAGAAATAAGAAAATAAGTAACACATACAGGATTTATGAGTTTAAAGATTGTTGTACTTGCCAAGCAAGTACCCGACACGAGAAACGTGGGCAAAGATGCGATGACGGCCGAAGGAACGGTGAATCGCGCCGCTTTGCCCGCCATCTTCAATCCCGAAGACCTTAATGCGCTGGAGCAGGCCTTGCGCCTCAAGGAGCAGCACCCGGGGAGCACGGTAGGCCTGCTGACGATGGGTCCTCCGCGCGCGGGCGAGATCATCCGCCAGGGATTGTACCGAGGTGCCGATACTGGCTGGCTGCTGACGGACCGCCTCTTCGCAGGTGCCGATACGCTGGCCACATCCTATGCACTGGCCACGGCCATCCAAAAGATTGGCGATGTGGATATCGTCATCGGTGGCCGACAGGCCATCGACGGCGACACGGCCCAGGTGGGCCCGCAGGTCGCACAGAAGCTGGGGCTCAACCAGGTGACCTATGCTGAGGAGATCCTCAAGGTGGAGGAGGGCAAGGCCACGATCCGCCGCCATATCGACGGAGGTGTGGAGACGGTGGAGACACCGCTGCCCGTCGTCGTCACCGTCAATGGGTCGGCTGCACCGTGCCGCCCGTGCAACGCCAAGCTCGTGATGAAGTACAAGTATGCCACCTGCCCCATGGAGCGCACGGGCGAGGAGCCTTGGGGCAAGCTCTATGAGGAGCGCCCCTACCTGACGCTCCACCAGTGGAGCGTGGCCGATGTCGATGGCGACCCCTCACAGTGTGGTCTCAGCGGATCGCCCACCAAGGTCAAGGCCGTGAAGAATATCGTCTTCCAGGCCAAGGAGAGCAAGACGCTGACCGGCGAGGACAAGGATATCGAGAGCCTCGTAAGGGAATTGTTGGACGAAAAGATTATTGGCTAAGACAAACGACAAGATGAATAACGTATTTGTTTATTGCGAGATAGAGGGCACGAAGGTGGCCGAGGTGTCACAGGAGTTGCTCACCAAGGGCCGCAAACTGGCCAATCAGCAGGGCGTGGAGCTCCACGCCATCGTGGCCGGAAAGGACATCAAGGGAAAGGTCGAGGAGCAGATCCTGCCGTATGGTGTGGACAAACTGTTTGTCTTCGACGGCGAGGGTCTCTTCCCCTACACCTCCGCTCCCCATACCGACATCCTGGTCAACCTCTTCAAGGAGGAGCAGCCGCAGATCGCCCTGATGGGCGCCACGGTCATCGGACGCGACCTGGGGCCGCGCGTGTCGTCTTCGCTGACGAGCGGACTGACCGCCGACTGTACCGAACTGGAGATCGGCGACTTCGACGACCGCAAGGCGGGCAAGCACTATGATGGACTCCTCTATCAGATTCGTCCCGCCTTCGGTGGCAATATCGTCGCCACGATCGTCAATCCTGAGCACCGCCCGCAGATGGCCACGGTGCGCCCGGGCGTGATGCAGAAGGCTCTCTATGAGGGCAAGGCCAAGGGCGAGGTGGTCTATCCTGAGGTGGCCAAGTATGTGCCGGCAGAGGACTATGTCGTCAAGGTGCTCGACCGCCACGTCGAGGAGGCCAAGCACAACCTCAAGGGCGCGCCGATCTTCGTGGCTGGTGGCTACGGCGTGGGATCAAAGGAAAACTTCGACCTGCTCTTTGAGTTGGCCAACCTCCTGCATGGAGAGGTCGGCGCAAGCCGCGCAGCCGTGGACGCAGGATGGGTCGATGGCGATCGTCAGATCGGTCAGACCGGCATCACGGTCCACCCGAAGGTCTATATCGCCTGCGGTATCTCGGGACAGATCCAGCATATCGCTGGTATGCAGGACTCGGGCATCATCATCTCGGTCAACACCGACCCCGAGGCGCCCATCAACCGCATCGCCGACTATGTGATCACGGGCAGCGTAGAGGAGGTGGTTCCCAAGCTGATTAAATATTATAAGGAAAATACTAAGTAAAAAAGACCCTCATGCCGGGCTCCTAAGGGCTGGGCGGCAGGGAATTCATATTATGGCAAATTACTATACCGACCATCCGGAGATTGAGTTCCACCTCGATCACCCGTTGATGAAGCGCATCGTGGAGCTGAAGGAGAAGGGCTATGCTGACAAGGATCAGTTTGCCGACGCTCCCGTCTGCTACGAAGATGCGATAGAGAACTATAAGCGCGTGTTGGACATTACGGGCGACGTGGCCGCCAACATCATCGAGCCGAACAGTGAGTCGGTCGATTTGGAAGGTCCGCACCTCGTCGATGGACGCATGGTCTATGCGAGCAAGACGGTCGAGAATATCGACGCTACCTGCAAGGCGGGCCTGTGGGGTGTCTCCATGCCGCGTAAGTACGGTGGCCTGAACCTCCCCAATGTGGTCTTCTCCATGCTCTCCGAGGTCATCTCGGCGGCCGATGCGGGTTTCCAGAACATTTGGAGCCTGCAGAGCTGCATCGACACGCTCTATGAGTTTGGATCGGAGGAGCAGCGACAGAAGTACATCCCCCGCGTCTGCGAGGGAGCCTCGATGTCGATGGACCTCACGGAGCCAGACGCTGGCAGCGATCTGCAGCGCGTCATGCTCAAGGCCACACAGGACGAGGACGGCACGTGGCGTCTGAACGGTGTGAAGCGATTCATCACCAATGGCGACTCTGATATCCACCTGGTGCTTGCCCGCTCTGAGGAGGGCACACACGACGGACGTGGCCTCTCGATGTTTATCTACGACAAGCAGAGTGGCGGCGTCACGGTGCGCCACATCGAGCACAAACTCGGTATCCACGGTTCGCCCACCTGCGAGCTGGTCTTCAAGAACGCCAAGGCAGAGCTCTGTGGCAGCACACGCATGGGTCTCATCAAGTATGTGATGGCCTTGATGAATGGTGCGCGCCTGGGCATTGCCGCCCAAAGCGTCGGCGTGGAGCAGGAGGCTTACAACGAGGGCCTCTCCTACGCCAAGGAGCGCATGCAGTTTGGCAAGAAGATCATCAGCTTCCCCGCCGTCTATGACATGCTCTCGCGCATGAAGGCCAAGCTCGACGCGGGTCGCTCCCTGCTCTATCAGACGGCACGCTATGTCGATCTCTACAAAGCACTGGAGGATATCGGCCGCGACCGCAAACTGACGCCCGAGGAGCGTCAGGAACTGAAGAAGTGGAACCGACTGGCTGATGCCTTCACGCCGCTGGCCAAGGGCACCAACTCCGAGTGGGCCAACCAGAATGCTTACGACGCCATCTCCATCCACGGTGGTTCGGGCTTCATCATGGAGTATAAGTCGCAGCGCCTCTTCCGCGACGCGCGTATCTTCTCTATCTATGAGGGTACGACCCAGCTGCAGGTAGTGGCTGCCATCCGCTACATCACCAATGGCACCTACCTCAACATCATGAAGGAGATGCTGCAGGGTGAGGTCTCCGAGAGCCTCAAGCCGCTGCAGGAGCGTGTGGCCAAACTCGTGGCTACCTACGAGGCTTGCCTCGACAAGGTCAAGGCGGGCGCCAACCAGGACGAGCACGACTTCCTGGGCCGTCGTCTCTACGACATGACTGCCGACATCGTCGCTTCCCTGCTCATCCTCGACGACGCGACGCGTGCGCCGGAGTTGTTTGAGAAGAGTGCCAACGTCTTTGTGCGCATGGCCGAGGAGGAGGTGATGGGCAAGGCCGCCTATATCCAGGCCTTCCACGCCGACGACTTGAAGAATTTCGAAGCTTAATATTTGACATCCTTTCGTCCCCAATCGCATGGTGGACTCCCGCTTGTCTCATTCTATATAGGACTGTAGAAAGAACTATAAAGAATATGGAGAAGGACTATATAGGACGCAACAAAGACTATATAGGATACAAGAAGGAAGATCATGCGCTTGGGGATTTCTTTTTTACTCTTCCTCAAATCCGCAACTATTAGGACTTAGTGCGTTTTTTGCTTGCAAAGCGAGAAACTATCATCTTGTCGCACATGTTCTTGTGCAGCAGAAACGTCTCAGGCACAAAAGCCCCTTACCCCACAAAGCGACTTGAGGTAATACGCTAGTTTACCCAGAAAGGCCTGGCTTTAGCCAAAGCCTGTCTGGAACAACCTGGCGTAAGCATGGTTGTCAGTATAAATGTTCAACACATGCCTTCGTGATGTCTTGATTCATTTTGCCGGGACGGAGACTAACTTGACTAAAGTTTCCCAGCCCTATAAAACAAGGCTTATGCAGATGTAATACCGTGTAAATCCCTGCAAATATGGGGATTTAACTCTTACCTAAAAAAGGTTTCATGCAGTCCTTTTCGCTCGTTCTCTATCTTCCAGAGCTTTAGCCATGACAAGGTAAGCAGACGCGGCTTCGTCATCGTTGATTAGGCTCTCTTCCAGTTCGTCAATGGTAACCCCAAGATGTTCGCAGAGGACCTCCAAAAGCCGTTTTATGCAAGCTAACACCCGCTTCCAAAGAGTCAATGCCATGAGGTCTTCCCCCATATTCGTAAACAGTTCACCCATGGTCTCGTATTCTGAGAATCTCTTCTCTATGCTCATGGTTATATATGTGAGGAAACAGAGGGTGCAGTCGGCAATCTGCTCATCGAAGTCCCTACCCGCACATGTTCCGAGACCTAGGTATTGCTTGCATTCTTTGTTCAGAACCTCTATGTTCCAACGTATTTGGTAAACCTCAAAGGCTCTGACGAAAGACATACATAAGATCTGTGCTCAACAATATATTCCATCGTTGATTACTACCATATCTTATAAGGAATATGCGTACAGATTGACCACCCAGTTTTCCTCTCAATGCGATATAGTGGCATTTGTATCGCCTACAGTTATGACAAAATTGAGGATTGCCTTCGTATTGCGCTATTAGTTCCATGGCATTGTGCAACTTCCCATACAGAGTACTTGGTGTTGCCCATCTTTGCCAGTCCGACAAGGTGCAAGGCGCCCTTGCCGAGCTTGAGAACCTCGCTGATAAAGTACTCGCAGGTGAACCAGCTGTCACAGAGCACATACTTGGCACGCAAACTCTTGTGAGCCCATGCGCGTCTTAGCATTTCCACGGCAACATGAAGCTTCGACTGCGTTGACTCTCTGAGTCTTGTGGAGTTGGGGTCTTCTTTCTTGCGTTTTTTGGAAAAACGATGCTTACGTTGCTTCGCAGTGAGACCGTAGTCCTTCTTCTTGCCTTTCTCACAATGGAGGGACATGTCTATTGGAATGGTGCTCTTTCCATCAAAGAATGCGCATACCAATAACTTAAAACCAAGGACGCATTTTCCTTGCACATGGTCAGAGACGCGGCTAATTTGCTCTATGCCATAACCGGTTTTCTCCAACGTAGTGTCGTCAAAAATGTAACTTGTGTTGTCCGAAGAGACTTCGGCATGTTCCTTGCGAAGGATTGCCAAAAACGAAGAGCCATGCCCAAAAGAAGCTTGCGCCAGTCCATAGTGGCCCGACGTAGCATGCGATAATAGCAATTGTGACCAGTGTTCAGGAGGTCATAATATGACTTCTTGTACATGGAGTGTATGCTTTCACCTGCTATACGGAAAAGGCAGAGAGACAATATGAGCTGGACGGCGGGAACGCCCGCCTGTTTCTCCAATGACATCCTGCAAAGCAGATGCCCAAGCCCAAAACGGGTGAAAAGTGCCATCAAATTGGTTCGCAATGAACTTTTAACACTTAAGATGTTGGACAACTCCGAAAAATTGCTTAATTTTGCATCCATAACAGTTACTCTCTAAATCGTTGCTTCATTGTGTTTTAGCGATTACAAAGATACAACTTTTTATTGAGAAACTGTTATTTTTGCCCCATTATTTTGGGGTGGGAAACTTTAGTAACTAGAAAACAAAGGCCGTACCATTTGCATCTCATCCCCAAGGTGGAGTCTATGGTTTGAGCTAAAAGAGCATCAAATTGCTCCATGATTGGAAAAAAGCCTCCAAAAGAAGTGACTTTCTCGGATTTTATTTGTACTTTTGCCATGTCATTCGGAGTTTTTGCTATGCTTTTTTGCAGCACTAAGGTAGGTGAAAAATCTGACATGGCATAATCCCGAGCACCCATAGATTTAGATTCCTTTCTCATATTCATCCTCAACAATGTTGTGATGATCTATATATCAGCAGACTCGTTAGAGGATGCATTTCGCCTATTCTCCGTGATGAATGATCGTGGCCAAAAACTGAGCAATGCTGATATTCTAAAATCATCCAATCTTGAAAAAATCGAGGATGGCAGCGAAATGAACGAGTATGCGCGCGAATGGGAAAACATGCAGGAGGATTTAGGTAATGATTTTGACCGTTTCCTTGCCTATGTACGAACGATGCTGCTCAAAAAGCGCCAAAAGACGAGTCTGCTTGACGAATATGAGAAACAGATTTTTAAAGCAGGAAAAATCAAACAGGGAAAAGATTTTTTCAACTATGTCTTTAGGGCGTATGAGGATTATAACAAGTTGATCAACTTGGCAGGCAATGAAGATACCAAGTATTGTTCGTTGATAAGAACCCTCATCGAGTGTATGCCTTCGACCGATTGGATTCCTGTCATTTTGGCGTATGGAAGAAAATTTGGAGACAACGGGCTTCTTGAATTTTCACAGAAGGTAGCCTGTAAAAACATTGCAGATGCAGTATGTGGCAAAAGCCCATCGTATCGCATCGACCACTTGAATAGTATCATCAACTTGATAGAAGAGTCTGGAAAACCCTCCGATGTACTTGACGCTCAAGGATATTATTCATTCAATGAACATGTATTTATGGCAAATATCCAATCAGAGATATACGGCAGACGATACACCTATGCGCTCCTGATGCTTCTTGAATACAAATACAAGGACAAGTCTGAATGGAAAGATTTCGGAACGACATCCATTGAGCATATTCTTCCACAGAATCCTAAAACTACCAGCCAGTGGGTGAAGGACTTTAGCGAGGAACAGAGAAGCTATTATACACATAGGATAGGAAACCTGTGCCTGATTGGACGCAGAAAGAATTCTTCCCTTGGCAATCTTGATTATCAGGAGAAACTAAAAAAATATTTCGAGAAGAATATCGGATCCTTTGCAAGCTCACAAAAAATATACCAAACATATCCGAACGCATGGACACCTGAAACCGTGAAGGAAAATCAAGAAAGAGTCATACAGGATCTGATGGAAATATTTGGTATCAAGAGTCCAAGTACCATCATAGACGACTCTACATACATGGAGCAGCAAAGATCTGTTTACCCTAATGCTTATAAGCCATGGACAGAATCAGATGACGAGAGATTAGTTGCCCTATACAACGAAGGCAAATCTATTAGCGAACTCGCACAAATGTTTCTTAGAAATCGTGGCGCTATAAAATCCAGGATTCTTAAATTAACCGGAGAACGGTTCTAATAAGCAACGACGCAATGCAGGATATCAGCCTTCGTATCGGATCAATCCATTTGGTCTGATGACTCATTTGCCGTCATCTTTTCGCCCCAAATCCCAACGACTTTAGGGAATTTTTACGAGAAAACCTCCATCAAGTAGCCAACACGGCGACCTGCAAAAGGGTTGCCACATTATCATCAACGTCATGGAAAAAGCAGAAAAAGACAACACCGTAAAACAGCGCATGCAGGACATTCTCCTCTGCGTATCATGGAGAGAGATTGCCAACACCTATTTCGACGCCCCGCATCATGAATCTACAATAAGCTCAACGGAATCGATGACAACGGCGATTTCACCGAAAAGGAGAAAGAGCTACTGCGTGGTGCGCTCTTCGATTTGAGCGAACGCATCCGCCGTGCGGCAGAGACCATCTAGGCA